>Ga0247608_10001410_pt1 | contig 33386 bp, 30 predicted proteins | sample 176DNAGHGlowgp2_FD_193490 | JGI IMG/M metagenome (GOLD analysis project Ga0247608, IMG submission 193490) | Sheep rumen microbial communities from Palmerston North, Manawatu-Wanganui, New Zealand - 1766 DNA GHGlow gp2 | ecosystem: Host-associated > Mammals > Digestive system > Stomach > Rumen ...
CTCACCTATGAGATCGATATCCCTGAGGAGATGAATGAATACCGTATCCCGAAGCTTACCGTCCAGCCGGTCGTGGAGAATGCCCTCTACCATGGAATTAAGAATAAGCGGGGAGGCGGAACGATCCGGGTCACCGGAAGGGAGAAGAACGAGTACTATTCGATCTTCGTTGAGGATACCGGTAAGGGCATGACCGAGGAGAGACTTCTCGAAGTACGTAAGGCGATCCGGGAAGGGATCGCGTCCCGGCCGGCCGGAGGTCCAGATGTTCAGAACGGCGCGGGAGATTTCACGACAGGCACGTCCGGGAACACGGCCGTGTATGGCCTCTATAATGTAAATGAACGTATCCGCCTGACCTACGGCGAAGAATACGGGATCCACATCGAGAGTACACTTGATAAAGGAACACGTGTGGAGATCCGTCTTCCGAAAAATGTGAAATCTTAACCGAATTCGTAAAAAAACCAACCAAAGGAAACGAGGGATAAAAAATCCAACTTCGTTTCCTTTTTTTCTGCATGGTCTTTTCCGGATGGAAATCTAAAATGAAGGCAGATGACGGGGGAAGACCCCGAAAAGAGATTCTATATGGAGGTAGAAAATGAAAAAAGTAGTAGCAATTCTTATGGCTTCACTTATGGCTTTCGGTCTCGTAGCATGCTCCAAGTCCGACAGCACGACAACAACAACGGCAGCCGGTGGAAATGACGCAACAACGACGACGGCAGCAGAGAACAAGGACACCGAAGGAACGACAGCAGGCGGTGGTGAGAGCTCCGGTCTGATCAAAGTCGGTATCATCAACAATGACCCGAACGAGTCCGGTTACCGTACAGCGAATGACGCAGACCTGCAGGCCATGTTCACCAAGGAGAACGGATATGATGCATCTTTCTCTTACAGCCTGAAGAACGACGAGCAGATCCAGTTCGCGAAGACATTCATCCAGAACGAAGTCGATTATCTTCTCCTTTCCGCTGCTGACGTAGCAGGTTGGGATTCCGTTCTTAAGGATGCACAGGAAGCCGGCGTAAAGGTTATCCTCTTCGACAGAACCATCAACGCTGACCCGAGTCTTTATGAAGCATCAATCGTATCCGACATGGCGAAGGAAGGCCAGACAGCAGTAGACTGGCTCGCATCCCAGAACCTTCCTGAGTACAACATCATCCACATCCAGGGCATGATGGGTTCCGCTGCTCAGCAGGGCAGATCCGGCGCTCTCGACACCAAGGTAGCAGCAGAAGCAAACTGGAACATCGTCACGCAGCAGACAGCAGAGTGGAACGCAGAGAAGGCACAGCAGATCGTACAGTCGGTAATCGACAGTGGTGCGAAGTTTAACGTAATCTACGCAGAGAACGACGACATGGCGAAGGGCGCGGTAGCGGCTCTTGACGCAGCAGGTATCTCTCACGGCGTAGGTAAGGACGTCATCGTAATGGGCTTCGACTGCAACAAGTGGGCGCTCGAAGAACTCCTGAAGCAGAACTGGAACTACGACGGACAGTGCAATCCGTTCCAGGCCAGCTACATCGATGCCATCATCAAGGACCTTGAAGCAGGTAAGGCTCCTGCAGAGAAGACCATCATCATGGAAGAGAAGGGCTTCGACGCGACAACGATCAAGCAGGAAGACGTAGATAAATACGGTATCTAATTACATTACCATTTACCCCATGGACGTGGTGCGGACGGATCCGTAAAAGGTGAAACCGCACCGCGTTTTTAAATAAAGGGGATCCCGAAAGTAAAAAAGAGGTAAAACCCGTGGAAAACAATAGAATGCTTGAGATGCGGGGCATCAACAAAACTTTTCCGGGCGTAAAGGCCCTTCAGAATGTGGACTTCTCTCTGAATAAAGGTGAGATCCACGCCTTGATGGGAGAGAACGGAGCAGGAAAATCGACACTGATCAAAGTCCTCACCGGCGTGTATTCGAAAGACGCCGGAACGATCAGCCTCGATGGACAGACTGTTTCGATCCATTCGCCTGCAGATGCGCAGAGACTCGGTATCAGCACCGTGTATCAGGAGATCACGCTGTGTCCGAATCTGACGGTCGCCGAGAATATGTATATCGGCCGCGGTAAGGATGTGCTGACGAACTGGCGGAAAATGAATGCTGATGCGAACAAGCTCTTGAAGAAGCTCGACATTCCGGCAAAGGCGACACAACAGCTGGCCAACTGCTCGATCGCGGTTCAGCAAATGATTGCTATTGCGAGAGCCGTGGATATGGAATGTAAGGTCTTGATCCTGGATGAGCCGACCTCCTCGCTCGATGAACAGGAAGTAGAGAAGCTCTTCGGACTGATGCGTGATCTTAAGGCATTGGGTGTCGGAATCATTTTCGTGACCCACTTCCTCGATCAGGTATATGAGGTCTGCGATAAGATCACTGTTCTCCGTGACGGCCAGCTCGTCGGAGAATTCGAGATCAAGGATCTGCCACGTGTGCAGCTCGTGGCCAAGATGCTCGGTAAGGAAATGGACGATCTTTCGGATATTAAGGGAGAAAGAGAATCGTATCACGGCGCAGACGCGGATGCGAAGATCTTTGAAGCCGAACAGCTCGTCAGTGACGCCGGGATCAAACCTTTCGATTTCTATATCAAAAAGGGCGAAGTAAACGGGTTTACAGGTCTTCTCGGTTCCGGCCGGAGTGAGTGCGTACGCGCGATCTTCGGTGCGGACCGGGTTCTCGGGGGACATGTGAAAGTCAACGGTGAACCGGTCAAGATCAAAGGACCGCGTGATGCCATGAAGAGAGGCATCGCGTACCTGCCGGAGGACCGTAAGGTCGATGGCATCATCGGCGATCTGTCGGTGCGGGATAACATCATCCTGGCGCTGCAGGTCATGAAGGGCTTCTTCAAGCCTTTCTCGAAATCCCAGGCAAATGATTTTGCCGAGGAATATATTAAGAAACTCAGCATCAAGACGGCTTCGGCCGATACGCCTATCAAATCACTTTCCGGCGGGAACCAGCAGAAGGTGATCCTGGCCAGATGGCTCCTGATGCATCCGGAATATCTGATCCTCGATGAGCCGACACGCGGTATCGATGTCGGTACGAAGGTGGATATCCAGAAACTCGTGCTGGAACTGGCCTCTGAGGGCATGAGTGTTACCTTTATCTCTTCGGAAACCGACGAGATGCTCCGCACATGTTCGCGTCTGATCGTGATGCGGGACCGTAAAGTCGTCGGAGAACTGTCTGGCGATGATCTCACGCAGAGTAAGATCATGAGCACGATCGCAGGAGGGGAGTAAAGGATGAATAAGTCATTGTTTAAGAAAATAACCGGCAACCAGATGTTCATCCCGCTTGTGGCGCTGTTGCTTCTGGCGGTGATCAATCTGATCGTCGACCCTGGATTCTTTAAAGTTTCCATGAATACGAATAACGCTGGAAATCCGGTCCTTTCAGGTTACCTGATCACGATTTTGGACTACGGATCGGAATTGGCGATCCTGGCGATGGGAATGACGCTCGTAACGGCAGCGTCCGGCGGCCAGGACATCTCGGTCGGTGCAACGATCGCCATCGCGGGCTCGGCTATGCTGCGCGTCCTCTGCGGCACGAATCCGAGACCGGAGGCGATCCAGGCACCGATCATAGTCGCCTTCCTGGTGGCCTGTCTGGTAGGTATGCTGTGTGGTGCTTTTAACGGGGCATTGGTATCGATCTTTAAGATCCAGCCCATGATCGCGACCCTCGTACTCTTCACGGCAGGACGTTCTATCGCGGCGTGGATCAACGTGAATAAACTCCCGATCGTACCGGATCCGAAGTTCGCCTACTTCGGCGGATTCATCCCCGGTATCCCGGTACCGACCACGGTCTTCATCGTCATCGTGTGTATCATCGTGGTGGCGCTTGTACTGAAGTTTACAAACCTCGGACTGTATACCCAGGCGGTAGGTATCAACGAGAAGTCCGCAAGACTTAACGGTATTAACCCGACCTTCATCAAGTTCCTCTCCTTCGTGATCCTGGGACTGTGTGTGGCGGTGGCCGCGCTCATCAAGGTCAGCCGTCTATCTACCATCAACTATTCCGTTATCGCCAAGGACATCGAGATGGATGCCATCCTGGCGGTGGCGCTGGGCGGGAATGCTCTGTCAGGCGGTAAGTTCAATATGTGGGCCTCGGTCCTCGGTGCCTACGTGATCCAGTTCCTGACGACGACACTTTATAAATTCAATGTCCAGTCGGATGCGCTCGCTGCGTATAAGGCGGTCGTGGTTATCCTTCTGGTGTTCTTCTCGGCACCGAAGGTAAGAGAATACTTAAGTGCTTTTGCCAGGAGATTCTCTTCTAAATCGAAAAAGAGAGAGAGCAAGGGGGAGGCCTAAATGGATAGTAAGAAACTCAAAGGTGGGATATTCAACAAGATATCCGATACGAATCTTCTTCTTGTGATCACGATCGTGATCTTCCTTCTGATGTATATCGGCGCGATCGTATTCCAGGGAAGCGGATTTAAGAAGCCGCAGATGTTCTTCAACATCTTAAATGCGAATGCGGCTCTGATCATCACGGCGATCGGTATGTCCGTCGTCATGATCTCCGGCGGGATCGATATCTCTGTCGGTGGTGTGGTAGCTCTGGTCTCCATGTGCTGTGCCGTCTACCTGGATAAAGCGAATGGTAACGTCTGGGTATCGATGCTGATCGCGATCGGAATCGGCCTGGCCTTCGGACTTGTGCAGGGCACGCTCGTTGCCTACTTCGACATCCAGCCCTTCATCGTCTCTCTGGCGGGTATGTTCTTCGCCCGAGGCATGACGACGATCGTCAACACTAAGCCTTTTAACGTGCAGAATCCGGCATTTGTGAAACTGAAGGAAACAAGGATCAAGATACCGGGAATGGGTTCTTACAATAAGAAAGGCATGTACATCTCGGCATATATCGAAATCGGTGTGGTGGTCGCCCTGGCGCTTGTGGTAATATTGTTCTTGGTATTACGCTACACGAAGCTCGGCAGATCCTTCTACGCAGTGGGCGGAAATAAGCAGAGTGCCCTGATGCTCGGTATCAACGTAAGACGGACCAAGTTCCTCTCTCACGTGATCTGCAGCCTCATGGCCGGTATCGGCGGATATGTGTACTTCCTTAACGTCGGTTCAGGTGCTGCTTCCCATGCATCGGGTATGGAGATGAACGCCATTGCTTCCTCCATCATCGGAGGAACGATGCTCACCGGTGGCGTCGGCAATATTGTGGGCACGCTCTTCGGAGTGCTGTCGCTGAGTACGATACAGAATATCGTGGCATCCGCAGGTCTTGGAGAAGCCTGGTGGACCGGTATTACGATTGCGGGAATGCTCTGTCTGTTCCTCCTGATCCAGAGTATCGTCATCCGACAGAAGAAGAGGGCGCTCAAGACCTAAGGAGCAATGAGGATGGGAAAGAAAACCCATATGGTGGCAATGCTACTCCTGCTGGCAATTTTCTCGGTTGCCTGCCGGGGTAGTGTTGTTTCTGAGACAACAACAGAACAGACTTCGGAGTCGAAAGTGGTAACGGTGGGATTCTCCCAGCTGGGCGCGGAGTCCGACTGGAGATCGGCCAATACAGATTCGATGCTACAGGCGCTCTCGAAGGAGAACGGCTACAATCTGATCTATAAGAACGGCCAGCAGAAGCAGGCCAATCAGGTCACGGCGCTGCGGATGTTTATCCAGCAGGAGGTCGACTATATCGTTCTCGCGCCCGAGACGGAGACCGGCTGGGATTTCGTTCTGCAGGAAGCGAAAGATGCAGGGATCCCGGTCATTATCGTGGACCGCCGGGTCGATGTGGCGGACAGATCGCTCTACACCTGCTGGGTCGGTTCGGACTTCGAACTCGAAGGGCAGAAGATGGCGGCGTGGCTGCATGAATATACGGAGAAGGCTGGGATCGCGGCCTCGGATCTGCATATCGTGAATATCCAGGGTACGATCGGATCGTCGGCCCAGATCGGAAGGACCCGGGGACTCAATAATGCGGTCAGAGAATACGGATGGGATCTCCTCGCTGAGGAGAGCGGCGATTTTACCGAAGTAAGGGGCCGCGAGGTCATGGCATCCTTCCTTCGTGAATACGACAACATCAATGTGGTCTATTGTGAAAACGATAACGAGGCCATCGGTGCCATCGATGCCATCGAAGCGGCGGGCAAGCGTGTCGGCTCCGATATTAAGAACGGAGAGATCATGGTGGTTTCTTTCGACGGGATCAATGCCCAGGCGCTGGAATATCTAAAGCAGGGGAAGATCTCCTGTATCGCCGAGTGTAATCCGCTCCACGGACCTCGTGTCCAGGCACTGATCGAGACTCTCGAGTCGGGTGGTACGCCGGAGAAGTATAACTACGTGGCAGAGACGCTGTTCAGCTCTGTTCCCGAGATCACATCCGTGACGGTAGGAGAAGAGACCTACAGTGTCGATATCGTGAAGTGACCGGACTGTGCCGGGACTATCGTGAAAGGACCGGGGACAAGTGCTTTTGGCGCGGCAAAATCAGGCGGCAAGCTTGTAGAGCTCCTCGGAGTATAGTCCGAAATAGACGAAGTCGCTTCCTTCTTCTGCAGCATAGAGATAATAGATACCCGGAGTGCTGAAAGAATCGTAGACAGAGGAGGCCACGTTTAATTCAACGGTCGTGTTGTTCTTGCCTTCGTAGTAGATGTAGTAATGGGTCGTTTCGCTCGTACTTCCGTCACTGTCCGTTGACGTCGTGGTCTTCGTCTTCGCATCCAGAACATTCAGCGTGTACGGCTTGAAGCTGCATTTGTCCGGTTTCGGGTATTTCGACATGGAAAGGAAAGACCGGGAGATAAAGAAGAATATCCCGATGAAGACCAGAGGTACCACGAGGGAAAAGATGAGCCGGATCAGGTTGAATGAATCGCCGCGTCGGGCTGCGCGGAAGTACGAAAACACGGCAGAGCCGATGACGACTACCACCATAACAATAAGGAAAATGGTCACGATCTTGCTGAAAGCAGAGGTGCCGGCTTTACGGGATTCGTAGAAAAGACGGTACTCGGCAGAAAGGAAGCGGTCCGTCAGCACGACCTTATGTTCTTCGGGATCGAGATTCTTCGCTTCATCGTATGCCGCCTGCCGCTCGTTCTCATACGTGACGCGCTCCTTCGAGAAACTTCTTTCTGATTTCTGCATGGTGCTGAACATGAGAAAGAAGAGACCGGCCATCAGGACGATGCCTACTAAAAAACCAAGAAAACCTTTAAGCTTCGAATTCATAATGTCCTCCCGCAAAGTACAGTTAGAATACCGTTGTTGTAAGGTCATTTTACCATATTTCGAGGCAGCGTGGTTTGTTGCTTTCTAAGCGCGTGTATATTATCATTTTCCGTAGGAAAAACACTTGCGAATTCTTTAGGAAGAAGCACTTGGAGAAACGATTGCGAAGAGGTGGAAGTATGGGGAGTCAGCCGCTAGAGATCAAAAGAGTGCGGATCGAGGATCCGTTCTGGAAAAGTAAGCAGGAACTGATCCGAAGTGAGGTGATCCCCTATCAGTGGGAAGTCTTAAACGACCGGGTCCCGGAAGCGGAGCCGAGCTACTGCATGCATAATTTCCGCGCGGCAGCAAAGATCGTGGAGCAGGCGCGGGAGGCGAAGGAGACGGGGAAGGTCTTCGAGGCGCCGAAGTATACGTACCGGGGATTCCAGGCGTTGCCGGAAGACCCGCGGAACCCGAAGGACGACGAGTTCTACGGATTCCTGTTCCAGGACAGTGATTTTGCCAAATGGATCGAGGCTGTGGGATATTCTCTCGCGACGCACCCGGATCCGGAGCTGGAGAAGACGGCGGACGAGGCCATCGACCTGGTGTGCCGGGCCCAGACCGAAGACGGCTATCTCGACACATATTACATCATCAACGGCATGGACAAGGTGTTCAGCAATCTTCGGGACCACCATGAGCTATACTGCCTGGGGCATCTGATCGAGGGCGCGGTGGCGTACTTCCAGGGCACGGGGAAGGATAAGCTCCTGCGCGCGGCGATGCGTTTCGCAGACTATGTGGAGGCGAGGTTCGGGACGGAGGAAGGGAAGATCCACGGGTATCCGGGACATGAGATCGCGGAGATGGCGCTGCTGCGGCTAAGCGAGGTCACGGGTGAGGCGCGCTACGCGAAGCTGGCGCAGTATTTCATCGACCAGCGAGGGCAGGCGCCGCTGTATTTCGATATGGAGCATTCTCAGGCACCGGGCGAGCCGTATAAGGTGGACTATTACCATCAGGCGCATGTGCCGGTAAGGGAGCAGTCGGAGGCCGTGGGACATGCGGTGCGGGCGGTGTACCTCTATTCGGGCATGGCGGATCTGGCGCGGCGGACGGGCGATACGGCGCTTCTTGCTGCGTGCCGGAATCTCTGGAGAAGTATTGTTTCCGAGAAGATGTATATTACCGGTGGCATCGGGGCGACGCATCTGGGGGAGGCATTCTCGTTCCCGTTCGATCTTCCGAATGACACGGCCTATGCGGAGACGTGTGCGTCGATCGGGCTGGTGTTCTTCGCGCGGCGGATGCTTCAGATCGAGGCGCGGCGCGAGTATGCGGATGTGATGGAGCTGGCGCTGTATAATGGGATATTGTCGGGGATCGCCCTCGACGGGAAGAGTTTCTTCTATGTCAATCCTTTGGAGGTGCTGCCGGAGGCGTGCCGTCTCGACGAGCGAAAGATGCATGTGAAGCCTGTGCGGCAGAAGTGGTTCGGCTGTGCTTGCTGTCCGCCGAATCTGGCGCGGCTTCTAGCGTCTATCGGGACGTATGCGTATACCGAGAATGAGGAGACGCTGTTCGTGCATCTGTATATGGGATCGTCGCTTCGTAAGAATGATCGGGAGATCTCGGTGGAAAGTTCTCTTCCGGGAAGCGGGCGCGTGGTCGTGCGTGTGGGTGCGTGCGACGGCGGTGCGGCTTCGGTTGCGGAAAGCGATAGGGCGGAGGCGGCCTCGGGGCGTGAAGATGCGTGCGGGGCGGCGCGGCCGCTGGTGCTGGCGCTCCGGATCCCGTCCTGGTGTGAGGATAAGTATGAGGTGCTGTGTCAGGTGCAAGGTGAGCGTGTCTCCGGTCTTGGCGAAGTGCGGGACGGTTATCTCTATGTGACGGTGCCGGATCAAGAGACGGTGATCGAGCTTCTCTTCGAGATGCGTGCGAAGTTCGTGGTGGCAGACCGGAAGGTGACCGAAGATCTCGGAAAAGCCGCCGTGGTGTGCGGGCCGGTGGTGTACTGCGCCGAGGAGGCGGACAACGGCCGAGAACTCGGGGAACTGTATGTGGATACGGAATACGAACCGGAGGTCACGGGCGAAAGTGCTTTTGCCGAGGAAGAGTGCGCAGGTTTTCTCGATGTGCGGGGATGGCGGATCGTGCCGGAGGAAAAGGGCGCCGGGTTCGCCGGAGGCCTGTACCGCACGTGGTCGGGCGCAAGGCGCGAGGCATGCGTGATCCGGATGATTCCGTACAGGCTGTGGGCGAACCGCGGCGAGGGCGAGATGCGGGTGTATCTGAACCGCGGGTGAGGCAGGAGTCCTACGTTTAGTCCCACAAATCAAGGCGGAGTGTGGGACTGCTTGTGGGAATCCTACGTTTAGTCCCACAAATCAAGGCGAAGTGTGGGACTGTTTGTGGAAAACCTACGTTTAGTCCTATAAATCAAGCCAAAATGTGGGACTGTTTGTAGGACAAGAGCCCCGAACCGGCTCGTTTTTTCCATTTCTAACGGCGAAGCTTCCCCCGACTAAGGCTCACTTGATGAAAATGGTGGCGTGGGCGGCCAGAACGCACAGAATCTTCAGTTTCACGACCTCGATGTTGATTCCGCCGTTGGTATTTTCATAGGTGAAAAGAATATCGTATCCTTCTTTCATGCCGCTGTTAAGGTAGAGACTTGTCTTGTTCAGAGACCGGATGCTGTAGTTTGCTTCATCCATTTTGCCGAAATGCTCGATAAAGAAGAAACGGCCGGTTTCGGGGCAATACACGGCGAAATCTACATAGAACGATTCACCGTTGATCTTAACGAAGACTTCGTACTTGTACTCAAGACCAAGTTCTTCAAGACACTGCGCAAGCATCACCTCGGACTTCGAACGGAAGAACCGCCCGTTATAGGGGTTGTTTCGCGGGACGTCCGGATCGTTCCTTTCCTTGAGGGCGTCGAAGGCCTGACGATTGAATGGCGAAGGGAATAGCGGGGAGGCAGATGATTCCGACGCAGAATGGGGATCAAGTTCTTCTCGATACATGAGTCTGTCCAATCGTTCGCGAAGAGCATCTGCCTCTGCCATTTTGGATAAGAGATCTTGAGCACAGGGAGAGGTAAGAAAGTACTCATGGGTGATTCGTTTACCGTCTATATACTCAGAGTACCGAGCGACATGATAGCGCTTGCTGCCTCTCATTTTGACTCCCAACTTCACACAGGGAAGTTTGGAAAGTCTGCTGTTGATGTAGTTCAGGTTTTGTTTTCGTATGGCCAAAGCCAGTCGGTAAAACTCTGCAGCAATCATTCCTGTCACCTCTGTTCCTCGCGTGCCCGTGATCTCTGGTCCAATACAGTTGGCGTCCACGCTATCACTTTGCTTATTTACCCGCGATTATACAGGAAAAAGGCGTTCCTAGATTCGACATTTTTCGACAAAAAGACGAGGATTCGTGCTTGTGCGAGATGGCTATTCGGTGACGGTGACCTTCAGATTCTCCGAGATGATGTCTGACGAGAGCTGCATCATCTGGAAGAAATCGTCCAGCGTCTCGTTGCCATCGAAGAGGCGGGTCAGGATCAGCTTTGCCATGCGTGTGGTAACGTACCCGGAGCCACCCAGGTTCTGAGCGAGCTGGTGGAGAAGACTGCGAAGCTCTTCTCTGGAGAGGGCGTCGACAAACTGTCCGATCCTCACTGTCTGCGTCTCGTCAAGCTCCTGTTCCGACCACTTGAGGCACGGGTTCCCATAAACAAAATCTCGCCATTGCACGCAGTAGCGGCCGGGTCCGAAGACAGTCTTCTCGATGGCTTTGGCAATCTGGTCACGATCGTTATACCAAGTGTGCGTGGCATCGTAGCGATCCTTCCTCAGGATGCAGAGGTGGTTCTTGCCTTGCAGGATAGGAAGCTCGCTCTGGATGATCGCGGCCATTTCGGCGGCACGGCGCTCCGAAAGACCCGAATAGCTGAGGGATCCGACTTCGAAGGTCACGAACGGCAGCTCATGCTCCTCGAGCCCGAAGTAGGAGCGGGAGTCCTCATGCATGTGGAAGATATGATCTCCCAGGCGTGCATACGGCTTCACGGATTCCCCGCGATAAAGCGGGATGCCCTTGTAGCGGATGAGGTAGATCCGGCAAAGCGGTTCGTCCATGCGCTCATAGAGCGTGTCAGCGAACTCGTCACCGAAGTGGGCCCTGACAAATGCATGTCCCTCTTCGCTGGCGAGGAAAGCCTGAGCAGGTTTGCGGATATTCTCCAGAAACCACTGCTCTGATTCATAGTTTCTCGTATTGATGTTTGTAATGCTTTTCATGTATCTTCATCCTTTCTGATTGTAGAATTTCTTCGCTTCGGGCCTCCCGGGTGTGCCTCGAAGCTTGAGATGATTCTAACCCGTCGGAATGAAGAGTTCACGGGCACTTAGAAATAAGTCGGACTTTTTTCTGTTTGTTTGACGTAATTCATGATCCCGTCGAAGTTAAGCTTGTAAAGATCAGTGGAGCCGTATGTGTGCATCGTAACCAGAGCATTATCGATCAGATTCGCAAGCCCCTTGCGGATTCCGTCACCCGAGTACCCGTAATTTTTCCCAACTTTTACGAGCATCGGGACAGTCACGCTTCGACAGGGGAGATACCTGAAAGTCTTTTTGATCTCGTCATTGGCGTAACTGACAAGCGGCTTGATACAGAGACTCCGGAAGTATTCATAGAGGTCTCCGTCTTTGGAGGAACATTTCATCGAATCTCCGGAACTGAGCATCAGGATGTTTATGACTTTTTTGCCGCTACTGGATATCGCGGAGTCTTTTGAGAGGTTCACGCAAAGGAGCACTTCAGTAGAATCCAGCAACTCGAGTACGGTTTCCCTGCCGGCCACATCACGGCAGATCTTGGTGAGGTTTTCCTGATTCGGGATTTCGCTTAAGGAACGCCAGCGCTGAATACTACGATCACTCATCGGCTTTCGTTCACGTATGTACGTGCCATCAGGCTGTTTCCTGCTGTATTCGTGCTCCAGTTTCCTTGCAATTGTCTCCTTGGATTCGGAATAGACGGCAGCCAGAAGCTGCTCCGCATCGATCAATCTGGATTCCATGCTGATCCTCCTTCATGCTGCGCATATGTATGCGATCATTATACTACAAAAGCACTTGCCTCTTTCCTCTGGTGTATAATATAGGCACGATTACGGTTGCCGCCCGAGAGCATTCCGTCTCTGCGGCGGCAACGAGTAAAGAAAGGATTCATTCTGACATAAATGCCTGACTCAAGATTTCAAAAACAGAATCCATCATCTAGAGGAAACAGCTCGGCGGGAAGAACGCCGGCCGGGACATCGCGCACGAACGGCGCCATGCAGGATGTGCGCACGATCTACCAGAACAGAATGCGGAAGGCAAACGGCCCGGGCAAGTATCGCCGTGGGGCGGCCGTAGCACGAAGAAAGAAGAAAAAGACCGGATGGCTGGGTGTGCTTCTTGGGCTGGCGCTTCTTGTGGCAGTCGTACTTATCCTAAAACCATGGAAGTCGTCGAAGAAAGAACCGACGGACACTTCGGCCAATGCGGCGCAGAGCGTGTCTGACTCGCAGAACGGGCAGGAAGCTTCCGGTCAGCAGGGGCAGAACCCGGGTGATACGCAGAACCCGGCCGGGCAGAGCGGCCAGGGGAGCGGCGCTGCCTTCGTACCCGGTGAGAATGAACAGGTCGTCCGCGCCGTATTCCTCGGCGTCCAGAACTATGGCGCCCCCGAAACGAAGAAAGAAAACGCAGAACAGTTCTACTACAGGTTCAGCGTGGATGGTGTCGAACAGGTCTACGCCATCGATAATTCAGAGAAGGACGCATCCGGCGCGCCGGCGTACCCGGTGCAGAATAAACTGAAAGAAGGCTACACCTTCGACGTGCTCCTGAGGGACGGGATCATCGTCGATGTCGCCGAGACCGGGACCGAGCCGGTGGCTTTTACACCGGTCGTTTCAGGAAATCCGGGCGAGCACACGGTTATCAACTTCATCAAATCCGCCCTCATGCCCGTCGGCACGACGCTCTATGTCTTCGGCGGCGGCTGGGACTGGCAGGACACGGGCAGCGCGATCCAGGCCAGGACCCTTGGCGTGTCCTCGGACTGGGTACGTTTCTTCCAATCGCAGGACGAGAACTACACGTTCCGCGACATAGACGATGACGAGAGCAAACGCGACCCGACCACCAGCTACTATCCGTTCGGCGGCTATAACGAATACTACTACGCCGGCCTCGACTGCTCCGGCTACGTCGGCTGGGCGGTGTACAATGCTTTTGAAACGGAAAACGGGCGCCCCGGCTATGTCGGATCGTCCACCAAGATGGCGCGCCGGTTCGCGGAAGAATACGGATGGGGGACGTTCTCGAAGACGATCGCTTCCTCTGAGCCCGACGGTTACAAACTCCGTCCCGGAGACATCGTCAGCATCAAAGGCCACGTCTGGATCTCGCTGGGTACCTGCTCTGACGGTAGCGTCCTGATCGTCCACTCCACCAACGGTTTCGTCAGCCGCACCGGCCAGCCCGGCGGTGGCGTCGCCCTCGGTGCCATCGGAACGGACACGGAATGCGAGGCCTGGAAACTGGCCGATACGTATATGTCGAAGTTCTATCCCGAGTGGTACAGCCGCTACACCGTGTCCCTGAGCAATCCGGACAAATACTTCAATTCCGACGCTGATGACGCCGGAAGATTCTCCTGGAATACGACTTCTGGAGCAGGACTGTCCGACGAACTCGGTGCGCGCGACATGTCCCCCGAACAGATCCTCAAGTACTGTTACGGGGAGAAGTGATCGGAAAGAGAGAATAATACAGACAGGAGGATGTCAGATATGGATGTTATGGACGCGATTTTTAACCGACGCAGTTTCCGGGGAAAGTTTAAGGACGCGCCCGTTCCACGCGAGGATCTGACGAAGATCCTGGAAGCCGGTCTTGCGGCGCCTTCCGGCTGTAATAAACAGACTACAAGCCTGATCGCCGTAGACGATCCGGAGGTTCTGGATCAGCTGAAGGCCGTGATCGATCCGCCTGTAGCCGCAACTGCTCCGGCCGCGATCTGTGTCCTGACACAGCGCATCAACGCCTACCGCGACAGATGCTTCGCGATCCAGGATTATTCCGCGGCCATCGAGAACATGCTCCTGGCGATCGTTTCCCTCGGTTACCAGAGTTGCTGGTATGAGGGCATATTACGGACGAAGATAAGATCGGTGAGAAGATGGCGAAGATCCTCGGCGTTTCGGAGGAGTATGAACTGATCTGCTATCTTCCGGTCGGTATCGCGGAAGACGAGCCGAAAGAACCGCGAAAGAAAGCCTTCGACGATCGCGCCTGGTTCAATTCATTTCCGAAGTGAGGATACATATGGTACGTACATCTGTCTCGACCACGTTTGACTATTCGATCCCCATCGAGCAGCAGCTTCCGCTTATAAGTAAAGCAGGATTCACGCATGTGTCGATCGGTATGGAGTATGACCACAGCGGCCTCCTCGATGAAGAGCGACTGAAGAGCCTAGCGGACAGCATAAGAGAAACCGGTCTTCTGGTCGATACGGTCCATGGCTACGATCTCGATCAGGACGATGCGGTCGAGATAAACGAGAAGGTCGCGTATGCAGCCACCGTACTTGGTGCCCCGATCGTTGTGGTCCACTGTTCTGCATTCTGGTTTCCCGATGATTCCTATGAAGAGAAGTATCGCATCGTGTCCGGGAAGATAAAGGACATCGAGCGCATTGCCGAGAAGTACGGCATCCGTTTTGCTTTCGAGAATGTTGTGCCCGGAAAGCCCACGCAGCTCTGTGAATAGATGGTCCGCCTGGGAGATCCGAAGTACATCGGATTCTGCTTCGACTCCTCGCACGATCAGATCGACGGACCGAGAACGATGTCACTCCTGAAAGACCTCAGTGACCGCCTTCTGGCAGTACACATCTCCGACCGCATCCGCGAGTTTGTGGATCACGTACTCCCTGGAGAAGGCTTCATCGATTTCGAAGAAATGGTCCCGATCCTGAAAGAATCGCCTTTCAAAGGATCGCTCCTTTTCGAAGTCGAAGTAACGCATTCGCAGTATAAGGAAGCAGACGATTTCCTGGCCCGCGCACATGCATCGGCCATTGACCTCGCCACCCGCTGCGGCTGGGAATAAAAGAAAACCACGAAGAAAAGATCTTCCATGAGAAGACAAGAAAGCAAGAGGTAAAGAATATGAATTGTAAGTACATGCGTATCCAGGGAAGAGACAATGCCTACCGCACCCAGTATCCGAGAGGAATCTTCGCGATATGCTGGCGCCTGGTCAACGATGGCCTCATGTCCCCCGAGGACGAGAAACTCTTCCGCGACATCGACGACTGGTTTAAGGAGAACCTCCCGGAGCCCGATCCTTGTAAGAACGGGGAGTGCGTGATCACGTTCTTTAAGGTGGGAATGTCCGAGAAAATGCTCGAGAAGATCGCTCCGGCCGTTGCCCTCCTGGATAAGTACGGCAGGCCCTATGACCTTGTCTACACGAACTTCGTCGGCACCATCGTCTACGAAGACGAGTGGCAGATCGCCGTGAAGGTCGAAGACGGGAAAATGGTCTAATCTTTATCTTTTCTTTACCTTCCTTTGACGATGACTTTACCTTCTCCCGTTAAGATGGAATCATAAAGAACAGCACAACACACGATGTTGTGGAAACCACGGAGGAGAAGAGCCATGAAGATGAGAGAAAGAGTCTGGACAGTCATTACACTGGTGATTGCGGGGATCGCAATGGGCCTGATCGTTACATCCATCTTCGCAAAGATCCCGCTCCTCCTGATCGCCGGTCTTGCCGTCCTCGTCCTCGGTCAGATGTCCTACATGCATCTGTTCGGAATGACAAAGAGAACAGCCAGAAGACCCGCACAGGATAACGCATAACCCTCAAGAATCATAAATACCACCCTCTAACAGGAAAGACCCGAGCGCCCCCCCTCAACAGCTCGGGTTTTTCTGTGTGAAAAGCACTGAAGCGTTTTCTTCGTGAAAAGCACTTGCCCTCGGAGGAAGAATGCTATAATGACCATATACGTTCGTGTGAGTCAATTCATAGGAGATGATAACCATGACCACCCCGGAACAACGTCATCAGCTATATCTGAAACAGGTCGCTCTCCTAGATACTTTTCTGGAGAAGCATGCCATCACCCGCGCGCAGTATGAGAAGAGCCTTCACGACCTGACGGAGAAGATGGGCGAGACGGTCCCGGAAGCATCTGCAAAACAGGAACTGTCCCGGTATCCTGCACAGTCCGCTTCGGAACAAGATACTCAAGAGAAACTAGAAGGGGAACCGCAATGAACCATGTAAGAAGAGCCGAGAAGAAAGACATCCCGAGAATCCTGGAACTCCTGGTCCAGGTCGACATGGTGCACCATAACGGTCGCCCGGATCTCTTTAAAGGCCCGGCCACGAAGTATAACGCAGAGGAACTTCAGGAGATCCTGGCAGACGATACCAAACCTGTATTTGTCTGTGAAAACGATGTCGGACTGGTAATCGGCCATGCATTCTGTATCCACAAGCAAGTGATAGGTGATTCCGTCCTGACGGATGTCCGCACGCTCTATATCGACGATATCTGCGTGGATGATGCCGCTCGCGGAACAGGCGCGGGCCGTGAACTCTACGATCACGTGATCTCCTATGCCCGGGAACAGGGCTTCTATAACGTGACACTTAATGTCTGGACCTGTAATCCCGGCGCCATGTGCTTCTACGAAGCCATGGGACTGAAGCCCCAGAAGATCGGGATGGAGATGATTCTCTAACATATTTCAAAACTTTAAAGTTCGGTTAAGGGATCTTCCCGTATAAGACAATATGCGATGTGTTTACCGGAAAACCTATCGATCCGAATGATTACGATGTAGATCATTTCGTTCCGTTCTCATTCGTGATGAACGATGAACTGTGGAATCTGATGCCGATGGATTCGGCCTTGAATTCTGTGAAAAGCAACAATCTCCCGTCATGGGAAGATTTCTTCGGGAGTTTCGCGGAAAACCAGTTTGTCATGTATGAAATGATCCACGGAAAACAAGATGTTTTCTCGCTCTATGAGAAGTGTTTCAGAGACAATCTACACTCTGTTTGGGCTACACAGGAACTGTACCGAAAGGGCAACAGCAAGGAAGCATTCATCAACATCCTCGAGAAAAACATGCGACCAGTATACGACTCGGCGCGAAGACAGGGTTATGCATTTTGGCAATATGGCGCGTCGTGACTAACTTGTTTCAAGGATGTCTCGGATCCATTTCTCCAGTTTTTTTGCGCTTTCATCCATCAAGTCATCATAGCTCTGTTGATCCATTTCGCCGCTTGGAATTGCAAATGGCAGGAGAATAAAATTGTGATTTGACAAAGCATTACTGACCTGGAAGGATTTTGCTTCATACTGTCTCTTGTCTGTCCAGGGATGAATTACTCCACCGATCCTGCAGTTAAGAACATACATGTAAGACAGAATCTGAAATACATCTTCTCGTACACCTTGATAGCCCCAGTTAATCTGCCCACCTTCTGCGTCTTTTTCTAATTCTTTTTGATAGACACGCTCCCAGCTTTCTTTGTATTTCGCATCAAATACAGCGCCAGTACTACGCGAGAGTAAGTCCGGAATAATCTCTCGTCTGTTTTCCAAAATATGGAAAGATTGTTGCCCTATGTCAGACAAGATTGTGGACAGCCTACTCTCTAGCATTCGCTCCCAGACCCGAGGCATCGAGACCAGGATACCGGAGACACTTCCTCCGTCGTCACCCTCGCTATGTAGAAATGGGTTTTTTCCCTCGAAGCGAAGAATCTGCATCGCCATCTTGCGCAATGCCTCATAATCTCGGAGCATCGGATGGGTGACAGGATCTTTGGCTTCCGCAATGAGACGGCGCAGGGAAGTGGGTGATATGTCTTCTCGGCCTAACTGAGTTTCCAGCATGGCGATGGGACGGCTGAGTTCTGGTTCGTTTTGCAGATAGGTGTCGAGCTGGGCACTGTAACTTCGACGAAGCACACCATAGGCTGCGAGAATCAGGTGATTTAGTGGGTTGTCCACCGTATATTCACGAGCTGAATAGGCTATGCGGCCATTCTTCATGGGGTTGAGACGAATATGTCGTGCCACATCGATGTGGCCTCGCACTCGACAGCCATTGTATTCAACAGTTTGATATTGTCGATAAAACCCCTGTGAAAAAGCATTAGTTAGTTGTTTAAGAAATAACCGAGGCAGGAGCAGGGAAATCAGATCATTTCCCGATGTCGGAGCGCAACGATGCATCAACACAGCGGGTATTCCGATATGCCGAAGGATGTAACTTAGAAATCGGTCAGCGTACACACTTTTATCTCCGGCTTTAGCGATGGAGCTGTTTTCCTTGCTGTGGTCGAAGCGGGAGTGAATATACACCGTCGTGTTCTGAAAGTGGAGGATTCCGGCGAGTCCGTTCACTCGTAAGCCTTCATCGGAAACATCAGCATTCTTGGAAAACAATTCCGGAGTACCAGAACTGGAGCGCAAGAGACTTTTTTTATCCTTCTCTCGCTGGACTATGTCCGGGATGTTACCATCGTCTCCAGAAGAATAGAGTAGTAAGATGTCGTCAGGGTTGGCATTAATCGCTTTCTGAAGCTCTTTGCAAAACTCGTTTTTTTTCTGCTCCTCCCAGCCATCGTCTACGGGAGGTTTTTCTGGACACCAGTTTACACTTTTGTAATCCCACAGGTCCAAGTAGCGTGGCCGAGAAGTCGTGTCAGTCTTAGTCATATCCTTGTATATCTCACTTTATCCCTGATCTTCAGGCTGTTGTTCAGAGGAAGTCTTTACATTTGGTATCTTACAAAACTCTTTCTTGTATTGTTCGACGTCTTGCAGCGTCGCGTTGTTGGATTTCTTCTTCATTAGAGCGCGGAATACCATCCAGGCAAACCGATACTTCCAAACGTAATCCAGTATCTTCTGAGAATTTGCGCCTTCCTCTTCGTCGGGTTTCAAAATCTCCTCAGGAATCATGACGAAATCGTCTGGAGAAACGGAGACTTCCAACCGTTCCTCAAGGAGCTTTTTGTTGAGCTTTGAGATTTGATTGACGATTTCTTGACATAGCTTACCTTGAGGTGACTTGGCCTCAAAAGTGCCAGCGAGACCTAAATTTTCCCAAAGATTCTTCGAGAGATCGGTAGAAACGTCGTTCTTTGTTTTTTCCCACTCCTCCTCTAAGAGACGAAACAGAACATCCGCTTTGGGGTTTCCGCGCAGATACTCGCACATCAGCGAGGAGATCCGATAATTCCAAGCATACTCCATGATGCTCCTGGTTGTGTTTGCTGTGCTTCGCTTTACAATGTTTAGGTCTTCTCTCCTAATATCGGTGAATAAGCCCTGAGCAATGTCGTAATCTCCGGACTGGAAATCGGGTATGTACTTTTTTATGTTTTCACCCTTTAGTCCGTTCTGATTAAATGTGTAAACGGCCTTAGCAAGCTCTGAACATACTTCACTTTCAGTCGAATCGTCCGAATCTTTCCCTTCAAAGATGTTTTTGAAAAAACGTCCTCGCACAAAAGCCTGTCTCAGTGATTCTTCTGTGACCTTGATTTGTTCCCAGACAAAGCGGCGGCGCATGGCAAAGTCTATGCTCTCCACGCTTCGGTCGATGTCGTTCATGGTGCCAAGTATGACTACATTCGCAGGGATTATGAAGCCATTCTTGAAGCAATCGGTGAAAGCGTCGTTAGCTCGTTCCTTTTCCGGAAACCAAGTTTCCATGTTGCTGTACTGCGTTTGAATCGGTTTGTTACGCTTGTCACTTTCCATGGCGAACATCAACTCGCCAAGTACCTTTGATAGGTCGGCACGATTAATCTCGTCGATGATGAAGAAATACTTCGGCATATTCGTAGGCGAAAACTTCTTATCCTTTTGCAAGATTTGATTGCGATATGTTACAAATCGGCAGAAGTGCATGAAGTGTCCATCCATACGACGGAAGATCATGGCTTTATCACTGTCGAGACCTTCCTCTACAGGTCGAAGACCCTCCACAAAATCCGTGTAATCATAGGAGGGATGGAATTGAATCAGCGCTTGGCGCCCCTGCATTGCCCAGATATCGTTTTTTAACGCATTTTGATCATATTTCTTTGGTTCCGTCGGCTTTTTGCCAATCGCTTCGCCAGCTTCTTCTTCATTTTTACTCTTTTCCCAAGCATCCAGTTTTTTCTTATAATCACTTTTTAACCACTTATTGGTTTCATCTAGTATTCTATCAACATCATCCTTGGATATTTTCGTCTCATTTTTCTTCGAAGTTGAGATAACTGCTTCTTTCGACGGAGTTGAACTTTCGTTTTGTTCCATATTCATCGAAAAATAGGCTTCGAACAGTTTGCCTTCGTCGCTATAAGGTGTCTGATCTCGAAGTAATTTTGTGATCAATGCTTCAAGTGTGTCGTGCATTTGTTGCTGATCTTCGGGCAGGCTCTTGTAATAATCGAACAGTCTGTTAATTTCATCTCCGATGGATTCACTTTTTTGCAACTTTCCCCAAACGAAGCTTTGCGCAAGTTGCTGGGCGATGAACGTTTTGCCCGTGCCAGGCGCACCATGGAAAATTATCTGATGCTTTCCATGCTTGATGAGGTCGCACATTCTTACAGTAAGATCGTCCGCGTCACCGGCTTTCCCTGTGTCTTCGAGAAAGAAGCTGATTGAAAAATCGTGTTGATCATCTGATTTATTAGCAAAGTTATAAATTGATTGAAATATCGCATCTAACGATAACTGTGCAGGGTATTTTAAAGCCATTTTTATGGTGGTATTTGTTTCTTTGCCATTCGGTTTGATATTCTGCCAAGTAATACTATCATAATACTCTGGAGACCAATTCTTTAAAATCTCTTTGAGTTTTGACGCGAATAGAGATTTGTTGAGATTCCCAGTAGATTTAATAACGTTTGTGCCCTCGAAATAATCCGATTCCATTTGCGCATCGTCATACAGTATTTGCCAATCCGTAGATGAAACAAAACGCCTGATTAGCGCCTGGTGTTCCTTGTCACGAATTAAGATGTACTTGATTTTGCGATTCGTCCAGTAATTCTCCTCAGAATACATTCTTTTCCATTCATCAGCATTTTTAGTGCTGACTTCCGTTAATCTGTCTTTTTCCAAACTGAAGTCAAAGATTTCAGTTTTTGTAGATTCCTTAACGACAGGAAAAAGCATTTTCTCATTTGTTGTTGTTTCGTTTGTCATGCAAATTTTCCTCAATGTCTATGGTGTTGCATTTCTCTGCCTGTATTATTCCTATATTCTACAACAAAGATAATAATCTATCCCTTATTGTTGTTCTTCCCTTTTTCATTGTTGCTCAACACACAAAACGCGATCGGCTAACCGTACAAATCAATAAGCTCCGTCTGGATGTTCTCCTTTTGAAAGGTTGTTGTATCGTTGCTGAATGTTTTTGCGATGGCGTAGCGATATAGCTTGAGCTGGCCTTCGTACTTCTGGTTGAGGCGATCTCGGAAGTCGGGGAGAGGTTTGCCGTTTCTCTTGTTGGACTTATAGTCGTAGACCTTGATCGTGCCGTCTTTTTTGACCACGACGAGGTCGGCCTGTCCATTAACCCAGATCTTGCCGGCGAAACTGCCGCTGTTCATGATGATCGCTTTGGCGTTTTTCTCCTCGCGCGTCTCTTCGGTTTTCTCGCCTTTCTTCGTGCCTTCAGAATCGTTATCTTCCGGTTCTTCGGTATCTGCATCGGAACTGGTTTCGGTGTCATCCTCGTAGGGATTTATGGTATCGTCGTCTGTTGATGCTTCGGTTGAATCAGGTGCGGTAGCCGGAGGGGAAGCCTGGGGTTCCTTGATCTTGAAGTAGGGCGCGAACTCCTTCATGAAGTCGGCTTTTTCGTCTTCGTCAACAAAGAAGGAGAAGCAGTATTCCGTGTATACTTCAGAAGCGTCATCCATGATCGGCTTGAGGACTTCATCGAAGTATCTGAGCATGATCGGTTTGAGATAGGAGCGGAATGATTCAGAAGTCTCTGGTTTTACCATATCGGCATTCTCCAGAATGGCCAGATTGATGAGCCGCTCGATGCATTTGTCACGCTTGTCATTATCCATAGCGGCGATCTGATCAAATTGACCAACCATCAGTTCGTATACTCTGTGCATGACCAGGCCGAAGATGTTTCCATACGGACGGTCCTCGGCTTCATAGTCAGGATCTCCCAGTTCTTTATCCGTGGGTTTCGTACATCCCGTTTTGATTGATTCGTCCTCGAGCTCGCTGGGAGTGATGCTGATTTGTTGAATGCCCAGAAGATTTTCCGGTCTGTTGTCAGCATTTTGATATAGTGAAGCCAGATTGAGGGGGTCCGCTTGAGGAATGTCAAGTGGTTTTTCTTCTGAATTGGATGGTTCTACGACAACTTCCTGCACCGGGGCGAGCGAAGCTTGGTTTTCTTCTGGCTCGACACTCTTCAGCCAACTGTTAATGGATACGTCGTTATCTGTTCTGTATTCCGGGGCGGAGAACCAAGGATGTGGTTCCTTAGAGTTTGCGTTGGGCATGATGATTAACGCTTGTGCAGCTCTTGTTGCGGCCACATACTGCAGACGAATGGCTTCGTCGTTCTCATCATTGGCGGCTGTTGTCATGATGTCTTCGCTAAAACGAAAAGCAGGGATGTAGGTTGGCAATGAAGCCTTTGATGGTTTGAAACTTGCGCTGGGATAGTATTTGCCCCCCTTTTTGAAACTGGAATACCTGCAATCTTCATTGTTCCGACGATCTGCGATAATAACGATTCTGCTAGTCAGACCTTTGGCTTTGTGAACATTCATCAAGCGGACCGCATTCTGCCTTCTTTCAAGAGGTATTTCACGGCTGACTTCTGACTCCATGTATTTTCTCATTATTGCTACAAGTTCGTGCAGATCGCCTGTGTTTTTACGAAGACATGTTTCTGTCATCTGATGGAGACGGATCCGGATTTCACGTACGCGATGCTGAGGAAGATCCTTGTCCATGAACAAGTCTTCTTCGGAAAGAAGATGCTGGATGACTGCGGCAGGGGTCAGTTTCTTTGCTTTAACTGTTTTGAAAAGATCCGAAAGCTTCTTCTCCGCTTTTTTGCATTCGTCTGTTGTCGCGCAGGTGACATCAATATTCTGCAAAACCTGAGCCGCTGTTAACCTGGTTTTTCGGTTCTTCTGTTCAGCGAGATAATCTGTTAGCAGAATGAAGTTCCATAGGATTTCATCGTCCTTGATTTTAATCTTCCCTTGAACATCTACCGGGATATTCATCTCGGAGAACTTAGTAACGAACGAAGACATATTGGTAGCAACCTTAGTTATGATCATAAAGTCGCTATACTGTAAAGGACGATAAGTACGTGCTTTTGTGTTGTTATCATATTCTTCGGCACAGCAGTACTCATGTCCCACCATCCTTAGGATGAGATTTGCAACAGCGGTAAAATCGTTGAATGAATCCTCCTTTTCGTAGTCATAGTAGAAAACACCATGAGGAACACGGGAATCACTGATAGTCCAGTCGGTTTCCATGTGGGAATATGTACTCGCTCCGGATATCGGATCAACCGGCATAAGTTTCGGAAAGACTGCGTTTACCCAGGAGACAATACTCTCGTTGGAACGGAAGTTGTAATCGAGTGTTTTCGATTGTGCTTCTGCATCGGGGAGATTGTTCATTAACGAATCAACACTGTTGTACACGTCGATTTCGGCACCGGTGAAACGGTAGATGGATTGTTTAGGGTCACCCACCACGACAAGTTTGTCGGACTGGAGACGGTGCTCTTCTGGTTTGGTACCGGGAACTTCTGCAAGCATAGTGATCAGATTGGCCTGAAGACGAGTGGTGTCCTGAAACTCGTCTACATAGATCTTAGAATACTTCATCCTGTATTTGTCGAGAATGTCCATGCTGCTTGTAAGAAGTCTTTGGGCACGGAACAGAATATCATCGTTAGATAACTCGGTTGTTTTTGAATCAATCTCGGCTTGGTAATCATCTTTAACTTTCTGGATCAGTCCGGCAACTCTGGCCGCTCTGATGGTGTCGGTGATGAGACACATATCCAATTCGCTCCGGTCAGTAGGGAATTGAGCGAGACACTTTTTTACGTCGTCATCGTCGATATCATCGATGGTCACCTTTCCTTTAGCTGGCATAGTTACGACAGGGGTGGGTGCATTCGCATCATGCCAAGTTTGAATGAATTTTAGGAGGATGAGGTCCCCGGGATGAGCGCAGCGTCCATTGAAAAATGATGTTTTGGCTATGCCGTTCTTGAAACAGATTAAAGTTTCGAAAATGCTCAGTAATGCTTTCGACAGATTACGCGCTTGTTCCAAAGGATTTGATTGTTGGCTTTGGGCATCAGAGATGCAATCTATTTTCTTTCTGTAGTCATTTGATACATCTTGCTCACCGGACTTTTTTATTGGCGCTTCGCGTTCGAAGACCTCTTTAAATCGTACAAGAGGAGGAAGCCATCTAGCAACAAAATCATCCACTTCTTTCTGAAGGTCGCTATGCTGCGGAGGTAAAGCACAAACGATCTCTTCGCGGACATTGGCCATGGACTGAAACATGTTCATAAAGATATCGAGTGTTATATCTTTCTTGCTACCGTTTGTCTTAGCAGTGTTTACCCAACTACCGTATAACTCTTCTTGAATAGCAGTTTGCGTTTCCGGCTTTTCGTACCAGCGGTTGAAAAAGTATATCTGGCGTGCTTCATCTTCTTCGGCCTCAAGCATACGGCAATCGAGTACTATATTCGCGGCAAAGGCATTTTCTTTAAGGATTTTCAGAAGGAATGAATGAATTGTCGAGATCTGGATCCGTTCGATGTTGTGAAGAGCATCTTGTGCAATTGCTCTCTTTGACGAGTCGCCGGATTCGCTTTGGAGTATTCCTGCAAGACGAGATGCAATTTTGTCGCGAAGCTCGGCAGCGGCAGCATTCGTGTATGTGATAATGACGAATTGCTCAAGTTCCACACCTTCAAGGATCTGCTCACAGATGCGCATGCTGAGTAGGGTGGTCTTTCCGGCACCGGCGCCAGCCTTGATGCTGAGATTGGTTCTGGCTTCGTCCCGATTTCTTAATGCAAGGGCATCACGTAATGCTTGTTCTTTAGGATTCATATGCTTTTACCTCGCCGATTCTTCTCTTCTCACAGAGAAATTCATAATTGCAGAAACTGCAACTCTGTTTGGGTACGGATTTGTCTTTTTCTGTTTTGGACGTCAAACCTTTAAGTCCGTGAAGAGCAGCGGACTCTTCGAGTGATAGATTCGAATCACTTGCCAACTCGTCCAAGAAATCACAGAGATCCTTGTAGTCCGGATAGATTTGTTTCTTGTTGGCGATCGTCAGAAGCGCTCTTAATCTGGTGAGATTAACCGATTCCATTTCGGATTCTTTTATCTGTATGTTGTTGTCCTCGGAGGGTGCATCTGGGAAGTCGTACTGGAAATAGTCGAATTCACAATTCCAGGTCTGGATATCTTCGTTTCCTTCTAAGTCGGAAATTCTTTCTTTAAGCTCATCAAAAAGTAGTTTTCCGTCATCCGTTGTTGATTTGCCTTTGCCCATCAACGCTTTTGTATAAATCAGGAACTGTATCAGTTCTCCCATGTCTTTCGCTTCTTTTTTGTACTTAATCTTTCCGGTCTTATAATCTGCGATGCGAAGGTAGATCGTCTTGGCCTGCTTGTTGAGTCTGTAATCGATCCGGTCAATACTTCCATGCCTGATGTTGAAAGTCCATGATTGCCTATCGTAGCCGGTCACTTCATATGTGAAATCTTTGAAACCGGCTTCTGTTGCGAGCGCGTGCCAGTGGTTGGCATCATATACGTATTCTTCCAGTAAATTCTGCAGATAGCGATATGATATGTCTCGGATGCTCTGGCGGTCCTGAGCGATCTGCTCCGGGAATGTATATGGCACTCTCTTTTGGAGTTTCGTGATGTAATTGTCGATGATTTGGTCAAGCAAAGCATCGTCAACGGCGCTGTCGATGGGTTCGGTTCTCGGTCTGATACATTTCTCGTCGATGTAGGTTTTCATAATGGCATGGAAGAAAGATCCTCTTTCCAGCGCGCTCAGCCACTCGGAGTAATTCTTCTCGATGAATGTTCCGTCTGGAATATAAGCAATGTTCTCGTAAGCAAACATCTTCGGACAGGTCAGGAAGCGTTCTAACCTGGAACTGCTGCTTATTCTTTTCTGAATCTCATCCCGGATCGTATCGGAAGTCTTTGCTTCGTATTCATTCTTGGTGAAAGAATATCCGCTATCGGGATCACCGTATACGAACTCACTGATACTATTGATATCCTTTCCGGAGAAAGTGGTAAGCGCTTCTCTAAAGAAACTGGAAGGATTCGTTTCGAAGAAACTTTCCGTATCGTAATCTGAATAGCCGAAGGAAAGACTATCACCTTCGAAGCCTAAGAGCGTCCTATACAGATTCCGATCCCTGCGATTTTTCTCTTCGATCACAGTTGGCTTATATTCAGCATCAAGGTATAGATTCATCTCCTCGTCGAGCAGGACGGGCGATTCAATGATACTGCCCTGCATGTCTTTAAGAGAAAGCCCGATGACATAAAGATGGGGGCGTTCCAGAAGCTTCCAGTCAGAAAAACTGGCCACGTTGACTGCCATAGAGTCTTCGCTTTCGGTTGAAGCAGACGATAACAGAAGACTGTCGATAAAATCGATACAATCACTGAGGCTCAAAGAACGGGTATCATATTCGATTAAGGGGATGAGGTTCTTTATCGTCCCCATTCCAAGTGGATAATCGGTCGTGCGCTTACGGACATATCTGTCAAGGAAAGAAACGAGTTTTTCATAGAGAACAGAAGGACAGACCAGATTAGAATCTGAATATGGATGTCCAGCATCACCGAAGATTTCTATCATTTCGCTCAGGAGAGTGAGACCTGCTTCCTTGACCTGAAGTATATAGAGTCTCTTTTCCTTATCTTCGACGGATAGTTTACTGTCGTTCTGGATGTCGTTTATTGAGTCTTTAAGTGATACTAATTCGTTCTTGGCAAATTCGAGATTGCGTTCATACCCCCAACCAAGTTCGATTTTGCCACTCTTCCAGTCGAATTCGTCATCATCATCGTTGTCGCCGAAACGGTTTCTGGCGTCGAGAACAAACGAGAAATAGTAGGTCCATCCCAGGAGATTGCTAGGCTTTCCCTCTTTGTTTTTGGGACCTTCGAAATAAAGGACAGAACTTGTCAGAACGTCGTTCAATGCTTTCTCTGAGTAGTCGTCCCGCGCCCAGGCCAGGATCCTTCTGGCGAGTGCGACATAAGGATTGTCGGTGACCGGATGGCTCGAGAGAAGGCGCATCGGGATACCGTTTCCCTGAAGGGCAGATGAAATGGCGGCAAGCTGGGAAGAGGAACTGTACAATACTGTAACGCTACCGTATGGATGTTTGTTCTTCAGAATGTCGTTCGCCACATAGTTCGCTTCGTTGAAACTGCCGTATCCCTTGAAGAAATCCGCGTTTGTCATCGAAGGGTGGTCTTTCAGATCTTCCATGGCGAGCGTTTCTTTCGGGAACACGGAGACACTGTTCTGCTCATCACAGCCAAGTGCCGCTAACAGACGGCTTTGTAAGCCGGTGTATGTTTCCGTGTCCTCCTTCAGGTAATACAGATCCGCGCCGAAAAGAAGGGACAAATCTTCGGAGAGTTCCGTATTGCCTTCCATCTTGGAGAGCAGGAACTGATAGAGCGCCGTAGTATCCATCTTGTTCTTGTCGGCAAGTGCTCCTTCGTATGTGGAGATAAGCATCTTTAGTGCGCTGATACGGGCGCGGGCGGACTCGGACGGCTCAGTATCTGTCCAGCCGTTCCCGCGAATCAGATTGACCATGCGGAAAACTTCTGCTGTGGTGGCGATGTTCATGAGATTCTCGTTATTGAAATACGGAAGAGAGGTACAGTTGGCGATGAGTACAGCCCGGAACAACATCTGCGCTTCATCCTGGTCGATGAATTTGTGCGGGCTGGTGAATCCTGCCTCCGACTGGATCCACATATATACATCGACGGCGATCTGCTGGAGCGTCCGGCAATCGACATTTCTCATCGGCTTTCCTGTTTTGCTTTCGTAAGAGCGGATCAAAGAATTGGCTCTCTTGATGTCAGAAACGATCAGTATCTTCTTCGTCTGCATGGTGGAGTTTAGGAATTCTTGAATAAGCATAGCATGCACCTCAATAACGCATATTGCTTTTTAAGGATATGAGTAAAACTACATATCTCTATTATACCCTTATGATTTTGAATCGTTTGTAAACAATCAACAAACTTTGAGCGGATGTGCTTCAAGTCGAGTATAATTGAAGTATAGTCAGGGTGAAGTGGGCGGATGCTAGGAGGGGCGAATATGTCAAACGGTAAATTGAAGATTAACGATAAAAAGGTGGATGCGATTTTCTTCCATAAACCGGAGGAAGAGTATGGATGGCTGAGTAATTGGTATCGTTCGGACTTCGAACTAGACGGGATCAAGTATTCATCGGTCGAACAGTATATCATGTATCAGAAATGCGTGCTGTTCGGAGATGTAGAGTCAGCTGAAAAAGTGATGAATGCGGAATATCCGGATGAGCAGCAGTCTATTGCCAGAAATGCAACCGGATACATCGAGAATGTTTGGCGAGGATATAGACAGATCATCGCGAAGAAAGCTCTCTTCGCGAAGTTCTCTCAAAACGAGGACTTGAAGGAGAAACTCCTTGCTACCGGCGATGCCTGGCTTGTAGAATGCGCACGAACGGATAAGAACTGGGCATGCGGAATAAGTCTTTACGATGATCAGCGATTTGATGCATCAAAGTGGTTCGGGATGAATATTCTCGGGTTTGCTTTGATGAAAGTGCGTGATGAGATCAGAAGCAAGTAATAACATAAGAACCTGTGATTTTTGATGAATGAACATTCATGCCATAGAAGACGTTTGCTCTTTTATATGAAGAAATGAGGTTTATTGAGGACGGAATCTGTGATAATATGTCCATCAATACAGCGCTATTTGCATGTGGACAGCCGATACTGGGGTGATTGTAAGGCTGATAAATGGGGATATAAAGGATGCGCGTGTTTTAGGTTCGCTGTTTGTGAGCGGACGTGTTTTCGATCGCGTGGCTCGAAAAAGGAGGAAATAGTATGACTGAAGGGGAAGAGAAAAAGAAAGAATTACTGGCTGAAGAGAAAAAAGCGGAGATCATGCGCCGCTGGTATGCTATCGTGATGGGGACATACCGCGATACGATCGTAGAGGTTAAATACATGATCGGCGGATTCCTAAGTGGATTTACCTATGTGACCGTTTCTCGGACGGAAGACGGCGCGAAGGTTGAAGTGGAGAAACCTTCGAGTGAAGAGGCTCTGGTTGCGAAGAAGCTCTCATCTGAAGAATGGATTGATTTCCTGGATAAACTGTTTAAGGATATTCGTGTACACCAGTGGAAGGATCACTATCTGGATCCGTACATCTACGACGGAACACAGTGGGAACTGGAGTTTAAACTTGCGAGCGGGATCACGTTCCGCCATGACGGCAGTATTGCCTATCCGGAGAACTACAGCACTTTTAAAAATCTGATGGCTTCTTTTCTGTAATAGATTAACACAACGCTTGGAGAAGGAATATTCTCTGGTGATGAAATGAGAATCAGAAGAATAAGTAAATTCACTTCGATGACTTTTCTGATTCATGGATTTGCATAGCTGATTTCTCGTTTAATATGCAATAAAAAAATTGTTCACGTACATTTTACAATGAACTAATACTAGTCAGAACTATCAAATGTAGAATTGAATTGTATACTGTTAGTTTGTGTTTAATGTACTGTGGTTGGAGGAGAAAGTATGAACGCAAGAAAGAAGACGATTTGCAAGTCTGTATCAGTGTTGTTGTCAGTTAGTATTATTGTGCATGTTTTATCTGCATGCTCTCCGAATATCTTCATGAAAAATGTAAAGGCTGGTTTCGAGGATGGCTGGAAAGCTGCTATTGAGTATTTAGGTAACTCTGTTGCAGCAAGTGAAAGCGATGATTATATATCTCAAGTTAAAGATGCTATTGATGCTTTTGAAGAGCTCATAAACCAAAGTCATGGTTCAGAACGGGGCATTGCCCAAGAAGCTGGGTTTGTTGCTGAAAAGTGGACTGCGGCCACATATAACATTGATGCGGCGCTTAATGAATCCTTGTATCATGCTGAAGCCGTAGGAAGTAATTTACTTGGATCTCCAGATGTTACTTTATTTGACGATGAGGGTGAAGAGGTACTTCAAGCTAGTTTGAAGTATTATGAAAGCGGAGGAAAAAGTGCAGCTGCACAAGCGACTACTATTCTGGAAGCATACCAGAAATATCTTGGCAAGACTAAATCAGACAATCCTTTAAGTTTTCAAGCATACTGCGAAAAGAATGGATATGACTCTGATGTTGATGCACTGTATTCAATATATGAAGGACAGATTCGTATTATTCCAAAAGATCAACTTGATGTTGCAGTTGATTATTTGAATGGCCTTATAGATCTACCGGATGATCAGTATGCTGAAACTCTAGAAAAATTAAGAGTTCGTCTTGAAGCACCAGATGGAACTAAATCAAAACCTGCTACTTATGAAGAGATGCAGGCGGTAGCTGAATTAGCGCAGAATGGCGATTTTAGTCCTGAACAATTTGGCTTTTCTATAACACAGATTATTACTCCCAAATATGTTGTAAAACAAGCTATCAAAGGCGGTCTTTCATCGGCTGCTATTGAAACGGCATTGTCTGTGGGTCCTGATTTGTTTACTGTTATTCGAAATAGTATTAGAGATGGTAAACTTGGTTTAGATCAGTTTAAGTCGTCTGGGATTGATGGACTGTTTGCAGCTTCAATAGGTTTTGTAGAAGGGGCAATGTGCAGTCTTCTCCTATCTAGTTGCAGATTAGGTATACTTGGTAAAGGTTTGAACGATGTGTCTCCTCATACGGTAGCTGCATTGGTAACAATAACTAAACAGGCCATCAGAAATGGGTATTCCCTTGCAAACGGAGATATTTCAGGTTTGGAATATGGTGATATGATGGCAGAGAATGTGATCGTCGTTTCATGTTCAACTGCGTCTGGTATTGCTTTGCAAACTCTTCTGCCAGGGTTACCGTTTGCATATGCTATAGGAAGTTTTGTTGGACAGTTGTTAGCGTCTGTTGGTTATAGGATTATCAAAGAAGCGATTAAGCACGTAGTGTTGTTTATTTCTGGAGTTGGTGGATTTGAAGCAATGTTGCCTATTGATAGTAACGTTGAAAATGTGTGCTCCCTTCCAGGTGAAAAACTATCAAACGTCAAAAAGTTTCTCGATAAATCAACGGCAAAGGACGTATCTATCTATTATTCTAAAGATGGAGAGGTTTCGGTTGGATTGGACGGAAACTTCTATTGCCCGAACTGTGATGCTGTGCTGGATGATATGGAAGGATTTGATCCTGATATTGATTATTTCTATTGTGAAGAGTGCTGGATGCTTTTGGTTGATGAGGATGCCTATCAGGGAGAACGCTTTGAGAACATAACTTGGTTCTGCGATAATTGTGAGGCTTGTCTTAGTGAACAACCAGGCTTTACCGATCTGGAAGATACTTGGGAATGCTTAGAGTGTGGATATGTGAATCAAATTGCAGAAGATCAAATCCTTGAACGCTTCCCAGGCGTGATTTGGTATTGTGAGCAGTGTGGTGATTGCTTGAACGAACAATATGAGTTTACCGACCTGGCTTGCATATGGAAATGTAAGAAGTGTGGATACAAAAATGAGATATCAGAAGAAAAAATAGAAGATGTGGCTTAGTGCGGTGTGTGATTTGAATAACTGTGAGGTCATAATGGTAAATGTGGTGATTATCTGATGCATTATTCTGATTTGGTGAAGAAAGCCTGCCTCATCATGTACGAGGCCCATAAAGGCGATTTCGATAAGGGTGGATATCCTTATGTGTTCCACCCATTCTATCTGGCAACTCAAATGAACGATGAGTATGCGACTTGTGTTGCCCTTCTTCACGATGTGATCGAAGATCACAGTGACAAGTACAGCTTCGAGTATCTGGAGAAGGAAGGATTCCCGAAGGAAGTCATCGAAGCACTTAAGCTACTGACTCATCAGGAAGATGTTCCGTATATGGACTATTTCCGGATGATCGCGGAAAACCCGATCGCCAGGAGAGTGAAACTTGCGGACCTACGCCATAACTGCGATACAACTCGAAGTAAAATCTTTATAAAGCAGCAATCGATTATCTGGAATACTATAAAGCCGCGACAGGTGAAATCGAACCCGGGGAATAAAGCCTCGGGTTTTTTGTAAGGAAATGCGTCTTTATCAAATCTTTACTTTCGATTGACTTTGTTTTTACCATCCATCGGTAAGATAAAACCATGAAGCACGAAGAAAGTGCTTCGGAAAGGAAACCGAGTGATGGAAATGAGACTGAAAGACATCCTGAAGAAAGCAGATGACCTGATCCAGAACAACAAGAAGGCAAGATATGCAGCCTATGCGATCATCATTGTAGCTGCCTGTACGGCAGCCTTTGGACTTGGAGAACGCCTTGGCGCTTTCGCGTTTCTGATCACGCACTGACAGGGAGGAACCGACAATGAAGAACTTACTGCTGAAAATCGTATTTGCTGTATTTGCACTTTGCATGCTGGGCACATCCGTCGCCTTTAACCTTGAGATGATTAAACTTACTATTATCCTGTTCGCGGCGACTCTGATCTCAGCTGGCGCATTGATCCTTGCGGATCGTAAGGCCGTAGCAGAGGAAGAAGTGAAATAATAATCTGGATTGACATCTTTGGAAAAAGACAACTGGAGTAAACGGGGGGTTGTCTCATAAGTGATTTAATTCACGGAGAGCCAACCCCTCATTTCTTGCCAAATACAGTCGGATTCAGAGTCAAAAAAATAAACAAATAG
>Ga0247608_10001411_pt1 | contig 33364 bp, 45 predicted proteins | sample 176DNAGHGlowgp2_FD_193490 | JGI IMG/M metagenome (GOLD analysis project Ga0247608, IMG submission 193490) | Sheep rumen microbial communities from Palmerston North, Manawatu-Wanganui, New Zealand - 1766 DNA GHGlow gp2 | ecosystem: Host-associated > Mammals > Digestive system > Stomach > Rumen ...
CAATTCTGAATGCAGCAATTGTGAAACTATTTCACCAGACCATGCATATATCATCGCGCCGACGGGAACGGTTAAAGTATTGTTCACATAATTCGGCGCAATTCCTGACAATCCGGTAAACGTTGCGGCATTCCCCGTGATGTTGCCTGTTGCGCTGTCAAGTTTTAGTGATATCGTCCCGTTTGCGTCGTATAGATACAAGCCAGCGAATGATAAGTTGCTGCGTAGCACGCTCGAATATTTGATTCCGAGCATGCCATTTTCTGTGGATAGCTCTCCGATTGAGCTGGTTGTAACAAGAGCGCCATTGATGGTACCGTTAAACGTCACAACGTCGTTAAATTTTACAGTATTTTGAAATACAACAACATTGTTGAAATTTGCATCACTGAACGATGCAGAATCATCAAAAACCGCACGGTTTCCAAACGTTACCTCGCCCGCAAACGTCTTTTCCCCAAGAATTTCTTGATCTTCCCCATGCGTTGGATCCCCGGCTTTATACATCGACACAAAGCGCGCCAAATCTGCAATCGTTGCGCCGTCTGCGTATGCCGTTTCTACATCTTCATCCGCATTCACGGTTATATTGAACGGGAATCTAATAATCTGTGTGGGTGATGCAGATGACGGCAGATAGATTTCACTCGCATCATCGCTCATAGCCGCAACGATGACGGCTTGCGCGTCTGTCTGATTCGCAAGCCTGCCAAGTATGCAAACGGATTTAACGATTTGAGCCGCGCCGCTTGTGTTCCCGAAGCGTGATACTATCTTTGCGACGTTATTTGTTGCGCTGCAAGCGTCGATTGTACCGGATGCGCCGTCGTAAAAAGATATATCTTTGCCCGCTAAATCTTCGGCGTCCGTAGCTGCGGTTGTTCCCGATTTAGCGCCGATAAAGACGATTTGATTTGTCGCTGTTGCCTGTGCGATTAACGCGGATCCTGCGGGCGTCACAACGTTTATTGAAAATGGATTTGCCATGATGTTTACTCCTGTTTGCTTTGGATAGCTTCATTTAACCTTTTCGAGAGATTGTGCTTAAATCGTTCATCGTTATCCCTTATTGCAGCGCAAGTTCTGGCCAAGATGATTCATTTGTTATATCGGGATTCGATGGATCCCAGCCGACGTAGGCAACGGGAAAAACATGCTGAACATCAAAATCTGTTCCTCCAGTAAATCCTGTTCCTGGGACAACGTACCCAGCATTAAGCCTTCCAAAGTCTATTTGATCCGATGATGTACTTGTGTAAGACATCTGAACGGCAGCCTTAACTAATAAATTTCCGCCCATTACAGTAGAACCAACATCTGGCTGTTGAGCTTTTGTAGTTGATTCAAAACAATTAACGCTTAATAATTCGTTCCTGATAACACCTTTTACTAACATTTTATTACTATTTAGCGTTCCAAGATTGTTTACACTTGTCAATAACGATAAATAGGCAGATCCATAAGGAACAAACTGTCCACCGCTATTTAAATAGGGTAAGCCTGACGGAACTAACGCTAATACATTTTGAGAGTTTGTGCTGGTGCTGGTGTGTTTATTGAGCCTATTTCCGCTTACATCCAGACATTCGTTGCACCAACCGTCTAAAGAGATTGCGTTGGCTACACTTTTAGTTGAAGTTTCGGAGGATTTGCATCCAAGATTTATTTTGGCAAGACCATAAATGTCACTTGGATCACACAACGAAGAAAATGCATCACCGCTTTCTACGCATCCTTTATTCCCATTGATTATTGTAATAATATCTTTTCCTTTCGTCGCATAGCCAGCTTTAATGCTAGTACTGGTCGAAATAGCATGTCCTGCTGTGCCTTCTTTAACACCGTTAGTATATGTGTTCACGGTTGACGAAGCACGTTGTGATGTGCATGGCAACGCCTTTGTTGGATATGTACCAAAAGGCCCATTGTCTGCAAACGGCTCAAGACTTAATGCACTCGCATAACCCGCATACTTCAATAGCGCAGATGTTGTGCTTCCGCCTTTCCACTGGTAATTTCCTGAGCTTGAATAGCTGCCAAGAACTGGAGTTCCAATAGAAGATGTGCTGTAGTATTCCCCCAATGTCGCAAGCATATAATACAACTCTTCATTCCCATACTGGAAAAAGCTCAAATAGTCGTGATATTCGCCGTTACCGTTGGCAACACGATAAATCACATTACCATAATCCTCAAACGCTAATGGCCCGTTTGTCTTGCTGAAATGCCATTGAGCGCCGGACAATGCACACGATTCCATGAACGCTTTGATTCTCGCTTGGTGTACAAGCAAACACCAGTTTGCATAAGTATTTGTTGCCAGATTAGCTCTGACCACCTTGTATCCCTTGAATTTATACCCGCCAAATGCCATGATTTTATCTCCTTATATCGGTGTTTTGATGTACCACACTTTGTAGAAAGTTATTGTGCCACTTCCTGTGTATCTAAGGTATAAAATGCCGTTCACGTTGCTGTACAATTCCATTTTGTTATAGTTGCTAAAAGTATTGTCACTGGCGTCTCCGTTCGCCTTGAACATGCCAATGACGCGATATGTTGACGTGCTATCAAATTGGACGGCATTTCCATTTTCATCGAACATTTGATAATTTGTGCTGCTATTTATCGTGGCGTCCGTGTTTATGTTATTGGGGTAGCTATAGCTGGTTGGAACACTCAAAGAAAACACAACCGCCCGCAAACTAATTGACGAGCCGCTCGAATTTGCAATCTGGTAGAATTTGTAACCGAGGGACGGGTCACGCCAATCAATTCCCGTTTGGCCTAGCTCATTCCCAGCAGATCCGAGCAGTTTATAAATTGTTCGTGTTGGTAACGTTGCGTCATTAACGTCCCACGGAACTGTTTGTGCAGATGAAATGCCAGGTTTGCCTTTAAGACTGCCAGTGCTGTTATTTGATACAGACGAGTTGTTATAAACGCTCGAAGTGCTAAGATAAAACGCATAATACTGTTGGTCTTTCGGATAAATGCGAACGCTGATGGTTGTGAATGAAATGCTTTTATAGCTCGTCCCGGTCAGGTTTGTCGCGAGCCACAAGTAACCAGTGTCCATCAAAATAAAGGCGAGTTTGCCATCGCCTGTCGTAGTTGTGCTAGGCAAATCGGAAACTTTTTGGATGTGTTCGACCCATGAACCATCTGCAGTCCTATGATAGCCTAACACATAATCATTGGAATAATCATACCCAGTCCACGGAGTTGTACACGCCTCATCTGTATATAACTGATGACAATATGTGGAGCTTACATTACCAACGAATGCAGATGTAACACCATTTTGCGCTCGTTTATCCCCACTCTGCATATACAGCGTTATCTCTGTATATTGGATAACCTCTTCAAACACCAGATGCGCCACCGTATCAGCCGTCAAACCGTAACTACTACCGAACGCGCCGATATCCCATGCAGAAGGCTTCCATGTTTTACCACCCGATTCATACTCGCCAGTCATCGTTGGCAAAGTGATAGACGTTCCCTTGTGTCCGGTTTCATCAGCGGGCATGGTGATAGTAACGCCGGGGAGCTGTGTGTTCACGAAGGATAATGTAAACACCCGTTCGGCGAAGACTGACCACGCCGAACCAACAGATTCATTGCCAATGTTTATCGACAATACAGAGTTCTGATCTAAAAGATATTCATCATCAGGCGCAACCGTCATATCACCATTAGCCTGCATATAAGCGAGCGTCGCTTCACCGTCGTAGGTGTCAAGCACTGTCCTATCTTCGATTTCGTTTCCATTTTCATCATATAGTGAAATGATGCTATTCGGCTGCAATGCTGTGTTTTCAGTCTCATTCCTGCCGTTTTCAGTGAACCAGAATTGCGCAGTGGGGACGGTGATATCGACGCCGTAGACAAGACGCGGAGATTGTATGATAATTCCTTCAATCTCGCCATATACTAATTCGTTGCTGAATCCTGATACTATCTGCCCCGTCGTCGCATCCGCGACGATGAATGTGTAATGATTAATCTCTACCGGCTCGCAAATAGCATCGTTTTCATAGCTAATCGATGCAATACCGGCTTTAAGCGGATGAACCGGCAAATTGAAATAGCCAGGGAAATCATAATATATATATCTCAAAAATTGAGAATTGCGACTGAACCTGATTATGTTTGCAAGAATCCTTGCGTTTGCGTGTTCATCAAGAAAAGCGCTTTGAGATTCGACATTAACATCGAACACGTCAAGCAAAGATTCATCGACAAGTTCACCATCGTCATCAAACGCAAGATTATCAAGCACTTTAACGACGATTGGATTGTTATCGAATATATATTTACACAGAATTTCAATGGCTTTCGGTGTGCCAAGATATCGATAGATCTTGCACATCTCAAAAAGCATTAAATCGCGCGTTTCTCGTGACAAATTTGGGTAGTATTGTGCGACGCCATATTGATTATAGAGCGCTTCAAGTTCTTCATCTGTACAAGCCCGAATCGCTTCAAGCGTCAATGGTGCATCGATCGACTTTACCCGCTCGCATATCGGCTTAATGACATTATCAAAAGCATTCATCAGCCATGATATATCAGATGCGAAGCGTGGCAAGAGCTGTTTTGATTCTATATCTGATAGCTTCATTATTGCGCCTCGTCATCGGATACGCCATAGAATGCGATATCAACGTTTACGCGGCTTCCAGGCGTTGGATATATCGGCGTTGGATTTGTGTTGTATACAAAACCAATTGTCTTTGCATCGACAGCATAGACGCCATTTGAATCTGTCTCGCACAGCTTTTTAAACAGTTCCTCAAAAACAAACGGTCTGCCGATTTTTTGCGCCAATTCTGCGTTATATTCGTTTCTCACGCGCGCGGATCTTCCGCTTGTTGTACCACGGAACCGCGCGGGGTAAGTGACTTCTATCACGTGTGGCGATCCGATTGATACCTGTTCAAGCGGGGAATAGTATACTTCGACAAGATCGCCGATTGGACGGAACGCTTCATCAGCGCAATAATTTTGAACGATTTCCAAAACCTGATCATCAATATCGGTTTGCGAATCTGTCAAAATATATATCTTCACCTTGCCTTTTTCGTATCCAGTATCATTCTGTTTTAATACATAAACATCCAAAACTCTTGAATCTGCCTGTTTTGCGCGCGCTTCGTATGCTGCATACGTTCCCGCACCAGCGAACGTCTGAATCTGTAGTTTCAACCATGATCTGAACGCATCGTCATCATCTAAAGATTCTGTTCCGCCTGCCGTCATTGTTGAATTTTTGCACCAAGATAAATATTGTCCACCTTCGACGATTTCATCGATGGATTGAGCCGGGATGCCGTTGTATTTTGTTCCTGGCTGCACGCTGTAGAGCACAACCGATCCTTGCGCGGCTGCAATTCTGAAGTTATATATATTTGTAAATTGATTACCGTTTGAATCCTGGACGACGACACCAAACGCCGGAACGTCGATAGGATATGCAAACGCGTTATAACTGAATTTTGCTGTTGCTCTATACCCATCCGGTCTTTTGTAAATGCCATAATTTGATGCAATCGCATCAAGATAAGCGCCGGTTGCGCTATCGATGAAACGGTTCAGCGTCGCATCGTTTATGCGTCCGATTAGAACCGACCAGACATAAGCAAATGCGGATGCAGCCGCATATTCATCACTTCCAATTTGTAGCGTTTCGCCTGTTTCGTCGTAATATGCTTTTTTGACAAGATCTATCAGTTGACGCGGATCCGTCTTTATCAGCTCAATATCAGCCATTTTGCGATCCCCTCAAATTGATACTATATTCAAACACGCCGTCACTGCCTGCACGATTTACCGTCACATTGTCCACAATAACGGACGGATACCAGCGGTTTACTTCAACTTGCAAAGCGCTCCGTGTCAATCGGTTTGGTGAATCGACTCCATCCAGCCCGAAAGATCTGAATAGTATGTGTTCACCCTTTACTGTTCTCACCATGTTTGCGATATTTTGGGCAATGTTTTGAGTCATTAAAAGCCTCTATAGTGTCTTTACGGCTGTGTAAAGCGTTTCGCGTCTCACAAATCCCTCGATTAGTGACAAAGAAATCGAAGCCGCCGGGATGATAGATTGTGCGTCAATACTTGCCGAAATCTGCGACGAAACAATGATAAAATTTGATATCAATTTGTTTTGCCAGTAAACGCCGACAAGCTCACCGACTGCGTTTTGTATAGTATCAATATAATCGAAAATGTGCAAGAACCCATTATCAATGCACATCGAATTAGTAAATGATTGCTGAATTGTCGCCGTTAATGCTGTGTTTCGCTTTCTGAACACTGTGCTTTGTGGTTTTTTGCTGTAGTCATAAGAAAATCGCTGCGATAGCTCCAGACCGTCGCCGGTTGACAGTGATACAGCTCCAATAATGGGGATCGCGCGTCCATCTAATACTATTCGATTCTGCATAATTCACCTACAGTGGAACGGTTGTGGCGAACGCTTCAAACATAGCCGGATTGCCACTTTCCGCGCTTGCAACGATTTGTTGTGCATCTGTGGATTGCATTGTCAAAATTGGGTGTTTGTGCGTCTTTAGCGATATCGTTGTTGCAACCACGTCGCCGAGCGTTGCCGTGATATCGCCGGTTGTGGATGTGATATCATCCGAAACTGTCAAACTCTTTTTGATAGCCACATCCGCGTCGAAGAAATACTTGAAATCAGCCGCATTTTCGCCAAAAAGCGCGCATCCGATACCGGTTATATCATCGACGATGCCGAATACTGTATCACCAATGGATATGTTGCATTGTGATTTGCGAAGATAAGGTGGTAAATAAAGGATATTCTTTATGTTCATGTCCATTTTGTTTGCGGCTTTGATCTGTGTATCATATCCGGCTGAATCTTTTTCGCCGGTAAAACCTTCAACGATATAATATCCTATCATGCTATCCCCCAATATAATGCAATTCAAGCGACATCTGATTGTTTAACCAGTCAAATTCAAACCATTCAACCATGCACGAAATGATCATGTCATTTGAACGCACAGACACAACGCTGTGCGTGTCGATATTTTTCATGATTTCAGACCTTATAACGATATTATTTTTCTGATATCGCGCAAAATTCAAGCATTTCTGTGAATAATCCGCATCGCTTCTAAATGAAGAATATATGCGAAGCGCTGTCTTGTCTAACGTCCCGGCTGTTTTCTGATTAATGCCGTCATACCAGTAACAACCATTTATCGGCTCGCTATCCGTGTCTGCCTGCATTTCAATAAATTCAATCTCATTTTCTGAAGATATCGAATCGGGCACGTCAACACATGTGAGCACGCCGCCGCGATGCGACATGATAAAGCCTGCGGATTGCTGCAATGACCGAATTGCATCCAGCGGCGCGCCGAATACTCTATAATAATCGACTTTGCCGTCTACAATGCATCGGCATTCAATGCCAGCAGACGCCGCTAAATCATCGACAATCGCCTTTATCGATGCGTCCTGATACGTTCGTGTGATTGATCGTTGCGATTGCGGTTTGTAGACGCTCCCAACGATTGATAGCTGTTCATCTGTCAAATCTGCCTGGATGACGTAGTATCTAGTGTTCCCCTGTGGCAAGGAAACATCGACAACACCACCGTTTAATAAATCTTGCCGAAATCCCTCACGATTTACTAAATCCATGTCTGAGCCAATAGACAATACAATCGATGCTGAATCAGGCGTTGTAACAAATTCATTGATTCCTGCGAAATCCTGTATTGATAACGACGCCGATCCAACGGTTAATACAATGTTTGGCAAACCGTTAAACGGTCTTGTTTCAAGCGCATTTTCACGCGCAACGTTCTTTACCGTTTTTACTCCAGACCAAACGCAATCACATTCGATTAATCCGGGATCCGGTGTGAATGTCTTGTTTATGTTCGTCAATGCAAACTCAAGCTCTGGATAGATAGCGAATCCGCCGAGACGGAACACGCCGCTTTGTGCGGTTCTGCTCGTTGTCGTTGCTTCTATCTTTGCAAAGACGGACTGTGGATCGATGCCAAATAGTTTACAAAGTGAGAAATCAATATTAATTCTCGCCGAAATTTCAGTGGTTTCGAACCCGCGCGCTGTGACATATCCGCCATAATGCTGTATTGTGCGTGCTCTTTTCTGCCACGATATGGATCCGACAAAGCAAAGCGGAATTTCAAAATCTGCACAAGATAGGCTCTGCATTGTCACCTCCAAGCCGGTGTTATAATGCGGATTGTTGCCCCTTCCTGCCATGGTGTGGCAATGATAGTATTTTCTGTGATTATTTCGTCCGGAATATAAACGGATTCACCGCCGCTAAATACAACAACGTCGCTGAAATTTCTGTTTGCCTCCATGATTTGAACAAACTGAAATTCGTCGTTGTATACCTTATAGGCTATCGAATCCCATGTATCACCATTTGCGGCTGAATAAATCATCGTCCAAGCCTCCCGCTTAACCAGGCGCTATTTATCATTGCTCTTGTGAAATCGCGTGATTTAACCGCCTGCGAAAGAGACAGTGCAGTCGTTTCGTTCCCAGACATGTTGAAATTTTGTACAAGATTTTGAGTAAGATTAGAACCGCGCGCGGCGCGTGAGTAGTCAAGCGGTATCACCATTTCTGGTCCACGCTCACCGCAGATAGACGGCATAGACGCAATCCCACCGTTTGCATGTGCGAAACCAGAAACGCCAACTTCAACGTCTTTTAATTTTCCGTTTGATTCCCCAAACAGAAATTCGTAAATCTTTTGAACAACATTTACGAGCTGTCCCATCGTCGTTGTGACAAACGACACAATCGCCGATATTGCGGGTGCAAGATCTTTCGCAAGTTTAAGCATTGCATCAAAAAATTGTGACAATTCATCAACATCGATAGAGTTTATCACCGGCTCCAGCGCCTTCAGCAACTTTATCAGTATATCATTTTTTGTCTCTTCAAGTTGCCGCATTTTTTGCGCTGTCGTTTCTGCCGCCGTCATCGGCATAAGCGGTGAATCTGTAGAAGCCGCATTTCGAAGGCCAGACCAATTCAATTGTGATAACGCCTGCATTGCCTGCTGTTTATTCGTTGCACCATAAACGCCGCGTGTCTGCGTCGATTTTTGAGTAAAATACTTTTCGGCAAAGTCGAATATATTCTGATTCTGGCCTCGTTGCGCTCTCAAAAACGAGTTGAAGGCGCGATCCAATTCTTCTTGCGTGTCATACGCGCCGGATCCCTGCAATGCTGAGTAGATGGACAATAGATCGGTTTCGGATGCATTCGAAAAGTTGGATTGCCGAAGATTTGCAATTCTGTTTGTAGATTCCTGTATCTGCGAAACGCTTGCGCCGGTCTGTCCCTGTATTGCCTTTATACGGTTTGCATATCGGTTGAAATCGTTTGCGCTCGACTTGCCCGCGTTTTGCTGCCTAAACATTGCAGCCGCGCCGGGAAATCTAATTTCTGCAACCGCCGCCTGTGCTATATCGTCGCGATTTGACACGCCAAGAACGGACGTGACGCGGTTTATGGCGTCAACAATCGTTGTATAGTCCGCACCGGTCTTAATATACAATTCACCAAGCATTGAATTCTTTTCGTCATTGGAAATAGTCGCCTTAATGCGGTTTGCTTCGCGCTCCCTGTCCACTTGGGTGTTTGCGCTCGCTATCGCCATGCCTCCGAGCGCCATTGCGCCGCCAACGATGCCAGCACCGGCAATACCAGCGCCTTTTACCGCGAGTGAAGCGGCCTTTTTTATAGCTTTGTATCGCCCTTCAGTTGTCTTTAGGGCTTGCACAAATTTCAACTGTTCTTTGATCTTCTCTCGAATAGATTTGATATCATCTTTCACAAGCGCCGAAAGTGTCTTGTTTTCCTTTTTCTGTGCCTGCAATATTTTCGATTCTTGCTGTGCAAGCCGCAACGATGCGCGGATCGCCTTGTTCTTTTCCAATGCCTTTTTCAAGTCATCGTCCGAACCTTCCACTATATCTTTTTGGATGCTATTTATCTCTTTGTCGATTTCTTTTGCGCGTTTCTTTTCGGCTGTGGTTTTTCCGAGTGATTCACGCTCTTTTTTGAGCGCTTCAAGCCTCGCTCGCTGCGCTTTTCCATCTTCGGTTAATGAATTTCTAATCAAAAGCGCCTGTTTTTCAAGCGTTGCAACGGTTTTGGCGCTCTCACGGTTGAACGCTTCTATCTCTTTTGTGGTGTCGCCTTCAGATTTCGCAATGTCATTAATCTTTGATACAAGTCTTTCGGCTTGCTTCGATGCATCCTCTAAGCCGTCTGATAAGCCATCACGCGCCGAATCACTAATATTTTTTAGTGATTTCTCGATATCACTTATCGCAGCGCGCGTATTGTCTGATTGCTCAATGTCAAGTTGTATAGTATATTTCGACACTTTACTTTGCGCCATTTGTAGACCTCAATAAATCCTGTCTGCCTTTAACAACAACCGGGAATATCTCGTATATCTGCGTGATAGGCATGTTTAGAAGCTCAATGATCGACGTGTGGAATACTTCGGATATATTGCCACACCATCCAAGTGTTTTGATATAGAACGATCTGCAGTCGTTTCTACTCACTCCACATGCATGATAAAAAAAAGACCGATCTTTTCAAGCTCCAACAAGTCTGAAAATGATATGTTGTCTATGTCATCCAGACAAATTTGGTTATCCTTGTGATTTACAGCCGCGATCCACGCTGTCGCCATACGAAATTCACTCGATGTGGATTTCGTTGAAACGGCTGCATCCATATCAAAATTGACACCTTTTAACCTCGCCTCAAGCCTAACGATGTTGCGATAATCCATAGGTTTCAAGCCATCGAAATCAAAAGATATTGATTGGACGGTTTCGCCGGATAAGGTTTTAAGCGGTTTGGATAGTTCTAATGTTTCCATGATATCACCAAAAAGAAAAGCCGGGATGATTCCCGGCTATCTTTATAACATAGATTCAAGCTCTGATCTATAGTCAACGCCATTTATCTTTAGCACGCCGTTCAGCTTGTCAATGTATCTGATTTCCTGTCCATCACAGAGCAATCTGTAGAACATTGTATTGATTGTAACAGTTCCCGTTGTGTTGCTGCCTGGATTAACAGAATTGCCGCTATCGTCCGAAATGACGCCCTTTATATAGGCGACAAACGGCACAAGATGAAATCCAGAACCGTCGGCGTTCTTTACTTCCTGCCCCCACTTGATCATGTAGTCTTTTACGCCATATCCATGGAGTTTCGATTGTATAATCGATGGTTCGCATGTGATAGTGGTTTGCATCGAATTGATTCTCGTTTGATCGACGCACTCAAGCGATCCCATCGATTGCGTTTCAATCGTAGGATGTGAAATCGCTGGCAAACCGACCTCCGCTGTATCTACAATGATGGGATATTGCTCAAATTTGCCATTTTCACCGACGTAAACGGTGCATCCCTTTACGACAATATATTGATCAACATGTCTAAACATGATTCACCCCCTATTCTTCGCTTGTGAGAACCGACAAACCGGCGGTTGTGTATGCGATTTCGGCTTTGAGATACTTTGCGGGCGGCGTTTCGGTGCATTCGAACGACCAAACAAATCTACCAAGCTGCAAATCGCTTGTTGAATTATTTTCTGGCCTAAACTCAACAACGGGATTGCCGATAAGAACACCGCGCGCTTTTAGCCTGTTCAGCTGATCCAGCTCATAATTCGTTATGTCGTTTCGCATCGATAGATCCATCGGATTATCGATTTCGAATCTGTGTGCAAGCTGGAAACGGTTCAATATCATCATTTGCATTCTGATATAATTATCAAATCGATACAGCTCATCTGATACTGTGCCGCCCGCGAATAACGACGTATGATCGCCCCAAGTGTGATAAACGCCGTTTCCGTAATAGATATAGCTGCAAACACCATCGGCGCTCAATTCCGTTGCCGCAGATTCTGGCAAAGTAACCGGCGTGATGGCTTTTACTGCTATTGATAGCTGTGTTACCTGCGTTCCCGTCAATGAATTTCGATCTGTTTCAAGCGCAAGAACACCGTTGTTGTTTACAAGTCTCGCTTTCGTTTTATCGATAAGTCCGCCGCCGATATTAAACGTATAAATAGTATAAATACAATTGCTGTCGTATATAATATCAGCATTATCTGATTTCAGATTTGTAACGGCGCGATCCGTTCCGGGTGAGATCTGGAACGTGTCGCACTCGATCTCATCTACATCGGGATCGGTGAGAATCACAACCCCCTGCATACCGGGAATAGAAAGGTTTCCGCCGGATCTGCCCGGCGCGTCATAGTCTGCATCGCTCTTTGCCTGAAGGCACGCGCGAACAGCTGCACCAGATACGACATAGCCGCCGGATGTCTTAACGCTTCCCCAAACAGCGAGCGCATGTCCATCGGCGAGCCTTTTCCACTGCACTATAACGCTTGGCTGCGCCACGCCAGCCGAGTTTATTTGCAGATTTCCCTGCGCCACGTCATACATCAAAAATGATTGCCAGTGTCCAGCGGCGAGCTTTGCGATCCCGTCAATCGCGGCGAGAACATCATCATCGGAAACGGACGGTGCGCAAATGATATTCACAGCCGTTGGTGTGTCCATTAATAGCTTTTCGATCGCATAAACGCCAGTATACAAAGCCGGTTCGCCAAGATAATCACTGGCGTTTGGTGTTTGTGCGTGCGAAACAGGGATCATGTATACTTTTCTTATCCCAGCGATCTGAAAGGCCGCGATCGCCGCTTCCGTCAAATTGTAGCCGTCGCCTGGCTCGCCGCCCAATTTCTGTGCATAATCACTCATTGATGTGATTAAATGCGCTTTGTTCAGCTCACCAGACGGTGATGCACCGATAAAAATAATATTCGTTTCTGTAGATACAGGCGTTGCACCGATACTCGATACAAGCTGCGCGTCCGCGCCATATAATTCAGTTGCCATTGTGCCTCCTATAACATCGATTCAAGATCGGTGTCCCGCAACGTTTCGACAAAATTCTTTGTGTCCGATTCAAAAGATACAGAGCATTCAGCATAAGGAAAATCCGCAAGATAGGGCGACGGCGTGTTTAAAACCACGTTCGATATGTCTTTGTTTGTATTTCCCATTTGCTTTAATGCGAGATACACCTGTTCCCCCAATAACAGACAATATTTATACAATTCAGATCGAACACGCGCTGAATCAATATTTTCGCCTGTGTTATAGTTGTATATATTCGGCTCGCCATCGATTGGCCTTGTGATCTCCTTATCCTGCAAAGCCGGATTGCAGACACAGCAATGCACAAGATACTGTGCGATTCCGCTATCATTGACGCTCACAAGCTGAACGCAAACAGACGGCGTGTTCATCGGTATGCCGTTTGATAAATCGTCATAAGTGAATGCATAAACCGTCGGTTTGCGCTCTACATATTCACTTGTATCATCGCTACCCTTCCACTTGAACGTTAATGTGTTCATGCGGCTTTGCAGCGATTCAACGATCTTTTCTGTTCGAATAATCAAAGACATGATTTAACGTCCCTGTTTGCGTTCTAATGATAGCACAACCAATCCTCGCACGGTTGCGCAATCGATGATTTTGTATGGCTTAGAATCGACATATATGATCGCATTCTTGACCAGACAAGCCGAAAAGTCTGCATCTTTTGGATTGATGAAATATAATGAAAAGCTGAATGCATTTAAAGGCGACACGTCCGAAGTAAAATCTATCTCTGCGGATTGCAAAGATGCATAGAGCGTCTTTTTGATGGTTCCGCATTGTATCGTTGTTTCTCGCGTGAAATCGCGAAATTCATTCACGATAAAAGATAGATCCTGCTCTACGATATCGCCTAAACGCTGCATGTCTCACCTCTAAGCCGCCGATCCAAGCGTGATCCAACGCCATGCCGAGAGCGGGGATGGTAACGGATTTGATGCACATCGAACCGCCACAGCTTCGTTGTTGAAATCATAGTACTTGTAAACTAAGTATTTACCAACGACTTGTTTAATGTCGGCTGCGCCGCCCTGAAACATAGCCGCAGGATTTGGCAAGCTGCAAGCGCCGCAAAGCGTTCTACCGCAACCCGGCGCAAGGATACAAACAAAGTTATCTGGTAGATAGTTCGTCCACGTGCCGTTTGATGCCTTGTATCCACCGTTGTATACAATCAGATTTAGGACGTGCCCATTAAACTGCGCCTGTCCTACGCATTTTGCACCGTCGATCTCTGCACTGAACAGATCACGAACATTGCCGTTTGCGATATTTGTATAATGGATTTGTGAGTTCAGCAAACCTTTTGTGTTCATGTCGGCATACAGCAAGCCCCAAGCCGCTTCGCTCATCAAAAGATCTTCGGCGCGTCCACCGTGCTGCACGAGCGTTCTAACCATTGCACACACATCATCGTGAGGCGTTGCGCCGGATTGTCCCCAATTTGCAGCCGGGACATAAACCTGTGGGTTTGTCTGCGAATTTGAACTATCAAAATATTCTATATCTACAGTCACCTGTGTAGAATCGGTTGGGCTTGTATCCATCGTGAACTGGATTGCGTTATTCTGCAACGCCATCACGCACAGCCGCTCAATTGCACGGCTTGCGCGATTAATACAACGCGCCGCCTTGATTCTCAAAAGTGCGTCTAATGCGTCCGCGTGAGACGGTGAAAGATCGTTTCTACAAAGCGATTCAAAAAGCACGCGGTCTTTGTTGCAAGTATCAATCGTATCGCTGATACCTATACGAGGCGGGACAACGGCGTTTGCAAAGTAAGTCGTTGTATTGCCGTCAACATATCCACACTTTACAAATGCGCCGCTCGCAAAATCGCCATCGTCGAAATCCAGAAAAACAGACTTCGAATCAAAAAGATCTACCGGCTCATTTGTAGGGAAATAGCGTTCCTGCAAGAGTTTCGGCATTTTGTCTTCAACGAGCAGCATGCGCGGCTGTGAAGTCTGATCATAAACTGAAATGGTTACTGCCATTTTTTTAGCCCTCCATTAATAGTATTAATCCAACCCGACGAATTTATCTAAATTCGGGTAGAGTTCTTTGCATTTGTCGAGCGCGGCCTTTGGGTCTTCGGTCTTTTCCAAATGAATCACAGATTCGACCGGCTGGCAAGGTTTGCAGATTCGATCATAAGCCGCTTTAAGCCTTGCGTTATCGCGTCGATCTCCACATTCTGCGTTCATTTCCTCAATCTTGCGCAAACGCTCTTCGATAGATTCGAAGCGTTCCGCGATTCGCTCCATGATCTCATCAAGATCCGGCTTGCGCTCTTCCTTGACTTCTTCCTTGATCTCATCTTCCACCACCTCTTCAGCTTTGGATTCTTCGATCACTTCGTCTTTTTTGATTTCATCCGCCATCTTTGCCCCTCCTTTTGGGTGAGTTGAAATATATTTAGCGCATAATCGCGCCTGAACACTATCATTATCCACGTCAAAGATACCATCGATAAGCCCTATCGATAGAGCCTCGTTTGCGGTAAACCACCGATCCTCTTTGAGATTTTCGGCTGTATATTCAGGCAAGCGCCGTTTGATAACGGCGAGCTGTGCCGCGTTTGCAATGTCAATTCCTGCGTCGTGTTTTCCATCGGCATTCCATGCAGAATGAATCATTATCGCCGCTGTCGATGCCATTTCTACGCGATTGCAAGATAGCACTATATCTGCTGCACTCGATGCCGCAACGCCGTAGACTTTCGCTGTAAACGTGATTCCATCCCGCTGCGCCTCTTGTATCTTTTGATATACGGCATTTCCGTAAAAAACAAGCCCGCCGTGTGATGTGATTTCGATGACCACGCCAGAATCTTTAGGCACGGTGTCAATGAACGAGCTGAAACCATACATGGTGCGTTCGTCGATATCATCAAATATTTGATATCTATAAACATCCATCGCTATACCTCCGATCCTTCCACCGTTTTATCCGGCGTTTCCGGCGTTCCTGTTGCCTTGTGTCCGTACAAAGCCATTGCAGCTTCATCACGATCCACTAATCCAAGCTGAATCGCCTTCGTCCATGCGTCGATCTCTTTTGTCGGATCCAAACAAAGCGCCGTTGGTGCCTGCCACTGGGAAATAACGCTGATATCCAATGCGGCGTTTATGTCTTTTGTGAGATCATAAACGAATTGTTCAAATATCGGTTTGACGAATTGTTCTATAAAGAACCCGCGATATCGCTTAAACTGTCTGTTTGCTTCAAGGACAGAACCACGCGCGCTTGCATATGTTCCATCGTAGTTACATGACAGCACCTGCAACGGAACGCCGATCGCACTAGCAAGCATGCCGCTTTGTGCTTTGATATATTCTCCAAATTGTGAGTTTGGGTTTGTTGGCTGCAAAAACTTCACATCCTCACCCGGCTTCAAATTCCAAAGCTCGCCCGCCGATACTGTCTTTGGACGTGGGTATAATTTATCGAACCACGCTCTTTGATCTATCTCCTTTTCATATCCGGACGATAAAGTCATCGTTGGCCCGGTTGCGCCATCCTCTGCTTTTTCTATAGGTATCGGCGTGTCAAGATCGCGTGACAAGAGCGGTTCCGTTTCGTCCATCGTTGGATTCTCACTTGTGACAAAGCCCCAAACGGATGATTGAAATTGCGCTGCCTGTTCTACCGATCGGATATATCCAGTAGTTGCGTGCAAAGATTCTATCGTTTCGGAAAGCATTGGGACGCCGCGATATTGATCCGGGCGCTTCGGCGAGAAAAGATGGATCACCTGTGGCAATCCATCCGGATCATTCGCCGGGATGCGCTCAATCTGAGATTCTGTTACTATTAGCGGCTGTGATATATAATCCTTTAGAATCCAATATGCGCAAGGGATAGAATCTTCATCAAGTTCCACGCCATCAATGATTCTGTTTTTATTGTCCGGATTGATACAAACCGGCAATTGATACCCATCCGCGCGGTTTGCGTAGTAATATGGAGATTGAACGCGATCCGCTTCTATCGATCGCCATGATGATATCTCACCAGGCTTTTTCACAAAAAAGATATCGCCGGACAAAAGCCAATTTCTGCAAGCTAATTCCTGCATCTGTAAGAAATTTAAGCGACGCTGCGCATCTAATAACTTAAGGTGTGATGCCACTTTCCACCGTTTTGCAAGCCGTCTATATCCGGATCCTTCGACAACATACGTCAAGCCGTCGCCGATAATGCCGCCCGTCATTCTATCGATTGCAGCCGCCGCCATCGGATTTGATATCGCGAGTTGCCTTGATCTGGAAACAAGCCACATCCGAACCGGCAAAATATCGTTTGTTGCCGTCGAACTGTAACTATTGAATCCAGACAACGTTTGGGAATTGACGGCACCCCCTGCGCCTGCATATCCAATGTTAAAAGGATTATATGATATCATCAGATCCCCCAACGCATATTCTGCGGATTCATGTAGACGCAGTGAGAAACCTTGCGCGGACTTCGTCCCGTCAATATACAATCGATCTCATCAATTCGGATTCGCGTCGAATCGATCCATGATTGCAGCTTGTCAAGATCCAGTTTCGTGCGTGAAATGCTGTAATGTCCGAGATTGTATGACTGAATCTCGCCGCTCAAAAGCCCTTGCATTGCGGATATTGCATCCGCAAGTGCCGTTGCAAGCGCTTTGCGTTCCGCCATAAGCATTTCGCGTTTTGTTGTGTATATATATTCAGTCATGCACAAGCCCTATAAATGCGGGAATTTCGGTTTATCTGACTTCGGTTTATCATCCTTGACAACTTCGACTTTTTTGGAATCGTTATCCTTTTCGGATTTGACGCCATCCGCTTTATCAGTAGCATTATCTCGCTGTTTCTTTTTAGACATATCAACATAGCTCTCTTTATCTAGTCCGGTTGAATAGTATTTGTCGAAATAGTATCGCGCACAGGCGAGCGCATAAACCCTACAGTCTAACGGCTCGTTGTTTGTGTGTCCCTTTTGAGGCGCGATCCATTTTCCGTTAATTTTCTTTTCACTGAGTAAACCACTAAAATACTCTGTGTCGTAACCGCACCCCTTTATATACAATAATCTTTTGTCGCCTGCAATAGTTAATAATGCAGAATTTGCAATTTCATCTTTCCCAGCATTAACTCCAATCATCTGAACCGTGCAACGGCCTTTAATTCCGCCATTTAACTTGAATTTCTGCTGTTTCCCTATAAGCGGATCTACTGAATTTTTACCGCTCGAAACATAGCCCTTTATCGGCATGAACCGGCGGTTCCGATATGAATGCATGTATACAGCGTTCGTCCTGTGCCCACCAGAATCACAGAACGCAAACACTGGACGCATTATCACGCCGTCGCATCTTGTATATGTGCGATTAAATAGATCTTCGAACGCTGCCCACACTTCCTTTTCGTTTGGATCACCAACCAAAACACTATAATCCAGACCGAACATGTATTTACAATCGGCGCTAAATCCGCACGTTTCGCAGTATAAGCAAGAATCGTGAGTGTCAACGCCCATAACAAGAAATGCAACTTCACCAGGCAAACAATCCACTGTATATCCTGCCATAGATAAGCGCATCAGCTCCGGCGGCTGGATCGTGATCTCGTCCTTTGGTTTATATACCTCTGCAAGCCGTGTGTTTCTAAAACTCTGATAGGATGCCTCGCCGAGCGACAATGCAGCGATTTCCATCTTTTTAAGATAATCCCAAGGGTAGAAATGATGGCACAGTGTTCCGAAGACTTCAAACGACCGCAAAATCCTTCCATACTGATCATCCAGCGGCGTGCTGTTTTTCGGATCTGAGAATCGATGTTGCAACGATTTTATGTCTGTCTCACTGTAGACGCAGCCGCATTTTTTGCACGCATAGAACGGCTCTGAGCCGCTGAAATCGATATCATCAAAACGCACATCCATGAACGCGCCGCACTCGCAAATGCATCCCCACGTTTCTTGTGTGCCCAACAAAAAATTTTGATTGATTCTGCCATCGTATAGCGTCGGTGTGGATGTCATTAGATACATCCCTCTGAAACGCATCATGCGTTGTATTGCGTTTTGCAGCGGATCGCCCTCGCCTTTGAGTTCATACGGCCACGCATCTACCTCGTCAAATGCACAATACTTTGAAGGCGTGGAACGCAAATCAGACGGACTTTTTGCGCTGCACAATAGCAAATTTGCACCACTTCCAAGTCCAATGTTTACAACGGAATTAGAGCGGTCCGGATCCTTCAGTTTGCTGCTTCCGGGGTTGTTTATACCGCGCGTTCGTAGAAATGGACGTATGCGTCCACGGCTCATCTTTTCGGCGCTTTTCTGTGTGTCCAAAATAATCATTGTATTCGCGCGATCGTATTCTACAATCCAGGATAAGAAATTCTCGATCATCGTGGATTTGCCGACCTGCGCGGGCGATTTGACAACAACCCCCATCGTCCCCGCAATGTCTGACAATGCTGCCGTCGGTTCATATAGATAAGGCGTTTGATCATAAGAAAACATCGCAGATGTAGACGGCATATAGCGAGACGAAACGGCAAGATCTGCCGCATTCATCATTGGTCTGGTTTGCAGACATCGCAGGCTATACAACCGTTCGCCATCATCAAACATCATTTCGCCTTTTTGGCTTTCGCGCTTCGCTTGCGTGATTCCTCGACTTCCGCAGAATTATCTGCTTTTTCGGTCTTTGTAGATTCAATCGTTAGGTGCAGTCTTTTCTGTGCAAGCCGTTGCAGCGAATCATCAATGTATTCTTGCAATTCTTTGTATTGATGCGGATTTGTAGACGGTACAACGCTTTGCACCTTGTCAGGTATCTGTTTTAATAACCTGATAAAGTCTACAAGAAAGGCGTCAAATTCAGACAAGGCAACGTCGATCCTGCACAACTCACCGGCTTTATCTGCAAGCGATAATTCATCTTTAATCACGGACAATTCGGTTGAGCGCATTTTCGCATAATTCATGCGGCGCTCGACTTCATCGATTGATATATCGGCGTATCCTTGTAACGTATACTTTTCTTTGTATTCGTCCGACATCACGCGCCACCAAGATATGATTCAATGCTGTTTTTTGCCTCAATCCATCCGTGACAAACGATCGCCTGGTATCCCAGATCGTTTAATCGTGCGATATACTCTTTTTGGAAATCAGAAACGACGCCGCCTTTTTCGCGCTTCAGCTCTACGAAAAGTCCATGATATCCAAACGCAGGCACGGCGAGAAATAGATCAGGCACGCCGGCGCGCACGCCTTCGGCTTTCAGATTGGACGCGGTTGCAACGTCACGTCGCCCGCCGTTTGGGATTGCAAACAGTAACTTTTCATCAATCCCAAAGTGGTTGCATGACAGACGCCACCACTTCATTAAAGCGCATTGTTCTTTGTGTTCAATTTGATTCATTTCTGCTCAAATTTTGTTGGCATTTGCTCAAATTCTGACAATCCGATCCAAAAAATTAACTATATTTTTTTTGGATCGGGCTCCCCCCTGCAGTGCTATGGCTGTGGGGATCGCCTGTAGTACCTTTATTAAAATGCGGCCTATACCGATACAGATTCAGTATTTTGTCGTTCACATGAATATGATGCAAAGCAATATATATCCTTTTCTCATCAATTATTTAGGTCAACTTTTGGGCACTGTGTTTTCTGTATAATCGCACAATTACTCGCTCCACGTCATTTATCAGAATTCCACCAATCAATAAACCCACGTCGCAATAGTTCGCCAATTGCCCATCCGATACAAGTCCCAACTATTATCTTTATCATTTGTACACCTCGAATATTTTTGCTTTGCAAAGCACGGTATCGTCTTCATCGCCAGTAAACACAGGAATGATCGACTGTGGACCAACGATTACAGCTTCTACTCTGACGAATCCTTAATGGATGTTTGTGTTTATATGCTCATAAATATCTTCGTAATTGTCAAAAAAAGTCTCTGTTTCGCTTCCGCCATTCGGAATGGCAAAAAGCAGTTGTTCTGGAATACCGAACTGTTGGTGTGCAAGTGCCCACCATTGCATGAGAAGCACTTGCTCTGTGTGTTCAATCGATTTCATTTCACACCATACCGCCTTTCGTGGCCGAGAATATCGATTGTTTATACAGAACAACATCGCTGCCGTCTGAAACGCTACGTGGACCGACAAGTAGTAAATCCATAGCCACGCAACCTCGTTCTGACAGGTATTTCCCTGCCAGTTCCAACGCCTGATCATAGTCGTCAAACAAATTATCGGTTGCAGCATCTTCAATATTGTTTGCGGTTATTACTCTGTATTTAATCTTGTATGGACTCATTATCTTTCTCCCGTAGATCCGAAACCGCCATCGCCCCTATCAGTCTCTTCGAGGCTGTCTCTTTTTTCAAATTCGGCCCCATGGCATTTAATCAGCATGCCTTGTGCAATCCTTTGCCCGGCTTGTATCGAAACCGGTTCATCGCCTAAATAAAGCAATGGAACCTTGATTTCCCCACGATAATCAGAATCAATTACGCCAACGGAGTTAGGGATTATAAGACGTTTCAAGCCAAGAGATGAACGGGCGAAAATAAGCATCGCCCATCCTTCCGGAATTTCACATCTCAGACCAGAACCAACAACATGCAGCTCGTTCGGTCGAAATGTGTAATTCTCAGCCGATTGAATGTCGAAACAGGCTGCGCCGTCTGTCATGTATTCTGGGGTATATTCAGCAATGAATCCAACAACAGGACTGTTCATTTATTTTGCTCCTCTTGGCTTTGCAAGGCCATCTGAATGGAAAAATCAAAATCTGATTCGTCTTGCCTTGAACGTTACTTTACATTCTGTCTTAATTCTTCAAGGTAATACGCGAATTTGGTTGCCATTACCATTGCGTGTTCTCTAAAATCTCGCACTTGTTCGTATTGTGATTTTGGCAAGTCATCAACGCAGATATCATCCAGAAATTCCTTCACGTTGCGTGCGACCGTCATGACGCTTGCCGCATAAATCGCACGGTTAAACAATTCTTCGGTCATTTCACATTCTCCCTATACTCAGCATCCCATTCGTGCGTTTTACTCACGATTTCTGAGATGCGCTGTTTAAATTCCTGCCATTTCTGATTGCCAGAAATCTTGTAATACTCGTTAATATCGTCACCAACTAACGGTCTAGGACATTGTTTCTTTGTTACGGAGTAGTGTCTCACCACATGATTGATATCAATGTTATATCTTCGCATTAGATATGCGATCAGCCATGCAGCTCTATCTAATGTGCGTTCATCGATATACCAGTCACGGTCTTTGACCGACATCGACCTCTTGTTGATCTTGTTATCCATCAAATCGATGCCGATTGAATTGCAGTTACGCGCTCCGCAATAAGTCTGAATGCCTGCCGTTGCCACGTGATGTGCAGCGAGCGAGCAAGGAATAATGCTAACCGTTTCGGTCGTACTCACGGCATAGTGTGCAGATTTGGCTTCATTTGTACGATTGTAATAATCGTAACACCACCACGCGTTGCATCCAGGCGCAACGGGATAGTGACAAACGATCCATTCTATTTTGTGCCCTTTTCGGCTGCCATAATGAAATGACATGATTTAATCCCTACATATCTATTATATAATCCAACCGCTTCAGACGTTGGTTTCTTGCGTCTATTATAGTTGTGTCCACCAAGATTCCAAGCAAAAATCACATCTTTTCTCGTTTTAAATTCTCGTTCAAGTCTCAAAATATAGCTTGCGGCTGCCCTCGTTGCGCAATCGATATCATCCAGATTTGCACATCCGTGGTGCTTGCCTGTGCTCTTTGTCATCTGCCAAAATCCTTGTGCACCAGCGCTCGATCTTGCTTTCTGCGTGCATCGCGATTCTGCAACCATCAAATAGTAATAATCTGGATCCACGCCATTGTCGATTAGTATCAATTGAACCCGCTCTCTGTATGGTTCGCATCTTTCGATCCATTTTGTATAGTCTTGTGCATAGCAAATGCAGCAAACAAGCCACATTGCAAGCGTTATCAGATATTTCATATTTCACTCAAAAAAAAGAAAGGCTCGCAAACAGTGGGTTACGACCAAAGTTTTTTGCAATAAAAAGCGAGCCTGTTCATTGTATATCACAAAAAATATCCGCGTTCAAGCGCTTTTGTCAGGCTTTCGCGCGTCATTCCAGACACAATATCAGCTGTTCTAAAGTACAAAGCAACCACATCGTTGCAAGCGTTTCTTCGCTTATAATCACATCCTTTAAAAAATAGATGTGTGGATATCTCGTAGATCGATCTATCTTGCGATATCATCTTTTTCATATCGTCGATCATGATTCGCTTGTGGCTTTTAACGGCATAACTATTCATTTCATGCGCTCAATCAGTAGTGACATCTTGTTTATAGCGTCTGTTGAATCTTTCAACGCCGCAGTCGATGCCTGCAATGCAGCCGTGGAATCGCCAAGTAGCTTTTCATGCGCCGCTTTTGCTTCGGCTGTTTCGCGCTGCATATAAGAACGAAACTCCTTTTCAAGCACAGACATTCTCGAAAATAGCTTAAACGACACAAAACCCAATACTGCAACAATGAAGTACAAACCGTATGTCGATAATGCAGCCGCGCCAGCCGTTACACCTTCCATCATTCCCCCTTCAATCCATAGAACGCGCGTAAAGCCTCGATTTGAGACGCGCAAACACCGAATCTGTACTCAAGCGAGTAAAGATAGTATAGCAGATCCCGGTTTGTTTCCATATTAAATCCCATTGGTTTCTCGCACTGCCTCAATAGTATCACCGGCGGCTTCGTCACGTCCGGAATTGATACTATTTCTGCATTTGAACTGCTCTTGCACGCATAGAGGCAATGGTTCATCAAGCCAATCACAAGCACTATCATCAGTTTCGATTTTGTATACCTTTTCAACAATCTGATCCCCGCTTTCCGTAATGCTTGCAACGTGAATATTCAGCGCTTCATCTTGCCTTTTTTTGTGCTCTGAATACTCTTTTATGACGCCGCTTAACCTCTCTATTTCTTCGTTTGCTGCTGATATCTTTTCATTTGCATCGTCAAGCCGCCCGGACATGATTTTGATCGCAAGACTGCATGAAATGATTATTGCAGTCGAAATAAGTATTGATATGACGCCGATCTTTGTCATCCGTCGATACCTCCCAATCGATATAATATCAAATTTTGATTATTCATCAATACAAAAAAGCCGCCCAAATTGAGCGGCTTTATGTGGGAGTAAGGAAACGAGCGATATCATGCGCGCCTCGTTATTTGTATATATATTCTGCGCTTTCGTGTCAATATTTAATCTTTCTCATAGCGTCATCAATCTGCGTTTGTGAAAATCGCGCATAAACATTGAGCGTTATCGAAACGGATGCATGATCCAGTAGCTTTGATACTATTTCGGCTGGAACTCCTGCCTGTAATGCGCGCGTTGCAAAGGTGTGTCTCAAACTGTGCGGGGATAAATACTCGCCGAACTGATCCGGCCCAAGATCATGCATGATCTTGTATAATTTTTTGTGCAAATTTGACGCTTCATGCTCGCTCCACAGTCTTCCGCTTGCCGTTACTTCGTGCCACAACGTGCGTAAATCGGCGTCAATCATGGGCATCGTGTAGCTATATATCTTTTTTGCTTTGACGTTGTATAAATGCAGCCGCCCAGACCGGTCCAGGCTATCCGGCGTTATCATGGCGATCGTCGATACACGAGCGCCAGTGTGGATGATTAGCAAGCAATACAGCTTTAAAATTTTGTCTTTTCTTGCGTCTATTTTATCAAGAATCGCCTTGATCTCACCGTCCGTTGCAAACCTTTGTCTACACCCACGGCGCCCCCGAAAATCGCACCCATGCGCCGGATTCTCGATGCCTGGCATCCTATCAGATATCCACGCGTAGAACGCTCGCACACGCGAAATTTTGGCCAATTTGGTTGACGTTTTTTGGCTGCTCGCAACGATTCGATCCATAAGCTCGCGATTTTTTGCAGTATCAAAGCCGAACCCCCGAAGTGAAGATCGTATCGCCGTCGCCGTGGACGCCGTCAGGCGACGTTCGCGCGCGTACATGTCGATATAGTCGCATAGGCTTCTTCCGCGATTTTGAATTTTTTTGCGCGCCGCTTCGACTTTTTCAAAGAAAATTTTGTCCGTGTCGGTGTCCAAAATTTGAACAGTCACATTTTGGACTTTCCCCGTAAAATCTGGCTCTGACAGGATCCAGCGGTGTCCGAATTTTGTCCGTTTTTTATGCAATCCCTTCACGGCGGGGAACCCATGCCTTCTTTTTGTCATACGTCGTAACCTCCAGTGTTTGTGCGGATTTGCCGCATTCGCCGACTTAATACGACACTGTGAAAAAATGGCAAAAATTCGATTTACATGCGCCGTGGATATCTACTAATATAATCCTACGCTCTTAAAACCGCACCATTGCTCGCTTTAAAATGCGTTGTCCCTGGACGTGTCCAAATTTTTCACGGACAAACCCAAAAGAAAAGGCGGGATTTTGCGTCCCGCCTCGAATTTCCCACACAATCAAAGGTGAGGAAACGTGAATGATTTTTTTTCATCCGGCGCCGCCTGCACTGAAGACGAATCCGCATCGCCCGCCGATCTCGATGACAGGAAATCCACGGCGAGCACACGCAAGATCTCATTGACGCTTGTTCCCTCTTCGGCTGCAACGCGCTTCAAATCGCTCAAAATATCGCGCTCTATGACAAGCGCATATTTAACCGTATCTTTTAGCGGCGTCGTTCGGATTTCTCTCATGTCGCGAAATTTCATTTCGTCATAACTCCATCGAATGCCGCGCTTTCGCGCGGCTGGTTGCCTCACATAAAAGACGAAAACAGGTTTAGTCTGCGTTTTAGCGCGAACATCTGTGTGCCGCTCAATGGTGCGGCATACCATTCAACCTTTCGCTCCCTAATGAATGCGTATGGAACAAATTGGCAATTAGAATCATACCCGCCATACCAGAACTCGCCTTCTCCTACATCAAAAAGCACTTCACTTGTCGCTTTACGCGCGATCGTTTCGCGTTTTCCAAAGCTCGCAACGAGTTTCCCGGCTTGCGCGTATTGTCTTATAATTTCGATGTCACAAGGTGTTTCCATCCAGCGTTTCTGTGCGTTCATTTCCTTTCCCTCCATCAATCCGGCGGGGAACCGTTCCCCGCCGTTTATGTCCCCCTTATACCGATATCCCGATAAGGTGCCAAACAAAAAAAATCAAAAAAAGTGCGATTTTTTGCAAAACCGCACCATTGCTTGCTTTTAGAGCGTTATTTTTTTTCGAAAATCAAAAATTTTCCTCTTGCGCCGACAAAAATTCCTGCGCCTGTCGCCTCCAGATCGTCGATTATCGATTGCACGTCAAACCCGCATGAATCCTGGACTTTGACGCGAATCAGATCCGAGGCGCCAGGACGCGTTGGTGTGCCGTCGAACGCAATCGAAAATTGCTTTCGAACACGCGCCGTTACGCCATCGCGCCCAACAAACACGCGGGTTTGCTGCATCATGCCAGCGTGGATTTTTTGCTTTTTTGTTGCCATAGTCACTCCAGGAAAAATTCAAGCTGTGCGTTAATCTTGGATGGCGGCTCGTGTGTCCGGTAAAATTCCTTGACCAAAGCTCGCTGCTCTCTCTTATACCGTCTCCGGATTTTCGCCAAATTTTCAACGCCGCACCCATAGAGCTCGATTGCTGCCGCTCTGCCAATTCTGCCTTGATCCATCAGTCCGACGATAAGCGCCGTTGTCCAGACCTTGCGAGCGATATCTTTTGTAATCGCAAGCACTTCATCATCCGAAAACATTCCGAAATCGTTCATTTTTCATCTCCAAAAAGGCTTTTTTGTGTGTCAAGAACTGGTATTTGCTCAAGAATTTTGTTTTTCATTTTAGCATAACTAAATTTTTCCGCAATCTGGATCGATGCAAGCGCGTCTTTTGCGGTATCGGATGCACACAGGATATCGATCACATCGGCGTCATCGTCGAAGCCATGCTTTGCTCTAATCCCCTTGATCCTCTTGTCTGTCACTTCGTCGATCAAAGAATTGATCAAGCCGTCAAAGGATAGTTTTTCCTCACCTCCGACGATAAGATCAAGAACCTGCGAATACATCGCAAGCGCTTTCAGCTTTTTCTCGTTGGATTCCGTGACTTCAAACGTAATATCGCCCTTGCTTTTTGTCGATTTCTCTATCATTTTCGCACCTCTCTTTGTGTTTTGATTTTGCGAGCTCAATATCTTTTTTGAGCTCACCAATTATATCGATCATGCGGATTGCAGCGCTTGCCACATCATCCATCGCATGATCCACTTGCATTCTGTGCTCTCTTTTCAGCATGCACCCGCGATATAGACTAAGTGCTTTGAACGTATCCCACAGCGTCTGGATGATGTGTTCTGCAGGATACTCAAGATGTGTTTGGCGTTTCATGTAGCTGTCAAATCTTGACATCTCACCCCATTCTGCTTTTTGCGATCATCCATGATGGATAGCTTTTTTCTGTGGTTTCCGATTGATCATTTTCTTTCCCATATTTCCCTATAAATCCGTTGTCCACAAGCCATTTCCTGGCATTGTATCCGTATCCGGCCCACGACAAGACATTGTGTTGTATGCATGTGTCAAAAATGCGCTGTGCCTGTTTTATCGGCGCGCCGAAATAGTCCGATATGCTTTGCGCGTCTACAAAGCACTTTGACGGATTCAGCGCCGCGTTTAATATTTTGATGAAAATCAGCAATCTGGTTGCACCCGCGCAATCCCCCTTGCCGCATTCGGCGAGGGATCGTGCACAGTCACAATCCAGAATTGCATCAGACATGCGGAAATATGCAGACATCAGAATCTATATTTTTTCATAAATGATATGTCGGTGTCAAGGCGATCGCGCAAGATATCGATAGCTCTTGTATCAAACGCTTTGACGCGTCCAAACAATGGATCGGGTATATAGTGAGGCGGGTTAAGATCATAATAATTCGATATACTTTGAAGTTGGTTAGATACAGCGACCAAAACGCCATTCCATGCGGCTTTTCCGCGATATACAAAATAATCCTTGATCCACTTCAGCGCTCGAACCGCCTTGAAATTCTTTGCATCACCAAGCTGTTCACGCAATCGCTCGCACTCTTTTGACTTTTGCGATGCTGTGTTCATTGCCGTTGCTTCTCGCCGCGCGCCTATCTGTGCTTTCGTCCGGATCGCTTCATCCCTTTGCTGCAACGCAAGCTGCTTTTGCTCACGCTCAAATTTAAGTTGCTGAAGCATAGAAATTGCCCAATCCGGATCTTCTATAGATTTCTGGATAAAATTATCTGTCGCATACACGCCATTTTTTCGGATTGATGGGATTATTTCATCAGCAACTTTCGCCTGGAATGCTTCAGCAACTTCGTTGCGGGCTTTCATGCACAGGCGATAAAAGATATTCTCCGGGATATAGTAATCATGCGGGTTTCCGTTTTCTGCAACTTGTGGCAGAAAATTTAATCCGCCCAACAACTCATCAACTCGCGACCATCTTATGTTTGTGTAGATTGTACCATCCTTCGATGTAGTCGATGTAATGCCAAGACCGCGCGCCACATCTTCGATGTGAAGATACACAACCTCGTTTTTCTCATATCCTCGAACACCGCCAAACGTTTTGATTATATCGTTCATTTTCCTTTGTCTCCATGGTTAAAATGGAATTGTGTCATCAATAGGAATATCATCAAAGTATTCATATTCCTGTTGCTTTGCGCTGTTTGCTTGCGCTTCCTGCGCGCCGCTCTTGTCCGGATAAGTGATAAAAGTAACCGCATTTGCATTGATTCCGCATGATCTGTGCTTTACGCCATCTTTTTCGTACTCGCCATACTGTATAGATCCTTCAACTGATACCACAGAACCCTTGTCCACAAATTTGCATACGTTTTCTGCCGTTTTGCCAAAACACGTGACATCATGCCAGTTTGTCGGTCTGTCGCCGATACCATCTGTCGCAAGCGAGAATCTACAATACAATTTTCCGCTCTTGCCTTCCTGCAATTCTGGTTTTTTGCCAACCCTGCCAACCAAAAACACTCTATTTACCATTGCCGTTCCCCTTCTTGTATTTATAGATTGCGTTTGCCAAGTTCCGTTGTTCATCAGCGCTCATCGATGCGATGTCTTTTACTGCATCCGTTTTAAGTAGCTCCGCATACCATTTAATGATTGAGTCATACGTTTCGCCGGATTGAAGACGCTCGTTTGTATCTGTCTGGATATAGTCCAATGCAGATTTATTTTTTGCGGTCTGTTTTTGCGCTGGTTGCGGCTGTGGTTTCGATGATTCTATATTGCCATCTACATCTTCATCGGATGCAATGGCAAAGATTGCGGCTAGTGAATATCGTCTGAAATAGGTGATTGCAGCGCCGATCTTTTGCGTATCGTTTGGTTTGCCTTTCGTGAGATCCGTTTTGTCAAAACAGATTGATTCCTCGATGTACTCACCGCTTGTGTGAATTACTCTTGTTGATAGCAAAAGCGCGTCATTGTTTGCGTTTGTTGCTGTTTGGATAAACCATAGTCCATGTTTTGGTAAAACCATTCGAAGCATATCAATTAAACTGTCAAGCGTCGCGTACTTGTATTCATACGCCTGCTTTGATTTCGATATAGCTTTGATTTCTGGCGCAGCCTCAATCATAGCTTTGAAAAGATTCGTTGTCGTTTCGGATGTATTCATTTTCTGTCCCTCGCTTTGTCCGATTTCCATACGCTGCCAGACATTAGATTGCGTTCAAACTCTGCGCGCCCAATGCTGTAAAATCGTCTTGCGTATTTCCACACGATATCGCATTCATCGATTTGACCACGCTTTGCAAATTCTATTGCGCTGCGCGCCAAACGATACATAAGCTCTAATCCAGTGATCTTCTCACGAAATAGCTGCCGAAGTATATCCTCAAGCTCTATCACAAATTCCTTTTCATTCATGTCCTTCAAGCTCCGTGATACATTGTTCTTTGATTGCTTCTATCGCGTCGCATGCCGAAAAGATATCGGCTGCTGCATTGCAAAAATCGTTAAAATCTTCACGATTTGAGCGTATTTTGTACGCTTTGCAGCATTTGAGCTTTGATGCTCCAGCCGTCAATCGTGATATCGCAAAAAGCAATTGTTCTTTCAGCGTCTCTACCATATCAACGTTTTACCTCCATTGCAATTGCAAGCGCCGCAACTGCGTCAATCCATGCATACAGATCAACGCATTCACCTTTGAGTGATTTGATCTGTCTGATTGTCATGTGTGACATGATAGTCTTTTTCATCGTTTCTTTGTTCATTGTGTGCCTCCAAACGCTTTGATATAAGTGTGTCAACGTCTTTATACATGCATTCAAGCGCGCCATCATCGATGATGATAGAGCTATATCGATGCATGATGTCCATGATGTCGATTAAGATTTGTTTTCCTGCGTTCAAAATAAGCCTCTATCCATGCGTGTTACATGGTGAGTATACTTATCTTGCACTTATAAATCCATCTTTTGTGCATCTGCCTATGAATTTTCCGTCCTCGTAGACGTTAATGTAGTGATACACCCCATCGCTTGTATCGATAAGGGATTGCGCATCTTTTATCGCGTCTTGAACGCATGATGCGCTACAGATAATCGAGGATCCCGTTTCGAAACCGAGGTAACAACGACGAAAGAAATACTTGTGCGGTTCTTTTTCCATTTCATCAAATCCTGACTGTGAAATGGTACCGCTTATGGCTTTGACACAAACGGTACCAGGATGAAAACACGCCGGGACGGCAAAGCGTGTGCAATCAGTCACACATGCAAGATTTTCACAAGCGTAGCTTGTGTCTTATATGTCTTGCATCCGCCCGGCTTAAAAAAAAGCCGTTTGTGGTATAGAGCGATTTAACGCGGCTCTATGTGCGCTGATTGCGTGGCGGCTTTGACGCCATCGACATGCACGCTTTTAATGCAGCGGGTGAAGTGTGTCAAGTTTTTGAGGTAAATTTTTTGATTTTCTTTTCTTTACCGCATGAATGCTTGTGATTTTGATTATTGATGATTCGTGGATCATTTTGTTGTGCAAATCCTTTTTCAAGACCTATTCAAAAATCGATTCTGGTTGGTCTGTTTTTGCTTCTACGCGATTTTTTGATGCATACACGTGTCGTTAATGGCTTAACCTGGTATGTGCCGTAAAATCGATTCTGTGGCGTGATCCAAGTGTTGTCGATTTTCATGCAGAATGTTCGGGATTTGATCAACGCGCGCACGCGCGCGCGAATTTATTTTTTTATTAAAATTTGTTTTATGACTAGAAGGAATAAAACAAATTTTAATTTTAGCACGACGTAACCCATTGATTTTATTGGGGTAAAATTTTAAGGCTTCCTAAGCCTTCCTAAGCCTTCCGAAGGCTTGGCAAGGCTTAAAAATTTATCCAATAAAATCAAAGAGTTACAGAAAAGAGTCCATACTTTTTGACGCACTGATTTTTAATGCTGATAATCGCAAGTGTTTATGCGGTTTTAGTGTGTGTCATTTTATGACGCATTGCGTCATTTTGCCAAAAATTGGGGGATTTTTGAAATGCAGTGCGAACCGAGACGAGCGAGGATGTGTGGATTTTGTCGAATTTTTGGCAAAAGAAAAGCCGCCCGGATAGGCGGCTTATTTCTTTAGATGTCCGTCATGTAGTATTTGTCCATGACGTCTTGCAGCGATTCATAGATGATTTTTTCGATCTCATCGCCTCGATGCTTTACGAGCCAGTCCGCATAAGATTCTTCGGCCCACACGCGCAAGCCGAAGAATGATCCAAATATTTCGGATCGTCCGTAAATCGCACCATCGACGGCAAAATAATCATCTGCATCCATTGGTGTGCCAAGATAATATGGCTGTTTTACGCCGATTCCGATATCTTCGGTTGTGACCTGGGATTGATGCATCCTGTGGAATTTTCCACCAAAGAATGCTGTGTATGGCGAATGCGACTTGTATTGTCGATCCGGTGCGTGTGCTCCGCGAATGCGTCCGGGGTTTGGTGCGATACCGAAGATGTTTAGCACAGCGCTCTTTGAGCTAGAGTATTTAACGCTATGCCCGGGCGCGCGACGTTTGATCCTGCCAGTTCGTCTCGATATTTCGCCGTTATAGGCAACCCAAAAACGTCCCTTGTCCCATCGATCTTGGATATCAGGCGGATCGAGATAAGGTGACGACGGTTGCGCGGATCGTGCCAATGCATAGATCCGCCGCCGTACCGCGATAGCCCATTCATCCAGGATGATCGGATCCGTCTTTACAAGCTGGTTGAACAATCTTTGATTTGTCGGGATTTGTCCTCTCATCGTCTACATTCGTCTTATGATCTTCATTTACCACAAACGTCTGATAATACTCAAACGCGGCGAGCGCCTCTAAATCGTCCATATTTACTTATCTTATGAATTGCCGTTTGCATCAGGCGAATTGGCAAGGTCCAAAATTACAGGTAACTGGAATTTTACGGTAAAACTATCAGAGCCAAGAAAACTGCAATTTTCATCGCACCAAACAGCATAGATGATATCATCAGCCGGATCATATTCTGGCGATTCGCCTTCCTTTTCTGGCTGGATGCAAATCGCAATAGCCTTCACTGGAACGCCGTCCGTTTCGGCGTCAAATGTCACTGTGCACTCTGTGCATCCCTCCGAAGCGCTCCATCCAGTCGGAACCGCAGAGACATTGGGATCATACCAGTCGATCGGCTTGTATCCCCAATCCTGTCGATCCTTGTCAAAATTAGAGCTAAGCAAGCCGCGCGTGAAAACAATCTTTTTTGAATCTTCGCTTGCTGCTCGAACCGCTGCCGCTCCCTGACTTGAGATAATTGCGTTGTTAATTAAAAAAGCCATGATTTTGCCTCCTTTTTTTTGTTGTTATGAAATGCGCTGCAAAAGTATTGCAGTGTTTGTCCCACCGTCTGACATGTACAAGCCACAGATCGCTCTGTAATGTCCCGCCGTAATATATTTGTCGCCTTTAACGTATGCGCCGGTTGTGCCTGCTCCCAAGCCGCTCCACTTCGCATTGTATATAGTATTCGCTGGAACGTCAAACCATTCACCAGGCTGCAATTCTGAATGCAGCAATTGTGAAACTATTTCACCAGACCATGCATATATCATCGCGCCGACGGGAACGGTTAAAGTATTGTTCACATAATTCGGCGCAATTCCTGACAATCCGGTAAACGTTGCCGCGTTCCCCGTGATATCGCCCGTTGCACTGTCAAG
>Ga0247608_10001413_pt1 | contig 33334 bp, 55 predicted proteins | sample 176DNAGHGlowgp2_FD_193490 | JGI IMG/M metagenome (GOLD analysis project Ga0247608, IMG submission 193490) | Sheep rumen microbial communities from Palmerston North, Manawatu-Wanganui, New Zealand - 1766 DNA GHGlow gp2 | ecosystem: Host-associated > Mammals > Digestive system > Stomach > Rumen ...
TTATGCGGATCTTGAAGAAATTGTTAAAAAATATCCGAATACATTAATTGCAACAACCGCATGTATTGGCGGTCAGGTATCTTCTCAAGTTTTAAATCTTATTAAAGCTGAAAAACATGAAGATGCGGCAGGCGCTGCAGAAGCACATAATAATATTGTTAATTTTATTTTATGGTGTAAAAAGCTTTTTGGTGAAGACTTTTATATTGAGTGCGCACCAGGTCAATCAACAGAACAGATTGCGGTTAATAAACGTCTTAAATCTGTGGCCGCCGCATTTAAATGTAAAATGATTCTTGGTTCAGATGCTCATTATCTTAAAAAAGAAGATAGATATGTTCATAAGGCGTATCTTAATTCAAAAGGCGGAGAGCGTGAAGTTGATGCATTCTATGAGTATGCATATCTTCAAGATGAAAATGATATAAAAGAAAACATTGCGCCATCTGAATTAGATTATGATGAATTAGCAAATAATTCATATGAAATTTATAATAAAATTGAAAATTATAGTATCGCACATAAACAAACTATCCCGAAAGTAAAAGTTAAAGATTATCCGAAACAAAATGAATTTACTCCGAATTTTCAAATTGAAAGAAATCAATATATAGGACAATACATGCCATGTGAATATCCAACCTTAAGAGATATGTTAATTTCAGAAGATAAATATGAAAGATATTGGGTAAATGAATGTTTAAATAAATTAATAGAAAAAGCACATTATGAACAAAAATATCTTTCTCGACTTGAAGAAGAGGCGGATATTAAAAAAACAATTAGTGAAAAACTTGAAACTAATATGTTTAGTTATCCAATAACTCTTCAGCACTATGTTGATCTCTTTTGGGAATGTGGTAGTACAGTTGGTGCGGGCAGAGGATCATCATGTTCAGGCTTAAACCATTATTTACTTGGTATTACTCAGCTAGATCCAATTAAATGGGATCTTCCGTTCTGGAGATATTTAAATAAAGAACGAGTTGAATTAGGTGATATAGATCTTGATCTTTGCCCATCAAAACGACCATTAATTTTACAAAAAATAAAGGAAGAACGTGGTGCGAATTTTATCAGTGAAATTGATGATGAATCAAGAAGAAATCTTGGATGCACACTTATCGCCACTTTCGGAACTGAGGGAACAAAGAGTGCCGTCCTTACCGCATGCAGAGGATACAGATCCGAAGATTTCCCAGACGGAATAGATGTAGACACAGGACAATACTTATCATCATTAATTCCAAGTGAAAGAGGTTTTTTATGGCCTCTCAAGGATGTTGTTAATGGTAATAAAAATAAAGATAGAAAACCAGTAGTACCTTTTATTACAGAAATAAATCAATATCCTGGTCTTTTGGATATTGCGATAGCAATAGAAGGAATCATTAATAAGCGTTCAAGCCATGCTTCGGGTGTAATTTTGTTTGATGAAGACCCATATGAATTTGGTTGTTTTATGAAAACTCCAAAAGGTGAAATAATAACTCAATGGGATCTTCATAAATGTGAAGCATGTGGTATGACAAAATATGACTTCTTAGTAACAGAAGTACAAGATAAAATTGCAGAAACAATTAGACTTCTTCAAAAATATAATAAAATTGATAGTAATTTAACATTAAGAGAAGTTTATAATAAATATCTTCATCCAGAAGTACTGCCATTAGATAAAAAAGAAATATGGAAAGCACTACAAGAGGGTAGCGTATTAAATATATTTCAATTTGATTCAGATGTTGGCTCTCAAGCAGCAAAGAAAATTAAACCGACAAATATTCTTGAAATGAGCGATGCTAATGGATTAATGCGTCTTATGACCGCAGAAAAAGGACAGCAGACACCAATGGAAAAATATATTGAATTTAAAAACAATATTGACCTTTGGTATCTTGAAATGTCAAAAGCAGGTTTAACAGTCAAAGAACAAAAAACTCTTGAACCATATTTTAAACAGTCTTATGGAGTACCGCCTTCACAGGAGCAATTAATGCGAATGCTAATGGATAAAAATATTTGTGGGTTTACCCTTAAAGAAGCAAATGCCGCGCGAAAAGTTGTTGGTAAAAAACAGATGGCAAAAATTCCAGAATTGCATCAACAAGTATTAGATAAGGCAGCAAGTCCCGCTTTAGGCAAATATATTTGGGAATGCGGAATTGGTCCTCAAATGGGATACTCGTTTTCTGTCATCCATGCACTAGCTTACTCATTTATTGGAGTTCAAACTATATATCTTGCAACAAATTGGAATCCTATTTACTGGAATACTGCATGTCTTATTGTTAATAGTGCATCTCTTGAAAATGAAGAAGACGATGATGACGATGGAAACACAAAAGACAAATCAACTGATTATTCAAAGTTAGCAAAAGCTATCGGAGATATAACATCAAGAAGAATTAAGGTATCTCTAATTGACATTAATAAATCTGGTTTTAGTTTTGAACCTGATGAATTAAATAATGAAATTTTATTTGGATTAAAGGGCGTTAATAAAATTGGAGGGCCAGTTATTGATAAAATTATCGGCGGCCGTCCTTACAAAGGAATTATTGATTTTATGAATAGATGTCCATTAAATAAAACTCAAATGATATCTTTGATTAAATCAGGAGCCTTTGATAAAATTGATAATAAATGGGCATCAGAAATTTGTGAAAAGAATCCAAGATATGCAATTATGGCATATTATATTTCAATTATAAGTGAACCAAAAAAAAGATTAACATTACAAAATTTTAATGGATTATTAGAAAAAAAATTAATTCCTAATAATTTAATTTATGAACAAAGAACTTTTGCCTTTAATAAATATTTAAAAACAAGAAAATATAAAGAATATTATTTATTAAATAATGTATCTGATCTCCAATTTTATGAAGATTTATATGATGCAGAAGAATTAGAAATTATAAATGGTATTCCATGTGTAAAACAAAAGTCTTGGGATAGAATTTATAAAAATATTATGGATACCGCAAAAGAATGGTTAAAAGATAATCAAAAAGAAATATTGGATCAATATAATAATTTATTATTTAATGAAATGTGGATTAAGTATGCTTCTGGAAATATTTCTGCTTGGGAAATGGAAAGTTTATGTTTTTATTATCATGAACATGAATTAGCTAATATTGATAAACATAAATATGGTATTGTTAATTTTTCAACCTTATCATATGAACCTGAAGTAGATTATTTCTTTAAAAGAGCGGGTAGAGATATTCCAATCTTTAAACTATATAAAATTGCAGGAACTATTATTAGTAAAAATAATACTAAAGCATCCGTTGCAATTTTAACAACAGATGGAGTTGTTAATGTAAAATTTACTAAAGAATATTATGCTATGTATAATAGACAAATTTCTGAGGTACAAGCAGATGGTAGCAAAAGGGTTCTTGAAAAAGGATGGTTCTCTCGTGGAACCAAGATTATGGTAACTGGCTATAGAAGAGAAGACACTTTTGTAGCAAAAACTTATAAAGCAACTCCTACACATCAATTGTATAGAATTGTAAATATTAATAACAAAAACATGACACTAGAGCATGAACGTATTTTAATATGAAAGGAAAAATAATATGATTAAAGATTCTGGAGAAAGAACAGAATTTAATACTGGTGCAATAAGGGATATGTCTTAGGGGAAAGGTGATATGCTATCTCTTCCCCATGCTGCACTTTTAAGATTATCTACGCATTATGAGGCAGGAGCAAAAAAATATGGACGATTTAATTATCAAAAGGGTATTCCAATGTCATCGTTCCTTGACTCTGCCTTACGACATTTAAGTAAATATATTGCAGGATGGGATGATGAAGATCATTTGGCAGCAGCTGCTTTTAATGTATTAGGCGCTCTTCAAATGGAAGAAACACATCCAGAATTATGTGACATCCCTGGAAGAGAAAATAAACGCTCTTTTAATTATCCAAAAAATTTGGACAGAGATAGTTAATCTTATTTAAGTAATTTTAAATAATATAGCAAACCTTAAAATATTTATATAATTAGGAGGTATTATAAATGATTTATGTAATAAAAAGAGACGGAAGACAAGTTCCTTTTGATGCACAAAAAATTAAAAAAGCAATTTTAAAAGCCTTTAATGCTGTTGACTAGGAAATTTCTGAATATGCAGAAAATAAAGCTGAGAATATAGCTAACTACATTGAAAACTATTGTAGAGAAAAAAAAGAGTCATTAAAGATTGAAGAAATTCAAGATTTAGTAGAAAAAGGATTAATGGCTACTAAAAGAAAAGATGTGGCTAAGGCATATATCCTTTATAGACGTCAACGTGATAAAGTACGCAATATCAATTCTTCTCTGCTAAATTATCAAGAATTAATTGATAATTATCTTAAAGTCGCCGATTGGAGAGTGAAAGAAAATTCAACTGTTACTTATTCTGTTGGCGGTCTTATTTTATCTAATTCAGGAGCAATGACTGCAAATTATTGGTTATCTGAAATTTATGATGAAGAAATTGCAAAAGCACATAGAAATGCAGATATCCATATTCATGATCTCTCAATGCTTACTGGCTATTGTGCAGGATGGAGTTTAAAACAATTAATTAAAGAGGGGCTAGGAGGCGTCGCAGGAAAAATTACATCTGCTCCCGCGAGTCATTTATCAACCCTTTGTAATCAAATGGTAAATTTTCTTGGAATTATGCAAAATGAATGGGCTGGCGCACAAGCATTTTCTAGTTTTGACACTTATCTTGCTCCTTTTGTAAAGGTAGACAAGCTTTCCTATAAAGAAGTCAAACAATGTATCCAATCTTTTATTTATGGAGTAAATACGCCTAGCCGTTGGGGAACTCAAGCTCCTTTTACCAATATCACTTTAGATTGGACAGTCCCAAATGATTTAAAAAATTTACCTGCAATTGTTGGTGGTAAAGAGTTAGATTTCACTTACGGAGACTGTCAAAAAGAAATGGATATGGTAAATAAAGCTTTCATTGAATGTATGCTTGAAGGCGATGCTAATGGACGTGGTTTTCAATATCCAATTCCTACTTATTCAATCACTAATGATTTTAATTGGAGCGATACAGAAAATAATCAACTTTTATTTGAAATGACAGCTAAATATGGTACTCCATATTTTTCTAATTACATTAATTCTGATATGGAGCCATCTGATGTGCGTTCAATGTGTTGTCGTCTCCGGCTAGATTTACGTGAACTCCGCAAAAAATCTGGTGGTTTTTTTGGTAGTGGAGAATCAACTGGATCTGTTGGAGTCGTTACTATTAATATGCCACGAATTGCATTTTTAGCAACAGATGAAAAAGATTTCTATAAACGATTAGATTATTTAATGGATATTTCTGCTCGTAGCTTAAAAATCAAAAGGGACATAATTACAAAATTGTTAGATCAAGGATTATATCCATATACAAAACGTTATTTAGGAACATTTTGTAATCATTTTTCAACTATTGGTTTAGTAGGTATGAATGAAGCCTGCTTAAATGCTAAATGGCTTCAAAAGGATTTAACAGCAGGAGAATCTCAGCAGTTTACTAAAGATGTATTAAATCATATGAGAGAAAAATTATCTGATTATCAGGAGTTGTATGGCGATTTATATAACTTAGAAGCCACCCCTGCAGAATCTACATCTTATCGTTTTGCTAAACATGATAAAGAACAATATCCAAATATTATTACTGCAAATATGAATGGGACACCATACTACACTAATTCATCTCATTTGCCAGTAGGATTTACAGATGATATTTTTGCTGCTCTTGATATTCAAGATGAATTACAAACTCTTTACACTTCTGGGACGGTTTTTCATGCGTTTTTAGGAGAAAAGCTTCCTAACTGGAAAGCGGCTTCTAAATTAGTTAAAACAATTGCAGAAAATTATAAATTGCCTTATTATACGATATCACCTACATATTCTATTTGCAAAGAACATGGATATTTAATCGGTGAGCAAAAGACATGTCCAATTTGTGGTCAATCTACTGAAGTTTATAGTAGAATTACTGGCTACTATAGACCAATTCAAAATTGGAATGATGGAAAGAGCCAAGAATATAAAGATAGAAAAGTTTATAAAAATATAGAAACAAAATTAAATTCTGATAATAATAAACTAAAGAATTGTAAAACTACTTACTTAAATAATAATAATAATAAGACTTCTGATATAAATAGGAAAATTTTCTTATTTAAAACATCAACTTGTCCAAATTGTAAAATTGTGGAGACATTATTATATAAAGAGGGTATTTCATTCACTATTATTAATGCAAATGAAAATTTAGAACTTGTTAAACAATATAATATAAAACAAGCACCAACTTTAATTGTCGAAGATGAAGAAAATAACAATTTTACAAAGTATACTGGAGTTTCTGAAATTAGAGGTTGGTTAAAAGAGCAATAATGCTCTTTTAACCAAAAAAGAGTTATAAGGAGAGAAAATTTTATGGCAGAAAATGTTTCACTAGGAACATTATATGATTTTAATAAATAGATTATGCTTACTCAAAAAGAAATGTCAAATTCAGAAATCAATAAAATTAAGCCAAAATTAGAAGAATGGTTCAATTGGCAACTCGATGAATATGCAATGTTGCTTTGTAGAGAGAGGTATGATTTTACTATATTTCATTTGTATGTAAATGAAAATTCTGATCCCACAAAAATTGCAGTAACAGAACTTATTGATTTGCTTAAAAATAGGGGAAAAATTCTTTCTATTGAAAAAGACTCCAATGTAATTAATAATGCTTGGGAAATTTGGCTTAAAATTGATGGAGAAGCATTTGCTTATTATTTATTTAATTGTGATGACTGGGTAATCCAATGCTAACAAAAGGAGGATATGACATGAAAAAAATTATTGGTATTATGCATCCTTTTGATATTTATCAAACTTTTTATGTTTATGAAGATGGGAATAAACTTGAAATTGTTTATACTAAAATAAATGATATTCCAGATACTATATTTGAATTATCTCGCATGTATGATGTTTATCAAGTTGATCTTTCTGGTGCTGAACATTTTACAAAGGGAATTATAAAACAAATTCAAGAAAAAGAAATCGCCAAATACAATGAAAATAAATTAACTATTAAATGTATATAAGGAGATTAAAAAATGTCAAAATACTTAGTTAGTACAACAGAAACCTATCGCGTTGATACTGAAAGTGAAGCTACAAGAGCAATCGAAGAAGCTAAACAGGATAGTTCTTATATTCTTGGTAAATATATTAGTGAACATAAGGAACGTAAATCAAAAGGTGAAGTAATTGATGAATATTGGAAACTCACTTTAACAAAATTATTTAATGATATTAAAAATCCTGATTCGATTGTTAATGTGAATTATGAGGTAGAATAATGATAGAAAGCATTAACGTAAAAAAACTCAATGATCTTGCAAAACTTCCTACAAGGGGTTCTTTAGATGCAGCGGGATATGATTTATATGCAGCAACTAGTTATAATATTGAAATTCAACCGCACACTACGATAAAAATTGACACTGGTCTTTCTTTTGAATTACCGCAAGGAACTTTTGCAGCAATTTTTGCACGATCTGGGATTGCTACTAAACGTGGTCTTCGTCCTGCAAATTGTGTTGGTGTGATTGATAGTGATTATCGAGGACCTGTTATTGTGACACTTCATAATGATACAAATGAAGTACAGATAATTGAACCACAAGAGCGAATTGCACAGATGATTCTTCTTCCTTTTGTTGAAATGTCTTTTAATGAAATTAATGAATTATCAGATACAGTTCGTGGAGCAGGCGGATTTGAAAGCTCAGGTCGTTTTTAATGAAAATATTATTAGTAATTAGCTTCTCAATTTTATTTATAATATTAGGATTAATAGATAGAAAAGCAATGTCTGAAGAAGAATTAAAAAAAAGAATATGGCTATTTAACCATGGACTTTATTAAATAAAAATAAGAGGGTAGATGATTTAATCATCTACCCTCTTATTTATTCAGTTTTAACTGGTAAATTTGTTCTAATATCTCTTCCACCATTAGCATATCTAGCGAAATCAATTACTGCTTTAAATTGTTTAGGATCAAAATTTTCAACAATTTTTGCAGCAGTTTCGGCATTGGCAGGTAGGTCATCAATTAACTGACTAATTACCGCACCAACACTCATTCTATTTGCAGAACTTGCATTCTTAATAGCATTAAGTTGTGCAAATAATTCGTTATATTCTTCTTCATTTAACGCTTGAAAGAATAATTCAAAGAAACCATTGCTTTTTAAATTATCGTATAATTTAAATTCATCTTCTCTTTGTTTTTCAGTAAATAAAATATTTGTATACATATATACTAAATTTAATTCAAAATATAAATTTAGTTTAAATTCATTATAAGCACCATTTTCTAAAGATTTTTGTAATGTTATCATTAATAAATCATATTTATCTTGAGATGGTAAATATTGAAGGACTTCAATTTTTTGTCCTTTAAAATCAAAAGTTTTTACAGAAGTATTAACCTTTAATTTCATATTTGCATAAGACACTTTCATATTTAATTCTCCTTTTAACTCTTTATATATTTTAAGTATAACATAAAAATTTTCTTTTGTCAAATGGAAGGCATTGCCGCCATTAAATTTTTTAAGTGTAATTCTGCATAAATTCTACTAGAATTAATTACAGAATTTACTTTTCTAGATCTTTTCCAGGCCTAACCAATTGAAGTTTCATTATTATCTCTAGGTTCAAAGACATTAGCTTCTGTAATATTACTACGACCAGGAATGTTTAATATAATACCTTGATTCTTTTCTCCACCTAAAGATTTAGATAATCCTAAATTAGAAGAAATAGCATATTTAATTATTTCCCAAATACTTACAATTCGACCATTAACTAACATAAAATTAACAAAATCTGATTCTGATCCAGCGCTAGAAAATAACCTTATAATTTGACGGGTAGTTATTAAATCATTTAACTAAGTTTGATACATTTTATGTGGAAAAAAATTATAAACTAAATATCTATCAATTGGATCTCCCCAAATTGCCATAATGGTCTATCCTAAAGTTCCTCCTGAGCCAGAACTATATATACCTTTAGGTTCGTCAAGTTTTTCATTAAAACCTTGTCCAGTATAAAATTTAGAAGAAATACCTATATTTAAATTTATATTACCAGACGAATCGCCTTGATCTATGCCCTATAAAGAAATCTAAACTCCTTTAGCTCTTACATCAGTCTTGCCAGTTATTTTTATATTCTAAGAAAAATCAGATTTTACCTCTACATTTTGTGTTCCAACTGCTTCAAGAATACTTTTATATAATAAAGAACCAGCTTTTCCAGATGCACTAAAAGCTAATCCTTCAGCAATTTGTGTACTAATTAATCCATTTAATAACAATGTTGATAATCCCTTAGCTGTCAAATTATTTCCAGTTTTAAAACTTCCAGTTTGTAGAACATAAGCCAAATTCTATAATTGTCGTTTCGCAGACTATAATGATTGTCTTCTTATTAATCTATAATTATTGCTAACTTTATAATTTTCTAAAGCTTTTGATAAATTAATTCCTATATCTGAAAAAGAAAAAGCTCCATTTGTAGAATTCAATAATAAAGCTCCTAATCCATCCGTTCTATTATCTAATAACGATAATGCCTATGCAATTCCTTCAAACGCTTTTTCCAAATCTTCAATACTTTGTTCCTATATCGCACTCTTTAAATATTTACTAATATTTCCAGACTTCACTTTATCATATAATATTTGAAGTTTATCAATAGAAATCTATTTTTGTAATTTATTTGTCAATTGATTATTTAATGTTGTTAAAAAATCCTACTATGTTAAATCCATAGCCGCGGCTAAAATTTCCACAGATTTTTTATTATTAATATTAGCATCAAATAATTTTATATATTGACTTTTAACTTGTGCTGCAATAATTTGTTTTTGCTGAATAAAAGATTGAGATAATGATGCTCTATTTGCTTTATTCCCAATATTCATTTTATTATAATGAATATAAAAATCATTTACATTTTGGAATGCAGTATTTAAATCATTCATATCTTTCTCCTTAAACTAAATAATAAGGAGAATTATTTTAATAATATAATTCTCCTTATTTAAATTATTAACCTTTTGTTAAAAAGATGCCCTTATTATTATTGTCTACTGTGTTAAAAACATCGCTAGCTGGAACCCCCCAAATATCAGCATCTTTATATAATAAATCCCAAACACTTAATGTTTTTAAGACATTTGAAGGGTCAATTATCCCTAGGCATCATCGCTCTCATAGCCAGTCCCAGTATGAATTCCATTAATAGAATCTTCGATAGATTCATCAATATTAAAGCCTGTCGGATGAGGGAAAATTGTCTTAGCAGTTTCAGTTACTTCAGTAGCATCATCAACAACCTGAATTGCACAAAGCACTTTCTTAGTTCTATCAAAGTAAGTATATCCAGGGAATGCATCCATTGTAAATGTAAACGTGCTAGGGTCGCCAGTAGCCGCCATTGAGAATGTGAAGTTGGACTGGATCTTAACATTCGGGAATGTAATATTAGCGGGTAAGTCTTTACCATCAGATTGGCGTCTAAATAGAGTATCTGCTTCAACATAGTAATAACCAGCAAAATTACCAGCATCAATCTGCATTTCAGATACTGTTTTTGCCTGTTTAATTACATAATAATCAACCATCATAGATCCACTATTCTTAGCAACATCAGCCTGTGCAACACCCGTAATCTGTAGTTTCTTACCACCAGTTGCTACGCTCCAACCAGTTAAAATTTCACCAGTAATATCTCCATAATCATCTAATTTCATAATATAAATAGGGGCTGTCGGGCAAATCTTTTCAGTAGATTCAAGAGCATCTGTCAAATCAATTTCTATTGTATTATTAGTTGCAGTCACAGTTGTAGTAGCAGCCGCAATAGCTGTAGATGTCTGATGGAAGTGGATCTGATCAGTAGAATCAGAAGCTGCCTTTAATAATCCTGCACCAGAAAGCATAGCAAAACTAACAGGAGAAAGAAGTGCATCTTCAACAGTGAAAGTAAGAGTTTTCTCACCTTCCCAAGCAATCAAACGAGTATTACCACGACCACCAGTTGCATATACTGTAGTAGCCGCCCCCTCCAATGTAGAAGTTTTCGCAGTGTCCATATAAAATACAGGTTGTCCTTTTTGAAAAGTATAAGGGCCAATTTTTTGTAAATTTTTTGCTTTAAACACTACGTTAACAATTTCACGTACACCAAATTTCATTTGGATTTCCTCCTTATATTTTGTACAAAAATAGTTCTCATTATTAATTATTTTCCATTATGAATATCCTTTAACCAATCTTCAGAATCTTGCATTCCAGTAGCTCCTGCAATTTTCCATTTTTCCCAAGAATCATAATGTAATTTTAATTCATATCGGTTAAACTCATCCATTAATTGATAAACAGTATAATTCATTAATCTATTTATATCTTTCTGTTGACCAACAGCTAAAATAGAAATGTAGCGACTAAAAATAGCAATTTTTGTTTCCGGCGCCAGCTTCGCTTTTGTTTCACGGCCTTTTTTAATCTTATTAGCAATTTTTTGAGCCAAATCACCACTTGGATTATACTCTTTATTTTCTTTATCAGTAAGACAAAACATACTAATCAAAATTTGTTTAAAAGCTTCAAAATTTTCATCATTGATTTCATTGATTTCACCAGTCTAATGATTTCGCAATTGAATTGTCTCTTTATTCAATAAGATCTCACTTGTTGGAAAGAGTAATGCAAGAATAGATAATACATTTAATCGAGCTTGTTGTGATTCTAATGTCTTTTCTCGTATCATCATCATTATTATATTAAAATTTGACATATTGGATAAATTAATTTTGTCCTAATCTAATAAAAATTCCTTATTAAATTTTAATAATTCACATCCAAGCCAAAAACGTTGTTCAGTAATATAAGCAATTTCTCTTAAACGTGGTTGATGAATTGTTAATCTCGCTTCAGGAAAAGGAATATCATTTCCAGATAATAATAATAATTCATCTATCATGATCTATTGATCCATCCATGAGAACTCGGCAACACATCATCTGTACCATGAATAGCACTAAATGCTAATGTATAACCAGATAAAGTTTCATCTAAAACCAATATATTACATCCCGCAAATTGTAATGTTCCAATTCCCGAAAGCCGAGCTTCATTAAGAATACCATCAATATATCCACAAATTTTTAAAGGACGAACTCTAAAATTTCCAAGATCCCAACAATCCGTATGACATAAGATATCAATATAGATATTACAATCTCTAAACTATGGATTTTTTTCATTCGTTCTAAAATTATCAAAAGTAAAAATCAAATAGCTTTTTACTTCTTCATGTTCTGGCATTTTAATTTTTGGTTCAAATTTAATATAACCTTTTTCTCGGAGTTTTGCAAGACTCATATCTTTAATTGCTTTTTGATATACTTCACTTGTTTTATTATCTAAACAATCTTTAGTATTAATTACTAACAACTTCTTTAAATCATTACTATAAGGTTGACTTTCCACAAATAATTTTCGTAAAATCGTTTCTAAGTCTTTTTCACAAGATAAGAATGATGAAGTAAAATCAATTGGTCTTAAAGCTAAATTTTTTACCATATGTTTTATTCACTCCTTTTATCTCTCTTACAGAGCAACAATTTTTACATCAAGTGTAATATCATTTTGCCCCTAAACTCTATATATTAAAGTAAATGTTCCTAATTCACCAATAGAAATATTTAATGGAATAATTTTTAAAGAACTATTCAAGTCTTGTTCTTTATCCTTCCATTTTAAATACCAATGACCATCTTCTGCATTATGAATTTCATAATAAGCCTTACTATATTGTTGCACTTCTATTGGTCCATCAATATGCGCGGCGGTCTCATCTATGGGATTTTCTTCTTCAGTCTTAGCAGAATTTTCAGCGACGACCGCATCAGCAATTGAATTTTCAAAAAATTCATCTAAAAATATTTGAATAATTCCATCCCCATAATATGGATCTACTCCTACAACTTGCCAAGTTTTTTCTTTATTTATTCTTGGATCTAAAATCTTAATAGTTTTAAATCTTTCAAAATAATTATTTGTTGTTTCATCAGCTGTAATATACATAACTAATGAATAATTTAAAGTATTCCATTCAATACCTGCTTTTTGAGTCCATTCAATAGACGTTTCAACAGGTCCACGAATGTAAACCCAATATGAGTTATCTGCTATCTTTACCTCTTGATCACATCTACGAATTTCTGACCTAAAATAAGCATCTTCTTCAATATACTCTAAATATACTAACCAATGTGTATTTGTTTCCTTCCAAGTAAAAACATCACCTGGTTTAATATTAATGTCAATTTCTCCTTCAGATGTTTTTCCTATCCTTGGAGTATTTAAACAAATATCTTTATATGGAATGGAAAGAATTTTATTATCATAAGCAGGTTTATTTTTATCTGGATTAATCAAACATCTAAATTCTTTTCCATCTGATAATATTACAGTTGCGGCTTGATATGAATATAACAGGGCTTTTTTTAAACTTCGTAACTTATCATTAATAAATCTTTGTTCTTGATTGCCCCCCTGATATTGCAATCTTTTATTTAACAATTCTAAGGACATATTAGCCTTTGTAAATCATTCATTAGTCTTAAACATTCAAAGATTGTTCTTCTGTAACAAAAAAAATCATCATCTTCAACTAATGAATAAAGTCCTTCTAATTTATTTAATAACGGAAAAAAAATTTCAGAATAGCCGCAATTCATTAATCTCTGCATTCCCGCCAATTCTTCTAATATTGTTTGTAACGGTTTTTCCCAATCAATGCCCTCTTCTCGACTTGGTAAGAGTTTATAAGTCTGATTAATAAGATTTTGCAATCTATTATGGATTGTTTGTTCTTCTATGTATACATTATATTTTAAAATCATGCTATGCCTCCTTAATGCTTCAATACTACCCAAATATCTCCAGGTTCTTGATGCAGAGGACGTGTAGTAGATGCTGTAATATAATTTTGATCAGAAACATTTCTGCCACTATCATCACCTCTGTCAGATGAATCAGATGAAGAATTACTAGATTGGCTAGTTCTAATTCTCTTATCTATTAAATCATCTACAGTATGACTAACAGGCGTTCTTAATAATCCAAAAGTAGATCTCATAATACCATTTTTATCAGGAGCTCTTCTCTTATATAGGCGCTGAAGATGAAAACCTTCTCTTTCATAGTCCTTCTTTAATTGAAGAAGTTTCTGCATATGATTAGCTTGAGAAGTAAATTTAAAATCAGAGCCACTATATTTCATTCGAGTATTTTCAACACTCGCAAGCTGCTGACTTAACCACTCTACAATCATATAAACAGCTAAAATATTTATTTCTTCATGAGTTAATGGATTATTAAAACATCCCCCACTATAAATAATTGCTGGAACCTATTCATGATTACTTTCCGCTCCATTGTAAGTTGTTTCGTCTGAAATCTCAAATAACTCATAATCCCAAATATCAATTCGAGGAAATTCAAATTTTTCAATAGCTGAAAGTAATAATTGTTCTAACATTCTAAATGTATCGAGTTCTGTTAACTCTAAATACATATCGTCTGTAATTTTTGAAAGGAAGGAGTCATATACAAGTGAAAATGAAGTTGTATTCATTTATATACCTCCTGTTAAAAATTATTCGTTTTTAGTAATTGGCTTATATCTACGTCCAGATGGCGTGGGAGTTACATTATTTGTTTTAATTGGTGTCGTACGACGTCCAGAAACTTTTGTTTCAATAGTTTCTTCTGTTTCACCATCATATTTAGTATTTTTAATTTCGATTGCTCTCGTAACATCAAAACCAAGTTTATTTTGAATAGCTTGGCGTTTTGCCATATCATTTAATGGCAATTCTACAGCTAAATCTTTAATCATATCTTTAATTACGTCTGGCGCAAAATCTAAACAATCTAAGAACTGATCTAAAGTACCAGTGGTTAATAATTGTTTTATATCGTTTTCAGAATAATGATATTCTGGTTCAGGCTTTTCATTAAATAAAGCCATAATTACATCTTCATCAACAATTTCAAGATAATTTCTTAAAATCACATCTCCGCCAGGAACAAAAGATAATCTCTCTAATTCTTCAAAACTAATTTCTTTACTTTCTTTTGGATAAAAATTTCTATGAACACCCATTTCTGGAACATCATAACCAACTGTACCATTAAATTTATTAATGACTTTTACCATTTTATTCTTATCAATCATATTAAAAACTCCTTTTATCTCCATTTTTATATTAAAAAATTGGGGAGGAGAATTTTTGTTCATCCTCCCCTTAATATATTATCAAGCGTTTGGCTTTGTACCAATATACTTTTTAAGGGCAGTATTCTGATAGATACAAATTCCAGGATTTACCATATAAGTAGCTACACCGAGTTTCTGATAGGTCTGAATCTCTGTAGACCAATCACGATTATCAAAAGATTTAACCTGAGCAGCGCCTTCAAAAGCAACCTTAACAGGTTTTTCTGCACCAGTCGGAATAATATAAGCAAGAGAAGGATCAATTACCTTATCTGCATAATCAGCTGTCATTCCAATATTATCTTCAAAAGATTGAGGAAGAATGATTACACGATGTCCCTTATAAATCGCAAAATAACCATTGTTCCAAATCTCATCTTTCATTGCATCAGACCAATTAGTAGAAGTAGCAGGAAGCATTGTTGCAGCAAATTCAAAAGTACAATAAATTGTACTCTTTCCACCATAGCTATCTGCGATCTGAAGTAACTTATCCATCTCACCCTCACTAAATGTAGTCTGTACAGACTTCTGAAGTTTAGGAACATTATTAATTAATGCCTCAAGAGCTTTTGCAATTTCACGATAAACAGCTTCATCCATTCCTTCAAGAACAAGACTATAATAATCATTCATGGTCATACGACCATCAAGAAGCTCTTCCCACTCAATACGAGCAGCTCCGCCATAAGCAGCTGTCGGAACTTCAAGTGAATATCCATCTAACTTGAAGACTTCATATCTACCAGCTAAACCGACTCTAGTAACAAATTGCTTTGCACGCTTCCTAGAGGCTTCACTAATTCTTACCTTATAAACTGGCTTTGCGCCCTGCGCAAATGTACGAACATCTGCGAACTGACCGTATGCCTGAAGAACTTTCTGAGGAAGAACTTCGGTAAGACCGACTTCCATAAGTGTATAAATAAGATTCTTATTTTCTCTAAAATCCTGAGGAGTAGAACCAAGTTCATTTAACTCCTTAATAAAAGTTTTATTCAGAGCATCTACTGAGAGCTTCTCTCCGCCAAAAGAGTACGCAACAGAAGGATTTAATGAAGCCTTAGCATTGGCCCTAGCCAATTCAATAAGCTGATCTCTTGTTAATGCCATTGTCTTTTTCCTCCTTATCACTGAATTCTCTGAATTTTAACACCAGGCTGTCCGTCTGGCATTGTGTACTCTTTAACAACTTTCCATACAATACCAGTTGCGGGTTTAGATTCAGCTTTAGTTAAGAAACCAGTAGCACTAATCTCAAGATAATCGTTAACCGCAAGACTAGCTGTACCAACTTCTGCTGTATCAGAGGTATTCGCAACTCCGATTGTGTTAGTTGTCATAATATCGCCAACATATGTTCTAATTAAACGAGGATATAACAGTTTATCAGTAAAATCCTCTGTCTTATATACGAAATCTTTATGACTCTGTTTTCTTTCATCATACAGCTTCTCTTCATTGTAAACAAGCATGAACTCGCCTTCACCAGTAAAATTCACTTCACCAGCCGCATAGTCATATTTAGCAAACTGACCTTGTTCAAGCTGAGTAATAGAATCAGCAGAACCCTGTGCAGTTCCCTTTACATGGGCAGGTAACTGTGCATAAATTTGACCGGTAACAATACCAGAAAGGTGGTTAGGCTCAACCTGTCCATAACCTTTTCTTTTCATTGTAATTGCCATTTTCAGCATCCTCCTAATAATTTGAAAAATTAACCAAGTTTTTCTTGCTCTTTAACAGCTTTCACCCAATCTGGTTGGCTGTTATCAGCATTGTCATTTAATGTATAAGTAACAATGTCTTCTTCTTTTTTGTCATCAGCTTCCTTATTTAAAGTAAAGTTGATTTTTTTATCGAAACAAATAACTGAAAGTTTTGCTTTAATTTCATCTAAAGTATACTTCTCTTTATTGCTAATAACATCTTCTTTATCTTCATCAGAAAGCATATAAAATTCAGCAATAAGCGCATCCTTTTTCTGATTATCAATTTCATTCTTAAAAATTACAAGTTCTTGATACTGACTCTGAAGCATACTATAATTTTTCTTTAAAGTATTAAGTTCTTCTTCAAGTAACTCATATTTTTTAGTATTCTTCTTATCATCATCTTCATCATCCTTGTCATCATCAGGATCATTTTTACCCTCATTATCTGCGGGCTTATCATCCTCTTCATCATCTTTTTTAACATAATCAGCAGGAGTAGAAGTATCTTCTGTATTATCATTAACCTCTGGAGTTGTTTTAGTATTCACTTCTTCTGTCTGAGTAAATTTAGTTGCAGGATCAGTGTTTTCATTTTCAACAACTACAGTGTTTTCAAGATTCTCCATCTGTTGTCTTCCTCCGTTCAATGCAAACTTTAAATCTTGCATCATACTATAAAGTGTGTGTCTAAAATTATCATCTAATGTAAATTTTGAACTTACATCTGGAGCCGTTACAGAAGCGCCTTCGAAGCAAGGCTCAATATCGTCTCCTAATATGCAAATTTTTTGAATAATTGCATCATTTATAATAAAGAAATCCATTCCATTGTCATAATTAGTTTCCCAATGTCCTTGTACAGATTCATTTTGAAGCTCCATTGATTGCGGACGTCCTTCTTTCACAGGTAAGCTGGATTCTGGAAATTGACCTGTCCAAAGATAACCAGTAGTCATAAGATATTTATGAATTACTGAATTTCCCATTCCATCATGATCTTCAAAATTCTGAAACCAAACCTCAGCATCTGGTGATACAAATCCATAAGGAATAGTTTGACATTCGAATTTAACTCCTTCATCATCAATAATTACTTTTTCTCCATGATCTCTAAAATCTTCTTTACTCTATTTATAATAACCAACAATAGGGGCTCCACGAAGAGTTTTACCAATCTCGGTCGCGACTTCTTCACTAATAAAAGTATGATTTCTATTAGCTCCTACATAAAAAACTTTAATTTCACATTTTGACATTAAAGGATTAATATCAAGAGGTTGAAGATTTAAAAATTCTGGAGAATCAATTGTCGCAACTGATTGATACATAAGCAAAAATTCTCCTTTCATCCCTCATATATATATTAAAAAATTGAATAATTCTTTTAACAATTTTTGTCCAAAAAATTTTAACTCATTGATTCTTTATTTTGAATAGTTTTTGTTGATTTTTCATCATCTTCTTTTTCTGGACGGCCTGCTCCCTCGCTGCTTTTTACCCCATTTTGTTTATGATTAAGCACTTCTGCATTCATTGTACTAGACATTAATGGCGGAATAAATACATTAACTAAATCAAGAATATCATTTTCAAAATATGCCGTAGCTAATACTGCACTTTGAGATTGCCCTAAAGCTATTTGTGGTAGCATCTTTGAATATCCTAATTGAGTATGTTCTTTATATTGTTTAGCTAAGTCTTTATAATTATAAATTGTAGTAGGAAGAATTTGCGCTCTATAATTTACTTTTTTAAAACTTTTATTATATGGTATTAATAAAATATTTAAAAATGTTTCAAATTGTTGAATTAAATTCCACATTGAAGCTTCATCATTTAAAATAGATTTTTCAAGAGCAATATTTCCATCAGTATTAAATTGCATCTGTGAAACACCAGCTTCATTATAAACCGTTCGCTCTACTTTCTCTAAATCGTCTGTAGTTGTTGATGTTTTATTGTCTGCCATATCCGCGACTTCAACATCAGCAAAAGTTGTTAAAACATCAATACCAATAGCTTTTGAAAGCATTTGAACTGCATTATTATGAAGTTGTTGTGCTTCATCAACATCAAACACTAAATCACCATTCTTATCAATAGGCATTTTCTGAATAATAATTTTTAATAATTGCTGTTGCATTTTGCGGCGATCAAGATCTTGAGCTGCATCTAAGTCAATTATTGCAGGGATAACCGCAATAAAAGGTGGAAAATCTTCTCCATTTAAATTAAATTTAATAACAGAACCAACTTCAAGCAGATACCAACCAGATTCATCTCCAGAAAATTCAGGTTTTAATTTTCCTTGTTTATATAATTTATATCCTTTTTCAAATTCTGGTGGAAATATTTTTAGCATTCTTACTCTTTGCTCCGTGTCCATGAACATATCATTAAAATATTTCATATTAAATTCAACAGCTGGTTGTCCATTTACAATAAAACGTGATCTACAATATTTTGGCGGTAGTTCCTGGACAACGATAGTTCCATTACGCATAACTAAATAACCATAATAACAACCATTTTTAACTACCTTTAAAGCAACTTCACCAAAAAATTTTTTTGCCTAAAACTTATCCAAATATGTCAAAACTTTATTAAAACCATCAAGTATTTTATTTGGTTTAACTAAATCAGTATCATAATAAGGAGTTACAAGCCAATCATATCTATACATATATGCCATATAGCGACATAACCTTTGATAAATACCACTAATTTTATAAAAATAATTAGATATATCTCTCATTTTATCAAGGTCTCCATAATGAATTGCTCTTAAAACTTGTACCTTATCTGCTAACTGTGGACTTATTTTACGAAAATCACCTAATTTAAGAATTGCATCTGAAACAGATTTTACTCCAACTCGAATTTTTGCAAAATCAACAGGTATATAAGAACTATTAGCCTAATTAAGAATTTGATCATCTTCAGTGCCAATCATGTTAAAGCCTTTTCTTTTTATCTAAGCCATTCGATTAATCAACTTTAGATACCTCTCCTTCTTCATTTATATCATCCATTTTTACCATCCATATGCAGCGTTAAGAATATAATCATAATTTATTCTTGCTTCATCCCAGTAAGGGATAATTACTAAAGTAATGTTATGATCTCGACAATATTCTCTTTTTTTCATATCATTATATTGTTGTTTTCTTAATCCATTATATCCACCAAATTTTTCTTTAGCTTCATAATGTTGAATTCCTTGAAATTCAATTAAAAAATCAATATTATGCTAATCATCAAACACAGCAAAATCAAATCTTAATGGACGACCAGTATTACTAACCAAATCTGGAAAAGAGTATTCTTCTGCGAACTCTAATCCAGACTCTTGTAGAATCTAAAAAATCTTTATTTCGCCTCTCGATGCCTTCATTTTATAACTCCTTCCATTTTTAGTCTTTTTAATATATCTTCATTATATTTTATTATAATTAATTTAATATTATTACGTTCACACCATTGTTTTTTTATATTATCATATCTTTGTCTTTTTATAAAGGCTTTCTATCCACCAAAATGCTATACAGATTGATAATGTTGAATCCCATTAAATTCAATTGCAATATTATCTTTTGGTAAAAAGAAATCTAATCTCAAGGTTTGTTTATCTATATTAATTTGATATTCTTCTATAAAAGTAATAGAAGCATCAACTAATAACTTACGAATTATATTTTCACCATGTGAACGGTTTTTATTACAATTAGGACAAAATCCATAATTGCGTAATAAATCTCTTGGAGTATAAATAAAATCCTGTCCACACTTTTTATGTATAAAACTCATTTTTGTATCTGTATTTACATATTCTTCAAAAGAAAAATCATATTCATTGTCCAACTCTTTTCTCAAGATCTATTCTGTCTTTTTACTACTTTTAGTTTCACAATAGCATCGAATACCTCGTAAATAATCATAAATTTTTTTATTTTCTTGAACTTTTCCACACTTATTGCATCGGCATTTCACATGTTGTTGTGAATCATGGATATCTGATAAATCATCTATTAATGTAAAATTCTATTGATAATTCAACCAATTTTTAAATTTTTCTTTGGTTTCTTTCCATTTATTAGAATCTTTACATTTTTTACAAAATATATCTTTTCGTTTTAAAGCAAATTGTCCCTGAGTGAAAGAATATATTTTACCACAGTTATTACATTGAATTATACACGGTTTTGTCATTAAAGAATATTCAAGACAAGATAAATTATCTTTAGGGTATTTTTCTTGTAACTTTTTATCATATTCTTCTATTGTCATTTTTTTCATATTTTTATCTCCTTTTATAAAAATATGAAAAAGAAAAAGCTTGTTTAAAAGGAGTAAACATTACTCAATAGGTAGCTAATCTATTGCTCCCTTTTTCTCCTTCGCTATTATTATATAAAAAATCCATTAATAGAATTAACAAACTTTGACCTTAATTCGATGTATAAAACAAGAGATCAGCAATATTACGCTTTTTCTTTCTCTTGTTTAATTCTTCTTCATATCTAATATAATAAAGTCCATAAATAAAAGCTGAAAATTTATCCTTTTTTATACTTCTATTACTTTGTTTAAGAATAATATTAACACCTTCATTTTCTTCTACAAGATTTAACATTTGTTCTTTAAGAATAGATGTTAAAATAAAAGGTCTTAAATATTCATTTCTTTCATCTATATTCATATTTTGACCTTGTTTAGTAGACATTAATTTTGTCTTAGCTAAACTTTCATCAATTAAAAATCTAATTTTACCACTAAACATTTGAGTCTGTGCATAACTATATGCTTCTGTATTAATAGGGGCATTAGCTTTAATTAAAAATAATACATCTCTTTCTGTTTCAGGAGTAACAAATTTCTTATATTCTGGATATTCATCTGTATTAAAAACCCCAAAAGGTGGTAAATATTCACCATCATCTGTATCTTGAGCTTTTACCAAATAGTCAATTAAACCAACACCTAACCCATTAGCATCCACTGCGATTCTACGCGGTTTATATTTATAATATAAATGTTTTATATGAATACATTGTGTTTCAAAATGTTCTGCATCGTAAGTATAAATATTTACAAGAGTCTTATAAGCTGCGCCCTGAACCTGCGGTGTGACCTTAAAAACACAAATCTCTGTAGTACATCCTACACGACCTACATCAATTCCAAATACATAATATGCACTTTTTGAAGATCTACCGCTATATTCATACTAAGGTTGCAATAAAACTCTATATTTATCAAATTTTTCAGAAGAAAAGAATGCATTTTCCACATCCCCAGACCAAATACTTTTATATTCTCTATTGAATGATTCATCATTAAAAGTACCTTGCAATCTTAACTGTTCAACAAAGTCTTCATCTAATAATCCAGAAATAACAGGGGTTTCATATGTTCCACCCATTATCATATATTCATTTGGATCAAGAATAGAATTAATTAATATCTCTATTAATTTATGATAAGCAAATGAATTCTTCCATCCTGCTGTTGTGATATAAATCTGAGACTTATTAACATTCTCTTCTTTATGTCTACTACCATCTGAAAGTCTTCTATCAACGTTTGTGGTAGGAATAATAACTTCATTTAAAATATCACCATCAATTAATACACATTCTTCCATCAAACCGCCTGTACGACGTTGACCTCTAGATGACTGCCTTGCTGCCAAAATATCAATAGTAGAACCATTTTTAAACACATATTTAACATTATCTTTTGATTTTGTAGATACACCACGATCCCAATTAATTTCATTATTCAAACCAGGAATAAGTTTACATATTTCCTAGATCTTTGCTATTGTAATACTGGCCGCTTGCTACTTACCACCTGTGGTTACAAACAAATGTGAATTGGGATATAAAATGCATCTTATCATCAACGCCATCATTGACAAAAAAGACTTTGAATAAGCACGCGGGAATGTAGCATACACATACCGATGCCGCATCACAATTCTTAAAAATATTCTCTGATAAAATAAGAAATTAAATGTACTATCTTTGCCTTTAATAAAATCTACAAAAATATCAGGATACTCTCTAAAATAAGCAATTAATCTTCTTAATTCATCAATATCCGCCATTAATCGCTATTCAGAAATACCTTGTTTTTTATATTCTCTATCAGAGGATAATTGCAATAATTCTTTTAAATTCATTCTGCATTAATCCTCCTGCTCTGATATTCTTCTTCAATTAACTTATTATCAAGAGCATCATCATGATCACGCATCCTTTTTAAAGAATCTTTATAGTCTGTAAAATCATCATCATCTAATTCAACATCATCTAAACCTTTTGCTTTCGCATCTTTTTTATCTTTCTTCATTTCATCAGAAATACGCTTATCTTGTAGATATTTTTCAATCTCTTGAGCTAATGATTTATCTTCATAAATTAAGCTCTTATTATAAGCCTTTAAATCAACAATAATTTGATCGACAATATCTTGTGGTTCATCACAATGATACCTTGGAATCTCCCCGCTATGTGCCTCAACAAAATCAACAATAGCAGAGGCTGAATCAATACTATCACCGTCTTTATCTCTATTTTGTGCTTCTGTGAATTTTGCGGATTTCATCATAGAATCATAGACACGAGATAATTTCTGATAGGAATCAATATCGCCGCAATCAATGGCTTCATTCATTTTAAGAGATGTTTTACAGATCATTTTTAATGTATCTATACGTGCCGCACCTTGAATATCAAAAGAATCCATAAATTCATTGTATAATTGTTCAAGAGCAACCCATTGACTTGGTTTGTATAATCTGCCCCATTTAACAGCAAGATACATTTTATCCTCGTCGTCTAGATTCGCGCCTGGATCAACTAAATCATTTTCAGACATAAAATTCTGCTCTTGGAATGGATTTTTTGCTTGACTAAGCGCCTCCGCATAAGATTGCGGTTGACCATAAACTTGATACATCTGACCAAGATGTTCACCAGTAATATTATCCCCCCATCGCGGCAGCTCTTTATTTTGAGTTTCTGTACTAACTAAAGTTTGATATTCAGCAGCAGTTATTTTTCCTTCACTTAATTTAACTTTTAATTCAGCTTCATATCTTGCTTTTTCATCAGCTTCAGCTTTTTCTTTTTTAGCCTTTTCTGCATCCATTTCCTCTTGAATTTTTTTAGTATCTGCGTATCCATACTTACTCCATTGTTTTAATTTCATTTTTGCAAGATATTTACCAATCACAGACATTCCATTCATTTTATAAGGATCTTTAGCAAAAGCTTTATCTCTTAAAACATTCCATTCAGTCGGAATATAAGGAACGTCCATTTTTTCAAGAATCCATTCAAAAGTATTAGAATCAAAATTATCTATATGTGCAGTTAAACATGGCTTACATATTTCACATTTACTACCATCTTTATACGTATAAAAATTAATTTCTGAAATTCGTTTACCGCATCTCTCACACTGGCATTTGCCATTTGTATCAGCTTGTTGACCTTTTAATTTTTTTGCCATAGACCATACTCCTTTCTTCTTTTTATATTCTTATAAAAAACTTTTTTATAAATTAAAAAAGTTTGTCCTCTTTATTTTTTCTTTTTATTACGGCAACATTTACACATACTATACCAACCATCTTTTGCCGTTTTGTTGCGAGTAAAAAAGTATGGATGTGCTAATTTTATTTCATGACAACGAGAACATCTCTTCCATTTACCTTTTTCTTCATACGTATAATGCCAAATGATCCATTCTTCTTTAGCTTTATCGGTAATAATTTTTGGAATTTTTTTACGCCAAACTGTAGATAGATATTCAGCAGAATAATTTATATTATAATCTTGTTGAATTCGTAAGGCAATATCTTTATTTTGTAGACCGTCTATTTTATATATCATAATATCATATAAAATAGGATAATCTTCTTGTAAAGCCCTTTTTGATAAATTATCAAGATCTTCCATTAAATACCACCAATCATTATTAAAACATCCCCAACATTCTTCTTTTAATTTAGAATAATTACATAAAAGACAGCATACATGCTATGGATTAAATAAAGATATTAAGCAATCACTAATTGGATCACCATTTTCATCTATTGTTATATGTTCATTCAAATCAATTTGATTCAAACTTTTTGTTATTTTTACTGTAGCAATAGGAGATTTGTATGAACTTTTTAAAACATATTGATCTTGACGCATTTCTATTAGTTGTTTAGTTAATAGAAATTTTTGTTTACCTCTTGCCGCCTTTTGTTTAATTTCTATTTTTTTTATTTCTTCTCTTAATTCTTTTAAGCCTGGTATTGTAGCTATGTCGTTTTCTGTAATTTGAATTTTTGGTACTAATAATATATTTTTATCACCACCAGTCATAAAATTATAAATACCATCTTCACCATTTTCTAATTTTATAACAAGACCTTCGTAAGAAGTTTCTCGTTTATTAATGGTAATCATTCTATTATCAGTTAAAACTTTTTTTTCTTTTTTATTTTCAGGAGTTTCGGTTAAATATTTAGTAAGCTATTCTAAATAATAAGAAGTTAACTTTTCTGGAGAAATATTATTAACAATCTCATGCACTTTTTTATTACGCTCTTGAGGATCTGTAATAGTATAATCTAACGGAGGATAAGGTCTTTTATCATTATCTTCTTCATTAATAATAAAAGTAGATTGTATATTTTTTACTTCTTCTTTCATGGATTGCCCCTTTCATATTAATTTTATAGTTATATTATACCAAAAAAAATTTTACTTGTCAATTCTCATCCAGTAGATTTTTTATTGATTTTTATTAAAAAATATATTATAATATAAAATAAAAAGAAAGATTAAAAGGAAAAACTATATGAAATATAATAAAGCAAAAGCTAAATATAATATGGATTTTAATCAAGGACATTTTTATCGAGGAAAAATTTATAATTATCGCTATGATCAAAAAGAAGACAAAATATTTGTACTCATGGAAGAAGCAATAGAACAAGATTTTTTATGCTCTGATTTTAATATATTATTTTTTCTTATTTGAAAAATTAAAAAAAATAATATATAATATATACATAAAGATAAAAATAAAAATTATTTTAAAAAGGAGGCAGTAGCAGGTGAATGATTATTATATACCTGCGAAAAACCGCATGTTTGATACTATACAGTTGAAAAATCGAGTAACTACAGAATATAAGATAGATACAGAAAAGCGCACAGTGGTGTGCATCATGACAACGGTGAATGATGTTCCCCTGCGACTGGCTAAGTATGGTCTGGCAGATGAAGATTATGACGCCATTGATCTTGACATCCGTACCTATAAGGGAATTGCAAAGTGCGCGCCTGGAGATATTTGGGATGAGACTTATGGCAAGAGATTAGCTGAATATAGAGCTGCCCGTGCTCGTCAGGTGGATGTTAATACTGAGTTGAAGACTTATATTAATGGTATTTCTAAGTGTATTGATAATCTTTATGATTATGGTTTGATGAAGAATCCACATAAGCCGGAGGAAAAGTGATGGCCGCCGCTATCACTTCTAATTACTATGAAGAAAACATATTGTGATAGATGTGGTGAAGAAATTTATTATAATCCGCAGCAGCAAGTTATTTTACCGACGTATAACATAAGTTATGCAACATATGGTCTTTATCAGCCAAATTATCTTGATTTATGTGGTAATTGTCAAATTGAATTTGATAGTTGGATAGGAAAGTGGTTAAAGGAAAAAAGAAATGACGACTAATCTTTTTTTATTAGTTATTTGGGTAATTCATGGTATTTTAACTTTTGTATTTGCTGCAACAAATGGAAATCATAAAGTTCCTGTTTTGAGTTATATTTCTTGTTGGATATTTTTAATTATTCAATTAATTTTAAAGTTATAAAAAAAGATAAAAATGGCTGAATTTATTTTTACAAAAGAAAAAATTGTTGCGTTAGGAGAGAAAATAAAATGATATTACAGAAGCATACAATAGATGAAGTACCACCGACAGATAAGGAGTTATTAATGGTTATTGATATTAGGGCGGCAAATGGATATAATCTTTGGACAGTAGGAGTTTGGACTGGGGATAGCTGGGTATGTCCGTTTGATGAAATAGGATATACTGTTGTTGAATGGTATGAATTGTCACCACAAAAGAGAATAATAGGAGAGTAATTATGAAAACTGCGTTGGTTAGTTTTGTACTGTCAATATTTGCATTCTTCATTTTTCACAGTCTTGTTATTTTCATGAATAACAAGCAACGTGAAGATATCGAGATGAATGAGAAAATGAATTGGACATTCCGGCCGACATTTGTTATGCGTCACCCATGGTTATGTGCTACTATTTGTGCCTTTGATATTTTATCATTGGTTGCCGTGGCAGCGAGCATAGTCGGCATAATATTAGTCCTACCAATTGGTTGATATCTATCAACCATGACAAGGCTTGGCGATCATGGAAAGATGTAAGACTTATTAATCAAAGACAAGAAATATGTGAAAGATGGATGAGAATGAAAAATATTTAACTGTTGGTATTAAAGATGGATGGATAAAAGTTGATAAAGCTACATGGGATCATTATCAGTATTTAAAAACAAAAGAAAGGATGGAAATAGAGCAAGAATTAGCTAATGCAAAATTTGCTTTATGGCAAGCGGAGAACAGACATAAAGGAATGTGGGAAAATACAAGTTTACAAGAAATAATTAGGATGGCTTTTCCGCGAGGATGGGATAAAATAAGGTATTGGAAGCGAAAACCGCAGGCTTATGCTTTAGAGAAGGCTCTTAAAACTTTGCAAACAATGTTAGCTACACAGGATATTAATTTAATGATAGATTGGGCATATGGGAAATATAGTTTACCACCGCCCGCATATGTAACAGCATAAAAAGATGAATAAAACACATGATTAATGATGGGTTTTACGTCGAGAGGAAAGACAATGACAATTAATGAATTTATTGAAGAACTAAACATTGCAATCAAACAAGATGGGCATGATATTTATTGTAACTCAGAAACAGCCAAAATGCTCAAAGAGTTAATTGATAAACAAAACATACTTTAGAATCTAATTGAGCATATTAAAAGTATGAAAGAATATTATTAAGAAGAAAGTTTGTGTTCTATTTCAGAATCTATTGTTGGAAAACATATTTGTGATGATTTATTAAAATATTTTGTACATTTGGGAGGAATAAATGAAATTTGAAGTTCCAGATAATTGTGGATTGTGTTCAAGCATAGAACAATTTGGAAACAAATTAATTTGCGGAATGCCAGTGTCTAAAGATAAAGAAATATTTGATATTAGCTGTTTTGAAGTAGAATTAGATTCACGACCAGATTGGTGTCCTAAAAATGAAGTTGTTAATGCAATTAATAATTTGTCAGAAGAAAATAAAGTTTTGTTTAATAAAATGTGTGATGGTTTTTCGGCAATGTTTGAACTGATAAATAATCAAAAAGAAAATAATTAAATGAATAAACAAAATATAGAAAAAAATAATTTTATTATAGAAAGCAATGATGCTTGGAATCGAACAATAATGTTGCGTTATTTGGATACACACAAAGATTTATAGTTGAAAAATATTCAAAATGTGTTAAAACAACAACAATATGATTTTATGCATTATTTATGTAATTATTTTAGAGTTAAGGATCTTATTAAAAAATGAGAACGATAGATGTAGGATGAGTTATATGGAAGGAATAATTAAAGGACGATTTAAAAATAATGGAGAATATAAAGAAGAAGATAAATATACTCCTATTTTAAATAATAGTGTGGTTGTGGGTTTCATTGAATCAGTGGATAAAGAAAATATAAATATTATATTATGGAGGAAATATATTTCTAAAAATTATTTAGATGGTGAATCAGAAAATAGGCTTTGTTCAATTTCTTTTTGTTAATTTGCTTTTTCGATTTGAAAATACTTTTGGAGAGAGTTTCGTTTTTTCGATTTGAAAAAAGATTTGGAGAGAGTTTTGTCGAGGGCAAACCTTTTTATTAAAAACAAAAAAATTTTCTCCCGAAATATACCCCCCATTACTATAGTGATTTTTAAAAGAGTGACTCGCGTTTAAATTCTAAGACGCCTATCAACAATGCGCTACAAACAATTAATATTATTAAAATAATAAAATAATTTTAAATCAAATATAACACATATATAAAAATACCATACATAAGCAAATTAATAATAACTAATAGTAATAATTAAATATAATTATTACTATTAGTTTTTTATATATTTATAAAAATTCTTATAAATAATTATTCGTTGTTTCGCGGCTCGAACGCCACCGCGCGAGAGCCGTTTTTGGAATTTTCAGACAATTGGCAAAATTGTCTGAAAATTTGTCTCATTTTTTAAAATTGTCAAATTTTCACAAAATTGTCAAAAAATTCATAAATTGTTTGACAATTTGATGCATTTTCCAAAATTGTCAAATTATTAGACAATTGTCAAAAGATTCATAAATTGTCTGATAATTTAATACATTCTTTTAAATTGTCAAATTATTTGAAAATTGTCTGATAATTCATAAATTGTCTGATAATTTGCGGCATTTTTATGAGTTGTCTAACAATTGATGAACTGTCAGACAATTCATTGATGTTTGCATAATATTCTAATAATTAACTAAATAAATTATTAATTATTAGATAATTTATGAATTATTAAACAATTAACTAATTGTTTAATAATTCATGATTATTCATTAAATAATCTGAAAATAATATAATATTTTATTAATTATCAAATAATTTGTTAATTGTTTTATTGTCACATTAATTTTCAGATAATTTATGTTTATCTTATTAAAGATTTTAATAATAATTAAAAAATGAAATAATTGTCTAATTTTTTATTTTTATTTATAATAATATACTAAAAGCTTTTTAAATAATTTGATAATTTATTGAGTTATTCATAAATTAATTAATTATTTGACAACTTATTATTGTTTATTACATATTCTAAAAATTTAAATATTTAATTCTTTAAAAAATTGTGATCTGTTATTTCTTAAGGGCACATAAACGAATAAAACACATAAATAAAGATAAATTAAAATATTAAAAATTATCACATAATTTAAGATTATTATTAAATGATTAGTATATTTTTATAAAAATGTACTATGTATTCTATAAAAAAATTAAATTTTTTTTACAAAAAATTTTAAAAAAACACTTGACAGACCGGTTACTTAGTGATATACTTATATCATCAAAAGAAAGGAGATACAAACCATGATAAACAAATTCTTCAAAGAAACTAAAAAGGTCAGCTTAAAAAAATATACGCTTTTGAACTTGCTCACTGATGAAATCGAAGTAGTAATTACTACAAGTGTAAAAACCGCTGTAGGAATGGGTTTTTACGATGTACTCAAAGTTGAAGAAGTTGAGGATTAACAATCCTCAACTTCTTCCAAAAAATTTTTTAAAAAGTGCTTGACAAACAAAATGTACAGTGATATAATAAAAACATCAAAAGAAAGGAGATACAAACCATGATGTATCCGAATAAAAAGTATTTTACAATTACAGAAATTTATAAAGAGTGGGACGAGTGGAACGATGAAAACAAAGAATTACCTAAATATATTTTAGCACGATTCTCTCAAGATGAAAAAACATTCCATGTACATTGTTTTTGCAAGGCAAAAAGAGAAGCACAATACGAATTAGATGATTATTTTACATGGTGCAAATATGACGTTGTCGTTCTGTTTAAAAAGAATCGGACGCATGATTATTACACTATAGAAAAAGTAGAAATCAAATTGTAAAACAATAAGAAGGCGGAAAACGCCTTCTTATTTTATGTATTAATGCTTATATTTTCCATTGTAGCGAATTGCTGATTTTTTTTAAAATCAGACAAAAAATTTTTTTAAAAAGTGCTTGACAGACCGGACACACAGTGATATACTTAAACCATCGAAAGAGAAATACAAAAACAAAGAAACAAAAGAAAAGGAGATTAAAAAAATGTTCAAAATATTTGCAAAGAAAGAAAACAAGAAAATGTATGAAGTTAAAGTAGTTGAAATCAACACAGGTATTGTAGAAACAATTATTACCGATTCTGTAGGAATTGAAGCACTGGCAATGAATGGCTATGATATTATTGAGATGTACGAAGCATAAGAAAAATAAAGGCGAAAGCCTTTATTTTTTTTAAAAAAAATTATAAAAAATCATTGACAAGATAACCCGGTTGTGATATACTTAAACCATCGAAAGAGAAATACAAAAACAAAGAAAGAGAGGAATTAAAAAATGACAAAAGCTTACTACTTCGACATGGACGGCGTTCTTGCTAATTTCCACAAAGCGTATGCTACTAATAAAGAAACTGCTCTTGATCGTGAGGCTATGGCAAACCTTGAACCCTTTACTGAAAATGTAGAACTTGTTCGCCATATGATTCTTGAAGGTATCAAGGTTTATATTCTTACCAAAGCGGCAAATGAAGCAGGTAGACAGGGTAAGATTGATTGGCTTACAAAGTATATCCCCGAAATTACCGAAGAAAACTTCATTTGTATTGTAGGTCATGGTAAAAAAGTTGATTACATAAGAGAAGAAGGCGTCTTCGTAGATGATGATATGAAAAATCTTCGTCCCTGGCAGAAAGCAGGTTTTGAAACTTACTTCGTAGAAACTAAAGGTGCAAAGATTGAATTTTAAAGAGCTGAAAAGCTCTTTTTTCTTTGGACATGAAACGAAAAAAAATTTTTTCAAAAAGTGCTTGACAAATCAGATATACAGTGATATACTTATATCATCAAAAGAAAGGAGATACAAAAAATGATTAACAACCTTCCTACTTACGCTAATGAATACAAGTACATTGTTGCTCGTAGAGTTGATGGAGAGCTTTGGTTCTATGGAGCATGGGATGACCGCAACGAAGCAAATGAAGTTGCTCTTAAGATTGGTGGTGAGGTGGTCACTAATCAGTGACCACCAAATAAAAAATTTTTTAAAAAGTGCTTGACAAAAGCCAGAGCGTCTGCTATAATTAAATCATCAAAAGGAAGGAGATTAAAACAATGACAAAGGAACAAATTATTAAAATGTGTGTAGATTGGATGATAGGTGCGGATGATGAATTAAAAATGTCTGACTGGTTATGCGCTTGTTTCGATGCAGATATAGATGAAGATGAAGTTGAAAAAGAAGCTGAAAAAATGATAAAAATGCTTGACAAATAAAAATAAACATGCTATAATTAAATCATCAAAAGGAAGGAAATGACAAACATGAAGACATGGGAAGAAATGAATAAAATGGAAAGACTTGCTGAGATTATGTTTCAGGAGGACGAAGAAAGATATAATAATAATCAGCCTCTGATGTATTATACAAAAAAAGATTTTGAAGCTGAAAAAGCAGAAAGAGAAAATAATAAAAATTTTTAAAAAACTATTGACAAAAAATAAAATGTCTGTTATAATTAAATCATCAAAAGAAAGGAGAAATAAAAAATGACAAAAGAACAGATTAAAAATATGATGGAACCAACAGGACAAAAGCTTGTTTATGAAGATGATTATTATCTTGAATATGAAAATTTTACGTATGGTGAGACTATTACGTTTGAATTTAACTCAGAAGGTTTATTCTATAAAATTTATAGTTGAGGGCGAAAAGCCCTCTTTTTTATACATAATGCATTATTGAGAAATCTATCTACTGCAATAAAATTTTTTTAAAAAACGCTTGACAAAATAAAAGAAATAGGCTATAATTAATACATAAGGTAAAGAAAGGAAATGAAAATATGAAGTGCGAAAAATGTGAATTTTTTACAGACGTTTTTGGAAATTATGTTCAGTGTTGTAAAACTGGAAGGTTTTTAAATTATGAATACTGGAATAATGAGGAACCCCATGATTGTCCTTTAGAAAAAGAAGACGAAAAAAAAGAAAAATAAAAATATTTTTTTAAAAAACGCTTGACAAAATAAAAGAAATAGGCTATAATTAATACATAAGGTAAAGAAAGGAAATGAAAATATGAAGTGCGAAAAATGTGAATTTTTTACAGACGTTTTTGGAAATTATGTTCAGTGTTGTAAAACTGGAAGGTTTTTAAATTATGAATACTGGAATAATGAGGAACCCCATGATTGTCCTTTAGAAAAAGAAGACGAAAAAAAAGAAAAATAAAAATATTTTTT
>Ga0247608_10001416_pt1 | contig 33289 bp, 28 predicted proteins | sample 176DNAGHGlowgp2_FD_193490 | JGI IMG/M metagenome (GOLD analysis project Ga0247608, IMG submission 193490) | Sheep rumen microbial communities from Palmerston North, Manawatu-Wanganui, New Zealand - 1766 DNA GHGlow gp2 | ecosystem: Host-associated > Mammals > Digestive system > Stomach > Rumen ...
AGATTGAGACTCCATCCGACAACCTGTTAAGGCAGATTCCAACCATATCCGACTAAACTTAACAGAGACAGCGCGTAATCATTATGCTATAATCCTGTCAACGAAGCTTAACTAAATGACATTGATAATACATCTGCCCAGTATTCACCTCATCATCGGAATAATTCGAATGACACCATCAAGCCCCAAAAATTTTTCTCCACTTCGGTACATAGGTGTCCCATGAACAGATTTTATAAATGATTTTTTCATTATTTCTCAATTCCTTACCATATTTGCTATTTCTTTTCGTCTCAATATTCTCCGATAACAATTCAGCCATTTCGTCATAATTATCATAACTGATATAAAATGCTCTATTCTCTAATCTGCTGTATCTAAGCCAGGATGGATTTAACACAAGACATCCTGCATATAGATGTTCACAAACTGAAGCAGATTGTGCATCCGAAATCTGTGCATGGATAAAAATATCTGTCATCATTGTTATTTCAGCAATTTCTTCGTCAGATAAATAGGAATCAAATACCGTATATTGGCACTCTGTATCTTCAAGTAATTTTTTAATGCTATCTATATACCCCTCTTCACTTTCACCATAAGTAATCCTAAGAATAAGATGTATTCTTTTTCTAAGATAATCAGAAAGCATTTTGATTCTCTTCAGTACTTCATCATGTTTCTGAGCAGGGTTGGCATTGTATCCAACAGATACAACAACCGTATCTTTCTGTATCCCATATTTTTCCCTAACTAATTTTTCTTTTCCAGACATTTGGGATATTGTATGAATTATATTCGATCCAAAATCGATCACACGAATTCTGCGATCATAGTAATCCCCATATAAGCGTTGGAATTCATCTTTCAAGTTTTGAGAAGTCACCACAATTCTATTAACAGGTTTCAAAAGCATTCGTACAAGTGACTTTCTCACCGGATCCCTGAAAAGATCACTTCCCCAATAAGTAAAAATCACTTTTTTCCCATATCTTCTGGCAACAGGCACCATCATAAGCGACTGAACGGTAATGAAATGAAAGCAAATAACGTCATATTTTTCTATGAATGCTTTTCGATTAAGAAGGCCGGAAAACACAGCAGCCACCCTTCCCTTTGATATTTTCTCCTTATAGACTTTAATTCCGTTTTCGTCATAGTATTTTGCATAAATTCTGTTAACAGGCGACAGAATACTTGCCTCATCCCCATACGCTATTATCGTATTATCAATAAAAGACTTAATATAAATCGAATCCGCATATCCAATTACTAAGATTCTCATAATGTATTCACCCTAACCAACTTTCTCCATTGCTTTGATAATTCTATCAGCGGCATTCCCATCACCAAACGGCGTATAGTTTTCATCTATTATCATCTCGTTCTGAAGCTTCTCAATAATCAAGTCTGCAATTGGTCTGCTCAGTTCATTGCAATTTCCCACCATAGTTTCCGGCCAGCAAACAAAATCTAAAATTGTCACACACTTCTTCCGTGCAAAAAAAGCCTCTCTCTGCACTCCTCCAGAGTCAGTAATAATCTTCTTTGCATGCTTAACAAGACATATGCTTTCTAAATATCCAATTGGCTCAACGAGAATAATCTTTGGGGAGACTCCACAAACCCTCAGAGCTCTCTCTTTGTTTCGTGGATGAACTGGATATATCGTCGGTGCATCCAACATTTCCGCCGCCCTAAATATCTCAATTAACGCATTATCATCTTGTGTGTTTTCCTCACGATGACATGTCAGATAGTAAAAGTAATCAGGTACTTTGATTCTTCTTCCATCAAGTGTGTCTAAAAAAACATCCCCTACTTCAAGATTATTACTATATTCAAGGAATGCGTCATACATAGGGTCTCCAACAAAAATACCTTTTTTCTACTATCCTTCATTTTTAAATTCATCTAAGCTACTCTTTGTACTAGCAAGAAGAATCGTGGATATATGATCTGTACAAATTCTGTTTATTTCCTCCGGATTCGTCATGTTATGTGTTCTGATTCCAGCCTCAACATGGCAAATTGGAATATGAATTTTCGATGAGGCTAATGCCGCAGCTAAAGTTGAATTTGTATCTCCATATACCAGTACCCAATCAGGTTTTTTCTTTAGCAACACCTCTTCGATTGCAATCATCATACGACCTGTCATTTGAGCATGTGTCCCCCCGGAAATACCCAAATTATACTCTGGTTCAGGAATACTTAATTCTCTGAAAAACTGTTCAGACATATTATAATCATAATGCTGTCCTGTATGAACTAGTACTTCAGTGTGTCTATTTCTCAGCTTATGAGACACCACAGCAGCCTTAATAAACTGGGGTCTTGCACCAACAACCGTAACTACCTTCACTTTGTTTCACTCCTGTTTTCACAAATACAATGTATATCAAATCAGCCATTATACTTGATCATTTTTTCCAGTTTTCCGAATTGACTGCTTCTACTAAATTCATCAATTGCAGTTCTATCCTTATCCAATATCTTTTCAGAAAGCCCATCGACTTGATTAAATGCGATTATCAGATCTTTAGCGTCATGACATAAAAATCCATTTTTAAAACGTTTTATAATTTTAGCCTGCTCGCTTTCCTCAAGAAAATTAACTATAATAATTGGTCTGTTTATCCAAATATAATCAAATATTTTCGTTCCCAAAGCTTCACTTATAAAATTAGAGGTTATCATAGCATCACACTTCTGCAACTCAAGAATATCAACTTCATATCCTTGTGTCGGAATAAACTGATATTGTTTTGATAACCCGCTATTTTTCAGCGCCATCTCAAGATTTTCTTCGAAATAACCAAACTGTTTAATAACAATCTTTGTCCCGTGCTCGTAATAATGCTTGACAGCGCATGCCAAGATATCATAAAACCGTCTATCATATGTTCCGTATTTACCAAATATCCCAACACATAGCCCGTCTTTCTCACCATCTTCATAATGAGAATAATTCTTTATCTTATCTATAGTTTCCTTACTAACTGTAATATCATCATATCCATTTTGAATGTTTTGGAATTTTTCAGAATCTGCCGGGTATCTTTTTTTATATAATTCATTCATAGAATCTGATACCGTCATACATACATCTGCTGCTTTAACCGCTTTTTTTTCAGTCAAACGATCGAAGTAATAGTTGATTTTAAATACAAACGAAACCTTATCATTAGTCGTTTCTTTTCCATCAAGAACATCTCTAATATCCAAAACACACTTAATCTCCGGGTGTGTTTTTTTTATCTTACTTACAAGCTTGAAGTAATTAAAAGGGCCGCCTGATACTATCACAACATCTATCTTTTTCTTTTTTAATAATGATTGAATTATTTTCCAATACATTTTATTCCTGGTTATTTTGCCCAAAATTAGATTCTTATAGTACTTATCTAATTGTCTCATAGGTATATGACATGGGAGTGGATTCGAAAGAATATCGCCATTATACTCATCATCATTTGCGCGAATGACAAAAACACGATTATTCTTTCTAATTAGATATACCGCCAATGCAGTCATTCTTTTTGCGCCAACTCCAGCATACGGATAAAAAAAATGTGAAAGTAACAAATAATTCATGTCCTCTTTTCCTCTCTGACTCCACTTTTTTCCCTAAAGCGTAAAAAACCACGCTATAGAGAACATACATATAAGTCACTAATAATCCTTTTTTAAGAAAATGTGGCGACCGATCAATAAAAACCTATCTTCCATGCTTAAAGAACTGATTCATTGCCATCCTGCTCAAAAGATCCCCTGCCACATAAGTGTAAAACAAGAAAAAAAGCCTCGGAAAAATCCTCATGATCCAAAAAAGGCTCTTATCTATTCTGTTCAGGTAATGTCTGTGACGCGATACAATTCCCATAAAATGCCGGTATGTCTTTTTGTCATATTTTTTCTTCATCTTCCAGATTGAAAGGAGCGCATGCAAATTGAATCCGACATATTTCTGAATGATCTTATCTCTCGTTTCCTTTGTATAAGGCTTTTCTTCGTCCTTCAATATCGTTATATATGCAACAATATTTGAACGATCCTTCCTAAGATTCCTTTTGACCACTGCGCTGTCTGTTCGTTGTCTGTACGTATAAAAACGTTTTGTATCTTGTTCTATATAATAACAATTGCTAATGTGTTTTGCATATTCGTACGAAAAAACAAGATCTTCGGCAACAATCAGTTCCCTCATGAAAAAGATATTGTGATCTAATATGATATTTTTCTTAAATACCTTATTGCCTATATATGGTCCAATCTTATTATTTGAGAAAAGACAGTCAACCGTCTCCTGTCTGTCCAAAATTGTGCCATATTCTCCATCTGCTTCTCCCAGGAACTTAAAAGATACCAAGTCAACATTTTTCTCCTGAAAAACCTTTATCATGGATGCGATATAATCCGAAGAGACATAATCGTCTGCATCAATGAAGCAGACATACTCTCCCCGTGCCATCTCCAGACCAACATTCCTTGCTCCACTGACGCCTTTATTTTCCTGATGTATGACACGAATCCTGTTATCCTTTGCAGCCCATTTATCACATATCTTTCCAGAGTCGTCTCCTGATCCATCATCGATCAGAATGATATCCAGCAAAGGATAAGTCTGTCGCACTATACTCTCAATGCACTGATCCGCATACTGTTCAACATTGAATACAGGAACAATGATGCTAACCCGTTCTCCTAACGCACATTTTTCTACATTATCCAACCGTCACTACCTCCACTGAAACACATTTTCATCTGTCATCTCCCCTACCGCCTGCAACATACTCTCCCTCTCCTGGTCCTTTACACATGCGGGATTAAGCTTCTTCTTCGTACAGACAAAATATCCGGCCTTTGTCTCCTGCACAAGAAAAGCCATGAAAAGGCGTTCCCAACTCACATATTTCCCACTTTTGAAAAATACCGGATGTTCTAAAATGTCACGGATACGTTTTCCATCGATCAGGCCGCAGTGAAGAATCAGCCATTCAAAGTATTCCGGAAGAAAGGAAACTGCTTTCTTACTCTTTCTAAAAGACAGGCATCATTCTATTTTCTGTCCAAAAATAGCGCCACCCGTTATGACACTCGTCATCAATGATTTCCCGGTAAAACTATACCTTCTCGCCACTGACACGCATTTGGATTCTCCTTCTGCTACAGATATTCCATATAGTGTACGGTTGTATTTTTATTCAGCACGATCCGTGATTCCTCTTCCTGACATATACAGCTGATTCTTTTCCATAAGGCGAACCGTTCAAGTATGTCTCCTTCCATAACACCCTTGCAATCCTTCACCTATATTTTCTCTACCCCGTCGTGGCATTCTTGTCGCAGCTGACTTTCACAAAATACCATTCTTACTCTATTTTCCTTCCAACAACCAGTATTTTCTTTGCCTTCGGGTACATTGCAGAAAGGGCTGTATCAAAGTGACCGGCCTGTACATAGCTTGTATCGATCAAATCATATCTGAATTCCTTAACCATTTCACATATTACAGATATGGTAAAGAGATAATCCCGGATAGTGTCCTCGGCAGGAATCTCCTGATAATTTCCGAACTATTCTTTCCTGTACACTACATGTGCTTTCTCATCCAGAATAAGATATTCCGGTTGAGACATCTTCCTGTCTCCTGCATGGTGAAGCTTGTTTTTGGTTTATATAAAAGCTCTGTATTATGACGAACATCACCGGCCTGTTCCGGTAAAGCAATACTTTGTATCAATTTCATATTTTTACGGAAAGGATCTGATATCCGCATATCTTTATCATTTTAACTTGTTAAAGTGGTAGCGTTTTTCTCCCTAAATCATTGAAAAAGCATTTTATCTGTCATCGTCCGGTAAAACCTGATACAGGCTACCCCTTCCACCCCGGTCTGTACACCTCGTGCAGCCCGGTCTTATCCGCCTTTCCATCCCTTATCCCGGCATTGATAACCTTCAGTTTCTGTGGTTTAAGGGACAGCGCGGCCATCAGTCTCCTGCGAGCTATCCGCCAGAAGAGCGACCATTTATCAAGATGTTCCCTGTAAAGGATCACTATATTTCTTGTGGCATAATAATCCCGCCATGAAACCTCACGCAGAGGTGCCGAATTATCCCTGTGATGTATCTTTATCGATGTCGTGCAGACTATCCTTCCGGTTTTCTTCATCCTCATGGAATGCTCCAGATCGTCCTGGTAAATGAAGAAATCCTCACGCGGCAGCCCTGCTTTCATCAGGTTCTCCCTCTTCATCACAGTCCCGACAAATGAGTACATGTCTATGTCAAAACCATCGTTATTACTGAACCATTCCTGCGGTATGGGCATATCCTGCAGTCCGAAGAAGGACTTCTTCAGCCTGAACCGCTGTATATTCGAGAAATGTCCGTCGTAGCCGCAGCCTCCGCAGATCGCAGCGATAGTATCCATTTCATCAGCATGATCGTTGATAAAGGTTTCCGCTTTTTCAAATGCATCCAAAACCGGATAGGCATCATCATCCGCAACCCATATCCAGTCTATATCTTCATAGGTCAGCATCTTTTTCAGGCCGTGATGAAAACCCCCGCTGCCTCCCATATTTGACGGCAGGTATACCACCTCTTTGGTTACACCTTCATCCTTTTTCTCCCACTGCCTGAGATATTCAACGGTTCCGTCCGTACTGCAGTTATCCACCACGATCAGACGGTCTAACGGACGAGTCTGATGTGTGTAGCATTTTAGCGATCGGCGTAATTCACCGATCCTGTTGTATGTTACGATCACTGCCCCGAATTTCATCTTGTTTCTCCTTCTGTCATTCTGAGACTGCTGGATGAAGTATCCTCTGATTCAGCCGGAATATCCCGCGCCCTCTCATGACGACACCTTCGCCATCGCCGCTGCGATCACCTGGTCCATGTCATAATACTTATATTCACCCAGCCTGCCTCCGAAGATCACAGGCTTTCCGTTTACCCTTTCCTTTTCGGCCAGCCGCCTGTATTCTTCATACAGTCTGCCGTTCTTCTCATCATTCACCGGGTAATAAGGTTCATCTCCCGGCTTCCACTCGGAGCTGTACTCCCGGCTTATCACCGTCTTCGGGAGTTCATTTCCTTCCTCATCCCGGCCGAATTCAAACCATTTATGCTCGATTATCCTGGTCCAGGGCGTCTCAATGTCTGTATAATTCACTGCCGCATTTCCCTGGAAACTCGGCATATCAAGAAGCGCTTCCTCGAACCGTACCGACCTGTACTGCAGATGTCCGAGTTCGTATCCGAAATACTCATCCACCGCTCCTGTGTAGATCACCTGCCCGGCCAGTTTTTCAAGTTCAGCCCTTTCCTTCAGATAATCCACCGAAAGCCGTACATCTATACCCTCCAGCATCCGCTCAACCATCCGGGTATAACCGCCTTTGGGGATTCCCTGATAAAGCGCATTAAAATAGTTATTGTCATATGTATACCTTACCGGAAGACGTTTAATGATAAATGCCGGCAGTTCAGTACACGGCCTTCCCCACTGCTTTTCGGTATAACCCTTCACCAGCTTCTCATAAATGTCTGTTCCGACAAGACTGATCGCCTGTTCCTCCAGATTCTTTGGTTCCTTAATCCCTGCAGCCTTTCTCTGTTCCCCGATCCTTGCCGCCGCCTCTTCCGGTGTCACTACACCCCACATCCGGTTGAAGGTGTACATATTGAAGGGAAGGGAATAAATCTCACCATGATAATTTGCTATTGGGGAATTTGTAAACCGGTTAAACTCTGCAAACCGCTGTACAAAATCCCAGACCTCCCGGTCATTTGTATGAAAGATATGTGCGCCGTATTTATGAACATTTATGCCTTCAACCTTTTCGGTATATACATTTCCAGCAATATGAGGTCTCCGGTCGATCACCAGAACGCTCTTACCGGAATCCTTTAGCAGTCGTGCACAGGTCGCTCCGTACAGCCCTGCACCAATTATAAGATAATCATACATGCTTCACCATTTTCCGTAACAGAGTGATTCACATTTCTTTTCATTTTGAAACAAAAGTCATGAGGAATTACAGGATCATCTCAGGGATGAGCTTCTTTCCCTGTTGATTCATTCTTATCCTCTTTGCAAAAATTGATCCTCTCCTCCTCTATGACCAATGGTCTGTTCATCACCCTCTGATTGATGCTCATGATGTATTCGCCCATGAGGCCCATAAAGAAAAGAAGTATCGATCCTATGAAGAAAATACCTATCAGAAGCGGTGCGGTTCCTGCATTGAACCTGTCCCAGTAGCAGAGCTTCAGCACAAGGTAGATCATACCCACCACAAAACTTCCGAACGCGAGAAGCATTCCAAGAAATGTAGCAAGTCTGAGTCCGGATTTTGTATATGACGTAAATGAAAGCATTGCCGCATCATAAAGGGTAAAGAAATTATTGTGAGTCTTCCCCGCTCTCCGCTTAGGCTGTTCGTACTCGATCTCCTTACGTCTGAAACCAAGTTCCGCAACGATCCCCCTGAGGAAGGGGGTCGGGTCATGCAGTTCTCTTAACACCTCTATAAATTCACGGTCGTACAGTCCCGAGCCGGTGAAATGTTCTATGATATCCACCTGGGACATTCTCTTCAGCATCTTATAATAAATAGTCCTGCAGCCACGGATGATGAAGCCCTCTTTTGACTTTTTCTTCACACCTATGACGATCCTGTAGCCATTCTCCCATTCCTTAAGATACTGGGGTATCAGATCCAGCGGATCCTGGAAATCACAGACCATACTGATGACACAGTCACCGGTGGTCTGGAGCATGCCATAGTAAGGCGAATTGAACTGTCCGAAATTCTTGGCGTTGAAGATAGCCTTTACCTTCGGATTCTTTTTACAGATCTCACGTAAAAGAGGGCGCGTATTGTCCCGGGAATCATTGTCAATAAAGACCAGCTCATAATCATATTGCTTAAGCTCGCCTTCAAACATATCCACCACTGCCCTGCTCATGGGAACAACATTTTCCTCTTCGTTATAGCAGGGTATAAGGATGCTGACCTTCTTCCTAGTGTCCATATCGCCCTCGTTTTATTATTTCATTTTCTGTTCAGCTTTCAGTGAAATAAACCGGATTCCTGACAGCCGTTCGCATCTTATAATTGTACCATATTCATGCAAAAAACTCCACCTGTTAACGGTATATTCACATTTTTTACAGTTTTCTGCTTTTTTCACAGTATGAAACGTAAATGTTCCGTATACCGGATTCAGTTTTTTCCAAGCATCCTCCTGATACCCTCTTCAAATTCCACCACAGGCTCAAAGCCTGTATCACCGGTGAGCTCGGAGATGTCGGCTGCAAGATGCATTACCTGCTTTTCCGGATAAGGCAGCTTCCCGAATCCGATCTCCTTCCGATACCCGGTAAGCTCCGCGATTTTTTCTACATACCACCTCAAAGGATATGCCCTGCCGCTGCCCAGCACGTAATTCTTTCCATGGATCCCGTTTTCACCGGTGAGCAGTATCGCCCTTGCGGCATCCCCGGAGTATAGGTAATCCCATATCTGTTCGCACGGGGTAAATGCTGTCTCCTCATTTTTACTCATCTTCGAAATAGCGGTACTTATCATGGTCTCCGCCCTGTCATGCGGTCCGTAAACGCTCAGCACCCTTATCCAGATATGCTTCATACCTAACTGTTCGCATGTATATCTGGTAAGATTTCCCGCACATAGTTTTGCACTGCCGTATCCTGTCTCCGGATTGGTCGGTGAATCCGGCCGGAGCGTTAACGACGTACGTCCATACTCTGCCTGGGAGCCAATCCCCAAAAATGTGCTGCAGCCCAATGCTTTCGCAAAGGAAACCGCTTTTACCGAATAATGCACGTTTTTCGTCTGCACGAGGAGATCATTCCTGCCCTCGCCGAAGGGTGCCTCCCATGCAAGGTTAAAAAAGATATCGTATTTCTCATCCGGTATCCCCTGCTTTTTCATTTCCTCCAGTGCATTTCCATACTCGGACAGATCCAGCTTCAGCACACGGCAATGCTCAATACTATCCAGTTCCGCTGCACGCGAAGATGACCTGTGTACTACCGCAAGCACCTCGTAACCGTCACTTATCACCTCATTGATCAGAGCTCTTCCGATAGCTCCGGTAGGCCCTGTGATAACCGCTCTTTTCATACTTTCTCCTTTTCCCTGCCAATCCTGTTCTGCAGGCTTTTCTTTCTGAAACATCACGCCGAATGAGCCTTTTACTCAGCCACATACCTTATCGCTTCAAACTCATCCCTGGGAAGGAACGGACTCATATCGTCCAGTGAAGGCGATACTATCCTTCCGTCAGGAAGCACCTTTGAAGAAGACTTCGGTTCAAAATTCTGATCCGGATCCAGTATCACCTCGCATATGCATGCCTCCGGTCCGTCAAGCGCACTTTCCAGCACTTTGTCAAACCCTTTTTCCTCCAGCCTGTAATAATTAAGTCCGAACGCCTTTGCCAGTGTCTCAAAATCCGGGAATCCCACACCGCTCTCTCCATCGATCCCGATAAAAGGCGGCTTAAAAAGGTTTCTCTGTGTCTGCCTTATCGAGAGATATCCGTTATTGTTTAAAATGAATATCTTCAGATTCAGCCTGTTCTGCTTCACCGTTGCCAGTTCCTGCAGATTCATCATAATACTTCCGTCGCCATCGATACAAACGGTTCTTCTGGAATTATCCGCCACTGCAACTCCCAGCGCCGCCGGGAATCCGTAACCCATTGCCGCGCATCCCGAATTTGTAAACATCCTCTGACCCTGTTTGATCTTTGCGGCCTGAAATGTTATAACACACGCGCTTCCGTTTCCGCAGATGATCCGGTCATCCTCCTTAAGTCTTCCGAACAGCCTGTCAATGAAGGTATAAGGATTGACCGGTTTACCGGCTTCGTTCGCAGCCTGACCGGAGCTTTCGGATTTTTTCAAATGTTCCGTTTCAGCCGCCGGATATCTTTCCAGCAGGTTCCGGCACCAGATCCTCCAGTTTTCATGCGCTTTCTCCGGCTGATAATCCTGCTTCAGCATAAGGGAAAGGAAGTCCTTTACATCTCCGTGAACCGGGATATCCACTTTTACAGTAGGTTTGCATAATTCTTTTTCATCTATATCGACAGCTATCTTTACCGCATTCTTTGCAAAATCAAAATGATTATATCCGATCATCCGTATATTCATCCGGCAGCCAAGGCTGAGAAGCAGGTCGCAGTTCTGCACCGCAAAATTACCGGATCTGATACCGACGGTTCCGGGCATGCCCACGTAATACGGATTATCAAAAGCGATCGTGTCATTTGCGTTCCATGCGGTAACCACCGGGAGCTTATATTTCTCCACAAAAGCCAGAAACTCCTCCTCCGCATCTCCAAGGCGGATTCCTGTTCCGGCCAGAATGAGGGGAGCTTTTGCCCGGCGGATCCTGTCGATGATCTCCCCGGCCTTCATTTCATCCATAAGATTCATCACTTCCGGAGCTGTCCGGCAATGATCGTCAGCCCCGGGAGCCTTTACCTCTCCTGCCGGATGCCCATTTACTCCGTCATCCCGAAGATTCTTACTCCTGCCGCCCTGAGGTACGCAGCCGCCGGAGAACTCCCCTTCATCAAAATGCACCAGTTCATCCGTCTCGACCATCGCACCCTGCACATCAAGCGGCACATCCAGCCACACCGGACCTCCACGCCCTTCCTTTGCGAGATACCACGCTTTTTCCAAATGACAGGCTATCTCCTTCGGTTCAGTTACCATCACCGCATATTTCGTCATATTCTTTACGGAATCAACGATCTGAAACTCCTGATCACCCAGCTGGCGCAGTCCCAGCTCAGGGCATGACCGGGTTGTTGTCTCCCTCTTTACCTGACCTGACAGAACAAACATGGGAATGGAATCCACCCATCCGCCCATAACTCCGGTGATAGCGTTTGTACCGCCGGGTCCGCTGGTCACGCAGACAAGGGCGATCCGTCCGGTCATTCTCGTGTATCCTTCCGCAGCTATGGCACAGGCCTGCTCATGGTGATTGAAGGTGCATTTAAGGCCCTCCTGGTGACCCAGTGCATCATCCAGATGCATGGCTCCGCCCCCGGTGACCATAAAGCAGTCCTTCACACCGTGAGATACGAAAAACTCCGAGATATATTTTGATACCTTGATCTTCATACTGATACCTCATAAGCCGACGGTGTAAGGAATCTTACCTCAACCTTATCTCTGACTGATGCAAAGAAATCGATCGCATACCGGTTCAGTGCGTCTGCCTTCTCACTCAGGAAACTGTAAGCCTTTGCCACATCAAAATAATTGACATTATCCGCCGAATACCCGTCAAGTCCCGCAAGAGTTGCCACCCTGCATCCGCAGTGTATGAGCGTCCTGATCAGCATACACATGGAATTATCCGGAAAGACTGCTTTTTCATCGATGATGCGCGAATAATTCACCACATAATCAAATTCCCTGGCGCTTCTCTTCAGATTCGAAGATGCTATCAGCTTAACATCCGCATTCTCCTCTGCGTGCATCTGTGTAGCCGACTGCAGATATCTTGATGTATTTGTAACAAACATATAATCCGGATGGATATTAGCCGGAATATAGTTGATCGAGATCACTACGGGTTTTTGATCAGCGATATATCCTCTTATCTTTTCAGCATGTGAACTGATGGTCGCACCCGGCCCGATGATCAATACCTCCCGTCCGCCAAGAGCTTCCGAAAGCCTTTCCAGATCAGCCGCATCGTCACATTCCTCTTTCTGATATTCCAGATAGAGTTCCTCGATCAGCTTCATATTCTTCTCCAGCTTCTGATCCTCCGGGATCTTCTGAAGTATCTCATTGACCCCCGTTATGGAAAGAGTCCTCTTATTCATCAGATGCGACACATAATTCGGATGAACCTTGTTTGATGCCGCAATATAGTAAAAGAGCTGATAACCCCATGGAGATTTCTGCTGGAAATTCAATATGCTTGAGGTTATCGCCTCCTGCATTTCCGTCACCACATAAGTCTTTCCGAAATGCTCATTCATGTACATGGCAATGAGTTCCAGCGGTGCATTTCCGGCGCTCTTTCCCATGCCGTAAAGTGTCCCGTCCACCAGAATATCACGGTCGGTGGGATAATCCAGCACCGTCGTGGCATTTATATAACCCAGCTGAAAATTGTTATGCGCATGGAATCCCAGAATGATCTCCGGTAAAAGCTCCTCATTCATGATATCCGCTATATGCGTAAGCTCAGTCGGATTCAGCAGGCCATAAGTATCCACCATGGAAACCGCGTACGGATGGATGGCATTTGCAAGAGCCGCCACATCTTTAAGCTCATCATCGGTATAACTTGAAATTGAAACCAGCTGCACAAAAACCTTGTAACCCAGTTCCGCTATCTGACGGCAGTAATCTATAGCCGGTACTCTTTTATCCTTCTTGAAGATCACCCGTATCCCGTCAAGATATGACTCTTTACAAGGCCGGATATTACGGATATCACAGGTGCCGTAATCGATCATACCCACCACCATGGTATTCTTCCGGTCCAGCCGTCCGTAAATCTTCTCGACACAGTCGGTGGAGGGCATAATGCTCCGGTTCATATCAAATGCCCTGCGGTCATCAAGAAAACCGATCTCTATCACATCCGTACCTGAGCTGACTACCCTGTCAAATATATTCACCATATTGTCATGACCGAATTCCCAGTCATTCAGATACCCGCCGTCCCTCAGGGTACAGTCGAGCAAATACCTGTTTCTGCTCATATGCAGTTCCTTTCTTTGCGGTTGATCTATAAATTGCAGTCATTCTCCGGGGTATTTTCACTGCCCATAAAACCCTGTATCACAATTATGAAATATGCTCTCCTGAATCTCCCGCATCACCATTATGATATATATTCTCCGGAATCTCCCGCATCACCATTATGATATATATTTTCCCAGAAACTCCCATATCACCTTTATGATTTGTATTTTCCCAGAATCTCCCGTATCTCCCCGGGGGTTCCCGCTGCCCCGATATTCGGATACTTCATGGCATCCTCAGCCGTACGAAATCCGAATCCGTAGGTAACTGCCAGAAAAAGCGTTCCTGCACCTGCAGCGCCCTCAGCATCGGTATACGCATCTCCCACCATTACAGTCTCCTCCGGTGTCACGCCGAGATCCATCATGGTAAGCTGCAGCACCTCTGCCTTACTCATTCTGCCTTCCTTATCCTGGCCGTGTATAACCCGGAAATACTTTGCAATGCCCTTATCCTCAAGCAGCACCTTTGCCTGATCTTCACGCTTGTAGGTACAGACCCCCAGCCTGCAGCCATCCTCCTTCAGATCCTGTAAAAGCTTCTCCATACCGTCATAATGTGCCGCATGGAAAATATCTCCTTCCAGATAATGGTCTCTGAAGGTATGCATGGCAACCGCTGCCTCTTCATCCGTGATCCCGTAGATCTGCTTCATTCTGTGATGTATCGGCGGTCCTATGAAGGTTGTGTACATTTCCTCCGAAAGCCTCTCATACCCAAGCTGTTCCAGCATATATTTTACCGACCGGATAACCCCTTCCGAAGTATCGAGCAGAGTTCCGTCAAGATCAAAAATAACCGCTTTTATTCCCGTATAAACACTCATAACCTATTATCCTTAAAAGTCTACAGAAAATCAAACTTCAGCTGTCCGGTCTCAGGCATGTCACCCAGTATTCCCAGCTCCTTCATCTTATCTATCAGCGTGCCGCTCAGCTTTGCCCTGGACTTGAGCTCCGCCTGGGACAGGAATATCCCGTCCTTTGCCGCCTCTTTAAGTGACGCAGCCGCGGTCTCTCCCATACCATCGATGGACGAGAAGCTGGGCATCAGCTTTCCGTCTATTATCTGGAAATACTTATCGTCAGCCCTGTAAATATCTATTGGCATGAATTCAAAGCCCCGGGCGTACATCTCCTGCACTATTCGCATATCCTTGATCTCGCCCTGATCCTTTGCGGTCTGTTCATTCTTCGGAACAGCCTGAAGCTGATGGAGCTCACGGTCAAGTCTTTCCCTTCCCTGACACATTTTCTCGTATGAAAATGCAGTTGCTCTTATGCTGAAGAATGCAGCATAGTAGGCAAGGGGATGATATACCTTGAAATAAGCCACTCTCCAGCCCATCATAACATAAGCTACCGCATGGGCCTTTGGGAACATGTACTTGATCTTCTCGCAGCTGCCGGCGTACCATTCGGGCACCCCATGCTCGAACATCATGCTCTTCCATTCATCCCACTTGTCGCATTTACCCTTGGCCACAATACCCTTACGCACATTCTCCATGATACTGAAGGCATCCCCCGAAGGAAGGCCCATATGCATAAGATATACCATGATATCATCACGGCAGCAGATGGCTGAGCTTAACTTACAGATACCCTCCTGGATCAGATCCTTGGCATTTCCCAGCCACACATCCGTACCGTGGGAGAGTCCGGAAAGACGCACCAGATCCGAGAAGCTCTGCGGATCGGCGTCGATGACCATCTGCATGGCAAAATCCGTACCGAACTCGGGGATGCCCAGCGCTCCCAGCGGCGTACCGTCAATATCCTCCGGCTTTATCCCCAGTGCTTCCGTACCATGGAACAGGGACATGACCTTCGGATCATCCAGCGGCACCTGCTTTGCATCAAGTCCGGTCAGATCCTCCAGACGTCTTATCATGGTGGGATCATCGTGTCCCAGTATATCAAACTTAAGCAGATTGTGGTCTATGGAATGGTATTCAAAATGTGTTGTAATGGTATCGGCTGTCATATCGTTCGCCGGCCGCTGGATGGGCGTAAAGCTGTATATTTCCTCATTTGCCGGTGTGACTATGATACCGCCGGGATGCTGACCTGTTGAACGTTTTACGCCCAGGCAGTGCTGCACGATGCGGTTCATCTCCGCCTGACGCATATTAACCCCGCGCCGCTCGCAGAAGCCCTTGATATAACCGAAGACCGTCTTCTCCGCAAAGGTCGTAATGGTCCCCGCCCGGAAAGCGTGATCCTCACCGAACATTTCACCGATGAAAGCATGGGCCTTGGGCTGGTAATCACCCGAGAAATTAAGGTCGATATCCGGTTCCTTATTTCCCTTGAAGCCGAGGAAGGTCTCAAAGGGGATATCATGTCCCTCTTTTAAAAGCTTATGTCCGCATTTCGGGCAGTCCCTGTCAGGCATATCGCAGCCTGACATTCCGGAGTATGCCAATACCTCCGGTGAATCAAAATCAGTAAAATGGCACTCCGGACAGATATAATGGGGTGAAAGGGGATTTACCTCAGTGATGCCCGCCATTGTGGCTGCAAAGGATGATCCCACCGAGCCCCGGGAACCCACAAGATACCCGTCCGCATTCGACTTCCACACCAGCTTCTGCGCGATAATATACATTACCGAATAGCCGTTTGAAATAATGGAATTAAGCTCCTTCTCCAGACGCGCCGAAACTATCTCCGGGAGCTCCGGTCCATAGATCTCATGCGCCCTGTTCTCACAGATCTCACGCAGAGTCTTATCTGAATTCTCTATGACCGGCGGACATTTATCCGGCCGCACCGGAGATATCTTCTCGATCATGTCCGCGATCTTATTTGAATTCTCTATAACTATCTCTCTTGCCACATCCGGGTCAAGAAAATCAAATTCCGCCAGCATATCTTTGGTCGTACGGAAATACCTGGGCGGCTGGCGCAGCATTTCATTTGAAAGTGCACTCTCTCCCTCAGCGATGGGGATCAGCTGTTCCGTCTTTTTTGGACCCTTGCTCTGGCTTCCCTCCTGGATAATGGTAAGAAAAGCTGCATCCCCGGGATCCATGAAATGCACGTCTCCCGTGGCTACCACCGGTTTTCCGAACTGTTTTCCCAACGCGATAATACGCTTTGTCAGATCCTGCAGATCCTCCTCGGACTTAACTGCCGCCACCTTGCTGTCAGCTATCAGGTGACGGTTGATGGAATTCGGCTGCACCTCCAGATAATCGTAGCTGCTTACGATCCTTGCGATCTCCGCATCTCCTGCGCCGTCCAGCAGCGCCTGGTACAGCTGTCCCTCCGACGAAGCGGTTCCCAGCAGCAGGCCCTCACGATATTTCTCGATCAGGGTAAAAGGTATCTTCGGCACCCTGTTAAAATACTTAATATGAGAATCCGAAATGATCCGGTACAGGTTGACCCTGCCGGTCTCATTCATCACAAGAATGGTTCCCCGCTTTGCCCTTGCCTTACGTATCGCATCCTCCGAATCACGTCCGGTACGGTTGAGCCCGTCGATATTATCGATCCCCTTTTCCCTGAGCAGCTCCAGCAGACGGACAAATATCTTTGCGGTAACGTCCGCATCATCGCAGGCTCTGTGATGATGTGCGTTTACCACGCTGAAATGCTTGCAGAGCCGGTCCAGTGTGTACCAGCCCAGCTGAGGTATCAGGATATGTGACAGCGTCATGGTATCAAGCGCCGCAAAAGGATATTCCAGTCCCAGCCGGTCACAGAATTCTTCAATAAATCCGGTATCAAAATTGGCATTATGCGCAACAAGTATCGCATCTTTTGAAAATTCGAGGAACCTGGGGAGTATCACATCTATGGTGGGCGCATCCATAACCATTTTGTCGCTTATGGAGGTAAGCTGTTCTATCTCATAGGGTATGGGTTCCTCCGGATTCACAAACTCGGAAAAACGTCCCAGTTCTTTTCCTTCCGCATTTACACGCACCGCACCGATCTCTATGATCTTGCATTTCTTACGTGAAAGACCCGTGGTCTCTATATCAAAGACCACATATTCCCGGTCACCGAAGAGACCCCTGTCTTCATCTCCTGCTATAGCCTCGCTGTTCAGCACCAGGGTCTTCCTGTCATCCACAAAATACCCTTCAACGCCGTAGATCACCTTGAAGGGGTCATCATTTTTCAGCGCATGGTTAGCCACCGGAAATGCCTGAACCACTCCGTTATCCGTAATGGCAAGGGCTGTCATGCCCCATCTCTTTGCTCTTGCTATGGCTTCATTTATATCCACGACACTGTCTGCCTCGGAAAAACCGGTATGAAGGCTCAGCTCCACACGCTTCTGGTCCGAATCATCCTCACGGACGGTCCTGAAATCCGGTATCTCCTTCACTCCGAAGATATGCATCAGGGATATATCCCGGGAATAGGAATCGTACTCCACGGTCCCCTTAATCTTGTAAAACTTCTTTTCACGGAAATCCTCCAGGAAAAGCTCCCTGTCATCCGGATTCATGAACATCTTCATGGAGATAGTATCCGTATCGTCGGTGATATCGGCAAGAATAATATAGTTTCCGCTCTTCAGTTCCCTGTCTTCGATGGTAAGAACCTGTCCCTTTACACAGATCTCGCCCAGGGTAGCCTGGGAAAGAGAACTTATGGGAACGCAGTCACCCTCCACATTTCTGCCGTAAATGCAGTCCGAATCAGTAACATGGACATAAGATTTCTTTTTGCCGGCACCTGTTTTGGCAGTACGGTTCCCCCGGCCTGCACCGGTTCCCGGTCTTGAGGTTTTATCCCTTGCTTCGGCATTAGACTTCTTTTCCCCTGTACCCGCGTCGTCTTTTCCTTCTGTATCCCATGGTACATCGCTGTTTTCGTCCGTATCCGAAAGCTTCTTTCCCACATCCGCCATACGTTTTTCGGTTTCCCGCATCATTCTTTCCGTATAGGAAAAAGACACGCTGATCGACATTCCAAAGCGTGTCAGAAATATATTTTCAAAAAATGCTCTTATTTCCTTCTCCCTGCTTCTTGCAAGATCAGTGTTGGCCATGGATAGCCTGAGGATCTGATCGTTCATGCTGTATCCGCCGCGTTTCACCATACGGTAGGATACATGATTCTCCCTGGAAAGCTCCAGCAGCAGGCTTGGCATATAAAGCTCCACAAGGTTTTCGGGAGTATATGCTCCCGAAAGGAGATACCTTTCCACTATCTTTACTTCAAATCTGCTTACCGGACCGAAAAGATGATCCCGTATCTCATCCTCAGCCCTGTATATTATATCCTTTTCGATCAGATGGGTCGATTCCAGATGAATCTCCATCCTCTGCTTTTCACGATACATGACGACCCGCGTGACCATAACATCATGCAGCATCTTTTCCACCGCAGCGGACAGCGAAAGATCCGGAAAGACCTCACTGAATTTTCTGTCACTCATAAAATAACCCCGAATTAGTTATCCTTCCCGTAATTCATCTTCAACTGCCATTTCAATATAACTGTTCAAGGACATCCCCTTGAGTTTTGCCATTATAGCAGCCTTTTGGTGTATTTCCGGATTCAGTCTTAGATTCAGCTTTCCGGAATACGGCTTTTCGGGCTTTCTTCCATCCTCTTCACACCACGAAAGATAATCTTCTACAGAATCCTCGAAGGCTTTTCTTAATTCTCCAACGGATTCACCCTGAAATGTAATTATGTCTCTGGTATTGATCACCATACCGGAAAAAATTTCCGCATCTTCATCATATTCTATTTTGGCAACATATCCCTTATATTCCATTACAGGTTCACCTCCGCATTGATCAGAAACTGTTGAATTGCCTTAACTGCACCTTTATCTACTGCCTTTTGGGGATGAGGGCGATGAAATACAGCACGTACCCCATTTAATTCAACTCGTACTCTTGATCCATTTCCCTCAGAAATTTTTGCGCCGAGAGAAATAAACAGCATTTCAACGTCACTCCATAGAATATCCGATTTAATGGGCTTTTCAAAAATGCTGTTATATGTCTTTTGTATTTTTTTATTCATATTTGTATAGTACTATATTATAGTACTACTGTCAACTCCTTCCCGACTCATCTTGTTTAATTCTTCCCTCAATGCAGGAAGGATCTCCTCCTCCTTAACCTTCCTCAGTACTTCTCCGTGGCGGAAGATAAGTGCTTCTCCGACTCCGCCGGCGACACCCAGATCGGCCTCTCTTGCTTCTCCGGGGCCGTTCACAACACAGCCCATAACGGCCACCTTCGCCGTAAGAAGCGGATATTCGTCGCAGAGCCTCTCAACCTTATTTGCAAGTCCGATAAGGTCTATCTTCGTTCTTCCGCAGGTCGGGCATGAAACCAGGGTTATCCCTTCCTTACGCAGACCAAGGGTACGGAGGATGAGCTTTGCCGAACGGATCTCCTCCACAGGATCTCCGGTCAGGGAAACGCGTATAGTATCGCCGATACCTGCCCCGAGGATAAGGCCCAGGCCTACCGCGGACTTGATATTGCCGCTCCACAGCGTACCTGATTCCGTAATGCCCACATGCAGGGGATAATCTGTCTGCTCACTTATAAGCCGGTGGGTCTGTTCCGACATAAGCACGTCCGAGGATTTGATGCTGATAACTATATCATGGAAATCCTGCTTCTCAAGCATGCGCACCTTGTCAAGCGCACTCTCCACGATACCCTCCGCAGTAACACCAACGTACTTTTCGATCAGCGGCTTCTCCAGAGAACCGCTGTTAACTCCTACCCTTATCGGAACATGGTGAGCCTTCGCAGCCTCCACCACCTTCCGGAGATTTTCCTCACCGCCGATATTTCCGGGATTGATCCTGATCTTATCCGCGCCGTGTTCTATGGCCCGGATGGCAAGCCTGTAATCAAAATGTATATCCGCAACGACGGGTATGCCTATCTCATTTTTAATGGCATCAAAAGCATCCGCAGCCTCTTCCGTATTAGCCGTACAGCGGATGATCTCACAGCCGGCTTCCTCCAGACGATGTATCTGTGCAACAGTAGCTGCCACATCCGAGGTTTCCGTATTTGTCATGGACTGGATCGCGATCGGATTTCCTCCGCCGACAGCCACCGATCCTATCTTAACCGTTTTTGTTTTTTCTCTGGGCAGCATATGTTATCCCTTTCTCTGATTTATCAAACACCGGATCATTTAAACAGCTTCGTAATATCATTGAAGAACACGAATATCATCAGCAGCATGAGTAGTGCAAAGCCGACGAAATTCACGATCATCTCCTTATCCTTGGGAACCTTCTTCCTGGTTATCGCCTCGATCAGAAGGAAGAGTATGCGTCCTCCGTCCAACGCCGGTATGGGCAGAAGGTTCATGACTCCCAGATTGGCACTTATAAGGACCATGAAGCTGATGATGCTGAGGACAACATTCTTCATGCCTCCAGACTCCTCGGCCTGATCGATCACATCACTCATCATGTTCCCTATGCCCACAGGCCCCGAAAGATCCTTCACCGATGCCGCACCGGTAAAGAGCATCTTCACAGAGATTATCGCCGTCTTGATCTGGAATCTCACCTCTATCAGAGCATAATACAGTTCCTCGCCGAAATTCTTTGCCTCTCTCGGACTGCAGGTGATGCCGAACATATAATGCTGTTCCTTGGTCAGCTCTAACGTTTTGGTATAAAGCTCACCGTCATGCAGATAGGTTATCTCTATGGGCTCGGTAAGATCCTCTATCTGTCTGAAAAGAGTGATCTCCCTGAAGAGATAGATCTTGCTGCCGTTAATGGCTACGATCTCATCTCCCTTTTCCAGCCCCGCCATTGCCGCCGCACCGTCAGGGTTGACATCCGTAAGCACCGGCGGATCGATCAGATAGAAATGCGCCGTTGCTATGGACAGCACCACCGCCAGAAGGACATTGAAAAGCGGCCCCGCCAGCATGATGGACAGCCTTGCCAGTACCGACTTTGAATCAAAGGTTCCCTCCGGATCTTCGTTCTCCTCTCCGTCCATACCGGCCATGAGGCAGTAACCTCCGATGGGCAGAAGCCGGACAGAATAAGTCGTCTCCTTCTTTCCGAACTTCATTATCGCCGGTCCCATACCGATCGCAAACTCGTTTACCCGCACATGATTCAGTTTTGCAAAAAGGAAATGTCCGAACTCGTGCACAAACACGATAAGACCGAACATTAAAATAATTGCAACAATCTTAAGCATGAACTATCACCCGAATTTAGCCCTCAGCCTCTCCGTTACATCTTTTTCCTCCGCAAGGATATCCTCTATGGAGGGATTCTCTATCTTCTGCGCCGTATCCATGGCATATGCGATCCTGTCATAAATATCCAGGAATCTGATCTTTTTCTTCAGGAAATCCGCAACAGCCAGTTCATTCGCCGCGTTCAGCGCTGTGGGTATTATACCTCCCTCTGCGGCTGCCCTGTAGGCAAAGTCAAGTCCGAGAAATGTTTTTCTGTCAGGCTGTGCCAGTGTTATCGCCGAAAGCCTGGTAAAATCAAGCCTCTCTCCGGCAAGATATCTGCGCTCCGGCCAGGTCAGCGCATATTGTATCGGCAGCTTCATATCCGGTGTTCCCAGCTGCGCTATTACTGCGCCGTCTTCATATTCCACTGCGGAATGAATGATACTCTGCGGCTGTACCAGTACTTCAACCTTTTCCGGAGGAACATCAAAAAGCCACGTAGCCTCTATGACCTCAAGACCCTTATTAACCATGGTAGCACTGTCTATGGTTATTTTCTGTCCCATGCTCCAGTTTGGATGCTTGAGCGCATCTTCCAAAGTTACATTTTCCAGTTCCTCCCTGGTCCTTCCCCGGAAGGGCCCGCCGGAGGCGGTAAGAAGGATACGCGATATCCTGTTGCCATTATTCCCCTGGAGCGACTGGAAGATGGCTGAATGCTCACTGTCTACGGGGAGTATCTTTACTCCTTTTTCGGCTGCGGCCTTCATCACAAGATGCCCCGCAGTGACAAGAGTCTCCTTATTTGCAAGAGCTATATCCTTTCCTGCTTCTATCGCAGCAAGGGTCGGCTGGACGCCTATCATACCGACGATGGCGGTAACCGTAACGTCCGCAGTTTCCCATGCCGCAGTCTTTATCAGTCCATCCATCCCGGATCCCACGGGGATACCCAGATCCCTCGTTGCATCCCGCAGACTTGCCGCATCCTCTTCGGAACCCACTGCAACAAAAGAAGGGTGGAACTCCCTCATCTGACGTTCCATCAGTTCGATGTTTCGTCCACAGGCCAGCGCCACCACTTCATATTCCTTATTTTCTCTCACTATTTCCAGGGTCTGGGTTCCAATGGAACCCGTTGACCCTATGATGGAGATACGTTTCATATATTTTCTCCTGTACAGCCTCTCCGGCTGCTTTTTCAGAATAACACCGCTCTGTAAAACTACACGCCTATAATATATATCACTGCATAATATATAATAGGTGCAACAAAGATCATACTGTCAAAGCGGTCCATTACACCACCGTGACCGGGGATAAGCTTTCCGTAATCTTTAATATCATTATTTCTCTTTATGGCCGAAGCCGCAAGATCGCCGATCACTGCAGGCACAGCGCCCACCATACCGATAAGTCCGAACCACAAAGGCGCATAGGCGAGTTCCCTTACATTTGCATTGAAAATGATACCGAAAACCGCGCCGAGTATGCCTGCTCCGACTATACCTCCGATAAGTCCCTCGATACTCTTCTTGGGGCTAAGTACCGGACTCATTTTATGCTTCCCTATAAGACGTCCCGTAGCATATGCAAGTGTGTCATTACCCCATGCGCACAGGAATACAAGGATCACCAGATATCCGCCGTCCCTTAAATCCCTGATACGGTATACATAGGAAAGACAGACGCTTATGTAGTAGAACGAAAGGAAGGCTGCCATGGCATCCTTATCCTTATACTTTGAAAAACCTATAACGTATACGGCCAGTATCACCAGAAGGTAGATGACCATTACCGGCATCAGCAGATCCTCACGGTCGAGGAAGAGCATCAGATAATAAATGAGGGTTGCCGCATACGCAAAACATGCCATCACCGATTTTTCCTGCTTATATACCCTGAGAAGCTCGAATATACCTATCATGGAGAGCAGGCACATCGACCAGCATGTAAGCCAGCCTCCGACCCACAGTATACCGATAAAAAGAACTACTAAAACACACCCGCTTGCCAGTCTGGTCCAAAACATAATACTTTCAAAACTCCGATCAACATTTTTTATTATGCAGCTTCCTACTTCACGCCGCCGTATCTCCGGTCGCGGTTGCTGTAATATTTTATGGCCTTTATGAATTCATCCCTGTTCATATCCGGCCAGAGCACATCAGTGAAATAAAACTCCGCATAAGCCAGCTGCCACAGCAGATAATTCGATATCCTTTCCTCACCGCTGGTACGTACCAGAAGATCCGGATCGGGGATATCCCAGGTATCAAGATTCCCGGAAATGTACTCTTCGGTTATATCTTCCTCTGTGATCTCTCCCGCCTTCACCCTGCCCGCGATTTTGGCTGCCATGCGCCGGATCTCATCCCGTCCGCCGTAGTTAATGGCGATATTAAACTGAAGTCCGGTCATGGGTGCGGTCTTTTCCTCGATATTCATGATCATATCCTGGATATCCTGCGGTAACGCGGTTTTATCGCCGATAATACGTATGCGCATATTATTCTTAATACCGCGCTCTGCGAGATCCTTCATATAGGTACGGAACAGATTCATGATCCCTGCCACTTCATCAGCGGATCTTTTCCAGTTTTCCGTGGAAAAAGCATAGACAGTGAAATATTTCACTCCCAGATTCCATATCTCCTCGCAGCACCGTTCCAGCGTTTTTGCGCCTGCCCTGTGCCCCATGACACGCGGCATAAGGCGTTTCTTTGCCCAGCGTCCGTTTCCGTCCATGATGACAGCAATATGCTGCGGTACATCATAGACCACTCCGTCTATTTCCTTTTTCATAATGTACCCCATTCAATATCAGGATCCTTCTCTTCCTTCGGAGTGAAATACCCCACGGCGAAGGATCTCTCATGCTGTTAAACCGTCATGATATCCTTGGTCTTTGCTTCAACGAGCTTATCTATCTTCTCACAGAACTTGTCGGTAGCCTTCTGGATCTTCTCTTCCTCGATCTTCTGCTCATCCTCGGAAAGCTCTCCTGCCTTGTTTGCCTTCTTTGCAGCATCATTTGCATCCCTGCGGATATTACGAACGCCGACCTTTGCAGCCTCGCCCTTCTTCTTGATATCCTTTGCCAGTTCCTTACGGCGGTCCTCGGTAAGCTCCGGGAATCTCAGGATAACATTCTTTCCGTCATTACTGGGATTAAGGCCCAGATCGGAAGCCTGGATAGCCTTTTCTATCTCCTTCACCATCTTGGGCTCCCAGGGACTGATCATAAGTGTACGCGCATCAGGAACGGTTATGTTTGCAACGCCCTGCATACCTGTGGGCGTTCCGTAATAATCCACCTTAAGCTTGTCAAGGATGTGCGGATTGGCACGGCCTGCACGGATCGTACCGAATTCGGAATCAAGATTGTCCAGTGTCTTCTGCATCTTCTCTTCGTAGTCTATCATGGTTTTTCCTCCCAAAAATATTATAGTTTATTTCCGTTATCATTACAGATCATTCCGGGCATATCGAAACAGCCCTGCACCGGGTCTTTTAAGCCGTAATGGTTGTTCCGGTAAATTTCCCGCATACCGCATTCACGATACTGTTCTCCTCCGCAAGTCCGAACAGCAGCATAGGCATCTTATTCTCCATGGCCAGCACTGCCGACGCAAGATCGATCACGCCAAGCTTCTTATCCACAATGTCCTGCATGGTCATCTTCTCGATCTTCTTTGCCTCCGGATCCTTTTTGGGATCCGCGGTATATACACCGTCGATAGCCTTTGCCGCAAGTATTGCGTCGGCGTTTACCTCTATGGCTCTGAGAACTACGGCCATATCCGTTGAAAAGTACGGATGTCCGGTTCCTCCGGCAAAGAATACCACATGTCCCTTTTCCAGGAATTTCACTGCCTTATCCCTTACAAACTGCTCGGTCATATTAGCTATGGGAAGCGGTGTCATGACATGGCATCTGATCCCCTCCTGCCTGAACATGTCTGCAGTATAAATGCAGTTCATGACCGTGGCAAGCATTCCGATCTGGTCAGCCTTCACCCTGTCCATTCCTTCCGAGGTCCGGCCTCTCCAGAAATTGCCTCCGCCTATAACGATGGCTGTCTGTATGCCCTTCTTCTGGATCTCGGCTACCTGCTTTGCCACACCCCTTACCGTTTCCTCCGAGAAGCCTCTCCCGCCTTCTCCCGCAAGGGCTTCACCGGACAGCTTCAGAACGATCCTTTCAAGCTTCATACCCTCTCCTTATCTGTTCTTACGATTTTGATGGTTTTTGCCTTTATTGTTATTACGGTTTCTGTTATTATTCTGTCCCTTTTCTTCCATGGACTGTTCAGCGGCTTCCTCTGCGGTAACCTCAGTCTCCCCGGGATCCGATGCTGCGGCAGGTTCCTCGGTTTCTTCCCGCTCCTCCCCTGCATCCGCTTCTTCCGTTACGGCTTCCGCATTATCCTCAGCTGCAGCCTCCTCAGCCGGCGCCTCCTTTTTCTCCTCAGCCTCAGTCTTCTTTATTGCATCCGGGAAATACTTCTTTACATCCACATCCAGATATGCCTGTGAGCAGAAGCCCTCAATAATGGCCCCGTTATTGATCTGAACCGATTTGGATTTGATATTTCCCACGATAACTGCGGATGAATCCACGATCACCGGGCCGTTAACATCGATATCACCCTGAACCGCTCCGGCGATGACTGCAGACGTACCGAAGATATTTCCCAGGATCACTGTTCCGATACCCACCTTTATATCGCCGTCCGCACGGACTTCACCCTCTATCCTTGCCTGATTGGCATACAGCTCCCCGGCCTTCACATTTCCGTGAATTATGCCTCCTGCTATCAGCTTGCCCGCACAGGTTACAGTTCCCGTCACCTCACCGATAAGATCGATATCTCCTTCAGTCTCTATATCCCCACGGATCTTTGTCTTTGCGGTGATATACGTACAATCCGCAGCAAGTCCGGAAATGGGATCCTCCAGTCCCGCAACACGTTCCAGCTCAGCCATATATTCCTTCTTCCTTTCCTTAGCTTCCAGTTCTTCCATCTCATGAGACAGTGCTTCATCATTCTCAGCCGCATTCCCCTCAGACTCTGCATCAGCAGTATCCGCTTCATCACTGGAGATCTCTGTTTCTTCACCCGCGGTATCATACTCACCGGTGGTCACTGTTTCTCCAACGGAGGTATCATACTCGCCGGAGTCTACTGCTTCTCCAACGGAGGTATCATTTTCGCCGAAGCCTACTGCTTCTTCACCGGCGTAAGCCTCTTCGGCCTCATCATATTCCTCATCCGTACCGGATACCCCGGCTTCCGCCTGATCTCCGGAAAATGCCGCTTCTTCATCGGTGCCATCCTCATATTCCTGAATCCCGGCTTCCCCGCTGCCATCCTCATATTCCTGAATCCCGCCTTCTTCCGCGGCGCCATCCTCATATTCCGGACTTACAGCTTCTTCATCATATCCGGGAGCATCTTCCGGTCCTGTCATAAATGCAGAGTCCGCATACTGTTCTGCCGAAAGCTCTTCGCCGGGATATGCTTTTTCATATCCTGCATACTCTCCCGCACCATCCGGCATGCTTTCAATCTCTTCATCCAGCGCCTGGTCTATCTGCTCTGTGGATGCCCTGAGTTCCTCACGCATACGGTCCGCTTCTTCCTTCAGGATTGCTTCGGACACAGCGGCTTTTACATCCCTTGGCTCCTGCCTCTCGTATTCGGCCGGTTCCTCTTCTTCGTAGACATCGTAGTCATAGTCATAATCATCATCGTAATCATACTCTGTCTCATCCTTATTCTTCTGTTTTTTTGACGCTTTCCCCTCAGATTCCGGTAAAAGCTCATTTACCGCCTGCGCGAAATCACGTCTGAAATTTTTTAGTATTCCCATATTCGAAAGCTCCTCAGACTTATATTTAGGGGCTGTATTGCGGCCGGCCCCGGCCATACGATAAACTAAATAAAAACATATATCAGTATAACACAATGAAAAACGGATGGAAAGAAAAGATTATCACCGGCTCATATTCTGTCAGGATTATGTCATCGGTGTAAACATTATATCATTTTTAATTTTACATAATGTTTTATTTGCGTTAATACTTTGTTCATATTTCAGGTTTATTATAAGACCATAGTTTTCAAAACTCTCTCTCACCTTATTTTTGATCTATATATCCAAAGCACCCGGATCTGACCGGGTGCTTTTACATTTCAGGTTTTCCGACTTCCGGATCAGTTAATCAATCTCCCGTGATATATCTGTACTTAACCGCTTCGTACTCCTTTACGATCGTCTGATCCGGTTTACGCGAGAGGATAGCGGTAAGCCATGCGGCAAAAAAGCCGAAAGCCATAGCCGGAAGTGTCGCATGGATCCCGGTCAGACCCTTCAGCGCCACATTTTCCCCGTTCATTGTAAATACTCTTACAAACTCCCAAAACACAGCCGCCGCAGCTCCTCCGAAAAAGCCTGTCAGCGTGGCCGCCGCATTCATCCTGCTCCAGTGCAGCGATAAAAGGGTCACCGGCGCGAGTCCGCAGGCTACTATTATCAGCATCTCCCGAAGGTCCGTATAGATATCATCCCTGGAATGAAAGGCAAGAAAGCCGACTATTATATAAATAAAAAGCGCTATCAGTTCCAGGCTCCGGTCTTTTCTGAAGCTTTCCCCGCCTTTATTCTTCCTCTTCTTGTTCCTCTGCTTCCGGATCATCTCTGTAATGACCAGGAAGAAATCATCCCTCATTATCTGTGTAACCTGAAGAACGCAGGAGTGGAACACGTCAAATACAACAAGGGTCGACGCCACGATAAAGATTATACATGCGGAATAGAATACAAACCCGCTGGTTGGAACCTCCACCACTATCTGCCGGAAGAATTCCTTAAGGCTGTCAATCCTTGCGGGATAAAGAGCCGCGCGGAGCATTCCTCCCGCAAAAATAGAACAGAACGGAGCGATAAGACAGAACATTATTGCCCACCTGCGTGAAGTGTGCACGGCTTTTCCGTTTTCAGCCTGCTGGAATCTCTGTATCACCAGAGGATTTCCCAGGATCAGAAGCCCGTAGCTTATCATGGATATATGATCCGCTATACTGATCTGCTTACCGGAAATATACTCAATATTTACATATCCGCTCACGGAACCGGATGCCCAGCTGTGAAAAATGTTCTTCAAAACTCCCTCTCCGCCGAGGAAGCGCAGCACCGCCAGATTGATCGTAACAAGCGCCAGCAGTGTTACTATGGCTATCCATCTGTCTGCGAGGCGCAGACCTCCCCGTCCCAGCAGAAGGATCAGTAGAAATGAGAGCAGTAAAAGTCCCGCTTCCACATATCCTGCGGAAATCCCAAAGATATATTCCGCGAAATCCCCCATCCCATGGAGCAGCGCGCTCGCCGCAGTAACCAGCAGTATAGAAAAGATCACCGCAAAAAGGATACGCATTACCGGACTCTTCTCTCTGTATCTTCTGCTGAAAAAACCCGGAAGGGTTACCACTCCGTCCTGCTGGATGGAAAAACGCATCAGCCTGTAGGAAAAAAACTGCCAGAGCAGCAGCACCCCGCCATAGCATCCCAGCGCTATCCATGCCCTGCCCGCGCCCTCCTTATAGATCATCCAGGGAAGAAAGATAACAAGAAGAACACCCACGGCAGATAAGCTCACGGAGCTTCCCAGGCCGTGCATGGTCTTCTTTTTTGTTTTCATAACTGCTTTCTTCATCGTACGATCCCTTCAGGGCAGCTTTAATCCCTTGTTTCCATCAGAAGGAGTCTTCCCTCCGTAAAATGAATCTTGCCGGTTTCACCGGTCAGCTCATTGCTTACTCCCAGACTGCTGGCGTATTCCATTTCTCCGCCGTCCAGTTCATAGCGGAAGCCAGTGAGGGTCAGTCCTCTAACCGGCCCGTCAAAGGGGATAAGCGATATATATCTGCCATACTGCGACTCTCCCGATATCACTGTATCACCGGAGATCAGTCTTATACGATTACAGGGATCCACTATCATCGCAGGGATTCCCGCATCTTCCGCTATTGCCAGAAGCCGTATATTTGCCAAAGTATGATCCAGCCTGCTTCCGGATGCACCGTACAGCCTTAACTCTTCCGCTCCCATGGAAACCGCCAGTCTTACAGCCGCCTCGGTATCCGTATCATCCTTGACCGGATCCAGCACTGTTTTTTCGGGAAAAATATCCAGTATTCTTTCCTTCTCCACGGGACTTACGGAATCAAAATCACCGATCACATGCTGAGGCTTATATCCGGCCCCCATCAGCCTGAGAGTTCCCGCATCTATCCCCATACATGCCCATTCTCCCGGTTCTTTTTCATATAACCCGTCCAGCTCTCTCTTCAGCCACACGGGGTCGCAGCTGCCTCCCGCGACCAGGATCCATTTCATTTACGGTCCCTCCGAAATACACTCCTGAACTCTTTCACCATCGCGGTTATATCATGTCCGAAGATAGCCGATCCCGCCACTATCACATCAGTGCCGGCACCGAGCACCTCCTCCAGATTTGAGAGCTTTACCCCGCCGTCGATCTCGATATCATATGACAGCCCCGTCTGCTCCCTTATCTTAACCAGTTCTCTTATCTTATCCAGGGTTTCCGGGATAAGGCTCTGACCGCCGTAACCCGGATATACACTCATTACCAGCACCTGATCCAGCATCGGAAGAAAGGGAGTGAGCACCGATACAGGTGTATCGGGACTTACAGCCGCGCCGGTCTTTATTCCCGCGGATGCTATTTCCTGCAGCGTCAGCTTAAGATCCTTCGCTGCCTCCGCATGCACCGTAAGTATGTCCGCGCCGCATTCGGCATAATCCTTTATGAATCTTACCGGTTCCGTCACCATCAGATGAACATCCATGATGCAGTCCGGTATTATCCTGCGGACCACACCTATGACCGGAGGCCCGAAGGATATGTTCGGCACAAAATGTCCGTCCATTACATCCACATGTATATAATCCGCTCCCGCATCGACCGCCAGTCTGAGATCTTTTTCAAGATGTCCGAAATCCGCGCTCAGCATGGAGGGTGCAAGTTTACGTCCCATTTTTTATTCCTCTTTCCTAGTATCAGTACTTTCTTCTGCTCCGGATTTCTTCCATCATCCCGCAGTAGCTTTCATATCTTGACTTTTCGATCTCTCCGTCCTTCAGCGCCCTCTTTACGCCGCAGTCCGGTTCCGCCACATGCCTGCAGGAAGAGAATCTGCATTCCCCGAGATACTGTGCAAACTCAGGGAAGCCGTACACCAGCATTTCCTCATCCATTTCCTCCGGAAGTTCCACCGAGGAAAATCCCGGTGTATCGCAGAGATAAGTATTATCTCCCACATAAAGCAGCTCCGAATGGCGGGTCGTATGCTTTCCTCTTCCTATCTTTTCGCTTATCTCGCCGGTCTGCATCTGTTCCTTTGAGAAAAGAGCGTTCAGCAGTGATGACTTTCCCACTCCGGAAGGACCTGAAAGCACAGATGTCTTCCCCATAAGCTGCTGCCTGAGCTTCTCCACGCCCTCACCCGTCTTTGCGGAGGTGAGTATCACGGTAAAACCGGCATGTGTATAAATATCCTGCAGCTCATTTCCCCTGACCCTGTCCTGATCGATCTTGTTCAGGACCAGTGTCACGGGCATCTCCTGCCACAGCATGCCCGTAAGGTATCTGTCCATCAGTCCGAAATGCGGTTCGGGTCTGGATACTGCAAAAATGACAATCGCCTGGTCAGTATTTGCAACCGCCGGGCGACGAAGAATGGTACGACGCGGCAAAATCGAGATCACACTGCCGGTTCTTTTTTCAGCATCCTGGATCTCGATTTCACAGTCATCCCCAACCGAGGGACGGATCCCTTCCTTTCGGAAGAGACCCCGTGCCCTTGTTTCATATATTATTCCATCCTCGGCGGCCACATAGTAAAACCCGCCGATACCTTTAATGATCTTCCCAATCACTCCGGCTCCCCCGTTCTCTACTCTGGTGTAAAGGTGATGGTCAGAGTGTTGCGATAATATGCTGTCACATCAGTTCCGCCGTCATCCGTCACGGTTACCGATACTGTTCCGTCCGATGACGCAAGGCCCGTTACCTTTCCGGAAATGCTGATGCTCGCCTTATCGGCAGATGACGCGGTCACAGACGTAACCTGATGGCTTCCGTTGCCGTCGGTAATGTAGGCAACAGCCGTTACTCCCATCTCGTTCTCAAGGAATTCCGGATCGGAAGCCGTAATGCTTCCCGATATACTTCCCGTGTAGGTAATGACCTGAGGTCCGTCACTGACAACGATATCGACCTTGGTGCCTTCCTCAACCTCACTTCCTTTGGCGATACTCTGGCGTATAACTATACCCTTTTCGGAATCGCTGTGTTCATGAGTTACAGTACCCACAGAAAGCTTTACCGCCTCGAGTGAAGTTGTGGCTGCAGACTCACTGATGCCTGTAACCTTCGGAACCTCTACCTTCTTGATCTCCGAGCCGTTGCTGACTACAAGTATGACCTTGCTGCCCTTATCGGCTTCCATATTCTTCTCGGGATTGGTGCGGATTATCTTATCCTTCTCCACAGTCTCACTGAATTCAAAGGCATGATTTACAACAAACCCGGCTTCCTCGATGACCTTGGAAGCCTGCTCATCGGTATATCCCGTAACATCGGGAACAACAGCCTTCTCGGCCCCCAGAGATACGGTCAGAACGATCTCCGTGGACTCAGGAAGCTTCTCTCCCTTTTTATGATTTGCCGAAATGACATACTCAGCCGGCTTCTTATCATCATAGGCTGTCTCAATCTTTATGTTCATGAAGCCCTGATCCTTCAGTGATTTCTCGGCAGCAAGCTGGGTATAACCCTCTACCTCGATCATTTCAAGGACCTTTTCCTCTGATGCCGCAGTATCAGAAGCAGTTGAGCTTCCCACGGCAGAATTACTCTCGGTTACCGGGTCTGTAGTGCTGTCTCCGGAGCCTCCGAATTTGAACCATCCCATGACATTTCCGACAATGATAAATATGATCACCGCAACTATCACTGCAGCTGCTATACCGCCTATCATTACCGCCTTGGCAAGCTTCGGATCCACATCCTCATCTTCCTCACGGCGACGGCGTCTCTCATATACTTCATCATCGTAATAATCGTCGTCATCATCGGGCACACGCTTTACGGAGTTCAGCCTGCCGCTCCTTCCTCTGGAAGACCGCTCATCAGGATAATCATACTCTTCCTCATAGCCATAGTCATCATATTCGTCGTCGGCCTCATTGATCAGCTCATT
>Ga0247608_10001420_pt1 | contig 33266 bp, 49 predicted proteins | sample 176DNAGHGlowgp2_FD_193490 | JGI IMG/M metagenome (GOLD analysis project Ga0247608, IMG submission 193490) | Sheep rumen microbial communities from Palmerston North, Manawatu-Wanganui, New Zealand - 1766 DNA GHGlow gp2 | ecosystem: Host-associated > Mammals > Digestive system > Stomach > Rumen ...
TCACATTGATAACCGAAACTTCATCTGATTTGAAGTTGCGCAAGCTGGCACTTTTTCCGGTACCAGAGCGACCGAGAATTAAGACAGGTATTCCGGCCATTTGCATTACCCCCGTTTTCTTTAAGATATTTTTACTCTACACCCATAATGGGTATATTGTCAAGCACTTTTTTGAAAAAAAATAATTTTTTTTTCGCGGCGCGGCGGGTGTATCTATTTTTATTATTTTAATAAATCTTTACGCTTTATAAGCTATCCACCTGAATTAACAAATCCTTTTGCGGTTATTAGTGAAGAAGGTAAGGTTTTCATTTGCTCGTCATTTGCCTGTAATTTGCTTCCCCTGAAATTGGTAGACAGAATATATAAACCTTTTCACCCCTGAAATTATTTCACCCAAAAATAAGTTAATTAATTATTATATATATTATATATATCTAATATCTAATATATCTAATATCTAATATCTAAAATATATATAACTAGTATAATATATTTATTATTGGGTGAAAAAAATTCACCCCTGAAAAATCTTCACCCCTCATTGGCGGTATAAAATCTGTAATAAAAAAAAACGCTGAAAAACGGCCCTAAAACGAGCCTTTTCAGCGTTGGTGATGATATTTGTCGAAAAAGTAAAAACACCCCCGATTTTTTGAAGCTCAGGGGCATTTCCGGCCATTTTTACGAGGCTTTCTGAGTGAGTTTTTTCTCAATTTCATTCATCCTCTGTTCAATGGCAATCAGAGCTGTATTTATTGAGCGTATAAGCTCTTTTATATCACCGGTTTCTTTAATTTTTGGTAAAGCCATTCTGTCACCTCTCTTAGATGTTTACGTGAGATATCTGGGTAGTGTCAGGCAAGTATTCCGCTACAATCGAATAAATAGGGATATCAGATTTTACAGAAAGTGATATTCCTACGCCTGCCTGGTACTGAGGCTGATATCTGATGAAATAGGTATTCGTAAGCTTATCATACTGAGCCTTGTTTATATCCACAATCTTAGTAATGGATTTTACACCCTTGTCTGTCAGAGCTTTCTCGGTAAAGGTAATCTTGCCGGATGTCCTGTCATTACTGAAAAGGCGTATAAGCCAGCAGTCAAGAATCGCAATCTGTTCTTGACCCATTCCGTAATAAGCTGTCTCAACCTCAATCGGTACTATGTCGTTGTCCGGATCCTTGGTGTATTTAAGTACAACCATATCCGTGAGGAAGTTGAGATTTGCCGTTTCCTCGTGAACGTCATAAAGTTCCGTAATAAACTTATAGTCAGGCGTATTGGTATAAAAACAGTTGAGAAGCGGTTTACAGTCAAACCTGATGAAATCATCCTCAGAAATTAAGTAAACGCAATTACCGCCGGAATCCTTGCAGCTGATAACGATAGTGTTACAGTTAGGCAAGTAGAACGTCTTGTAAATCTGCTCAATCTTTGAAGCGTCCATAAGTTCATTAAGAATTATATCGCCTGTAAACGAGTAGATTTTTTTATTCAGCAGAGACCAGAAAATAGCCTGTTTAGGCGTACATCCCAGATAGACCATACCTGTTATGTCAGTAACGATATTAAGCTGTCCGAGTGTATTACCGCTCAATACTGCTGAGATGATGTACTTATCAGTCACAAAAAACATCATGCCCTGAATTATGAAAACGGCCTTTGCATCTTCAATAAAAGACAGAGCCGAAAATCCGAGAATCTGTTTCTGGTTACTGAAGAAAAGCGGATATTCCACGCCGTTATTATTAAAGCTTATAAAGGCGCGGTTATTGTAAGACTGAAAGAACTTACTGAAAAGGCTTGGAGCAATCAAGAGGTCGTCAGAATTATAATATCCTGTCACACCGTTTTCATACAGTGACATTATCTTACCAGTCGAAATTCTCTTGAATGATACCTGGTACTTGATTGAAGGTACGCCGCTGTCGCTTCCTGTCTGGGAGTAATAATACTGAACCAGCTCAGAGCCGATAAGTTTTGGCTGCAGAACATCCGGTGGAAGTCCTTCGTATCTTACAGCTGCATAAGTCGTACTGATAAAAGGATTGTCAGAGCGGTAGCCGTTATTACAGGCTGCAGCAACGATAAACAGACCGTATTCAAGCTGTACACCGTAATCTGTAGCATTGTTAGCAATTGAGTACAGAGACAACAGAATTTTCTGGGTAAGGTTTCCGTTATATCCGCAGGTCCAGTTACGCCATTTATCAAGAACCGTATCATAAGCATTGTAGAGCGAATCTGAGTTGATAAGGATATATCTGTTGTCTATAAATCCTACTATCTCGCATTCTTTATCAAGATTGAGAAGATAAAGTTTTTCATCACGGCTTGAACGGTAAAGAATTCCTCTAGGCGTATTTTTCGGGTTATAATCTCCCATTTCATTCAAAGGAATTATACTGTTCATGTATGAAGATACGATACCGCTTACAGTGTCATTGTTTGTGGTGAAGAAGTTTGTTGTACCCTCAATACCGAAAATATTCGGCAACTCATAATTTCCTTCTGAAGGAAAATGGCCGCACTGCTGGTGGCTTTCACCGTTCTTACCTGCCGAGAACTCATAGGTATACATCTTGTTTGTAGACTTCTGGTATACGCTTGCCCTGTGTATATAGACACCCTTAAACAAAGTAAAGCTTGTTCTTACGGCCCAGTCAGAATCATTTATAACCTGAGAAGGGTTGTTACTGAGTCCTGTTACCTTTGTTTCAGTAAGTGAAGAATAGCTGAGCTGGACGGCAAAATCATCACGGCCTAAGAATGACATCTTGCCGTCATTACCCTGTCTTCTGAAAATTGCGCTTGTTCTGAAAACACCGCGGATTCCTATATCCTGTACCCTTGTACTGCCTATAGTGGAGTTATAGGCATAACCGTCAGATATATCACCTACATAGGCGGGCATTAAATATGGTGTTCCGTTACTGTCGGCACCAACAGGAGTAAGAATCCATGACTGAACAGGAATGAGCATATTGTAACTCGGAGCAGCTACAAGCTGTCCGGGAGCGTGAATTGTTTCACCTTCCTGGTCGGCCCTGTCAAGCCATGTAACCATATTTTTGTTGTACATATCTTCATAATTAGGAGTACCGGCACCGTTAATTATCAGTCCGGATCCAGAAGAGCGCATAAGGAAAGGATAGTTACTTTGATTTAGTGTAGCCGTTTCAGCATTAAGAGGCCCTATAACTACGTTTATTGCTATCTGGTTTACGTCTGAAAGCTTGAGGTTGCAACCTGACTGAGAAACAATGGAAAATGCAAAAATCTTACGACCGGCAAAGGCTGAACTCCATCCGGGCCAGTCTGTAGAGAGGTTGGCAAGTTCGGCTGCAGTAACCGGATTTGGATTTGAAGTTACAGGTGTACCGGTTGAAGCTGTTCCCACTCTCGCGCCCAGAAATCCCATATTGATATACGGTGACTTTACGTTATCAAGCTTTGTGCCGGTAAGTGTTTTTTCAGCTTTGAGAATCATTCCAGCACCGCCGGAACTTAAATAATTTAAGAATGTAACATTTCCGTTTAAGAGGTTGTAAGCTACGACACAATAATGACCGCCGTCAACGTCAGGAATGTAAAGACCGTCTACAATCCATTCGTCATTAAAAAACTTTTCAAGACTGTAATTAAATGCCGTACCGTTTTCCATTGCCTGAACATGAAGCTCGCCTGTTTTTACGTTTCTTACAATTTCGGTATAGTTTGAACCGTTGAGCCAAAAGCAGACTGATTCCTCGTCAGTCTGTGTTCTGCTGTAAGCTGATAAACGTGTAAAAGAATTACCGGCAACTGTATCACCGTTTTTTTTGAGTACAAGTCTTGAACCGTCTGATTCCAGACTGAATCTGTCACCAGCTGTATTGAAGACAGAGTTTGCCATTACCCTCTCTGTCTTTTTATAAAACGGAGAAAGGCATCCTGAATAAATCGGAGAGTTCTTTTTGTTCCATCCTGAAAACTGCTTGATTTCACAATCATTCAGATTCATGTTTATCGGCGCATTGAACGGAATTTGCGCCTTCATTGCCTTGTTGTTAGCCATGCTGTATTTCCCCCTTACTGTTCAAACACTGAAGTGTTATACAAATCACACAAAGCTGGATAATAAGAGTAAACCCACGTAATAGGACTGTACATTGTAGGTACTGATTGATAACCAGTTCCCATAAGTGTCTGTACATTAGTCATTATAAAATGTGAGTCGTTACCACTTGGACTTAATTCTGTATTCAGATTGTATGTACTTTTGGTTATAAAATTACATCCAATCAAACTAGCCATAAGAAGATAGATTGAAGTATCTGCAGCATCCTTCAATGCACTTATAAAAGACGGCTGATAAGATAATGCAGTGTTGTAAGTATTTACAAGCCTGAAGAAACAGTTCTTAATGTCGCTTATCCAGTCAGTACCGTTATTGTTATAAACCTGTGTATAAGCAATACCGAAAACAAAGAATTTATCATGCAGATTTGTATTGTGATAAAAATTGAGGTTTACGGAATTGTTATAGAATCCTATCGGAGTACAGCTTTCAAGCTCAAACAGATAACAGTGACCGTCAAAAGTAATGGCCCGCTGTGGACTTTCATATTCAACAGATACATTGAAGCTGCATCCATGAACACGATTAAATATTCCGCTTGTTGCATTCTGGGAGCGAAGTTCAAATACTGCTTTAGGGAAGAATACTGCATTTGATGACGTAGCACTTGTCGGCTGAACGAATATAACGTAAAACTCACAATCTACAAACATTTCACTTAACGGAGCGTTGATAATGTAATCTGTCTTTACGTTTTTCGTTTGCCATCTTACAGTAACTTTGTTGTTTTTCCAGATTTCAGTCAGATTAAAATAATAACCTGAAACGGCTGTTGCACTGCTGTTTTTAAGAGAGAATGACAAGCTTACAGTACAATCAGTAAATCTTCCAAGGTCTGTTACAGCGTCTGCCGGGTCCTTGTTTATCGAGATATTACTGTTAGTTGCTGACAAAACCGAGCAAGGATAACCAGTCTTTGTGGTTACTGCAATTTGAGAATCAGTACAGTTAAAAACCCTCTTGTAAGCAACAGTCAACCGTGAATTATCGTAAAGGAAAATATTCTGACAGTCTATCAGAGTATTTGAATTTCCTGTGATTATAATTCCGAAGAAATAAAGACTTCCTGCAGCTGTCAATGTTACACCGTATGAAAGTGAAAGTCCAAAGTTTCCGATTTTATAAAACTGCTTATCGCCGTTTACGGTTGTATTCTGAGAAACTGTAAGGCCGGAAACGGAAAGGAGTATTGATGTTACGCTGCTGTCCTCAAGAGCTGCTTTCAGTTCAGCTGAATCTTTTGGAATGGCATCATAATCTCTGTCGAGAGGATTTACAGGTATCAGTTTTCCGTTTGCGTCAAATCCTGCAACCTTGCTGCTGACACCACTTGCAGCACTTACCGCGTCCGGATCAGTGAAAGAACCTGTAAAATCTGCTTTTATGCTTGTCGGTAGTTTTAAGGTTTTATTCTCGCTACCGTCAAGGCTTACAGCGTCACCAACGTTTGTACCGTCTGCATCCTGGATTTTAATATCTCTTGCAGTTTTCCACTTATCGGCCGTATCTGCGTTTCCGGTTACATCACCGTCTACATCGCCGGTCAGATTACCTTCAAATCCATCCTCAGCTTTTACAGTTCCTGAAAACTCACCGTTAGTACCTGTAACATCACCTACGGCGTTTATATCTCCACCGGCTGTCATGTCACCTGTAGAAGAGATTTCACCTGTAGCAGTAACATCACCGTCAAAAGTACCGTCTTTAGCTTCGAGATTACCGTTATCATCAGCTGTAACGTAGTCAGAATTACCGAGATACTGAGCGCGCTCAGTTGCAAGGCCACCTACAGTAATATGGCCGTCAACGTCCATATTTCCTTCAACGTGTACGTTTCCACCTACGTCTACATCCTTATCAAAAATGGCGTTACCTTCTACAGCTACATTCGCATTGAATATAACTTTTGAGGTAATGACGATATTACCGTGAGTTTCGGCCGCATAATGAATAACACCTTCGGCCGATGGGTCAAAAGGCGGATTTACTACAGAATCTGTTTCAGGTGTGATTTTGTTGATTCCACCCTGCATGAAATAAAGTGTTCCGCGGATTCCTGTATCAAGCTTTATCCAGAGCTTTTTATTATTGTCAAAATAAATGTCAGTAGCCGCGCCTCTGTTAGTGTAAACAAGGTGAAGGTTTGCGACACCGTTTGCCGTTACGTCTACAGATACAGCTACGGCAAGTATCGTTACGTTCTGAGCAGTTTTGAGAATGAGGCGAATTTCTGACAGAGCTTCAGGCTTTATGCAGATAAAGGAATCCTCTGTTACTGTGATTGCGTTGTCTGAATTGAAGTTAAATGTATTTCCCCCGGATGTAAGAGCTTTTATTTCAGCGTCCTCAACGATTGACTTTTCTACTTCCTGATTTGTTACTTCCTGATTTGTAACGCTCTGGGAAACTACATCCTGCCCTGTTACGGTCTGAGATTCTACGGTCTGATTTTCTACAGTCTGTGTAGATACTGAAGAGCTTTCAACCTCTTCTTCTTTGATTACGGCTTTTTCAGAAACCTCAAGTTCTGCAACACCAAAATTGGTTACGTCCATTTCGTCAGCTGTGAGGGTACCGGCTTCGAGACTTTCTGTCTTTACGGATTCAGCGTCAACCTTACCTTCTACGGTAACATCGTCTTTAAGTTTTGATTTGCCGGAAATCTCAAGTTCCGCGCCGGAAACTTTTCCACGTGAGGCAACTGTATTTGCGTTTACATTTCCGGCTTCAAGTTCTGTTATGGATGCACTCTGAGAGCTGATTTCGTTTGCGCTCAAGTTCTGAACGGAACCCTGAGTAGCCTGAAGATTTTCTGTCTGAACCTGATTTTCCATACCGTCAACTTTCTGGTTGACCTCAGAAATATCATCGCTCATACTGTCGAGGCGTTCTTTTATGTCTCTGAGTTCCTCAAGAGACTGTTTGTCAAATCCTACGTTGTTTCCTTCTCCATTAGGATAAAGTGTTTCGTTTTCAGTGTAATTCATCTTACATTACCTCGCTAGATTCGTTTGTGTCATATTTTTTATAAATGGCTTTCTGAGCTACGTTTGCTACTACATAACTCAAAGGTACGGAGCAGAGAAGCTGCGCTACTCCATAGAAATCTGTCTTACCGGCAATAACGATATATGTTATCATGGCCATAGACCATATTGTAACCCAGAGCTTTACTGATTTTGCTTTAGAGCTTTTTTTAGTCTGTTTTTCCATTTTTCTTTTCCACCTGATAATTAAGAATGATGTCAATTTTAGTAGACACTTCGCGCATATCGCCGCGAAGTTCATTCATAGATTTTTCAAGCCTTTCCGAGCGGCCTTTTTCGCATTCAAGAGCTTTTTCAAGGGCTTCAATCCTGGCTTCCTGTTTCTCGTTGTCTTTCACTCTCCCCTGCATAGCTTTGATGTCCTCTTCATTCTGTTTTATTTTAGAATCCGCTTTACTACATTTCCAGATTAAAGCTGCAAGCGGTGTTATGTATACAATCGCTTGAACGGCGTAGTTAATTGCCACACTTCCTACATTATCCATGTCTTTTACCTCTTAAAATATATAGTAAGAGTAAAAAAAAAACACGCCCCGAAAATGAGGCGTGTTTCTGCAATTTAATTCTTATCTACCCGATTACAGAGTATATCCGATGTAATCTGTCTTGGCCTTGAAAATACCAACACCACAAACGCTTGGGTTTGTACAAACGAATGTACCGAAACACTGAAGTGTTACATCAGTGTCAGGACCGTCTGTAGAACCGCTACCAGGCTGAACAGCGAGGTAGTCGTCAATGATAAGGGCGTAAGGGTCTTTTTCTTTACCCTCGCCATCCATTGTCATAGGGTCCTGCTTTCCAGGGTTGTTACCAGCTACACCGTCATCGAGCTTGTCGGTGTTAGTGTATGACCAGAACTCAACGGCTGTTGAATCGAGGATGTAGAACTTATAGCGAGGACAGTAAGGGTCGTCGATAATTGATTCTACATAGTTTGTAGAGAATGAAGCTGCGAAAGCTGAGAAACCTACAGCTGCATTTTTCTTTTCTTTTGTTGATGTCTGAGTGAAGTATGTGTTGCTTGTTGCGATTTCGTCAGCAAGAATCAACCAGTCTTCATCATTCATAACAATCATGTCGGCCTGAGAACCCTGTCTGCGAACCTTCATCAAAAGTTCCTGAACAGTTTTCTGGTACTTGTCATTTGCAGCACCAACAACGAATGCACCGGCGAGGCGGTCTGCAGCAACGTTACGTGTTACGTTAAAGAACTTTGTACCGATGTAAGTTGTCCAATCGCTTCCAGTACGGTTTCCTACAGTAGGGAGCCAAGCGTCAAGGCCTACAGGCAAGATTGGTGAGCCGTTAGCGTCCATTGAATCTGCGAGACAGATGATGTCACCGTCAGCAGCATTGAAAGCAGCGGTCTGAGCCTTTACTGTTACCTTGTTACCGTTGATGGAATCTACAACAGCAGTTCCCTTTACGGTTGTATTAGAGATTGTAGCCTTAAATACAAGTACGCTGTCGATATCAATTTTCATGATAGCGTCTGGTGGAAGTGTAAGTTCTGTACCTGTAGTAGCGATAGATATTGTCTCTTCAAGAGCGAGAGAACAAAGCTCACCGTAACCGCGGCCATACAGACAAGCGGCCATAGTCTTGCGGAATCCTTCGGCTGCAGCAAACATCTTAGCACCAGCTACGCGCATATAAGCACCGCGCTTAGAAAGCGATGCCTGAACTTCCTTAGAGTTTACAGTATAAACGCTGAATACCTGACCCGGAGTAACGCTGAACTCAACGTTACGAGCTGTATTCTGTGCTCTCTGCTTTGCAGCTGTAAACGAACCACCAACAGCACCACCCCGGCCATACATTGCCGAGAAGTTCTGTGACTTACCCTCAACACGAACTTTGTTGAGCTTCTTCAAAAGAGGTGAGTTACGGAACATTAAGTTCTCAACACCGTCTTTGTACCATACCTTCAACATCGAAAGGATGCTCTGAGAAGTTGAAATACCTGCCATACTATTTTTCTCCTATAGTTAGCTTAGTTATAATTTGTCCGGATCAATTCCCGGCTGAATCCAATTTTATTTCCTGCCTCTGAATCAGCTCAGATTATTTAGCAGCTTTTTTTTACCAGAGTGTAAAATCGTTATTACTCCACCTAGTAAATGTAAGTACATCGGTAGGGTCGTCAGTAGAAGTCAATTTTATTGTACTGTCGTCTACTTTCTCATAAACATAGTCAGTAAAACCAAAATCTTCCCAGGTTGTTTTTTCAATTAAACCGTCCTCTACCTTTAAGATAGGGTAATCTTCACCAGGAGCAGAATTAGGAGCAGACGAGAAATCTGTGTAAACCTTTATATCATTATCGCCCCAACAATAAGCATTTACTCGGCCACTTGGAATGTTATCCAAAGTAACAGTAACTTTCTTCATGCCATCTTTGCCTGCGGTTGGTGTAATTTCAACAGGTTCTGTGTAGGCTGAAACATCAATTGTAGCCTCTTTATTTTCTTCGATATCTGAACTACCACCACCTGCAATTTCCTGGCTGGTACCATTGATAGAAATTGCGGTGATTTTATCATCACCATTTCTTGTGATGTCAGTTACAACGTCAACTACTTTGCCGTTGACCTTCATTTTCAGAATCTTGCCTGCGCCGGTAACGTTAAGGTCTGTTATTTCGTAAGTACCATCCATACTGCGTTACCCCTTGTAAGCTTCGAGTTCCTTTTCAAGAGCTGCGATGTCTTCCGGTGTGTCTTCAACGATTTCTTCTTCCTCGCTGCCTTCTTCACCGCCTTTGTTTTCCTCGCCGCCTTCACCGTCTTTTTTGTCAGCGTTTTCACCGGCATTTTTAGCAGCGTTTTCAAGGTCTGCGGCGTTTACATCTTTACCGTCTGCCTTAATCTCTGTTTCGCCGTTCTCACCCTGCTTGATTTCAATGTCTTCAGCTCCAAGGGCTTCTTTTACGGCTTTTACCTGTTCAGCAACTTTTCCGAGCAATACTTCAATGTATTCTGCTTCATCCGGCTTCTCACCTTCAATGGCGTTATAATTGTCGAAAGCCTCGCGCATTAAGTCGAAATCGTCACCTTCAATTGCCTTTGCGGAATCGAGATACGGAGCAAACTTTTCACTGTATTTACCGCTGAACTCTTCGTAAGCTTTTTCGCGGTTAGCAGCGTCCATTGCTTCCTGAGCTGGAGTAAGAATGTCGTCAAAAAGCGTTTTATTCAAATCGTGAATTCTTTCATCAACTTCACGTTTCCAGTCTTCGTTCATCTTGTCCATCTGGTCAAGCCTCTGAAGAATCTGGTCGAGAGCGCTCTTATAAGAATTGAGTATTTCATAAAGTTCTGCGTCTTCCATGTCGAATTACCTCTTTACAAAAAATATTGCAGTTACCTGCTCTTAAAAATATATAGTAATCTTTTTTTTATGCCCCTGCGTTCCAGTTTCCCGGCTGTGCACCGTCAGCAGATACATCAAGGTTACCAGGTACGGCTTCAGGTGCCGCGCCCTGCTGCTGTGGAACCTGCTGCATACCGGCCTCTTGTGTAAGAACGTTTTCCTGCTGAGGAATTCCAAGGTCATTTGCAGCATTATCAGCAGCGTCATTGATATCATTCGTATCTTTCTGCCATTCAGCTTCCTTGTCTTCAACAGCTTTGTAAAGCTGATTAAGTTTTTCAATGTCTTCAAGATTCTTTTCAGGATTTGCAGAATAGAGGGAAAGCTGAGTGTTTATGATTTCCTCTTTGAGCATCATGAAAGGTACGAACTCAGGTACGTTCATCATGTCGTCATTGATACATTTTTCAATGACAGTCATTACGGCGTTGATAGCATTGTTTGTAAGACTGTAACCGCTCTGTAAATCTGGAATCTCAATAAACTGAGCAATACGGCTTGCAGGAATAACACCGGCCTGAGAGAGCATCTGAAGCTGCTTGAGTTTTTCGCTAGGGTCTTTTGACAGTGCATCCGCGCCGGAATACTGAATGGTCATGTTCTTTGATTCAGCTACAATGTCACTCCACTTGATAGAGCGGCGAGCCTTGTTTTCCGGTAAAATATCCTCGTTCTGAGGGAAACAAGCAATACAGGCTTTTGAAATATCAACGTATGCCCGGATAACCTGATTAAGCTGAGTTTCAAAGCGGTCTGACTCAATGTTCTCCATGCTCTGAAGTGCAATTCCTGAATCAAGTCCAGTAGGCTTTGTAGACATTGCTGAAAGCTGGGAGATTCCTACCATTTCGTAAGCTGTCTGTTTAAGCTTTTCAACCGTTACCATGTACTGGTCATTTATGAAAGCTGGAGTTGAAATTGATACAGGTGATGTGGTCATATTTGGTGAAGGCTTGTACATTACAACGTTACCGATACGGTTATTCAGCTGGCTTGCCTTTATCGAACTTCCTTCAGGAAGGAAGAAAGTATTTGCCGGATTGAGTTGAGAAGCGTCTGAAATCTTTGTCATAAGATTGTCAATTTCAAGCTGAATTGAGTTAAGCATATCAACGATAGATTCAGATGTATCACCCATAATCGGTGAATTAAAATGCAGATATACGAACGGTAAAACGTCTGAATCAAACGGTTCAATCTGAATGTAGTTCACTTCGTTGATGTAAGTTACCTTTACACCGTTGTAAATATCGTAATAAACACCGTAGGTTATGAACTCATAATTTTCAAGGTTTTCAATCTTCTGAAGCTCTTCAGGTAAAAGAGATACAGGGAAGGAAGGCTGCTCGTAATAAATCCTTGTCAGTTTGCCGTAAGTCATTTCGGCCGGTCTGAAATGAACGTGCCACGGTAAGGCGCGGCGAACAGTCCTTGTTATAGGGTCAATATAAATCCATCCTGTATCAAAAATACAGGAATCGCGGAAAGCACCAGACACCGTTTTGTTTGCGTTGATTTCATCATAAAACAAATCGAAATACTGCTGAGACTGTTTTACAATCAGAATGTCCTTAAACGAGCCGTTTACACAATTGAAAAATGGTCTTACCTTGGATTCTGCAATCTTGCTTGTAAGTGTGTCGATGGTTGATTTTACAACATTGATTTCCGGTGTAGGTGTTGTATCTTCCTCGCCGCCGAATTCGTCATCTGCCTGATAATAACCGATTACGGCCGGATTGCGAATGTTTTCAAGTGAGGCTGTAGGCGAATAGCAGTAGCGTCTATAATTACGTCTGTATTTACTTTTCTTTTTGTCGGTATAACTCTTCAATTCGCTTCTTGCATTCTGGAACTTATTCTCGTCAAATTTCGCTCTTCGTTTTTCCTTCTTGCTAAGCTCTTTTTCTTCACTCATAATTACCTCTTAAAAATATATAGTAATAAATACCGAATCTGGAAAATTTTTATTTTTTATGCTTGACAGTTTTTTATTCAAGATGTATATTATTTATGTAAAGGGAAAATTAAAACATCAAGCCCTTTGCAAGGAGTTTTGAATGGGAAGTCTGTACGAGATTTCAAGTGACATTAAAGGTCTGTATGACCTTGTAGAAGGTCTGGTTGATGAAGACGGAAACCCAAGAGAACCTACCGAGGAAGAAATGAATACTATCCGGGAATGGTTCAAGGTTTCTGAAGCTGAGTTTACCAGAAAGTTTGATTCTTACTGTAAGTACATTAAGAATCTTAAAATGCAGGCTGAAAACGTTGAGGCCGAGCGCAAAATCCATAAGGATGAAATGGACCGTCTTTCAAAGAGGGCTAAGAGCTTTGAGACACGCTCTAAATCACTTCAGTCAATGCTGCAGTGGTGTATGGATAATCTGAAGATGAAGAAGTTTAAGTCTGATTTGTTTTCGGCCGGAATCCAGGCATCACAAATGCAGGTTGGAGCCATCGAGGGAGCAAAGCTCAAGGATGTTCCAGAGGAATACCTCAAGCCACGCGAACTTGATACTACCGCCGTTAAGCAGGCTCTTAAAGACGGTATTCTGGTTAAAGGTGAAGACATACCAAATCATTCGCCTTTAGATGTAACTAAAATCTTTGATGCTAAAACTGGAAAAGTTATTCCAGAAATCTACTGGCACAAAGGTGAAATTCTTGTAATTCGCTAAAATAGGAGTGTAAGCGTATGAAAAAGATTCATGTTTTTGTTATCGCCCTTATCGCAATTCTTGCCGTAAGCTGTGTAGGATGCTCTACTGTAACAGAGAGTTCATCAGAGCCATGTCCATCAATCTGTCCGGATCTGCAGAACGAGAGGGAAATTGTATCAAACAATACAAAGCAGATTCAGAGAGGCGAAGTAACAGACTTTACTCGCCTTGGAATCGAACACGCTGGGAATCAGTATTTCGTGTACGTTGAAAAGTATAACGAGCTTGATTCGTATATTTTTGCCGTAGTCACCGATGAATTGAACGTCCAGAACGCTGTATCTAAAATGAACTTCTGTGCACCATATTTTTATCAGATGTCATTCGATGATTTTAAGGCCGGATGTATAGCTGTAACTGAGCGCGGTCTCGCCTATGATAACGGATATGTTAATTATCATAAGGAATACAAGAGCCGCTTCTTTGCTACCGCTCACCCAGAAGTATTTGCCGAGGTGGTAATTGAAACACTCTAAGCGTAAAGTCGGTAGACCACCCTTAGAGAATAAATCTCATACAACCTTCGTGAGAATTCCTCACGAGGTTTATGAGATTGTGAAATCTAAGGCTGACAGGGACGAGGAATCAGTATCTAGTCTGATTCTGAAAGCTATTAAAAGTTATCTTGGAATAGGAGATTGAAAGGAATGGAAAAGATTTTAGAATACGTCATTTCTGTAACGTTTCTAGCTGCTGGTATTTGTGCTCTTATACTCATAGCATTGTCTATGATAAAAGAGAATAAGAAAAGCCGTAAAACGCCTCATCTTTATGGTGTAGGTTACAAGCTTATCATCATTGATGAACTTCCAGATTCAAAGCCGGAAAAGGCTGATTCAGAAAAACATGATGACAGTGTAGACCACGAATGCCGCGCCGCTGAATATGCTATTAGGATGGGTAGACCGATAGATTGTAGTAATTTTACTACAATTCCAGGTAGTAAAGCTGACAAGAAAGAAGAAGGTGTAACTCCAAGGCTGCAGGAAGCTTATTTACGCAATGCCTGTACAATAAATAAAATCCGTGATTACCTGGTACAAAACTTTGGCGAACTCTGTAAGGGTAAACAGAAAATGCCGGAATTCCGGGCAACACTTTCATTTAATGAGGCAATGAAATATTTGTCTAAAAATGAAGGCTGGAATCTTACACGCCTAGACAGTGATAAATACATTGAAAAGGGTTATTACCTCACTTCATTCAGGAATGAAGAAGAGGCTGAAACGCCGTTCAGTATTAGTATGGTCAGAGTGCATAGTACACACGGCTCAAAGCTGTATCATACTTTCCAACCGCTTATGGAAGACCTTGATTCTAAAGGCTGGATAGCTTTTAAGTTCTAAGGACAAAAAAAATACCGGGCTTGGGCGGCCCGGCGAAAACGGAGTTTGTAATGGAAAACGACCTTCTGAAAAGAACATAAAATCGTTTATTACTGTCTAAATAATAATGCACTTGGCCGTGAAAGTCAAGTGCATTTTTTTACATCGAAGTACGTCCGAAACCGTCTGAACGCTGTGTCTGGCTTCCCGGATTGTTAGGATTTACCGGCTGACGTTTATTCATTGCGTTTTCAAGCGTAGCCTGCATTGATAAAGCCTGCTTTGTAGACATCTTGGCCTTACCGCCGTTATGATGTTTTTCAATGTCCTCTTTTGTTACGTTAAGATTAAACATTCAGTCACCTCTCTTTATTTCTTGAGCAAATCCAAGGCTCCACCGGCCGCACCTTTTACCGCGCCGAGAGCTTCATCAGCAAGTTTGCCGTCTATTCCCTGGTCAATGAAAGCAGCTTTTGTGATGTTCATAAGCTCGGCTGCAGAAACATCACCGCCACGTTTTGCCATTTCATTAGCGACATAAGCTTTATGTTTCTGGTCAAGCTTTGCATAGGCATTACGAATTGCAGCATTTGCGTAAATCTGTTTAAGACTGTTTTCAACAGCAATATCATTACCAAGGATAGCTTTTACAGAATCAATATCTTTCTGCATATATTCATCAAGCCGTTTATTATAACGCTCCATAGCACCCTGCAAGCGTGATTCCTGAACCTTTTCGTAATCAGACTTTTCCTGAGCACCGTCACCTTTAATTACATGGCTCATGTTTGCAAGGGCGGTTCCCAGATTCTGAAGAAGGAAATAGCCGGTCTGTTTAGCAGCTTGTTTCTTTGCATCTTTTTCAGTATATCCCTTATTTTCATAAGCTCTTTTAAGATATCCGTATTCATCCCAAATAAAGTGAGGAAGGTTTTCTACATAAGTATCGTCTACATTGCCCTTAAAGAGTTCATCAGCAGCTTTCATAATCTTGCTGTAACGTTCTTTATCTTTTTCATTCTGAAGACCTGACTTTTCAGAAGCTTTACGGCCTTTTTCAAGAAGTTCATCTGCTGCATCTTCTGCGGCTTTCTGCTTGCCTGCACTTGCAGCTTCTGATTTTCTCTGAGCTTCGTAAAGGTCAGCATTTTTGTATTTATCGAGAATTCCTGAAGCAACATCACTCAGCTTGCCGCCGTAAAACTCTTTGAACATATTTTCCGTATTTTCTTTATTGCCGCCTGTATAAGCGTCAAAAGCGTTTATAGCACCTTCGGCTGTAAAATCGTCTTTGTTCTTGCCGTTGAAATACTCTGTCCTAAAATCAGAAATGTTGTCAAAGGTGTATATATTACCTGACTTTCCTTTTACGGCAAACTGACTTTTTTTAGGGTCTTTTGGAGTTGTAGAAGTAACTTCTTTTCCTGCAACGGTGGTTTTTCCTTCTCCACCACCTTCACCAAGTCCAGAGCGATAGAGGTCTCCCCCCGGGTTATAGCGAGCCTGCTCTTCATCCATGCTCTGTTTCAATCCTTTATTACCGAACATTCCCATAGTTATTCACCTCTCAAAGTTTTAATCTGACCTTCCAGGTCAATTACTTTTTTAGAAAGCTCGCTTACAGCGGCCGTCAATGTCATTACCAGAGAATTGATGTCAAGCTGAAGATATCCCGATTCCGGATCAGTTTCGACAACATTCTTTGTAGTAGGTGTCTGTAACATCTGCTGGGCCATGACACCTACGTGCTCTTTATCGTCAGTGGTTTCAGGAAGTTTTTCCTGAGCTTCCGGCTTGTACTTGAAAAGAAATGCGTCTATCTTTGCAAAGTCTTCAATGATGTTCATTCTGTCACCTCAACCTGCCATATCTGCTGCGTCTGCCATGTCGCCCATATCTCCTGCAGAATCGGCCATATCTCCTGCAGAATCGCCCATATCTGCACCTGTATCAGCACCTTCAGCACCACCTTCACCGCCTGTACCAGCTGCCGCTCCAGCACCGCCTGGCATTCCACCACCAGCACCTTGCATTTTTGGTTTTGATGGTGAAAAGTCTAAGTTTTTAAGAACTCCACGAATTCTACCACCTTCTGTTGGCTGATACTTGAACGATACTGACTTTACCTCTGTCTTTGCGTTGGCATCGCTGGTAATGTCGTCACCGCTGTTTAATTCGCTTGAATCTACATCAGCTGCAGTATCAGAAGTACCTTCAACAGCTACGTCATTTGCGGGTTTGTCCGTATCACCGGCACCTTCAACAGCTACATCGTTTGCAGGTTTTTCTGCATCACCGGCACCTTCCCCTTCATTATTTGTAACGAGAGGGTTGTCGGTACCACTGCTACCCATAAGCTTGTCAGAGGGTGCGTTATTCTTACTTCCCTCAAACATATTGCTTTTTGATTTAATTGCACCGGCGGCATCCATTCCACGGCCACCAATTTCTTTTAATATCATTCTAATCATACTCATAACGGCATTACCTCTTACAGTTTACACACAATTCGTGATAATCATGTTTTTTATGACGGTCAAGGATTTTCCCGATTCTGTCGGAACTTTCCTGAGCCGAGATATTTTTAATATCCATTTTCAAACGGCTGTCAGATGCGGCTTTAACTAAACTGCTGGTTATTCCAAGGGCGTTACCCCAGTTACCCCATTTACGCTCGTATTCATTCTGGCCTTCCTGCTGCTGCATCTGCGCCATCTGTCCCTGCTGATTAGCATAGTTACTTGCAGCGTTTACGGCATTAGCCTGCTGGGAGTTCATCTGGTTCTGCTGATTCTGGAAGTTCTGTCCGTAGTTGTTCTGATATGCCTGAGCGTTCTGATTACCGGCAAGGGCCGCACTTTCTGCTCTTGAGAGACCGGCGCGGCGGTAGCCTGTTTCTGCCTGATTTGCAGCTCTTCCTGCCTGAGCGTCAGAGATTTCAGCAGCGTCTTTTTTCGCTGTCTGATATGCTTTCTGATAACCTTTTTCGCCTGAGTTCTGTTCTGCTATCTGTTTGTAGCGTTCTGCGGCCTTCTGGTAATTCTCGTACTGGTCTTTATAATACTGATTAGTTGAACTTGCCATATTTACCTCTTAAAAATATATAGTAATAATGCCCCGATGTTTTCGGGGCAATCGTTATCAGTATACATTCTGTATTCGTGTCGGCTGGAAGTCATCACGTGTTATCGTATCGTAGAACTGGTCCTCAGCTTTCTGATACAGGGCAATAAGGCCGTTACAATCGGCGTTCTGCTTTGACTTGTACTGGATAGCAAGCTCATAAGCTAACATTTCGTAGAAGAAGTTGTTAGGGTAATCAAGCTCTGTTGCAGTAAGAATTGAATGTATGATAAGGTCGTTATTGTCTGATTTTTCAGACAGTCCGTAACCTGTATCAAAATCAATCTTGTTTACACCTATGCCGGAATGTGTAAAAATCTGTTCACCGTCAAGGCTGGAGATAACGCCGGATTCTGAGACTACACGCTCAATTCCGTTGTTGCAGAGCAGATACTTCAGCTTTACTTCATCGTAGAAAGTAAAGATTGTTTCGGCCGTATCTGAATCCATGTTGTAATAGTCAATCTTATTCTGCGTAGCCTTATTGATGTACTTGATGATTGCACTGTCCTTCATTACGACACCAGCTACTACGTCAATACTGTTGAAGTGGATAGATGTATTCTGTGAAGCTTCACGGTAAGGGTATTTACTGTCAGCAAAAACAAAATGATTATTGCTGATAAATGTAATGTCCTTACCAGGTGTTAAAAATGCGTTTCCGATGTACTCAGCTTTGACACAAGGAAGGTCTGAATAGCTGTAGCTCTTCTTGAGATTCAGGAAAAGCATCTGAGCTGAATCTGTCGTGATATTGATTGCAATTCCATTTCTACCGGCAATCACGCTGTTTACAGTTCCAGAGATAAAGTCCTCACTCGGATATTGATACCATCTTAAATAATATTCACGAGCCGCGCCGGTAGTAAGCTCGTAAGTATTGATTGTGATAACCGGTGTACCGTTGAACAGTTCTGAACCGGCCCATACGAGAAGTGTACCGTAAATATCAATTGCCTTTTCGCTGATTGACGACAAATCCGGCATTTCAAACTTCACGTCATCACCAGGTACTACAAGTGTCTTTGGTGTAGGGAAGTAACGGATTTTAAGGTCTGCAAATCTGTTACCGTAAATTACAAGCTCATTATTTACGATGTCGTAACGTAATTCTGTTTCCGGCTCATTAAGAGACATACGCAAAAGTACACGGTTTGTTTTTACATCGTTGATTGCGTAGAGCTGGAAGAAGTCTGCAGGAAGAGTATAACGGCTTTCGTTGCTTCCTGTAATCGGCGCGGCAAGGTAAGCTTCCTTCAACCAGAATCTTTCATTATGATTTATGGCTTTCTGATAAACAGCATTGAAAGCTGCGTTCATTGCCATAAAGTTCTCTTCCCAGCTGATAAAGGAACTGTTTTCAAGGTCTGCAAGCTGTCTTGCCCTCTTAATCAAATCTGTGGTGTTAAGTTTAAGCATTCTCTTTTACCTCTTCTTCATCAAAGTTGATAGGGTATATTTTACCGGTTCTTACGGTAATGCTTGCAATACCATCTTCCCGGATTGGATAAACATCTTTTGCAGCTTCATCATACGGCAAGTACAAACAATTAAACTGCGACTGTACAAACGCAATCGGGAATTTCTTCGGTTGAGTAAGTCCGAAGTAAGCAAGGGTTTTTTTAATAAAATCCGGATCAGATATATCCCATGTAATTTCATTAGGATTTTTTACTGCATGATTCCAGCGTTTTCTCAGCTGCTTCTTTGCCTTCTTGTCGTTTCCTTTTCCTGAAAGAATCAGGGTAGAAATACACAAACTGCCGTAAACATTGCCGTACATATCCACGTCAAAAAAGAGCGGATTGTCACTCTTATACACCTTTACGCCTTTTGGCGGTCTTACTACTTTCTGCATTCTCTGTAACTCCTTTTTCGTTGATTTCGTGCATTAAGATTAAAACCTTACTCAATGCCTTTATAACCTTAAATATATCATACCTGAACAGAAAATGCACTACGTCATGTGTCTTTTTGTTCAAGGGTATGAAATGATTAGGATTCAGAATCCTGTAGTTATCGGGATTCAAATCCAAGTGGTGAAGCTGCCATCCTTTACGGAGCGGCCGCCTTGTAATGGCATCCTTGCCATCAAACTCTTTGAACATTAAATCCCGGAACTGTTTCCATTCTTTTGTGGCGCGGAATTTCGCCTTAGCTTTCTTTACTTCTGTCATACTATTGGACTTCCTTCTCCCCCGGTATCTGAACCGCAATCAAAAGCAAACTGACGTGACGCATAGAGAAGAGCGTCCAAGGCGTTCGGATGGAATACATCATCGTCAATTTCCGTAATAATCTTATCCTGGTCATCACGCTTGTAAATGGTTCTCTCACACTCGTCAGTACAAACGCCGTTTTCCGGCAAGTAGATTGTAGCACCACCTTCACCGCGCATTGTCTGGGCAAGATAAGAAATACCTACAGGCTTATCGTACTTATAGGCCATGTAAGCTGGTAAATGATATGTAACATTAAGCTCGTAAGAAATGGATTTTTCGTTACAGTCCGTATAAATGCGGATTTGAGAGAAGTCAGCATTGCCGCCGCAACGTTCGAGCATAAACTTCTTACAGGCTTCCATAACTTCCTGAACGACCGTAACAATCTGGCCTACGGTTGCATGATTAAACTTACGTTCCTGTCCTTTAAGTACATAACCGATTCTTGAGTTTCTGTTGTATACAAGCGGAATGACGGCGTTATCATCCTCAAAACCATAGTCCACACCGATAGCAATGTCGGTAGGTACGAACGATTTAGGAATATCACCGCTGTAAGTCTTATATCCCCGATATACCTGAGCTTCGACATCGTAAGCACCCACAATACCGTAGAACTCGCGCTGAATGAATGGTGAGTCAATGGAGTAACCCATTTTCTCACAAATCATTTTAATCGTGTTTTCCCAGTTAGGCATAAACGGATTGTCAGCTGCAGTCCAGTGATATTTTTGCCATCCGTTCATGGAGTTCATCCAGATGTCTTCAATCCACGTTTTAGGAACACGCGGTGGAGTTCCTGTTACAATCAGCTGACTGTCTGTAAAATCAGACATTGCCGGTGTAAGCATATCATCAATGAGATACTTCAAGCCTTTCTGAGACTGAATCTCGTCAATGATTACGGTACGATATTTGAAACCCTGAATCTTTTCACGCTCTGCAATCGAGCTGTTACCACGAACCTTGATGGAACTGCCGTTAGTAAAATAGATTTCACCGTCATTCTTGCTTTCCTTCTGGATAGGAAAAGAGATGGCTTCTGCAGCTTTTATGATAAGGTCGTAAATCTGAGATACAGCATTACCAAAAGTAAGGTTTACATAAAGGGAAGGTGAGTTAGGTACAAGAGAACGGTCTACCAGCAGTCTTGCATTACCTTCAGTCTTACCGGCGCGGCGTGAACAGATAACCGCGATAAACTTTGAAAGCGTATCTTCGATAACCTGTTTCTGCTGCCGGAAAAGAGTAGAATGCAAACGGTATCGAGCAAATGCCAAATCCCGCGCCATAAGCTTCTCTGCCTCTTGGTCGAGCTTTGTGAGGATATCTGCCTGAAAAAGATTTGAAGCTAAAAGCTGGGCCGGTCTGCCGTTAGGATTCCTGATAGCGTCCTGCATATATGTTTGCAGGAATGTTTCAAACCACGCTTTCTTTGTACAAGGGTCAACAGCAGTAAGGGCATTACGGATAGCGTCCATAATCTCGCCTTTTACAGCTGCAGCGACCTCTTTCTTCATGGTTCGAGTTAAATCGCGTTTAGCCTCGGCTTCCTCGCTGTGAGCGTGTTCTATGGCCTTTTTGTGCTCTTCGGTTCCTGACTTAAAAGCAGTTCTCGGCTTCCTTCCACGCTTCACCACCTGCATCTTTGTTTCGGGTGTTTTTGCTCTGGGCTTTCGGGGCTTTTTTACTTTCGGCTTCTCTTCACTGTCTACTTCTTTAGACACTTTCTTTTCTGCCATATTTTACAGTTCCTGTTCCTCTACACCGGCAAGCCCTGTAAATCTTGGGGCCTTATGCGTTTTTTCGATTGTAGTCTTAATCTCATAAACCGCGCCGTCTGTTGTAGTAATTTTAATCTGTAAGAGCGGATTCTGATTGACCTTCTGGACGAAACGTTCAAGAAGGCCGAAATCTGTTTTTCCGTTCACAAGGATTTCACGCTCTTTTTCGAGCTGCTTTTTCTCTCTTGCAATTCTCTTAGCTTCTTTCAAAACTTCAAACATTCGTTTACCTCGTAGCATTATATAAAATAACAGCTGCCGCACCCACGGTAACACCGATTGAAAAGGTTACGGCACCTACTTTAATCACTTTTAATCTGTTGTTCATTTCGGATTGTCTCAAGGATTTGTTCAATTCGTTGATTATCCTCTCTTGCTCGCTGATTGTCTCGTCTGATTTGTTCAGCCGATTCTCTTGCTCGCTGATTTTCTTCTCTTGCTCTTCGAGCGTTTTCTTTTGCTCTTTCTGCGTTTTCTCTAGCTCTGTCAGCTGGCTTTCCGTGATGTAATACTTCTTTTCCTGTGAAAAGGAAAATGAAGATACCAGCAGCACCAATAACAAAAGCAATGCTATTCTTTTTGAACCATTCCCACGCATTCTTGACCACCTCTTTAATCTTTTTATTCAGTTCCATACACACCTCTATTTGTTATGCGACTTTGCCGCAATTGCCTGAGCTTCAGCAGCTGAAACAGCATAAGGCTTGATTTTCTTGCCGTAGAAACGGCCCTTAGATTCAGCGTTCAGCATACGTCTTACAGTTTCTTCAGGAACGTTAGGGAACAGATATTCCTTGCCTTTACCGCCCCGGAATTTCACGTATAAGTTTTTAGTCTCAGGATTGTAACGGATTCCGGCAATTGCTGTAGAAGCAATCATAGATGTATCAACATCTTTTGAATCAAGGTTGATTCCAGCTTCCTGCATCTGCTTCTTAGTGAACAAGCCGGTCCAGCCGGATGTCTTTTTATTTACGCCGCCTGCTTCGTCAGACGGTACGCCGATATCGCCCTTAAAATGATAACGGTCAGACATCAAGTCATCCGTCTGAATCATCTTGCCTTTCTGCAGTCTGTCTTCCTGCTTGTTGATGTTTGCGTAATACTTTTCCAATATTGGATTGTCGTAACGGTAACGGCTCTTCTTATCACCGCTTCCAGCTCTCAGATTCTTTATCGCTTTGCGCATTTCTGACCAGTCATATTTTTCTGTCTTTGGCTTTCCTGAAGGTGAAGCGGTAGTCTGAGAATCAGGGCTTTCTACCGGCGTTCCTGAAAAGTCTTCACCGGAAAGAAACTTACCGCCGAAAAGGTTTTTAAGTCCAAAAAAGTCTTTATTAAAAATTCCTGCCATAACTATACCTCTTTTAATATATAGTAAGGGCATCCGCTGTGGTCATAAGGTCATTGAAACCGCCGATTTTCTTTTCAAAAGCTTCTTGAGGATATCCCCACACTATAGCCTTTACCGTAAGCTTACACACGGTTCCAAGATTACATATTTTGTAGTCTTTAGTCCTATCCTGCTTCCTGTATCTCAGTTCCTTACGGTAACGTTTCATAATCATAGCGGCCGTATCGCTTATGATGTCCTCTGAATCCTGTTCATTGAACTTCAGCTTATTTTCACGGCAAAACTTCCCCAGCTCTATCTTACTGACCGCTAAAACCTCTTCGTACATCACTGCAAAGGCTTTTTCGCTTCCTGTAGCTGTATACTCTTCCTGAGCCGGATAAAAACGTTTTGAATGTGGGTTAGAACACTTAGGCAATTAAAATCTCCAGCTTAGCGAGCAAATCAGGCGTTAAATGAACGTAACGGCATTCGTAGCCGTCCGGATCAAGTTTATCATCTAATACAGTCCACGGTGAGAAGTCACGAGACAGAAAAGCGTATTTACCAGGTACACCGCGAACGGCAATATAGTCTATACCGTGACCGCGCCCGATAGCATACGCAAACTTATAAATGGTCTTTTTTACAGGAACGTCTGAAGGTTCTTTGCGAAACATAACGACATTGTTATAGCCGTTCTTTGTCTGAAGCAGAAAGCAGATACCGTCAATCATCATTACGATATCACCTTCTACGGCCGTACATTTACAGTTATCCGGGATAACCTCACTGTTCCATTGCTCTACAGTCATTCTCAAGGTTATCTCCGGCAAAGCTTATAACAGATTGTATAAACCATACCCAGCGAGCTTATCGCCGGTCTGTGAGGGTCTTCGATAAGATTAAACGAGCCGTCAATCAGTCTGTAGTGATATTTGTTCGGGCCGCCCTGTTTAATCTTCTGGATGAACGTATCAGGCACCAAGCCTTTTTTCTCAGCCCACGGATAAAGCTTTACAGCGTAAACGCCGTTATTCACTTGTCCTACGCCTATTTCTGCAAAATAGTGGTCGTCATCACCGAGCATTCTCAAGGCCCTGGTCATAATCGGCGCACTTTCAACCACGTTGTTGTCAGCATTGATTTTCCCTGTAGCTTTGCCCCATTTCCATAGCTCGTTAATTTGTTCTTTACATAAACTCTTGCCGAGCTTGTACTCTGCAGCAAGTCCGCAACTCCGTACAAAACAACCTATACTCTGAATCTCAGGTAATAAACCTTCATCATTCTGTTTGATATGTTCCATGCCGTAAATTATAGCCTAATAGGGCCATTCGTCAATATCCCTGTCATTGTATATCTGGGCCATAAATAAAAAAAAAGTGTGTCATTTCGACACACTCTGTATGGGTTATTTTGACACACCGTCAGTCATCTGGTGATAAATCTGGTGTACACGCTGACGGCTCATATCCAGCTGCTTTGCAATCTTGCCGAATGAAAGCCCGGATTCCCTCAGTTTTACAACCTTTTTGTATTTATCCTGGTTTATTATCTGCCGTCTGAATACGCGCTCTGTTTTGGCCGGAAAGATACCGTGATAATACAGGACAGATTTCAAGCCGCATTCAGTTCCCTTGTAATGAGGACAGGCTTTTAAGATTTCCTGTATCGTCATACCCTTAAACTTTTCCCTTGCCTCGTCCTCAAACATTCCGAGAACGTAAATAAAACCGCTCTTTGTACAGCTCATTCTAATCACCTCGCTTGTAAATATTGATTGTGATAACAACCGCAATGTAAATCACAAACCATAAGATAATGTCTATCACGCTATCACCTCTTCATCGTCTATGTCTTCAAAACACTTTGGTACCACGTTTGGCCAGTAGTTCATTTTGAGACATCTCTTGTCAGTTACCAGAGGGTATTCTGTTTCCTCACCACACTGAATCTTTTCTATCTCGGCCTGCAATGAAGCAAACTGAGCCGGTGTCATATCACGCTTTCCACCCCATTCGATGTACTTACGCATAACGCTAAACTGAGCTTCTGAGAATACGCTGCATTTCGTTCTGTTTTCAACACGCTTTCCTTTTGCGATTATCTCAAGTACGTTTACGGCGTTCTGAACCTGTGTCTTATGAACCTTCAGAATCTCGGCAATCTCGTTTGTAGAATACAGCTTTTCCATTAGTAGCAGTCCTTGCGGTCATCACGCTCAATATTATATGCCAGCTTGTCTGTTACGGCCTCTTCAAGGTCAATATCATACCGCGCCGCAATTACCATTGTAGTTATAATTACGTCTGCAAGTTCTCCGGCAAGCTCGTCTTTGCCCTGTGTTCTGTTACTGTCATGGTAACGAATACCAGCAGTTGTAGCTTCTATTACCTCACCGGCCAAATCTTTGAAGAAAAGCTCTACGTTATCAGGTAAATCAGCGTAAAACTTACCCCTAGCTCTTGAAGTGCTCATAGCGATTTTACTCATATCAGTCAAATTCATTCCCAAATCTCCTATATCAGATTTACGTTTACCACTCCGAAATTACCGTCCGGATCCACCAAGGAAATTGAAAGCTCCCTTGGTACCTTAAAATCCTTTACGCCATCGTGTTCGATTCCGAATACAATCTTACGCTGGGCGTAACCATCGTGACACAAGCTTTGAAGCCTTGTAGTCAATTCCTGCAATGTCATAATATTTTCCATTACGACCTCACTAAACAAATGCTGGGAAACAAATCAAAGTTGATTCCCCAGATAGCTAATACAAACTTCAGAATAAAGTAAGCAAACTCAAATATCAGCCATATTATTACCGGCATAACTACCAGCATCATAAAACCTTCATCACACCCGGCATCTGAACAACAGCCAATCATAGCCCCAAGAATCAACCAGCCCCACGCTATAACTGTGTAAGTAAGCCAGATTTTCTCAAAAGTTATCATCGGCCCACCTCTTCTTCCTGTTCCTTTTCCTTGACTACCTGCTGTTCTAAATCCTTTATCCTCAAGTCCAGAATCTCAAGCATTTTAATCATGTGATAAAGCTGTTTTTTCAACAGCAGCTGGTGATAAGACGTAAGCTTCTTGAAATCCTCTGATTTCATCACAAACTTATGAAGCCTGTCTACTTTTTCCTTCAGGTCTGAATGTTCTTTTGATACCCTGTGATATCTCTTTTCAGTCTCTGTCATTCTCAAAATCTCCTGCATCAATGCTGTAAATCTTTTTACATAACCGGATGCACTCACCCGGATTATAGCTTATATCCAATGCCGCATTGCATTTTAATGAACACGTCATCCCGACATTCAAACGGTGGTCGATAACATAGTCACCGTACTTTTTCCGGTTCTTAATCGTATTACCGATACGGTGAGCCATCTGAGCGTTACCAGGTGTGAGGATTGCCCCGCACACCTCGCAAACTCCACCAGAGACCGCCATTGCGTATTGTCTCTGTAAGTTCTCGCTCATATCTTTACGCCGTTTATTTTACGCTCTGAAACATGACCGAGCTTATCGGCCCAGCTTTCCGGGTAGCCGCTGTAATACCACTTTACCAGCTTATACAACGGATATTTACGCTGTTTCTTACGGAATATCAGGTTTCTTATAACCGATGGAATTCCGACTACAAGAAGGTAAAGAGGGCCTAAAATACGTGACTGTACTCTGTGTCCTCGCTCATGCTGCTTGTCAGTTTTATTCACGCTTGTAAAGCTCCAGTACGGAAAGCAGATAAACTCCCCAAGGCATACACCGGCCGGACATCCGCGCCCCAGAAAAAAGACTGACGAACCGGCCTTAAATCCATCGTGCATCCTTATTTTCTTCTTGCCGATATTCACGATGTAAATCAAGAACAATCCGGCAAGATTCTGTGGGAGTTCCCAGAAAAACAAAAAGAAAATAACAATTCGATAAAGAAACTTTTTCATTAGATTTTCACCTCACTTTTGTTTTCGTTTTCAGATTTCCGAATAACCGAGAGGTTATAACCCACGGATTTGAAAACCCACTCTTCATCAATCGTAGTCTGACCGCGCCCGGCATCGAATACGAATACACCCGGAAAACGTGTTACGATTACAGCTTCTCTAAGCTCGTAAGCGTTTTCGCCCTGCATGAATACTCTTAAAGTCCGTGTCTCAAAGGGTTTCATGTCCTTAACCTGTTCAAGCTGGGTTCTAATCAGCTTGATTAAAGTGTCATTCATGTGATGTACACTCCTCTTGAAATGTTTCTATGAGTACGATATGCAAGTCAGCTGCAAGTAAATGAGCAGCTTCTATCAGCCATGCGCACTCTTCTGTATTACAATCCGCCTCTGATTTGAAAAAGTGACACTTTTCATCCAAAGCCGGATAGCCGAAAGCAAAATGCGCTATACGTTTAATCTCCGTCTTTACCTGGTCATATTCCTGTTTAGTGGTCATTCCAAGCTCGCGCATTATCTGAACTATATGGCCGTTCAGGTGATGATTCTGAGAACCTTCACCTGTAGACCGGCGCGGTTTATTTACGGCAAAGTCGCAAATCATACCACGCTCAAAACCTTTTTTAAGAAGTGTTACAAGCTTATCCCGAAAGGGTTTTTCTTTTGGCAAGTAAAAAGTAACCGTGTCCGGATCAAGTTTTTTGATTTTCAGCATTATCTTGTACGACATGGTTTATCAATCTCCCTGTACCTTTCAGACCACTTTACATACCCTTCAGGATTGTTTTTCACTTCTTCAAGAATGTCAGCTTCCATTTCCTTTCTGAGTTTTCCGTAGTCAGGAAATAAATCTTCAGGAATTACTATCACTTCCATCTTCTTTGACCTCTTTAAGCTCAAAGATTTTCTTGCCGTCTACCGCATACCAGTTACAGCCGTCTTTGAAAACTTCATCCCCGAAAACGTTCTTTCCGAGAAACTCGGCGTTCTTTACAAGATAAGGACGAGTAATGTCTGATTTTTCCTTGTACTTGCCAAGAAGCTTTGAATACTCCAGAAGAGGTGTAGTAAAGCTTCTGAATCTCATACCGTGACTAGGTATTGTTAAACTGCTCTGTGTCATTAAAAAATCTCCTTCTGTTCCCAGATGTTATCTCCGTCTACAACATACTTTGTAGAGCCTTTTTGAAAAACCTTTTCCCCGAATATGTTCAATCCAAGAAAAGTTGCATTTTTTACAAGATACGGTAATGTAACGTCTGTCCACACGTTACCGGTATTACTTACAAGTTTCATTACGTTTTTCATTACGCATTCTCCGTATAATTATAAGTTATTGTTTCCCTCGGTTGTGTTCCCGGATTTCCGAAAAGCTCAACCGCGCCCCAAATTAAAAAACCTATCAAAGCAAAAAAGCATAAACGCAAAATTACCTTGAAATATCTCCATGCAAAAACACCAATTGCGATACATACAAGTATCATTCCTACTAATGCTTCCATTTCGGTTTTCCTGTTTTCTGTGATGTAACGTGCCATCCGTTACAATCACGGCAATAATAATATCTTACCGGTATTTTCTTGCCTCTGTAGTGATGGCCGCCTTTCCTGGTATGCGCAAACGAAACGATGTAAGCGGCCTCTGATTTCTCGTAAATAACCTTGCCACAAGCCATTATGCAAACTCCAGGTTAGAAGCTTCTGCAATGGTCATATTACGCATTTTGTCCTCTTCTTCGGCCAGCTCTTCCATCATTACAGCACAAAAGTTTGGCATTTCAATCTTGAACTGCTGCATTTCCCTACGCTTGCTGTCAAGCCCTTCTTTCATTCTCTGATAACGTGTAACTAACATTTTTACCCCCTTTCTGTCAGTTTTTTTCAGGTGAAAAATCCATGCACCATTATTTATAATCTACCTAAGTAGACATTCCTTATAATTAAAATAATAATGCCTAACTTCTAATTTGTCAAGCATTTATTTTCATTTATTTTACTAAAAAATCTCAAAGGTTTCTTCCTCGTCAAGGTCGTCTTCTTCTTCCTCAAGTTCCTGCTGGTGTGGTTCAGGTTTAGGCGGTTCTACAGGTTTCGGCGGTTCAGCTGGTTCTTTTGGTTTTTCTACCGGAATAAAATCCTTTTTCTGTTCTTCAAGGAACGTAACGATTTCAGGCTTGAAAATGAGCTTAGCGCACCCTACCGCGCCGTCACGGTTCTTACCCACAATGAAGTCAGTAGGAATATCTGTGTCACTCATTTCCCTTGCTCGGTCACGAGCAATGAAACAGCAGATATCAGCGTCCTCTTCTACCGCCCCGGAACCTCTGAAGGATTTAAGGGTAGGTTCCTTCTTGCCCTCGTCATCACGGCCCAGCTGAGATAAAGCTACGATAGGGACATCCAGCTCCAGACGTAATTGCTGGAGAGTGTCGATTACCGTTCTAGCCTTATCCCACGATGCCGCATTATTTGCGCCCCTTACACGTATAAGGCCGATATGGTCAACGAATATTACCTTAACGCCATTATTGCGGACCTGCTGTCTACAGAGATTTACAATGTCACTCAAGGAACGTGTAGGAACCTGAGCTGCAATGAAGTTAGGATTGTCTGACAACTGCTGCATACTTGCCATGAGACGTTTCAGCTGCATATCAGACAAAAGACCGCTACGGATTTTGGAAAATGGAATCCTTGTCTGAGACGACAGAGAACGCTCGGCGAGCTGACGTTCACTCATTTCAAGCTCGATGAATAAAACCTTTACTTCTTTGGAAATATTAAGGGCCATCTGCATTGCAATGGCCGTCTTACCCATTGAAGGTCTTGCACCGATAACCATAAAGTTAGATTGCAAACCGCCTATAATATTATTGATTTGCTCGAATCCGGTATCATATCCAAGCCACTGTTTCTTATTGTGAATGTATTCCTGAATACGTTCGCACTCAGCAATAATCATTTCTTTGAAGCCTGACACTTTGGATGATGTAGTGTTATTGGTCAGAGCTGAAAGACGCTCATTGATATGGTCGATATGTTCCTGAGCATTGGTATTACCCTCTTTTACGCCCTTAGCTATAGCTTCCTGAGTTTCAACCGTAATCAAGCGAATCTCTCTCAAGAGATAGCTGTTTTTTACCTGGTCAGCATAATACTTCCAGTTAGCAGCTGAGCTTACATCATCGGTCAGAGAGGCTATATAACCGGCGTCTATTCTTGGCAATTCATTTACCAGACATACCATGTCTACCGGTACACCCTCGCCATAGAGACGATAAGCAGCATGGTATAATTCACGATTAGCCGTATTTTCAAAACAATCCGGTTTAACTACGTTGTAGATGTTAGGAATTACAGAATTGTCAAGCAGCATCTGGCCTAACAGAATACGCTCGCATTCAGCATTACGTTCGTCTTTAGTCATTTTCTCCAATACTCCATTTCCGTTTTGTCATACATCAATCATTAGGATTTGTACATTCTGCAATAAGGTTTTCTTCCTCATTGATTTCTTCAGCTTCTTTGTGCTCAGTGTCATTCCGGCCGATACGGTCGATTATCTCGTCCATATCGCAGTTATAACACAAGCCGTCAGCGTTCAGCTCGCCACCGCATTTAGGACACACTTTGCGCCATGCAGGTTGCTGCTGAATATGCTTAGTCTCGTTCTGATAAGCTTCAATCGCTTTTCGTAACATCCGGCAAAAGATAGTTTCTGAACAAAGCGAGGCAAGCTCGAAGCCGAGTTCTTTTACGCAAAAATCATCCTTGAGCATTTCCTCGAAGGTTCGCCGCGCCCTTTCAGGCGTTATACCCTTATCCAGAAGGTCCTTTATCCTCTTGTTGATTAAACCTGAATTAAGCGCAACCTGGTCTGTAGGAAGGATGCCAAGTTCTACCCCTTTCTTGACAACCTTCATGTATTCCTGCTTAATCTGTGATGAAGGTGTGTCTCCCTTCGGTTCAATCTTCTTAGGTTCCTTCTTTGCTTTTACCGGCTCAGGTTCAGCTTCAAAAGCGTCTTTAGTTATCCGGTAAAGCGTACACTTTCCGGATCTGCTCTCACTTGCAATCAGCTTCTTCTTTTCCAGATTTCTCAACGCAATCTGAACGCTTCTGACTGTAACTCCGGTTCTGTGAGCTATAGTTGATACAGAGCAGTGACAGTTGTATTCCTCGGGTGATTCTTCATCACCCTGACAGAATCCATTGATAAGGGCAAAAACTAAAAGCTCTGTACCCGACAGGTGTAAATCCTCAACCATCCAGCTTTGAATTGTAAGATACCACGATTTAGATTTTTTCATACCGCGACTTCCCTAACGATTTTTCATTCTTGTCTCTTGGCTAATGATATGCCATTCCAGACCCTTGTACAATACGTTTTTGTTTATCGCAGAGAGAATTCTTACACGCTTGAAACCTTCCTTGGCGGCATGATTGAAACAATCATAAACCTTTTCTTCGGCGGTTACAGGATTTATACTTTTAATCTTAGTTTTTGCGAAATAAGTACGAGGACAGCGAAGCCTCATTTCACGCCGTGTAATAAACTCAAGGTTATCAGCTCTGTTGTCCTTGGTGTCCCGGTTTTTATGCCATACAACGAAACTTGAAGGTGAATCCGCATAATTATCAGGAAGAGGACAAAAACATTCAGCTACTACCCTGTGAATCGGTACCTGCTTACAATGTCTGGTCGTATAAAGCAGACCGTCATCTGTATACACGCCCGATGGAGCAACTGAAAGAACTTTTCCGTTCATCATGAACGGTTCAGAAAAATAAACGAAACCATCGTCAGAGGCCCATACATCATACTTAGAATTATATTTTACTTTGGCCATACAAACTCCTTTAGATTAAATTGCCCTCAAGAATATGAGGGCAATGTTTTTTTTTAATTCAGACAACCAGAGTACCCTTAAAGACATCAAGAATTATCTGAACTTGCAAGGGAACTTCAAAACGGAATGTCCTCTGGGAAATCAGCGTCATCATCCGCAGGCTGTGTAGGCTTTGGAGCCGGTTTCTTAACAGTGTTAGCAGCTGTTGTCATACCAGGTACAGGTGCCTGAGCTGGTTCAAACTTTGGAGCTGAACGTCTTGGAGCTGGCTGAGTTGTAGCCGGATTTGGAACTGTAGCTGCAGAATCCTGAGCAGGAACAATCAGATATTTCATGATTGCCTTATTGATTGACTTCTGTTCGCCGTAGCCGTTGATGTATTCCTGAACTTCATGCTCGAAGTGAGCATAACCTTTCTTACCCTTCCATCCGTCAAAATTGAAGTCACCGCGGTTGATTCCGAGAGCGTCAAAGAACTTAGTGATATTGCGATTGAAATATTCACCTTCGACATATCTCTCGTAATAGAATCCCGGACAACCTTTTACTTTGAAAGCTATCTCAAGCATCTGAGCGCCACTTGCTTTTGCCTGTGCAATGCGAGCACCGGCAACCATTACTTCATTGTCACCATCTGGACAATCGAAGACTACTGAATAATTTTCAGGCTGATAATCTGAGATAAAAGCCATTCTAAACTCCTTGCCAGTTTAGCCGCTGGCCCGGCCCTTTGATTTATTTTGCTACAGTTTTCTTCTCAGCTCTGATAGCTGGAAGGCCGTAGTATTTGCGAATAATCTTATCGACCTCATAAAGGTCGTTGTCGATTTCCATTTCAGGGAACATTCCCATAGGTGACTTTACAGTGTCCTGACCATCGTTCTGAGTGGTAAAGCCGTACACGCCATCTTTGACGAATGTTCTAAGCACAATACCAAACATACCTTCAAGGCAGATATGATTATCAATCATCTTGCCCTGAGTTTTGGCGCGGACGATTCCATCATCTCCAGTTTCTTCATGATGGAGAAAGTAGACGGTTTTATCATCCGGCAAATCTTTAACCGCATAGATGATGTCCCAGAAATTCTTAGCAATGAGATTATACTTGTCGAACCCTTTGCAGAGCGCATTTCTCATAAACTCGTTTGCCATGATGTACTGTGAATCATCAATTACGATAACCTTGGAAATAGATTTTTTAAGTCCTAGAATAATCTTCTGTGAATTATCGGTTACGACTACCCTTTCCAGCTTAGACTGAAAAGGAAATCTTTTTCCGTTCACATTGATAACCGAAACTTCATCTGATTTGAAGTTGCGCAAGCTGGCACTTTTTCCGGTACCAGAGCGACCGAGAATTAAGACAGGTATTCCGGCCATTTGCATTACCCCCGTTTTCTTTA
>Ga0247608_10001421_pt1 | contig 33238 bp, 31 predicted proteins | sample 176DNAGHGlowgp2_FD_193490 | JGI IMG/M metagenome (GOLD analysis project Ga0247608, IMG submission 193490) | Sheep rumen microbial communities from Palmerston North, Manawatu-Wanganui, New Zealand - 1766 DNA GHGlow gp2 | ecosystem: Host-associated > Mammals > Digestive system > Stomach > Rumen ...
GCATGTTATACGAAAGAATCGGTTTACAAAAGCTACGATGAGCTTCCGCTGTTTTTGAATGCGGAAACCGTCGCAAAGACCTTGGGAATCTCGATCTCCTCATGTTATGAGTTGATCCATGAAAAGGGTTTTCCTTCTCTGACAATCGGCAATCGGATTGTAATTCCCAAGGAAGATTTTATTCTCTGGGTACGCAGACGCATGGGAGGTGCGGTTGAGAAGAACAACGCCTGAGTACATGCGCGAACACTATTTTCTTTTGCCGAAGATCCTTTTCTCTCACGAGCTCAACTACATGGACATTGCGGTGTTTGTATTTCTGCGGCATGGTGAGAGTCGGCGATACAAACCGGGCTGGCCTACGCTGAAAGGGATCACCAGAGGGGCAAGACTCTGTGAAAACTCGGTGAGGAATGCGCTTCGTCGTTTGGGAAACGAGAAACTGATCGAAGACGGGCAGACGATCTTCAACGGCATGGACGCAATGCAATGCCGCGGCCGGTATTTCTTTCTGCCGCGCCAGATTATCTTTCTTGATCTGACCAGCAAAGAGCTTGCGATCTATGCGTACCTCATGTATCTGGAGGATCGGTTCACAAATCAGTGTTGGCCCAGCTACAAAACCATCGGAAAACATGTTGGGGTGAAATCTTCCAATACGATCCGAAAGTTTGTGCGCATGCTGGAATGGAGGGCACTGATTTTTACGGAGCCGACTTTCCTTCCGCAGGCAGACGGTACAATCCGCAACGCGAATCTGCGGTATACGATTCGCCCGATCACAGACGCCCTCGACTTCCGTCATCAGGGGCAGCTGCGACTGCTCGAACAGAATATCCAGGCGCAATTCGCACAGCAGCAGGTGCTGGCGTACACAGCCCAGCACCCCGAAACAAGGCTTACAGCGAGTTTTACACGGGTGGAGGAGTAAATGCCCATCCCAAAGGAAAACGCGAAATTGGCCCCGTGTGGGGCGCATTTCAGGGAAGCGAGAGGACAAAACGAAGGACGAAAGGAAAAGCAGGATAAAGGGCGGCGTCTTAACCGACGCCTCCCGGAACACATCTTCCCGCAGTGCGGGCAGTTTGCGCGAAATGAAAAAGGCATCTTAATCCGGCGTTTTGGAGGACATCGGCATCGAATATATGATTTGTTGAGGAAAATCAAGCAAATTCATGGCATCTATATGAAAAGAAGGGGGAATTTGCAGAGAATGCTGAATAATATGACCATCCGAATGGATGATGAGAAACTCAAAAAGGTTGACGAATGGGTAAAGCAATCCGGCGCGAAAAGCCGAAACCAGTTCGTGTCCCAGGCGCTGGATTTCTACATAAGCTATCTGGCCTCAAAGGATGCTACGGCTCTACTTGCTCCGGCAATTGCGACAGTCATTGACGCGAGACTGAAACGCTTCGAGAAAAATCTTTCGACAGGACTGTTTAATATGGCAGTGGAACAGGACATGGTAAACAGCCTGCTGGCCAATGTGTATAACCTGAACGAAGAGTATCTTCTGGAACTGCGCAGCGACGCTATCTACAATGTGAAAAAGACCAACGGCCAGTTATCTCTGGAGCAGCACGCCGAGAAAAAATATGAGGATGACGAATGGCAAAGCTGATCGTCAAGAGCGGATACATAAAACCGGGCGGCAGCAAAAGCGCAGGCGGGTACCTGAACTATATCGGTACCCGCGAGCGTGTTCAAATCCTTCCGGATGATCGTCCGCCGACAAGAAAGCAGGAGCAGCTGATCCAAAAGCTCTTGAAAGATTTTCCTTCGGTGAAAGGCCTTCCGGAATATGATGCGTACTCAGAGCAGCCGACAAAATACAATGCTTCGCAGTTGATCACCCAGGCGCTGGAGGAAAACTGGTCGGAGGTTTCTTCGGTCGAAGGCTACGCAAAGTACATCGCAAACCGTCCTCGCGCGGAACGGATTGGGAGCCATGGCCTCTTCGGTGATGAGGACTATGTGAATCTGGACGCCGCCATGGAGGAACTGAAAAATCATGGCGGCAATGTCTGGACGCACATTCTTTCTCTCCGGCGTGAGGATGCGGTTCGCCTCGGATACGATCACGCGGACACATGGCGGGATCTGCTCCGCTCCAAACGCAACGAACTCGCGGCCGCAATGAATATCCCGGTGGATCACCTGCGATGGTACGCGGCCTTCCATGACGAGGGTCACCATCCCCATGCCCATATGATGGCCTGGTCGAGTGACCCGAAGGAAGGGTATCTCTCCGAAGAAGGGCTGCGGCAGATCAAGTCGCAGATGACCAACGAGATCTTTCAGATGGAACTGCTGCACATCTATGAGGACAAGTCTCAGACGCGCGATCAGTTGGTAACGCAGGCGCGAAAAGAATTGTCGCAGCTTGCGCGGGAACTGACTAACTCCATCGGGGACAGCCCGCGACTGGAGCAGAAACTCATGGAGTTGGCAAAGCAGCTTCCCGATCACGGAAAGAAAAGCTATGGGTACCTTCCGAAAGCACAGAAGAAGCTGGTGGACGAAATCGTTGATGAGCTCACAGCATTTCCAGTTGTGCGTGACTGCTATCGGAAGTGGATGGAGCTGCAGCATCAGGTGGAGAGCTACTACAAGGATGTACCCATGAAGGAGATTCCGCTATCGCAGCAGAAAGAATTCCGATCTGTCAAGAATGCGATCATCCACGAGGCCGAACGCATCCGCTTGGGGCGGCAGTCATTCGAGGACAGTGTATCCAGACTGGGGGATGAAGCTGAACGGTCACTCCCCGGCAGCGCTCAACTCCAAAAGCTGTGGCAGAAAACGCAAAATGATTTGTTCAGTCTCGCATATCGCCAGGATGCGATGGATGAGATACGGGAATATGCCGAGACGGGAGATGCCTACGCACAGTACTGCATGGGCAAAATTTATCGTGAAGGCAAAATCGTGATCCCGGACGCGGAGATTGTAAAGGCGTGGTTGAAACAAGCTGCCGCGCAGGATCTCTCCTCTGCACAATATGCGCTTGCGGATCTGCTTCTCTCCAACGATTTGACTGTACAGGATCACAATGCAGGTTGGCGTTGGATGGGGGCGGCTGCCGAAAACGGAAACAGCGCGGCGCAATACCGCATGGGTAAGGATGCGCTGAGAAACGGGGACAGAGAATCCGCCGCAGACTGGTTCCACCGCGCGGCGGATCAAGGAAGTCAGTACGCACAGTACATGCTTGGCAAGCTGTACCTGCAAGACGGTGAGAGCGAAAAAGCCATCGAGTATTTCTCCATGGCGGCGTCACTGGGAAACACCTATGCGCAATACTTTCTGGATCGGCAGGATCAGCTGCATCATCCCTCTGCGATGTTGGCGGCGACAAGATTGTTCCAATCTATGGCGAACCTGTTCCAAGACAATGCGCGGAAGCAGGTCGCACCGGGACTGCACATCGATCAGAAACGGCGCAGGGAACTCATGGCGAAACGCCAGGCGGTGGGTATCCGCGATCCCATTCAGGACGAGACGTATGGTTACGGGCAGTCCATGTGAAGGCATGTAAACGACACGGTACAAATTCAAAAAGCAGTATTTGTGTAAAAAGTAGAATAACAGCAGAGGAGGCAGAAAAGAATAGCTATTCTCAAAGATCTGTGGTATGTGTTTGTGCTGCGAAAGGACGGTGAACACATATGACGAAAAGAGCAGCCGGCGAAGGCAACATTCGCAAACGCACGGACGGACGCTGGGAGGGCCGGTATATCGCGGGTCATGATTCCGCAGGCAAACCGATCCGCAAGAATGTACTCGGCAAATCTCAGGCAGAGGTGAAGGAAAAACTGCGGAAAGCATTGGACGAATGCCAGCGCATAGACTTCTCCCGTGCGGAGGGCTTCACGGTGGAAAGCTGGCTCAGACTTTGGTATGAGACATACTCCAAACCCAACATCCGCGAGGCAACACAGGAGAGGTACTGGAACCACATACGCTTCCACATCATCCCTGAGATCGGCAAAATCAAATTGGCCAAGCTCACTGGACGGCAGGTACAGACCATGTACAACAACGTACGGGATCACGGTCGTGTCAAGCGCGGCCCCAAAGATAAGCGGGACTCCTCGCTCAGCCCGTCCTATATTCGAAGCCTGCATCGGATGCTGCACATGGCATTACAGCGTGCGGTCAAGGAACAGCTGATCCTGCGCAATCCCTGCGACGACGTGATCCTGCCAAAAGTAGATCGGAAAGAGATGAGGATCCTAAAGCCGGAAAATATCAAGGCATACCTGGAGGAAGCGGATCGGCGGGGTGTCCTTCCCATGATGTTCCTGGAACTGTGTTCGGGACTCCGAAAAGGAGAACTGATCGCACTGCTCTGGTCGGATCTGGATATACAGAACAAGACCATCTCCGTCAGCAAACAGGCCGTAAGAGTCAAGGGCGGCGGCGTGAAGGTCACGGTTCCCAAGACCAGCACCTCCATCCGCATAGAGCCGATACCCCAGGAAGCAATTGACCTGCTGATCGCGGAGCACGAAAAGCATCCGGATAACCCCTATATGTTCCCCTCACCGGTGACAGGCGGCATGTACTATCCCGACACGGTGAACGCGCTGAACACGAAGATCTTGAAAAAGCTGGGCATGGAACATATCCGCTTCCACGATCTGCGGCATACCTTCGCCACCATGGCGCTCCAGAGCGGCGTCGATATTCGCACGGTCTCGGGAATGCTCGGCCATGCCGACCCCGGATTCACGCTGCGCACCTACACCCATACGACAGATCCCATGCAGGTCAAAGCCGCCGAAACCATCGGCAGCATCATGGGACAGAATCTGTGAGCACACGAGTTGCACCGCAAAGCAAAGAGAAAAGGCATGGCAGGATGAACGCGCCCCCTCTTGTGAAAAACACAGGAGGGGGCGTGCGTTGGGCCTTTACTGCGTTATGGGTCCCGCAAATGCGTCTGACGCACCATCTTCGCCTATAAAACTTGAAAACAGCCGGATTTTGATATATTATATCATATGGATAATAGTAGTTACGAAAAGGGGACCAACTTATGGACCAACACGGAGAAATCATTCTCTATCAGACAGAGGATGGGAAGACAATAATTGATGTGCGCTTTGAGGACGAAACCGTCTGGCTGACACAGCAGCAGAAGGCCGATCTGTTCCAGCCCAACCGCAGCAATATTGCGAAGCACATTCAACACATTTACGCAGAGGGCGAACTGGACGAAGATTCAACTTGTCGGATATTCCGACAGGTTCGCACTGAGGGCAACCGACAGGTCACGCGGGGATCAATCTCGGCTCGGTGTATGAAAGCGTGGTGGCCCAGGAGCTGGCCGCTCACGGCTGCAAGCTGTTTTATTACGATAACCGCAACAAAGGCGAGGCCGATTATCTGATCGACGATTACGACAGCCTGTCCGCCGTCCCCATTGAGGTCAAGTCCGGCAAGGACTATACCATCCACAGCGCGCTGAGCGCTTTTGTGAAAAACGAGGACTATCATGTAAAGAAGGCCTATGTCCTGTCCAATACCCGCGAAATCACAACAAACGGCAAGATTATATATATCCCGATCTATGATGTGATGTTCTTGGGAGGAGCATAAACAGTTACCTCAGAACAGAAATCAAGATAAATAAGAGGTGCAAAATGGCAATACAGTCATTCGAATTGGAACCGACCCGTGAGAATCTGCTAAACACTCTATCAAAAGATCTTTTAGAGAGAAATCAGAGCATTTGGCAATTCGCCCGCTTCTGTGACGCTCAAGATGGAAAATGCTCAATAGCCATAGATGCTAAGTGGGGCCAAGGAAAAACCTTTTTTGTCAAGCATGTCCAGTTGCTTCTGGAATCGTTCAACGAGTTTTCCTCTTCATTAACCGAGGAAGAGCGCATGGCGATAAAACAAGCTTTCTCAAGGTACATAGGAACTGGAGAAAACTCAGTTGAACTGCAACCACAGGTATGCGTATACTATGATGCATGGGCAAATGATAACGACAGTGATCCGATATTGTCCCTAATTTATGAGATTATCAGAGGAACTGCTCAACAGTATTCTTTTAAGAAGAGTGCGGATTGTGTTAAGGCCGCGGCGACCATTTTTGACTTCTTCACCGGACGGAATGCAGCAGACTTTGCTGCATTGGCGAAAGATCGCGACTTATTGGCAGAGTTGAAAGCCCAGAGGGATATCCATCATCTTGTTGCTGATTTTCTGGAATCGCTTCTGTTTGAACAAGGGAACAGACTTGTTGTATTTATCGATGAGCTTGACAGATGTAAGCCAACATATGCGGTTCAACTGCTTGAACGGATAAAGCACTATTTTTCCAATGACAGAATAACCTTTGTGTTCTCTGTAAATATTGACGAACTTCAGCACGTTATCAAGAATTACTACGGTGAAGGCTTTGATGCATGTAGATATTTTGACAGGTTTTTTGATTATCGTATTGCTTTGCCTCCTGCTAAAATGCTCCGCTATTATCAAGAGATCGGTCTTGAAAATGGGGCTTGGGTCTATGAAGCTGTCTGCAAATCAGTTGTTGAAACATTTTCCATGGGGCTTCGAGAAACAGAAAAATTCTACCGTATGGCAAGACTCGCAGCATACAAACCCACCCATAATCATAGTTATTCAGGCTTCTCAGATGGTAATGCAATACAATTCTCCCTCTGTATAATAGTGCCTGTAATCCTTGGATTAAGAATGACAGATATTCAATTATACAATGATTTTATCGCCGGAAAAAACCCACAGCCGCTTCTTGATATTATGGGAGAAAGAGATATCGCCCGCGGAATCTGCTCTACACTTCTTGACAGGAACGAAACCTATGAAGAGGCTAAGGAGAAACAAACTACAGTCAAACTGTCGGATAAACTTCGTTCAGCTTATACCGCCCTGTTCGATGATAGCAGCAGATCCGATTGGGGCGAGACGCATATCGGAAGTTGCACATTTAGCCAGCAAACAAAGGCGGCAACGCTCCGGGCAACAAGTTTGTTATCGGAGTTTGCAAGCTATGAGTAATTAGCTGCTTGTATGGCGATACCGGTGGATCGGGGTAATTATGAAGCTGTGGGGATAGCGAATGAATAATAAATCTTTAGAAAAACTGGTCTCATTGATAGACGAAGGCGAAAACCTTGCAGAGAATGCAGTTTGTCCAGATGGGCTAATAGGTGTACCCGTTGTTCCCCGGATAGACTTCGAATCGTGGATGGGAGAAGTCAATACATTTAATGAACGCCAGTTGAAAAAGCACCCGCAGTATAATGCAATACATACTGCTTTTTTTCACCGACGTAATCACAAACGAAACTGTGAAGAAATGGTAGGCCTTTTAAGGTCAGTTGCGCAGGATTCTGTTTTTTGGGAAGCCCATAATGCAAGTTCTTCCCAGCCGCGCATTTTTTCATCAACGAAAGAGGTGTCTCACTTGCAGCCAACTGTTTTTATTAGTCATAGATCTACAGACGCAAAAGTTGCAGATATGCTTCGTGATTTCTTGGTTGGCACTGGCATCCCTAATGATTACATTTTTTGTACATCTCTACCCGGTAATGATGTGCAGCATCGCATTTCGCCTGAAGTAAAAGAGAAAATCAAATACAGTGCAGTTAATATCGCGCTGCTATCAAGCGATTACTATAATAGTGCGTACTGCATAAACGAAGCAGGAATTATCTGGTTGCGAGAGGATGCAACACCTATTGTGATAGGACTGCCTGAAATCACGCATGATAACATGCTTGGCTTTTTAAACAATGATTATAAACTACGCCGCCTTAATAGCGATGATGACATAGCTGCCATTTATGATGCTGTTCAAAAGGCTGTTGGAGTTCCACCCGCAACAATATCTGTGGTGGTAAATGCAAGCCACAAGCTTAAAGAGAATTATGCTGCTTTTATTTCGTCGCGGACGATTGAATCACAGGGCAAAGAGCATCTGACGGCAGATATACTTGATCTTATTACCACGGATGACGAAAAGATAGTTCTCCTTTATGTTTTTAAAAAGAATATCCGCAAGATTAAAAAGGAAGCTATCGCTCAATGGCTACAAGACCTGGAAATCTATGATGTGAACATTGATAACGCATTTGATTTGCTTTCAACAATTGGCAGTGGAAAAAATCACGGCGAGCAGCTTGAACTAGGAATTGACTTTTTCCGTGAAATTACTACTCAATCCGAAGCTATTATCCAATCATTATCACCTATTCTCGAAAAGCATATCATATCAAGCCAAACTATACTTCAGCAAATGTTCAAATCACGTCAGTTGGACGATGTAGATATGCTTTTCGTTGCATACATTATTGACGAAAAAATGGATACGTTTGGTGATAGATGGCAGGCAGAGGCTCAAATTGCAGATATAAAAGAATGGGAAGCCAAGAATTCCTTGGATTCAACACTCTCGGAGAATTATAGCAAATCTTTAAGCTTGTTCATTCAGAACAGATTGGTTTATGAAAGTGCATGGACAAGCTATGGTAATGCAAAAGAATACTCGCTCTGTAGTTCTGTAAGACAGTGGCTACTGCAAAACCCATCTGAGTTGAAGGATCTGCTTGCCTCTGTTAAGAAGGCTCACACTTTTGACCTGCCATTTTAAGACCTCTCTGATGAGAAGCCACGCAACTGTATAGGAGGATGCTAACCATGCCGACGCTTGAATGGATCGGAAAAGATAAAGTTATCAATCACCATCTGGATGTTCCGTACCGGGTGCTGGAGCGGAAGTACAGCTATGATGAGGCCGGACAGCACGACGAGGACAACGGCAGCGAGAATATGATCATCCATGGGGATAATCTGGACGCGCTGAAATCTCTGCTGCCCCGCTATGAGGGCCGGGTCAAGTGCATCTATATCGAAATAAAGACGCAAAATTTGATACAAAGCACAGCGGCCTGACCAAAGGGGTGCCGCAGGGGCCAAAGGGGTGTCGGTCTGATTAGGGGTGTCGGTTTTCTGAAATCGACGCTATTTTAATCTTCGGGAGGATTTTGTGATGCCTACAATTTCAAAGAAAGAATACGAAGAGTACAAGAAGTTGTGTTATGATAGAGACCACGGAAGGTTTCTGACATCCGACGGGTTACGCCTCATCTGTGAATCTTATAATAAAAATCCTGAAGCCATTGGGAAGCATATGCTGGAGGCATTGGCTCGGATTGAGAGTAAGGAGCATTAAGAATGGTATCATCAGCAAAAGACCAAGCAGATGTTATCGAACAGTTTCTGTTTGAAATAATAGAAACTGAGGAGTACAAAGCTGTTGAATATTTAGCTTTCTCTATTTATAAACCGATGCTGGATTATTTTACGTCCTTAAGAACCAAAGAGAATACGTTTCCAACTCCGCCATTTCTAATTCCGTTGGTTAATCGAGTCGGTGAGCTATTTTGTGAAAAAGGTATTACTGGGGATAATATTCTGAATTACATGGAAAATAACGATAGCCACGGATGGATAATGTACTATGATACGGCTTTTATTCGTAGGCCCGGAGTAACCGGAACCATTCAGGTTGAAGCTGAGTTTCTTTTTCTTATTATCTCAGGGTTCATTTTAGACACATTCGGAAAAAAATATATAGACATAAACGATATGCTGCTGGGAGAGCAGTTTGCATATGAAACGAATCAGTATGGCCTAACGCCTGTTCCTGGAGTAGAGTTTAGGGCGGATTCATTTATCTTTGATGGAAAAGCATATCTGTATAATTTGTTGACAAACAAGTCAAAGATAGGTTTTTTTGATGGTATGCCCGGTTTTGCAAAGATAATTACGGAGAACGTCGATTCTGGAGACATTCTGCTTCGTTTAGATGAACGTTTGGCTGTACCTGCAGACCAGATTATCTCGTATTCAACATTGAATTTCGAGAAATTCCGTGGCCCACAGTTTCATTTTACGGATACAGATTTTACAAAAGCCAAAACAATCATCGTGCATATTGACTCAAAAACATACGACAAACTGCTTATGGTTATAAAGAAAGATTATGATGATACGCGAAAGAAGGCATTTCTTCATATTGAAATTGAGACTTTGCCATATTGTCCTACTGGAGAAGCAGATTCTCCGTGTATAACTACATTCTTGCATGGCATGTATTATCCAGAGGATGATGTTTTTACACACATCGATTATACTAAGAATCAATATATATACTCAGACTACGAGCAAAAATACGCTGATGCTAATCCGGAAATACCGATAGATTTTTATGCCGAAAAGAAATTGCATTATAAGATTTGGTGTATAGAGAATGGAACGTATTCCAGAGAGATTTGGTATAAACTAATGGTGGCGTCTCTGCACAAAAAATATCAGACATTATTGGATGAAATATTGGCATAAAATCGAATAGATAAGAAAGCGCCTCACCGCTGATATGAAAACCAGTAGTGAGGCGTTTATATACATAATTGGTTTACGCTTTTTACTTCCTGCCCGTTTTTGAAGGTGAAGCGGATGTCGTCGGCAGCGTAGACGGTGCCGTAGTCCACCAGCCCGTGCCAGCTCTCCAGCGTGAATTCGGTCAGCTCATCCGGCATGGCTGCAAAGGCTTTCAGGAAATCCTCAATGCTGGTCCGCTGGGTCTGCATCTGATGGATTTCATCTGTGACCGCGTCCAGTCGGGCCGTGGCCTTCTCGAATCGCTCGGTCAGGCCGTCGTAGCGTTTCTGGTATTCGGTCTGGTCGAGGGCAACGTGTGCGTTTTCGTAGATGCACTGCTGAACCATGTCGGAGACCACCTGCGTCTCCTGCTGGAGTTCTTCCTGCTCCCGCTCCAAGTCGGTGGCGTCAAAGAGCAGGGCCATCATTTCCCGGCCATCCGGGATGACTGTATCCTTGGTGGCCAGCAGCTTGTTCGCCGCCGACAGGAACGCCTGCTGGATGATGTCATCGGTCAGGTGCGGAGTGCTACAATGCTTGTCGCCGTCGAATTTGTGATTGCACTGCCATATGACCTTCTCGGCTTACGATTCAATTGAAGGCGCTCGCTGCCAGACAACCGAAAGGAAGCTCTCCCAATGTGATGCTGCGTTGGAGGCTGTGCAGGCAATTGGCCTGAATCAGATAGTCCAAGTGAAAGCGGAATGGTTTGACGAACCCGAATGGTGGGAAATGTTCTGCTGTCGGCTGACCTTGGTGAAGGATGCAGCTAAAGCAAGGTGAGTTGGGACAACCTCACCGTTTGCGTCGCAAAACAAAGAAAAGCACCGGGGAGGAGTGCAAAGCTCGTTTCCCCGGCACGATCAGATTTTAATAAAGGCGGAAATCGAAGACTGCGCCAAAACCTAAATACAGTGCCATTTATAAAAAACTGACCCACATCGATGCCGCAAATCGTTGGCACACCTCGGGTTGCGGGTTTTGCCCGTGCGGGTCGGCGTGTGGGTCAGGGCTTTTCGGAGATTCCGATTTTTCCCCAAATCGCAAAAAAGAGACACGATTTCATGCAAAATCGTGTCTCTTTTGGAGCTGCTACCCAGATTCGAACTGGGGACCTCATCCTTACCAAGGATGCGCTCTACCTGCTGAGCTATAGCAGCAAAGTATATGCCCCTTATAAAAGGGGCATATCTGTGGCGACCGAGAAGGGACTTGAACCCTCGACCTCCGGCGTGACAGGCCGGCGTTCTAACCGACTGAACTACCCGGCCACAGCACTGTTATAATAGCACCCGTCCCTCCATTTGTCAAGCATTTTTTCAAAAAGTTTTTCTCTGATTTTTCCATTTTCGTTTTTGTTCTCCATTTCGGCAGATTTTGCCGTGTTTTTTGTCCTTTGCGCCCGGTCTTTGTCTTGCAAATAAAACTGCGGGATGTTATACTTTTATATTGGAGTGTAATTTCCCGCTCGTATGAAAAGGCCGGCGGGAGGAATTTTCCCCGGAGGGAGAAAATGGTTTTTAAGAGAGTACTGGGTCGTCTGCTGGCCCTTTTGATTTTGGCCGGTGCGTTCGTTTTCGGCATGTCCGGCGTTTATCATGAGGGACCCTGGTTCGCCGCGCCCCTCTTCGGCAGCGTAAAAATCAGCATCGGCGGCAAGAACGTGTCCGCCAACACCGAGAGTCTTAAGGCCGTGATCACCAAACACGAGGTGTCGCAGCTTGATTATCTGACGCGCCTCAAAAGCGCTGACCTCCGCGGCAGCGAATGCGGCGAGGAGATTGCCCTTTGGGCCGCGCGCCATCCTGACGTGCAGGTTCTCTATACGGTTCAGCTCCCGAACGGGGAGCGCGTGGACAACACCGTACAGGAGCTGGATCTGGAATGGATGACCGGCGCGGACGTGCCCGCCATGCTCGACGCGCTCTCCGGTCTGAACAATATCCGCTCCCTGCGCTTCGGCGAGGTGGGCGGGCAGTTCGGCATCCAGGACATGCAGGCCATCCGCGCAGTCAAGCCGGACGCCGCGTTCCATTTCTCCGCCGTGATCGGCGGCAAGCTCTTCGACAGCGAGGCCGAAATCCTGGATCTGCGGGACGCCCGGCATGAGGACGTGCAGGCCCTGGCCGTCGTTCTCTCCTGCATGGGCAGGCTCACGACGGTGGAGCTCGGCAGCGAGGAGGCCGGAACGATCCCCTGGCCGGACATCGCCCTTTTGAAATCAAGGCGGCCCGATGTGCGCTTCCGCTACAGCTTTACCTTATACGGCAAGCAGGTGGATCTGGACACGGAAAAGCTCGACTACCGCGGCCTTCCCATCCGCGACAACGGCGATGCGCTGTACTCCGTGCTCTCCTGTATGAACCACTGCACCTATGTGGATCTGGACAGCACCGGCATTTCCGACTCCTCGCTTGAAAAGATGCGCGATCTGTTCCCACAGACGAAAATCGTCTGGCGCGTCTGGTTCGGCGAGAACTACAGCGTGCGTACCGATACCGAGCGCATCCTCGCCTCCAAGCCCACCGTGGGCGGCATGATAGAGGACGCCTCCATGCTGCGATACTGCACGGACGTCAAGTATCTCGATCTCGGCCATAACGACGATTTGGCGGATCTCTCCTTTGTCTCGTCCATGCCGGAGCTTGAGGTGCTCATCATCGCCATGACCGGCGTCACGGATATCAGCCCCCTGCGAAGCTGCCCAAAGCTGGAATATCTGGAGTTAAACTCCACCAACATTGCCGATCTCCGTCCGCTTGAAAACCTGACAGGGCTGCACCATCTCAACATCGCGGCCTGTCCCGACATCAAGGATATCACCCCGCTCTACGGGCTCACCGCGCTTGAGCGCCTCTGGATCGGGCGGGACACCCCGGTGCCCGCCGAGCAGGCGCAGCGCATGAAGGAGCTGGTTCCGGGCTGCAAGGTCAACACCACGGCGGACGACCCCCACGGCGACGCCTGGCGCTTTACCGCCTACGACCCGGAGGAGCCGAAATACTACTGGGTGCCGCGCTACGAGCTTCTGCGCGAGCAGCTCGGCTACAACTATCAGGAATACAGCTTCTACTGGCTGGATCCTTACTGCGACAAAGAGGTCCCCGATGAATACCGGGGAATGTTTGGAAAAGAGGTCTACGGACTATGATGCAAGCAATACGCCGCGCGGCGCTTGTACTGCTCTGCGCGCTGCTGTGCCTGGCGCTTATGGGCTGCGGCACAAAAAAGGAGGCCGAGGCGCCGAAGGAGACGCCGATCCCCTCCCCCACGGCAACGCCGGAGCCGACGCCGTCACCGACGCCCACGCCGGAGCCTGAGATACGCATTCTCGGCACGGTCTATCCCAAGGACGCCGCCGTTGTGGATCTGAAAGGTCTTCATGACGCGGACGCGGCCGAGACGGCAAAGCAGCTCAAGCGCCTGCCCGGTCTGCGGCAGATCAGCATCGGAAATGAGCTGGAGACGCCCCTTGCCTGGGACAGCCTGAAGCTCCTGCACGACGCCGCACCCCAGGCCGTGATCGACTACGCCTTCACGATCTTTGACCGCCCGTTCAATCTCAGTGACGAGGTCATGGATCTCAAGTACATCCCCATGGAGGATGAGGGCGCGCTGGTCGGCAAAGTCGCCGCCTGTATGACAAGGCTCCGTACGCTCGACATGGACAGCTGCCGCGTCCCCAACGAGGCAATGGCGCGCCTGCGCGACAGTCTGCCGAATGTGGAGGTCATCTGGCGCATCAACTTCGCCCAGGGCTACACCGCGCGCACAAATGTGGAAAAGATCCTCGCCTCCATGCCCGGCCAGGCGGGAGAGCTGGTGCACAACAACGTGCAGAATCTGAAATACTGCACGAAGCTCAAGTACCTCGACCTCGGCCACAACAACTATCTTGACACCATCGACTTTATCCGCTATATGCCGGATCTTGAGGTGTTCATCGTGGGCATGAGCTTTGTGGAGGACTTCTCCCCCATCGCGTACTGCCCGAAGCTTGAGTACGTGGAGGCCATGTCCACCCGTCTGCACGATCTGACGCCCTTTGAGAACCTGCACAATCTGCGGCATCTGAATATCTGCTTCAACTTCGCCGTGACGGATATCACGCCGCTCTACGGGCTGGATCTGGAGCGGCTGTGGATCGGGCAGCACGATCCCGTCCCGCCCGAGCAGATCGCAAAATACCGCGAGCTGCACCCCAACTGCGTCGTCAACGACACCACGCCCGACCCCACCGAGGAATACTGGCGCTTTGCCGAGCACGGCGACGAGATGGGCAACCAGCGCTATGACCCGCGCTATGAGCTTCTGCGTCAGCAGATGGGCTATGACGAGGAGGCCTACGCCTATTACTGGACGGATCCGCTCTATGACTATTCCTGCCCGCGCGAGGTTGAGCCGGATCCCGACGTGATCGACTTTGCCGATCTTTACACCGTATACTGATATATCATATGTTGCGGCCCGACGCCGCAGGGAGATTGGAATGTTGAACAGAAAAATACAGGCCGGGCTCTGCACGGCGCTCTGCTGTCTGGTACTGGGCGGCTGCAGCAAAGCCGGCGGCAGCGCCGCGCCGGCCACACAGGAGACGCCCACGCCCAAGGGGCCGCAGGTGGTCTTTGCGGCGGGCAGTGTCGACGCGGACGCGACCGAGCTTCGCCTCCCCCTCGCCGCGGGAGAGACGGCGCTGCTGGATTCGCTGCTGGAGCTGCGCGCCGTCGATTTCAGCGGCAGCGGCAGTGAAGAGGAAGTCGCCGCCTGGGCCCTGGCCCACCCGGAAATCGAAAGCTATTATTTCGTTACGTTGCCGGACGGCACACAGCTTGACTCCGGCACACGAAGCTATGACATGAGCGGCCTCTCCCCCGCCGAGTGCGAGGCTTACGCCGCGAAGCTTGCCCTGCTGCCGCACTTGAAAAACGTGAAGCTGGGGCGTGAGGGCGGCGCGCAGGATTGGGAGAGTCTCACGCGGCTTCGCGCTTTGCTTCCGACGACCGCCTTCAAATACATCTTTACGCTTTACGGGAAGGAATGCGATCTCTCCTCCTCGTCCCTGAATTTCAGTCATGTGAGCGTGACCGACAACGGCGATGCACTCAGAAAGGTCATCCCCCTCATGTCGGAGCTCAACTATGTGGACATGGACAGCTGCGGCGTCGGCAATCAGGAGATGGAGAAGCTGCGCGCGGAGTTTCCGGACGTCAAATTTGTCTGGCGCGTGTGGTTCGGCGAGAGCTACAGTGTGCGCACCGATGTGCAGCGCATCCTCGCCTCCAAGCCGTCCGCGGGCGGTATGCTCTACCCCGCCGATGTGGAAGCGCTCTCCTGCTGCCATGACGTGGTGTTCCTCGATATCGGGCACAATCAGCAGCTGACGGATATCTCCTTTGTCGCGCAGATGCCGAAGCTGGAGGTCGCCATCGTCGGCATGTGCGGCTGGTCGGACGCGACGCCCCTGGCAAGCTGCCCCGAGCTTGAGTACCTGGAGATGTTCTCCACCGAGTGCACCGATCTCAAACCGCTGGCCGGGCTCAAAAACCTCAAGCATCTGAATATCGCCGGCATTGCGGCGCTGGAGGACATCACGCCCCTGTATGGGCTGACGCAGCTTGAGCGCCTGTATCTGGGCAGCATGAACCGCGTGCCCTGGGAACAGTGCGAGGAATTTGAAAAGCGTGTGCCGAACTGCGAATTCAATACCATCGTCTACGACGACCCCACCGGCGGGCACTGGCGCTGGGACGCGGACGGCAATATGGTGGACCGCTATTATCTGCTGCGCATGCAGTTCGGTTATTACGAAGACGAAATCTATTCCTTCAAATGGAACGACAAGCTATATGAACCTGACAACAAAGGAGATTCCCATGAAACAGCGTAATTTTTTGATCCTGATCCCGCTGCTCGCGCTGTGTCTTCTGCTCGCGGGCTGCTCCGTAAAACCCGCCATCACGCAGACCCCGATCGCACCAACGCCGGAACCGACGCCCGCCCCCGTGCACTTTGCAGCCGGTGATGTTCAGCCCGCCGCCGAGCAGCTGAACATGCGCCTGCGCTCCGGGGAGACCGCGCTGCTCGACACGCTGGCCGCGCTCAAGAGCGTCGATCTCAGCGGCAGTGAGAACGAGGAAGAGGTTGCCGCGTGGGCCAAGGCCCACCCGGGCGTTCAGACGCGCTATACCGTCACGCTCCCGAACGGCACCGTCCTCGGCAGCGACACGCAGAGCGTCGATCTCAGCGGCATGAGCGCCGCCGAGTGCGAGCAGGCCGCGCGCAAGCTCGCCCTGCTGCCCGCGCTGGAAAAAGTCAAGCTGGGAAGCGAGGGCGGAAACCTCGGCTGGAGCGATATCGCCCGTCTGCGCGAGATCCTGCCCGCGCCCGTCTTTGATTACGCCTTCAAGCTCTACGGCACGGACTGCAACCTGTCCAATACCACCATCAATCTCTATAAGGTTTCGGTCACGGACAAGGGCCAGTTTATCGACGAGGTCATGAACTACATGCCCCAGCTTACCTATGTGGACATGGACAGCTGCGGCGTCGCCCCCAAGCGGCTTGAGGAGATCAACCTCAATCACCCCACCGTCAAGGTCGTCTTCCGCGTCTTCTTCGGCGACAACTACACCGCCCGCACCGATACCGAGCGCATCCTCGCCTCCATGGCCTCCAAGGGCGGCATGCTCAACAACGACAACATCTCCGGCCTCTACTACTGCCATGACGTCAAGTACCTCGACCTCGGGCACAACACCTTCATGACGAACATCGGCTTTGTCGCCCAGATGCCGAAGCTGGAGGTCGCCATCCTCTCCATGTGCAATATCCGCGATGCTTCGCCCCTGGCAAACTGCCCGGAGCTTGAGTATCTGGAGATGTCCAACACCTACTGCGACGATCTGCGCCCGCTCTCCGGTCTGACCAAGCTGCGCCATCTGAATGTGGCGGGCATCGGCTACGATTTCTATGGCGACGGTACACGGCCCTCTCTGAAGGACATCACCCCGCTCTATTCTCTGACCGGGCTTGAGCGTCTCTGGATCGGCGGCTACAACCCCGTGCCGCGCGAGCAGGTGGAGGAAATGCAGCGGCGCGCCCCCCAGTGCGAGATCGACACCTCCGTCTATGAGGATCCCGTCGGCGGCCGCTGGCGCTACCTCGCCCTGGCGGATTACGAGGTCACCTATGTGGACACGCTCCACGAGCGCTATATCAAGCTGCGCGAGCAGTTCGGCAATTACGATCAGAGCGTGTATAACTTCACCTGGAACGACCCGCTCTATGACGAGCACTACCGTTACGTAGAAGCCACGCCCACGCCTACCCCCGCGCCTGCGGCGGCGGCAACGCCCGTCCCTGCCGCAACGCCCGAGCCCACCTATACCCAGCCGCAGCCCAGCTATCAGGAGCCTGTCTACCAGGAGCCCGTCTATTATCCCCCCGAAGAGGAGTACGACCCCTATTATGAGGAACCCGCGGAACCGGATCCCACGCCGTACGTGCCGGAGGGGCCTGCCGGCGACCTTGTCTTCAACATCCCCGGCATGAATTTCCAGCAGGATCCCGCTGCCTCGCAGCCGCAGGATCAAGCCGCCCAACCGGAGCCGCAGCCCGAGCAGCCCGCCGCGCAGGAGCCCCAGGCCGAAACGCCTGCATATCAGGAGCAGCCGTCCCAGGACGCCGGTGAAGGCGTTGAGGGCGACAGTATGGTCATGTGAGAAAAGGAGCGTATCTGTTATGAGAGACTACCAATCTGAATTTGATAAACGCGTGGCGTATATCCGCGCAAAGCTGCAGGAGGCCCATGCCGGCGGCATTGTCTTCGGCAACTCCGGCGGCAAGGACAGCGCCCTTGTGGGCATTCTCTGCAAGGCCGCCTGCGACAACACCCTCGGCGTCATCATGCCCTGCGCCTCAAAAGTAAACTATGGTCAGGACAAGGATGACGGCAACGCCCTCGCCGAGATGTTCCACATCGAGACGCGCACCGTCGATCTCACCGCCGTGCGGGAAGCGGAGCTCAAGGCGCTCGAGGGCGTGGTCGTGCTCAACGACATGGCGCTGACAAACATTGCCCCCCGGCTTCGCATGACGACGCTCTACACCATCGCCGCGGCGGAGAACCGTCTGGTCGCCGGCACCGGCAACCGCAGCGAGATCTATATGGGCTACTTTACCAAGTGGGGCGACGGGGCCAGCGACTTTAACCCTATCGCCGATCTCACCGCCACCGAGGTTTTTGAGTTCCTCCGCTTCCTGAACGCGCCCGCCTCCATCGTGGAGAAGGCGCCCTCCGCGGGACTCTACGAGGGTCAGACGGACGAGCAGGAGATGGGCGTCACCTACCGCGCCATCGACGGCTTTTTGACGGGCGAGGCCATTGCGGAAAAGGACAAGGCCGTCATCGACCGCTTCCACAGCCGCAGCGAACACAAGCGCCGCCCCATCAGCACCTTCGAGAATCCGTGATGATACTGCCAAACGCCGCCCGGTGGGCGGCGTTTACTTATATTATCCCTTGTTTCCGATCTCTTCGATAAAGTCCGCGGCGCCCTTCGCCCCGGGGCAGGACAGGAAGTCCTCCCGCATACGCCATGCGTTGACGCAAAGCTGCTCGTCCGCAAGCGCGCAGGTAATCGCCGCGCGCAGGGTCTCCGGGGACGCTGCCGCCTTCTCTGTCAGCGGTCTTCCCGCCCCCATCTCTTCCACGCGCCGCGCCACCGCCCGCTGCTCTCCGGTCAGGGGAAACAGCAGCTCCGGCACCCCCATGTACAGCCCCTCCGACGCGCTGTTCATACCGCAGTGCGTGATGAACAGCGACGCGCGGGCCAGTGTCTCCATCTGGTTTACATAATTTTCTACCGTCACATTTTCCGGCAGCTCTCCGAGACTTTCGCGGTCGAATGCCTTGCCGCAGGAGATCAGCAGCTCCGCGTTTTCCCCGCGCACCGCCTCGATACAGTGCCGATAAAAATCCGGGCGGTCGTTGATGACCGTGCCGAGGGAGACATAGACCAGGGGTCTCCCCCGCTTCTGCGCCGGGATCACAGGCTTTACCGACGGCCCGACAAAGCGGTAATGCGTGCTGTCGAAGCTCTCCGCGCAGGGCTGAAAGCGCGCGGAGGTGTAAACGACGGTGTCCGTGTCGTTCTTGTTCTGCACAATGTCCAGCGGACTTTTCACCTCGTAGCCGAGGGGCTTCAGCGCCTGCATGGCGCGGTTCACCCGGGGCATACCGAGCAGGATATCCGCTGTCTCCCGGAGGCTGGACTTCATGTATTTTGCCGATTCCCGGTTGAAGGCGAAGGTGGTGGTCGAGCAGACCATCGGCAGCTTATGCTTCATCGCCGTGAGCTTGCCCCAGAAGCAGGCGGAGTCCGACACGATCAGGTCGGGCCGGAAGTCCGCGATCTCCTTGGAGAGCATCCCGTCCATCCGCGCGGTGAGCTCGAAGGCGCGCACGCTCATCTCTGTTGTAGAGACCCGGCGCATGCGCTTCTCGCTCTCCCGGTCAAGCGGGGTGAGGCAGGCATCGCAAGATATAAAGCATGCCCCGGCGTCCTCGATCTTCTCCCGGAATTCCTCAAACGAGTAATAACGGATCTCATGCCCGCGCTTTATAAGCTCCCGCACGACCTCGATCGTCGGGTTGGTGTGCCCGTGGGCCGGGATGCAGAACCACATGATCTTCATTTCTTTTCGCCTCCGAAAATCTGTTCAAACAGGGTTTCAAAGCTCTTTACCGGCGGGATGGCAATGCCCTGCTTCACATCCCCCAGCAGGATCAGATTGTCCCCGGGCTTGATGCCGAAAAGCTCCCGCGCCTCCTTGGGGATCACGATCTGCCCCTTTGTCCCCACCGTCACCGTCCAGGCGTATTTTCCTTCCGTCGCGCTCATAAGAATGCCCCCCTCTTCTTTGTTATACTAATCATACTATTCATACTTTTCTCTGTCAAGGACTGTATGCGGCCTCAGTAATTTTTTACAAACATGGAGCAGCAAAACTGTGGAATTTCTCTATACAGTCATTTGAAAAAACTTGTTGCGGGCGGCGGATTGCTGTATAATAACCGCATCAAAACCGTATAAAAAGGAGAATGCACTATGGAACAAGCAAGACGTCCCGAAAGCATGGCGCGCATCACCACGCCCGAACTGGCCCAGGCTTTTATTGACGAGCAGATCGCAGCCCTCAAAGCGCAGATCGGCGACAAGAAGGTTCTGCTGGCGCTGTCCGGCGGTGTCGATTCCTCCGTCGTCGCGGCCCTGCTCATCCGTGCCATCGGCAGACAGCTCGTCTGCGTCCACGTCAACCACGGTCTCCTGCGCAAGGGCGAGCCCGAGCAGGTCATCGAGGTTTTCCGCAACCAGATGGACGCGAACCTCATCTATGTCGACGCGGTGGATCGCTTCCTTGATCAGCTCGCCGGCGTGGCCGATCCCGAGACCAAGCGCAAGATCATCGGCAAGGTGTTTATCGACGTCTTTGCCGAGGAAGCGCAGAAGCTCGACGGCATCAGCTTCCTCGCCCAGGGCACCATCTATCCCGACATTCTGGAGTCCGGCCCCGTCAAGTCCCACCACAACGTGGGCGGTCTGCCCCCCGAGCTGAACTTTGAGCTGGTGGAGCCGGTCAAGTTCCTGTACAAGGACGAGGTGCGTGTGGTCGGCAAGACCCTCGGTCTGCCCGATTCCATGGTGTACCGTCAGCCTTTCCCCGGCCCCGGTCTGGGCGTGCGCTGCGTCGGTGCCATCACCCGCGACCGTCTCGAGGCTGTGCGCGAGTCTGACGCCATTCTCCGCGAAGAGTTCAGGCTGAACGGCCTGGAGGGCAAGGTGTGGCAGTACTTCACCATCGTCCCCGACTTCAAATCCACCGGCATCACCGACGGTCTGCGCACCTATGAATGGCCCGTCGTGATCCGTGCCGTCAACACCGTGGACGCCGTCACTGCCGAGGTGGCCGAGCTGGACTTCAAGCTCATGGCCCACATCGTCGACCGCATCACCCACGAGGTCAAGGGCGTCAACCGCGTCCTCTGGGATCTCACCCCCAAGCCCACCGGAACCATCGAGTGGGAATAAGGAAAAAGTGAATCTTTGAGGCCGGAAAGCCTTGAAAACACTGACTTTTTTGTTCCCTTCACTCTGAGTGATAGCAAAATGATAGCACGAGAATCTCAGTTTTGTTGAGCTGCAAACACTGGGTTTGCGAGTGCTACCACCCATCATCCAATAAACCAAAGAGGTCAACCTGACTTTTGCAAGCCGGGTTGACCTCTTTTCTTTTTGCCGTATGAACGGTACTTAGCCTTTGTTCAATTCTTCAATCAGCGCGTCGGACAGAGCTTGCGAGGGCACTTTCGCCCACCGCCCGGATAGATCCAGCTCCGGGTATTTGTAGCGCCAGCGATCATACTCCTCTTTGCTGATCTCTCCGCTCTCCAGCTTGGCAGCCTGTTCCCGCCAGGAACGGAACATATCAAAAAGCTGAAGATAGGTCGTTCCTTTGAATTTGTCCAGGCGAAGACACAATTCACCGTCGATCTCTCCAATTTTGAGACCGTAAATGTCCTCCAGCGCGAACAGCGTGTGCATCAGCCCAATATAACTGTCGATCTCCGGTACATCGAGGGCTTTGGGCGAAACGTCCAGCACACGGGCAAGTTCCGCCGTCAGATCGGCTTTGGGCGTCCGAGCCCCGGTTTCATACTGTGCCATACGGACATCGGCGGTCTTCTCCGAGAAACCGACCATCATGCCCAAATACTTCTGTGTCATGCCCCGCAGGGAGCGGATGTAATGGATTCTTTCACCGATAGCCATAGCAGAAAACTCCTGTCTTCTTATAGTGTCAAGAGCATTTTAGCAAATATGTTTAGTGTTGTCAAGGAATAATTAAATAAATTTGTTTAGTTTTTCTTCTTGACTTAACTATTTTTGTTTAGTATAATTACCATGAGCTAAACTAAATTGCTTAGTAAAATTGGATGACCGTCCGACCAGAGATATACCGCCACGATCTCCCGCAGGGAGGGAGCGCCCCCGAAAGGGGACGACACAGCGCCGCGCAGGGTTGCCTGTCAGGAACCTGGCTTCGGGTAGAACGGCGAACCAGCTTTTCGTAATAAAGTAACTGCTCTCACTTTGGAGGGCACGGAAGGGAGGTGATTCTTATATCTGAACAGGTTTTTATGAAGGTCGATGAGGTAGCGGCCGAGCTTGGCGTTTCCAATTCTTATGCCTATAAGCTGATCCGAGAGCTGAACAAGGAACTCAAGTCCGCCGGCTGCATCGTCATCAACGGTCGTATCGACCGAAAGTTTTTCCACGAACACCTGTATGCTACCCAGAAAAGGAAGGAGGATTGATCATGGCAGCATTCAAAGACAAGAAAAACGGCACATGGTATGTGCAATTCCGCTACACCGACTGGACTGGTGAGCGACAGCAGAAACTCAAGCGCGGCTTCAGTACGAAACGCGAGGCCCAGGAATGGGAGCGAGAGTTTTTGCGGACAAAGCGGGCCGACCCGGATATGAGCTTCGAGAGCTTTGTGAAGCTCTATGAACAGGATATCAGACCGAAGATCCGGCTGAACACCTGGCTCAACAAGGAATCCGTGATCGAAAGCAAGATCCTGCCTTATTTCAAGAAACGAAAGCTATCGGAGATCACGCCGCACGACGTGCTGACCTGGCAGAATCAGATGCTGAAGCAGAAGGACAAAACCGGGCAGCCGTACTCCCCAACGTATTTGAAAAATATCAACAATCAGCTCAGCGCCATCTTCAACCATGCCGTCCGCTTTTACGGTCTGCACGAGAACCCTGTGAAGCGAGCCGGGGTCATGGGTGAGAAAGAGAGCGACGAGATGCTTTTCTGGACGAAAGAGGAATTCCTTCGGTTCATCGACGCGATGATGGACAAGCCTATGCTGTACTACGCTTTTGAGATCCTGTACTGGTGCGGTATCCGGGAGGGCGAGCTGTTGGCGCTGACAGCGGCAGACTTCAATTTCAAGGAAAAGACGTTGCGGATCAATAAATCGTATCAGCGGATCAAGGGCGAGGATGTGATCACGCCCCCGAAGACGAAGAAGAGCATCCGAACGATTGCGATCCCGGATTTCCTGTGTGATGAGATCCAGGACTATTTCAAACAGTTTTACAGTCTGCCGGAAGACGCGCGAGTTTTTCCCCTGTCGAAGCATCAGCTAACGAGGGGGATGGAATATGGCTGCAAGCAGAGCGGCGTGAAGAAGATCCGAATCCACGATCTCCGCCACAGCCACGTTTCCCTTTTGATCAACATGGGATACTCGGCGGTCGCAATCGGGAATCGCGTCGGTCATGAGAGCGTGGATATCACATTCCGTTACGCCCACATGTTTCCGACTGTACAGAAAGAGATGGCGAACAAGCTGAATGAAGAAAGGAGCGCATAAAAATGTCAGCCAAAAACAGAGATGAACACAACCGTTGGAGGAACATCACCGTAGGATTCCGGGTTTCACCCGAGGAAAACGAGCAGATCAACATTGCCGTGTCGCTCTCCGGCTTGTCCAAGCAGGAATACTGCTATCGCCGGTGTCTCAACCGGGAAATCGTGGTGCAGGGCAATCCGCGCGTGTATAAGGCGCTGAGGGATCAGCTTGCCGCGGTTCTCGATGAACTCAAGCGCATTGAGGTTGCCGGCGAGATTCGGGACGAACTGCTGGACAATATCGAGCTGATTACCCGGACCCTTAACGGAATGAAGGAGGAACGACGATGACAGAACCAAAAGAAACGACTGTCCTCAACTCATCTGTTGGCGCAGATGCAGGACAGCCGATTCAAAACCCTTGTGAAGACAGTTTAGCAGATTCTCTCGAAGAATACAACAGATATTTTCGCCAATTGAACGATCCCTCATACCTGGCGACGGTATCCATGAGAGAGCTGTATGAAACCGCGTATGAGAGCAAGCCGCCGTTGATCGACGGCCTGCTCTATCCGGGAACCTATCTCCTGGTCGGCGCGCCCAAGCTGGGAAAGAGCTTCCTGGTTGCACAGCTCGCCTACCATGTCAGCACCGGGACGCCGCTCTGGAATTACCCGGTGAGAAAAGGAACGGTTTTGTATATGGCGTTGGAGGACGATAACCAGCGCCTGCAGAGCCGGATGTATCAGATGTTCAATATGGAAATCGCGGATCAGCTCTATTTTGCCACACACGCGCGTCAGCTCGGAAAAGGATTGGACGAGCAGCTGGAGCGTTTCGTCCGGGAGCCCCCGGATACCAGGCTTATTATCATCGACACGCTGCAAAAGGTGAGGGAGATCGGCGGTGAGGCGTACAGTTATGCGAGCGATTACGACATTATCACCCGGCTGAAAAGCTTCGCCGATTGCCGCGGCCTGTGCCTGATCCTGGTGCATCACACGCGCAAACAAAAAGCGGATGATGTGTTCGATATGATCTCTGGCACGAACGGACTGCTTGGCGCAGCGGACGGTGCATTTCTCCTGCAAAAGCCAAAACGCACCGCAAACGAGGCCACGCTGGATATTTCCGGGAGGGATCAGCAGGATCAGAGACTTCATCTTTTTCGGAACGAAGAAAAGCTGTGCTGGAAGCTGGAGCGATGCGAAACCGAGCTATGGAAAGCGCCTCCGGAAGCGATTCTGGATGCTGTCGCCGCACTCGTTAATGCGGAAAAGCCGGAATGGGCCGGGAGTCCGACAGAGCTGGTGGAAGCCCTTGCAGTAGATATGAAAGCAAACGCGCTGACCATGAAGCTGAATGTCAACACAGGACGCTTATACAGAGAGCACGGTATCCATTACTGGAACAGTAGGACGCACGATGGGCGAAAGATTGTTTTGCGGTATGAGCCGGAGAGTGCGTGACGATGTGTGACGGTCGTGACGATGTTTTCGGCAGCGGATGCGGTATCAAAAACACCGTCACCATCGACACGGATCGTCACAGGGAGCGGGGAAAGGTCAAGGGGGCATACCTGCGGGTGGAGATTTCTTCAAGGAAATACAACCCGAACCCCTTGAGCTTTTCTCACGGAAAACACTCGCGCAGCGGAGGGAAAAGAGATTGCTTTCCCCTCCTGCCCAACGGCGAGTGCCGCGGCTTTTCATGCTTGCAAAATGAAAGCATTGGCACGATAGGCATGCTTTCAAAATGCAAGCATGGATCGGCACACGGAAGTGCCGATGATTCGGCGGGGTGCAGGGAGCCCTTAGCAAAGGGCGCTCCCTGCCGGGGAGCTATCCGCAGATAGCAGGGGCAGCGCCCCTCCGGGAGCATCGGAACGCTGTAACGAGAAGATGCTTCCGGCCTCCCCCTCGGAGAGCCCACGGCACTTTGCAGCCCTCCGGGGATGAAAGTGTCATAGTGGGTTACACACTTTGCAAAAGTTGTGTAACCGCGCCCTGCCCCACCGTTGAAAGGAAAGGAAGTGAAAACGAATGAGTGATAAAAATTACAGTGTGGCCCGCGTCGAGCAGCACACAAAGGCGAGCATCGGAAAATCCGAGCGCCATATCGAGCGCAAAAACGAGAGCTACGAAAACATGAATGTCGATCTGTCCCGGACGCCCATGAACGTCCACTACCAAAGCTGCGGCGATCTGACCTACAATGCCCATCTGGACAAACTGGTGGAAGATGGCAGCATCTCCTTGCGGGGCCTGAAGAAAGACGCGAAAGTGTTCGATGAAATGATTTTCGATGTGAACACAGCCTATTTCGAGGAACGCGGCGGCTATGAATATGCCTGCCGGTTTTATAAAGAGGTGTTCCGCTTTGCTCAGAAGGAGTACGGACCGGAGAACATCGTTTCCGCTGTCATGCACGCTGACGAGCTGAATACAGCGCTGACAGAGCAGTTAGGGCATCCAGTTTATCACTACCACATGCATGTTGTCGCCCTACCGGTGGTGGATAAGGAAATTCGCTGGACGAAACGCTGCAAAGATCCCGCGCTGGTGGGAACGGTTAAGGAGGTCATCCATCAGATCAGCCACTCCAAGAAGTGGGCTTCACAGAAGATCGTAGATGACAGCGGCCATTCACAGATTATCAAATCCTACAGCCTGCTGCAAGACCGATTTTTCGAGCATATGCGAAGTGCAGGATTTGAGGATTTTGAGCGCGGAGAACGCGGCAGCACGGCTCAACATCTCTCCGTAACGGAGTTCAAGGTCAAGAAAGAACGGGAAATGCTGGCAGATATCGAGGATATGAAAAACGAGATGCTCGATGAACTCGGTAAGGTTGAGAAGCGAACCGAGCAGGCGAAGAAGGAAGCCGATGCCGCTGAAGCCCGCGCTGCTCAGATCGTCCCAAAGGTGAAAAAGCTGGACGAAATTGCCCAAGAATACGCTGATGATCCAGAAAAGATTTTACCGCAGCCGGACGTGCTGGAATCTGCCAAGTCGTATAGGGAGAAGAAAGCTAAACCCGCAATTAAGCGTCTCCAGAAGCTGTATCTTGCCCTTTACAACGCTTACTACGATCTCAAACGGGTCTGTGAGAACTTACAGAAGGAGTTGAACCGTGCGCTGGGGCGGATTGGAACACTAGAAGCCACCATTGATCGCATGATCGAAGAGAGCGCGGAGAAGGCTGTCGTCATCGACAAGTACGAAACCTTATGCCGGGGTATTGGCCGCGATCTGATTGAAGATCACGTTCGGGCCATTCGGGAGCATGAAGCCTATGAAAAGCATCTGCGCAAACAGGCTCACAGGCAGCACGAAATCGGAGCGAGATGAGAGGGCGGTCTTTTTTGCCCTGCCACAGCATGAATCCACTTATGTTGTAATTTCATGTGGCAAATACCGTTTCTTCTGTGTTATACTCTTCATGGCAGTTGAGCTTCTTTTGTTCGTTTGGCGGTGTGGTAGCATCATTCTAACAAACTCGACCGCTTTTTCGATTGCCTTAGCCCCACATCTATTGTAACGCTACAACTTTTTGCGTCAATTTGCACGGATAATATTGAAATTTCCTGATACCTTTGGTAGAATACAACTAAGTGTACTCTAGTTTGTGGAGGGATTACAAAATGCTTACTCTAATATTGTCACAAGCACTGGAGCTCTCATCTACACCCAGGCCTGAAATAGAGGTATATGCACACATAATGACAACTGATTGGCCGCAGTTAATTATTAGCTGTTGTTCTATCGTAATTGCCATAATTAGTATTGTTTTTACGTCTCTTTCATATCGAGCGCAAAGAGAATACAATAAGACAGTTTTTCGTTCTTCTATAGATATTGTTGTTGATGATTACTCAAACTGTTTTAAGGTATGCTTGAGGAACAGTGGTTTAGGACCTGCAATACTGAAATCTTTTTCAATTGAAAAAGATGAGAAATCTTATGATAGTATTCAAAAGTTTTATGATAGTTTTGAGAATACACTTAGAGGCGATGACAATGTTGTACTATCAGCCAATATGACTTTTCATGAAGGTGAGGTGCTTAGTCTCGGAACTAGCATTACTTTGTTCGGGATAGAAGAAAAAAATTATACAAATAAAACGGCTTTCAAGAATCACCTCAATTTGATTAAAAACCAATTTCGTGGTGCCACGGTTACGGTCCGTTTTCAAAATCTTGGAGATGATAGAGATCAAGAACCAAGTGTAAAAACGATACAATGAATTTAGAAGGTGAGAGATAGATATGAGCGGAATGCTGTCGCATAAAGATATAATTGATGCAATTACTTCGCGTGAAATAGCCATTGCCCCTTTTAGCCCCAAATCTGAAGATGAACGGTTAACGCCGGCTGGATTCAATTTCTCATTTACAAATTTCGTTATTTCACTAAACAAAAAAGAACTATATCCTCTTCACGAGAATGAATACGGTGAAATCTATTTTGAACTGGAAAAAGGAGATTCGGCCCTTGCTTTAACCCGGGAAACTATTTGGGTCTCTGGAAAATATGCGGGGACATTCCACTCAAAAGTTGGGTTTGCGGCAAAAGGTCTCGGACAGATTTCCACCACGCTAGATCCCGGATGGAAGGGGCAGTTGCTCATTTCAATCAACAACCCAAATGCGAATGATGTTAAAGTTGTTATTGGTCAACGCATAAATGATATTATCTGCTATAAAACGTTTATCACATTATGCTTATATGAACTGAAGACGCCAGCTACTAAGAGATCAGATAATACTTCGGGTAGACTTGAAATAATACTTGGTATTCTTCAAGAAGATTATGAAAAAAACTCGAGACTTATTAAACAAGTAACAGGTCTTATGCAGAAGGAGCGTGAATTAACAACAAAATATGGGCTTGTCTTTGACTTGGATCCGCCAAAACAAGATACATATGAACACTTTGTTGAAGCGCATAATGAAATATTAGCGATGCTAGAAAAAATAGCTCCAAAAATAAAGAAAGATAGCACTAAAACAGAAGTGGTGAATTAGGAAAGGCATGGATAGAAATATGTATAAAGTAAAAATAAAAAAGCTTTCGGAGGATGCGAGTATTCCGGCAGCGTACTACGAGGGGGATGCTGGCTTAGATATATCCTCAATTGAGTCCTTGGTAATACATCCAGGTAAAAGGGCGCTGGTACACACAGGAATCGCTATTGAACTTCCTAAAGGGACGGAGGGCCAGATTAGGCCAAGAAGTGGATATGCACTTAAAAACGGGGTAACTGTTTTAAACACACCGGGTACCATTGATGAAGGATATCGTAACGAACTTGGTGTTATTTTAATAAATTTGGGTGATGATGATTTCTTTATAGAAAAGGGAATGCGCATTGCTCAACTGGTAATTAAGCCAATTGTACAAGTATCCTTTCAACTTGTTGATGAGTTAGATCAATCGGAGCGAGATACTGCTGGATTTGGATCAAGCTCTTCCCACAAATAATGATGAACGGTCTACATAAATGGGGGCTTTTGAGCGCATAAAGTATGTTAGCTGATGAGCAGCATTCTGAGTTAATGAGAAATGGGGTTATAACCGATGGCCGATTACCATAAATCTGTTGAGATGGCATATCAGCAAAGAACTCAATTTATCCTTGTTGCGTTAACGGGCAGGACTGGCGTTGGATGTACTACTACTGCTTCCATTCTAAAAAAACCGTTTTCAGAGCTGGATCTACACACGCCAAAAGATAAGGAATTCAACTCGGTAAATGAGCGAAAGTATTCGATAATTTATAACTTTATGCAAGATGATCATTGGAGCCCGTTTACTGTAATTGAAGGCAGTTCCATCATTTTATCCTTTGTTATAGGAGCATCTCACCGAAGTCTTATAGATTATTTCAAACAATTTCAGCATATTACTGAGTCTAATAATGTTCGCATTGAGTCTTTTGCTGAAGTTTTTAAGCGTCTCGAAGGGATTGATTATCTTTTTGATAATCAAAACTTGTGTGATCCCAAAGGCCTTGACAGTATAGATAGCATTTTGAATGAAGAGAAGACCGTTAAAAAATACTATGAATTCTATGTTGAAACCCTTCCAAAACTCAAAAAAGAATTTAAAGACATCTTACAGACTTACTCTTGCTATATTGATGAGCATGGCGATCAGCGTAAAGCAAATCTTTATTCCTTTTTTATGCAGCAGATTGGTAATAATGTTCGATCAAGTGGCAATCCTTATCTATCACAATATACTGAAGATCATTTTTACAGTGTAGCGGACAGGATAGATAAAGTAATTAAACTGATTCAAAAATACAATGAGAATAATACAATTTCAAGCACGAGAGTTTGTATCGATGCGATTCGCAATCCATATGAAGCATTTTATTTCAAGGACAAATACAGTTCATTTTATTTGATGTCTGTCAACACAGATGAAGAAACTCGCCGGAAAAGAATGAGTTATTTAGATGCTGAGGCGCTCAAGCATCTTGATGAAACCGAATTCCCAACATCGCCCAATGAAATCGATGGCTTTTTCCATCAGAGCATCCCTGCTTGTTTGGAGATTTCTGATATCCATCTTTATAATCCACAGCAAACCTGCGGCAAGAACTATTTTCTTACTGAGCAATTAGTGAAATACGTAAGTTTAATGATCCACCCTGGGCTTGTGACGCCGACTAATATAGAACGGTGTATGCAACTGGCATATAACGCAAGGCTGAATTCGGGCTGTCTATCCCGTCAAATCGGTGCAGTCATCACCGATCAGCATTATTCTGTTAAAGCTGTCGGATGGAATGATGTTCCAGCTGGTCAAGTGCCTTGCAATCTTCGCGATGTATGCAACTATTGCAGAAACAAAGACCCTGAATCATATAGTGAATTTGAGCTGGAGGATATCGACTTCTCATCCGCTTTGTATTCGATTCATGGGAAACTGGTAGCCTCAACGATATCTGAAAGAAGATTTCCCTATTGCTTTAAAGACGTCTACAACAGTTTGAAGGGCGACAGGAATCAAGTACATACCCGTTCCCTCCATGCCGAGGAAAACGCTTTCTTGCAACTTGCAAAGTACGGAGGTCAAGGGATTCAAAACGGCTATTTATTTACAACAGCAAGCCCTTGTGAACTGTGTTCAAAGAAGTCTTACCAGCTTGGTATCAAAGAGATTTACTATATTGATCCATATCCAGGTATCTCGTTTTCTCATGTTCTGAAGTTCGGAAATACTCATAATCCACAATTAAACTTGTTCTATGGGGCTATCGGAAATGCTTATGTTTCTCTATACACGCAAAGGATGCCGATTAAAGATGAACTACAGCTGTTAACCGGTATTAGTGGAAAAAAAGCCAAAAAATACTTAGCTCATGAGGCTATTTACAGACTCGGTGTTCAAGACATTAAATATGTTTCTCGAGAAATATCGTTCTGCTTTGACACAAGGGATTGTATCAGAAGTATAGAGAAGGTAGAGATTCAAGCGTTGAGGGATAACATTTCAACTATTCCGATCTCATTTTATTGGAGCGGAAGCTCTTTAGAAGGCGTAGAATTTACAGACCATACTAATTATTTGGCTGATGCTTCCGAAGGGGAAAAGCCAAGTATTACATATGAAAACAAAACAGAAAGTGCAAGGCCATATATAGGAATTGCAACATTAACCCCGGGCATGAGAGAAGGAAAATCCTGCAAATTTGAAACGGTAGTCAATTTAAGGGATGCTGCACATATTATGAATCCTTGTTTATCACAGTTTGTTCCGGTGCTAACTGATAAATTGGTGCTACGAGTGAAGGCGCGGAAGAATCTATTAGAAGATGTGAGAGGTTCTTTTTACGCAGATGAAAACATGGATCCCGAGAAAAAAGTTCAATCTTATGAAGTTGAAATATCGACTGACGGAGAATATACAGTCTACTCCTATTCCATAGAGCATCCTGATCTTAACTGCACTTACTGTATTGAATGGAATTTCTCTCTCAGCGATTAAGGGATGCTTTGTCAAATCATAGTGGCTTTATTATTTTCGCTTGTCGCTACCAAATAAGTAACAAAGCAAAGAACGATATAGTCTCAAAAGGCAATCCTGAATAAAGCAATCATAACCGCCAGTGAACTGGTGGTTTGCTCAGACACTATATAATATATTTCGCGGCTGCTATCAATTGCAAGGCAGGCTAATTCGGGCAGAAGGAAAACAATTAACGATAGGTTTAACTTGCCGTGCGGGACTGATTCACAAAAGACAGCAGGTTTTTTGAACTCCTGCTGTCTTTTATATCATTCAGGGTGAAAAAGCACTTGCATTTCTGAACCCTTTTGCATATAATAAAAGCAAGAGTTAGTGGAAACGCTAATTTGGGGCTGGTCGAAAGACCCTGGTCCACCGAACGGCGGGGGAAACCCCCGCCTTTTTTTATACAGAGGAAATGAGGACGTACCATGGCAGAGAGAATCCTTAGCTGCTTCATAGACGAGTCCGGAGATTTCGGCCCATATGACTTCCGTTCACCCAACTATTATGTGTCGATGGTTCTGCATGATCAGAGCATTGACATTTCAGAGAAAATTGCCGGAATGGAAGCCAGAGCGGCAAACCTGGGTTTTCCAAATCACGCAATACATACCGGGCCGCTGATCCGAAGAGAGAACGTCTATGTCAACGACCAGATGGAAGACCGAAAGCATCTGTTCAACGTCCTGTACTTTTTTACCGTTCAGCTCCCAATTCGGTATTTCTGTGTAAAAGTAAACAAGGCGGAGTGCAGCGATGAAATCCAGCAGACCGCGCGCCTGAGCAGGCTCATCACCGCGGAGATTCAGACACACTGGGATTTCTGGACAGCTTTTGATCGGATTATCGTTTACTACGATAACGGACAGACACAATTGACGAGGATTATAACCTCGGTTTTCAATACGCTCTTTACAAATGTCGAGATGCGCCGGGTTCGGCCTGTGGATTATAAGCTGTTCCAAGTGGCAGATCTGATTTGCACTCTGGAAATGTTGGAGGATAAAGCGGAACACAACGGGTTTTCAAAATCCGAAACAGAGTTCTTCGGCAGCGCCAGCAGGTTCAATAAGGACTATCACAGAAAAGTGAAGGGAAAACGACTGTAATATTATAAGAAGACCAAAGAATAGTAAAAAGCAATACATAAAACACACAACAGGGATTCAGCCATTATAGGCTGAGTCCCTGTTTTTTTTGGTAAGAAGACAACCCCTAGCTATGCTAGGGAGGTAAGTGCTCAACAACCACCCGTCCCACGAAAAAGGCCGACGCATGAACAGCGTCGACCTTTTTGCATATTCAGTTATCGAGTTTCTTTCTCAGTGCCGGGTTCCAGGGTAGCAGCGCGTCCAACTC
>Ga0247608_10001422_pt1 | contig 33232 bp, 36 predicted proteins | sample 176DNAGHGlowgp2_FD_193490 | JGI IMG/M metagenome (GOLD analysis project Ga0247608, IMG submission 193490) | Sheep rumen microbial communities from Palmerston North, Manawatu-Wanganui, New Zealand - 1766 DNA GHGlow gp2 | ecosystem: Host-associated > Mammals > Digestive system > Stomach > Rumen ...
TTATACCATCTGATCTCGTAACTATGATTGCTTATGACCAATGTTCCCGAATTATACTTTTCCACCGTTTCTGACTCGTAAACTGTGAAATTTTTCCAAAGAGTTTTTATGAAAGTGTCTTTTTCAAACGGTATCATACTCGGCTCAGCAGTTTTTGCCGTTCTGGTCAGAACAGGCGCGCTGACAATGGCAGCCTTCGCTGAGAGCACAGCGCTCCCGAGAGCGCCCTGCGGCAGATCTGCGAAGTTCCACAGCAGCATTGCCGCTGCTGCCGTACCAGCTAAGATTCGGCGTTTCAGTTTATTCATAGTCTCTCTCCTCCTTGTCACTGTTCCTTGGTCAGACGATAAGTCATAAGCTCAATTCCATCGGCGGTCTCCGTTATCTCCACCCAAGAAGAAACCTCCTCGCCGAGCACCTCGCCCTTGGCTTCGCTGTCGAAGAAGAACTTGCCGTCCTCTTCCTTCCACGCCTTCTCTTCGAGTATCATCGTGGATCCGTCATAGAGTGTGAACTCACCCGAAGCCACTTCGGCTTCTATCTCCTCCTTCGGAACGTCTGCAGGTATCGGCATTACAACGAGCACCTTGCCGTCCTCGGTGAAGATGTAGCTGTATGCGAGCGACTCCTTTACGTAGTCCTCGGCATTCGCGTCTGCGAGAATGTCAGCCGCGCTCCGCCATTCAAGCTTTAATGTCTTGCTGTTGAAGACCTGTGTCTCTGCAATGTTCCATTTTCCGATGATTTCCATAATAATTCCTCCTTTATCCTAACGGCTCATGCCGGTTCAGGCTTTTTCGACCCTGTGCATATCGAAGAGTATGAAGCCGTCTCCGTCGGGAACTATCTCGTTCCATTCGGTATTGCCATTCTCGAATGCGGCGATGTAAAGCTTTCCGCCCTCTTCCTTCCACTCAGACGCCTTCATCAGATCATAGTCATCATCGTAGCTCTCAGCCTCGCCGGCAGGAGCGATACCCTTGGGAATGAGCATGAGTGCCTTGCCGTCCTCCCCGAACACGTAGACAGCGCGAGCCATGCCCTTCTGCATTGGGTGGACATTTTCGTCAGCGAGTACGTCCGCGACCTTTCGCCAGGTCTGCTTGAAACTCATATCAAAGACATTTGCGTCTGTTATCTTCCATTTTCCAACAATACTCATATTTTTCCTCCTTATGCCCACGGATCTGTGCTCTCGGGCTGTCTTATATCTGAAAGCAGGAACTGCTCCCAGAGGTACCATTTGCCGTCCTTTGCCTGCCTGAGCTGAACATACCTCGGAGAATCAGCTCCGCCGGACTGTATGAACATCTTGGCGTATCCCTGCTCCTGATACGAATACGGGTTCTCGCTGACCTTTATCGTGTACGGCTCAGCGGGAGTGTAGTCGTTCTGCGGCACAGCTCCGACGAAGTACGAGCGCGGAACATAGTCCTTGCCCATGAAACGGTCGCGTATGAACTGCTTGTCGTGCTCGGAAAGCGGCTGAGGTCCCTTGAGTGTGTTGAGCATCTGCAGTGAAAGCTCTGCGTTCTGCGGATAGAAGCACAGTGCAAGCACAGTGAGTGCTGCCGTATCGAACGGCGTTGCAAGCTGCGCCTGAGGCAAAGCCCTGAACTCATCAAGGGTATCCGGCAGTTTCGCGAACTGTACCTGAACTGTCTTGTTTCCGGCTGCCTTTACGGCATCGCGCGCGATACTTTCGGTCGTCTGTTTCAGCTTGTCAAATAGTCCCATAGTCTGTTCCTCCTTACAGGGTATATTAATATTAGTATATCTTTTATTTTACAGCAAGACCGTCCGCGAGGCAATAACGGAAGCCAAAGTTGACCCAAGAAGGTCATCTTTGTGCCAAATATTTATCAACAAATATGTACAAAGCTCACAAAGGGGCTGACACTGCTTTTCTACGTATAACAAAAAACAGGCTGCCGGCTATAAACTTGCGTTTCATAGCCGACAGCCTGCGTAACTGCCCGAGGGGGGCTCCCCTCAGTTATTATACTTCACCGTGATTGATGACAAGTCCGCCGCCTCTTGCCTCGATCGCAAGCTGCAAGCGGCTCTTGAAGCCCGTTTTCGCGAGCATCTCTGCGATGTTCCGTTTTACCGTGCTTTCCGACATATACAGCCGTTCGCCTATCTCCTTGTTGGAGGCTCCCGCCATCAGCTCGCGCAGCACATCCATTTCGATGTCTGTCAGCTCCGTGCTGACGATACGCCCGAACTGTATCACAGGCATTGTTGTGGGATAGATGGATTCGCCTGCCATAGTCCTGTTCATTATCTCAAGAAGCGGCTGTTCCTGCACCTCCTTGTGCCAGAAGCTCTCAACGCCTATCTCCTTTGCCCTGTCGATGTAGGTAACCTCCGGCATAGAGGTAACAAGCAGTATCTTCACTTCGGGACGCTCCTGCTTTATCTGCCTTGCCGCATCAAGACCGTCCATTCCGATACCCATCACAACGTCCAGCAGCACGAGATCTATATCCTGTTCACAGCATATTCGGACAGCTTCCTCTGCTGTCTGTGCCATTCCTGCGAGCTCGTAGTCCGGCGAGCTTTTTACTGCCGTCTCGAACATCTGCCGCACCATTTTCTGGTCATCAGCTATCACTATCCTGTATGCCATTTTCGTATTCCTCCTGTGCTTTCTCCGGCAGATGAAGTATCATTTCAAACTGCGGAGAGCTGTTTATTGTCATCGTACCGCCTGTTTTCTCTGTCATGCGCCTGAGATTGGCAAGTCCGCCCGTTTCTTTCACAGGTGCGCAGGGCGGTGTGCCGTTGTTGGTGAAGCGCATAACATAGCCGTCCGCTGTTTTTTCTACCGTTATATACGCAATATCGCCCTCAGCATGACGCAGGACATTTGTGACGTGGACGGTTATCGCTGAGTCAACGACTGAGCTGAGCGTTTCATCTTCAGGGAGTTCGCCGCTCAGCTCGATTCGGATACCGAGACTCTCTGCGTGTGTCAGACTGAAAAAGCACGGCTCCTGCCAGCTTTCCCGCTCTTCATCCTTCAGCAGAGCGATATTTCTCCGCCACAGCGAGAGCATTTCCTTTGTGTCGGTATTTTCGGGTGCGGCGAGGAAATGCTTGGTCATCAGCAGCATTTTGCCGAAGCTGTCGTGAATGTGCATCTTGATATGCAATGTCTCCTTGTCCATAATGATGTACTGTATCGAGGAGTTGAGCGCCTTCAGCCGCCGGTTTATCTTCTGCACCTTTTTCTGCTTTTCACGCAGTTCCTCTGTCAGTTGGTACTCCTGCGTGACATCGAAGGCAAGCAGCTCGTGTATAGTTCTGCCGTCAAGCTTATCTTCGCGATGAGCAAAGCTGTAAGCCGAGCCGTCTTCCAAGCAGACAACGGGTGATCCCCTGCCTGAGAAAACGGATCTCTGAAATTTCTCTGCGTCCATAACGCTGCTGCCTGTAAGCTTGCAGGCAATGCTGTTCATTTTCCGGTTTGTCAGCTTTGTCAGTCCGCCGTCCCAATAGAAGCATATCCCGACAGGCAGCTCGTCCATACATTCCTTGACGGACATCAGCGTCAGACTGCGTTTTCTTGTCCGGATACAGCTTATTATCTCCATAATGGCAATCCCCGTCAAAACAAGGGCGATCAGCAAAATAACAACGGGCTTTTCTATAAACGCTCTGTTATGATATTCGATATGGTCGATCAATACTTGTACCAGCAGCAGCGTGACGAGCATCTCTGCAAAAGAAAGCGCGATACGGCGAACATTTCCGTCCAGCAGCAGATGAATGATTATCGTCAGGAAGAATGCACAGCAACAGATCATCAGCCACAGCGTAAGTCCGCCTAAAATGCTCTGCATGATGCTATCCATTTGCTGCACCTCCTATGGCAAGAGTAATATGCTGTATATCGTCCTCGGTGTATGATGTGAGTTCCAGTCCCGTATGGTGGATACTGAGGCTGTCGGCGCGGACTTCGCTGTCTGTTTCTATCGAGAGCAGAGTATTCTCATCGGGAACTATCTTCACGGAAAGAGCACTTGCGGTATCTGTCACAGACTCAATGACAGCTTCAAACACATCATATGCTGCGATGAGCATTCCCGACGATATTTCCTTTGCCTCCCCGTTTACCAGCTCACAGACGATACCGAGCGCCCCTGTCTGTTCAATACTTTCCCGGACCGAGAAATACAGCTCGTCCGTTGACATCGTGCGGCTGCGGTCGGAGGCAAGCATAAGGTTTGAGCAGCGCTTGACGTATGTGCCTAACAGCAGACAGCGCTTCATTTTCTGCTCAAGTCCGCCGCTGCCGTTCATTATCCCGTCTATCTTAACAAGCTGGGGATGCGTATGGCGTGCGATCTTGTCATATAGCCTGTTCTGCGTTTCATATTTTGCCTTTTCAGCGAGGAAACGGTTTTCTTCCTCGATAAGATCATTTTCGCCTGCTATCTGCTCCGTCAAGTCCGCAATGTCGCTGTTTAGCCTGTCCAGAGCGGAGATGTCCTCGCTCCATGTCACGCTTCCGCCCCTGATAGTATGGGTCTTGCGTATGAAGTCAGTATTCCCCACGGTATCGGTGTGAGCTCCTGAACGGTATACCGTTTCTCCGTCAGCGCTTTCCATTTCCGCATTGATATGAGTTATCTCAAACAGCCTGTTGTATCCCGTGTTTGAAGGTATGAGCCCTATCCTGATACAGCCTTCCCAAAGTCCCATATACAAAATAAGGTATATCTCCTGTATGTTGTAAAGACTGATGCCAAACATATGCGGTGAATTTCCGCCACAGATATAGTAGATCACAACAAGAACAAAAGCAGCAGCCGACGGAATTATCGGTATATACCATTTCCTGCGGCACTGCGACAGCTTGCACTTTTTTATCAGCAGAAGGAAGGAACCGAGCGTGAAAGCGAACGCCCATACAAATATGACATAGTAGAGCCAGTGGAAGCTGATATGATCACTTGTGTCAGATGCTCTGCTGTACGAAAGTACAAAGTGGTGAAGGTCATTTGTAAGAACGCCGGACATCAGAACACCTGCCGCGGCCCAGAATACCTTTATAGGTACAGGCATAGCCGTACTTTCATCACGGCTGACATACACTGCTGCGCTCATCGAAAGCATAGGCAATGAAATAAACGAAATATAGAACAAGTAGTAAAGATATCGGTCAGCAAGAGCAGAATGTGTAAACAGCATCCACCGGCAGATGCGTACGATAAACAGCATAAGCAGAAATACAGCGATAGCAACTATATGCCGCCGGATACACTTATGGACTATCCTCTGTACAACAGACGCTGCCCATGCAATGATGATGAAGCTGTACATAATAGATGCCGGAGTGTGGATACACATCGGGAACCATGAAAACTGAGACAGGATATTTACAGTGAACGCGAAAGCAATGGCTATGACAAAAGCTGCAAAGTAATCCCGTTCCGTCTTTGCGGTATGAAGCAACGCACTGACCTCCCATTTGGTCTTTTCTGTATTATATCATAAAAGCGAAGCGTTATGATATAATTGCCCGATATGCAGGGAGCAAATCTCCGATTTGCGTATCTGCAAGGGCATTAAGATAAACTATAATGAATGCTTTTGCATTCATTATATCATATTATGTCTGGAATAGCAAGGATGCGCGGCGATATACTTCCGTTCCGGAGAACTCAGCCGCGACACAGGCTGCGGCGACACGCCGCTTATATCATATTATTTGACGAACAGCAAGGGCGCGCGGCGAAATTCGTCCGCCCCTGACAGCTTCGGCGCGTCAGAGCAGAGGATTTGTGACAGATACGGAAATGAAGGGGAAAACGAACAGTATAATGTTGACTTTAGCGGTGGAGTGTGGTTTAATGTGTGGAGCTGCTTTAGTGCAGAAATCCAACAATAAGGGTGAAAACAAATGACAAATAGTACGGAAGCACAGCCGTTTTACCGGCTGTGCTTCATAATGCTCACGTCGGGGCTGCTCGGCGGATTCGCCACAACTACACCGTCCGCCGCTCAGGCACAGAATATTGACGAGAACTGCCGCGCCGCCGTTGGGCATATGCAGAGAATCACGCATATGTTCATCCCAATAGGCTCGGTCTGAAAGCGGATGATCAGCTCCTCCACCGAATGAAAAACATATCGTAACTCCCATCGATATAATCCGCCTTTCTTCGAAAAATCAGCAGAGAAAGCTCCATGCCTTCTCATACCCGAATTATAGCACACCAGTGAGCAAAATGACAATCAGAAGGAATCAAATTTCTCATGTCAGCAACCTCATCTAGAATCGGATATACATATTATATCTCTATATCGCAGAAAACAGTGAAAGACAAGTATCCCAAATAATAATTTTATTGACAAACAGCCGGACTCACCATAAACGCAACATAAAAAGACGCCTCCCATACGGGAGGCGTCTTCATATCAAGTATTATGCTTTCTTTGGAGCCATAAACTCCTTCATTGTGGGGATGTCGCCGGATGATGTAGAGACGAGCGCATAGTACGTGAGTATCGAGGAAGCATCCTTTGCGTCGACCTTACCGTCAGTGTTGACGTCGGCTGACTTGTGCCTTTTCCGCAGGTCACCGAGTATATGTCGTAAGTGTACAGTTCGGCGACACATCTGCATCACCGGTTCATTATTTTATCACAGCTACTCAGAAAAGTAAAGACAGATACAAGGGACCGCCCGTGAAGGGCGGTTCTGCACTTATTGGTTGTTTGGATTCTGCATACGCATCTATCGGTATATTACGCCTGCAAGAGCGCTCATGAAAGCATCATTTCATTCTCAAAATATGTGTCCCTTCTGAGGGCTCAACATTAGTGCTTATTATCACACTATCTCACTCTTAACATTCGGATATCGTGAGTATATTAAGATCTGACAGGCAGACTTCTTATCACACCAGCATCAAACTTCTGTATAGCAAGGGCGTCATTCGCTGTGATACCGTCGCCGGAATTGTAACAATCCGCAGCAGTTTTGGCTTCATCTTTAAGATCGTACTTGTCTTTGTTCGCGATGTATTGCAGTATTGCAACTGCATCAGCAACAGTTACCTTCCCGTCAAGATTAGCGTCTCCTGCCATTCGCATGGCTTGGGCTGTTGTTGAAGCAGAAGTCGTAGTAGTTGTTGTAGCCTTTGTAGTCGTGGTGGTTACTGCTTTGGTCGTTGTTGTGGTCGCCTTGGTAGTAGTAGTTGTCGCTTTTGTTGTAGTTGCCTTTGTTGTTGTAGTCGCTTTAGTCGAGGTGGTGGTGGTTGCTTTTTTAGTGGTAGTCGCTGCCTTTGTAGTAGTGGTTGTAGTAGTTGTTGTAGTCTTATGCGGAACTGTTGTTGTGGTATATACATCGGGCTTCGGGTCCTCTGTGAGCTGCTTTATCGTGATGTCAAAGTATTCATCATAGGCTGTGTGTGGTATCACTTTGCCGTACGGAGTATCCGTATTGTAAGGTATGACCTCCACCGTGCAGGAATACTCAGTATCTCCGAGCTTGAACCTGTGCTCACCGTCAGCTCCGAATACAGCCTCCCCCTTTGAATTGGATATTCTCATTTCATAGTATCTGAACGGGTCGATATACAGGTTAAGCCCCGATATGCGCGGGCACTTTGAAAGCGGTATCTGTTCAAGATATGTTTCAGGTTCGGTCTCTTCATAAGACATAAAGTCGATGAAATTGCATTCGCCGATCTTACCCTTTTCTCCCATTTCAATGTGGAGCGCACCCTTTGTTTCGTCGTGGAGATAAACGAATGAGATACCCTCATAGAAATTTTTCGGGTCAGTTACGACTTCGACCTCTTTATGTTCGTCAGTGAGATAACCTCTGTAATCGTATACGTAAGAGTCCTGCTTTTCTTCATACCAACCGTTTATTGGACCTGCGCACTGCATAAATACGGTAGTGGTATTGTCGACAATGTAGTAGCCCTTGTTGTCATCCGAGTGCACAGGCCTTACCACATTTGCTGTGTGTGCCGGCAAATGTACACAGAGGAGATCGCGGTCTCTCGTTGCGATCTCGTCGCCGATGCTCATTCTTGAGAGCATATCAAATTCATACGCCATACCACCACATACACTTGAATGAAAACCGATAGCAGCAGTCGGAGAATTCATCAGTCCGCTCATTCTTAAACTCTTTGACTGGTCTTTGTCATAGGTATAAAGCACCGAATACCTTGTATTAGTACGGATGAAGTTTGTTATCTTCTCCATTTTCTGCATATTATTGAGCGAAGGATCATCTAAGTTGTATTTTTCTATGACCTCTCTGGCATACATCTGTCCGACAATGTGCTCATATTTAGACTGTCCAAGAGCATTGAGGAATTGAAGCCTGCCATTCAGATTCGGATTTTTCTTATACTCGCTCTCTGCGATCATATAACAGTCTTCCATATCCGGCATAGCCTGGAATTTTACACCCTCTATACTGACAAGCTCGCGGAATTTATCAAGATCGTCCGATGTTGAATAATATGCCTTGTCGATAGGGTCGTATACATAGACCTCGCTCAGTGGAGTATCGAGTCCAAATGATGATCTGTCAACCATATTGAGATTAGTAAAATCGATATAGACCGTATCCAATGAAGTTACATAAATGTCGTCCAACGACACACTGCTTATCTCACGGATAGTACGAGGTAACTTGACAGTGGTAAGCTTAACGCGGTCAGACGCCATATTAACTGTTATCGGCGTCAAGCCTTTACCTAAGACTGTAACAGTATAGCCGCCAAGTTTTTCGGGAATATCAAGAACACCGTGATATCTCCGGTCATTACTGTGCTTCGGGACATCGTCAACATTATCTCGTTTGCCAGAGGTGACTTCTGTGCTCTGGTGATATTTTTTTCGAGCGACTTATAATCAGCATAGAACCAGGTACACACGGCAGACACCTCCAAATGTATTTGCCATTATTATAGCACAGCTGCTCGGGAAAGTAAAGATTGTAAAAGAACCCGCCCGTGAAGGGCGGTGAGATAATTATGTATGGAGCGCGGATTTGTATTGTACAATCACGCACGCAAGTTGGATTGTGCAGACAAAGATGACAATTGTCACTGCTGTTGTGATGAATGTCACCTTTACAAGTATTATGTAAAGTAATATACTAAAAGTGCTTTGGTAGCCTACACAAGCTTAACAATTTGATTTAGAAGGAGATTTGGAACTATGGATTTTAGGATAACATCAAAGAAGCTCATATCATCTGCAATGGCGTTTTCGCTATTATCCGGCGTCGTTGTATCGGCAGATTCACTACCGCAGAAGACTCTCTTCCCGACAGGCGCTATCACTGCCTTGGCTGCCTCTTCCAAAACCTATGGGAACTGGGAATACGTCGAACTGACAAGATATACCGCAAAGGTTGTGGGATATAGCGGCAATGAGACAAACGTTATAATTCCCGAATCAATAAACAATCACACAGTAAAAGAACTGGGAGAGGGGTTATTCGCCGAAAATTCAAGCATCAAATCAGTCGTTATACCCAGAGGAGTTACTGCAATACCCAAGGAGACTTTTTTGAGATGCAGCAGCCTTTCCTCTATATCTCTTCCCTACGGTATCAAGACTATCGGAAAGGAAGCCTTCAGAGGTCTTTCAAGCCTTGAAACGATTTACCTCCCGAATTCTCTGCAGAGGATCGACGATGATGCATTCTATTTTTGTACAAAGCTGAAAACGGTAAATATGCCGTCCTGTGAATATGTCGGAAGTGGCGTTTTTTCACGTACCGGACTGACGTCGTTTACCTTCCCGTCTAATCTGAGATACATCGGTAACGGTATTTTTGATAACACCAATATCACCTCTGTCAAGCTCACAAACAGGGATTCAAGAGCATTCAGCGCAGAGGAAGGCGCTTTAACTAACTGGAATCTGACAAATATCGACGTACCCAATGCAGAGATCTTCGGCGTTCTTCTCAGAGACAGCGCTCTTAAAGACTCAAGAAAACTGACTAGCGTCAACGGTTCTTCGTTAGTACAGTATACAAGCTCAAGATTCGGTCCCTATACCAGACCGACGATCAAGTCCGACTATTTTGCTCAGATACAGAAGTATTTTGATACCGTTGATGCTGATAGGATTGGCTTCTATGAGGAGTACCTCAGTGCAGACATAAGATATATCGTAATGGATACTACTGCCGGTTGCAGAACAGACGGCGAGAAGATACTTGCTCTCCATGACTGGGTATGCAATAAGGTCGACTTTGATTACCTTCCCAACGGAAAGGAAAACCATGCTATTTACAACCATGTGGATTCTTCTGTATTTATGAGGGATAAGACTGTGTGTGACGGCTACGCTCGCGCTATGAAGCTCCTGCTTGATCAGGCAGGTATCGAAGCGTACTTTACTGCTTCCGGTACTCATGCGTGGACCATCGTCAAGCTGGGCGACTACTACTTCCATCTTGATGCCTGCCACGATGATCTCTCATCTCCTATGACATACGACCACTTCCTTAAGTCTGACGACTACATAAGCAAATGTGGCAGCCATAAGAACTGGGTGACCTCAATGGCGGAAAACGCGAACTATCCTCAATCGCGAATAATTTCATCCTATATTTATGGTACTCCTACCTGTCCTTATTCTATGGGAGATGCAAACCGCGACGGAAAGGTTGATAAGAACGACGCTAAGCTTATTGACAGTATCCTGAACGGCAGACCTATCTCTAAGTATTACGACGGAACTCTTGCTGACGCCGATCTCGACGGACAGCTTACTTCAAATGACGTATATACCATAAACAGGATAGTTTCAAACTCATAAACCTCAGGGTCGTATGGTCTTGCAGTCTGAATTAAAACTTAATAAAATAAAGAGCTCTGTATAAGTCGACTCGCCATAATAAAGCAAAAGGGCTTCTCCATAATTGGAGAAGCCCTTTCTAGTATAATGGAGTCTATCCTAAAATTTGTGTTAACCTCTGAACCTGTTTTGGGGCAAATAATAATCTCTGTCATTTTATTTGAACTGTAAGTAATTGCGTATTATAGATAAAAATCTTCCCTTAAGGCGGACAGATCTGATATGAACTAAGGGACGGACCACAGGCTGCTTTCACGATGAAAGCTGCTTCGGGCACGTCCCTGTTTTCTTTATTTGACGGATCTGTCCGCAAACTCTGCGCGGCTTTTCACCTTATTTTCCGAGATATCCCCTCAGCTCGGCAAGTCTGCTTTTCATGTCACTGAAGCCGAGCAGATACAGCGCTCCGAGCTTATCCATGTCGCCGTCAAATCTTGTGACTGTGACAGGTCTTGACGGAGCTATCAGGAATATTTCACCCGCCAACGCCTTTTCTTCCAGCATCCCGACCATTGAGTTGAAGTTCCCGTTGGTCTTTTCCATTGAGCTGAGAAGTTCGGGGTATCTGCGGTACATGAACCTTGCGGCTCGTGAAAGTCCCGGCTCACGGCGGTATGAGAGCTCTCTCGTCCGCACAACGACGATCTTCTTCTCGCCGCTGCTTTCCGCCCACGGAAACGGTATCTTCTCCGCACAGCCGCCGTCAAGGTAAGGCACTCCGTTTATCTTCACCGGCATTGATACATACGGTACGGTTGCCGATGCCTGTACTGCTCTTGAAAGGTTGCATCTGCCCTTTTCAAAGTATTCTACCTTGCCTGTAAGCATATTTGTTGCGGATACAGCCAGTCTGCGCGAAGGGTCGGAAAGGCGCTTTCTGTCGAGCGGAAGTTCCTTGATTATCTGCTTGAACAGATATGAGAACCCTGTGATGCCGTGATCGCGGAGAAGTGCTCCTATCCCGCAGTAATTCCAGTCATGGCGGTATGTTAGGTCGATCCTCGCTCCCCAGCCTATCTGTCCCGAGACGTATCCGATAGCTGACAGTGCTCCTGCCGAGCACCCCACGACCGAGGTGAAATTTATATCGTTCATCATCAGGCAGTCGAGCACGCCGAGGGTATACAGTCCCTTCCAGCCGCCGCCCTCAAGCACGATGCAGCCGTTTGTAAGAGTATCTCCCGCTCTGCCCGATGGGAGCTTGTCAAGATGTCGGTAAACCTTTCTTTCCATTATATCATCACTTTCTGTTTGGTATTATTCTTTGCAGCCGTTCAGATCGTTGTGATGAACGGTGTGAGCAGTATGATTATCATGCATACAGGGCATACATATTTGATCATCACTCGGAACAGCAGCTTTGCCTTGAACTTTTTCTCGCCGTGCAGCACCTCTTCCTCGACGTAAGTCGTTTTTGCCGCATAGCCGATAAGGATGCAGGTCAGGAAGGCGAGAACAGGCATCATAACGTTGTTTGTGATGAAATCAAAGAAATCAAGGAACTGCATACCTGCGATCTTGACGCCCGACCATGTGCTGTATCCCAGTACAGACAGCATTCCGAGAGCCAGCGTTACGGCGATAACGATAAGGCAGCTCACCACTCTGCCAAGCTTGAATTTTTCCATCACAACGGCAGTAACGGTCTCCATGAGCGATATAGACGATGTGAGAGCCGCAAGTGTGACGAGTATGAAGAAAGCTCCTCCGATGATCTCACCGGCAGGCATATTGTCAAATACAGCCGGCAGTGTCTTGAACATCAGGCTCGGACCCGCATTCAGCTTTTCGGTGCTCCCGCCCGAGAAAACAAATACAGCAGGTACGATTATGAGCCCTGCGAGGAATGCTACGAGTGTATCGAAGATCTCAATCTGTCTGACCGAATGCTCAAGCGAATCCTCTTTCCGCATATATGAGCCGTATGTTATCATAATGCCCATAGCCAGCGACATTGAGTAGAAAAGCTGTCCCATGGCTCCGACGATGGTCTTCAGAAGCTGATCGAAGGTGAAGCCCTTGAAGTTCGGGAGCACATAATATTTCAGTCCCTCAACTGCGCCGTCGAGCGTGAGAGTGTATATCGAGATACCGATGATGATGATAAGTAGCACGGGCATCAGGAACTTGCTGAGTATCTCGATGCCTTTCTGAACTCCGAGCATTACCACGGAAGCATTCAGCACGACATATATAACGAAGAATATCGTCGGCTGCATCGGGTGCGAGATGAAGTTATCGAAGAATGTGACCGAGCCGTCGCCGTAGGTCTCGGTCGCGACCGTATGTCCGTGTACGGTAATGAATTCGACCATGTATTTGGTGACCCAGCCGCCGATAACGCAGTAGTACGGAAGTATCAGCGTGGGAACAGCCGCCGCAAGAAGTCCAAGAGCCGAAAAGCGCTTGTCAACAGCTTTATATGCGCCGATAACGCTCTTGCCTGTCCTTCTTCCGATAGCTATCTCGGTTATCATGAGCGTGAAGCCGAACGTCACCGCGAAGATGATGTACACCAGCAGAAAAATTCCTCCGCCGTATTTTGCAGCGAGATAAGGGAATCTCCAAATGTTTCCGAGTCCGACAGCAGAGCCTGCTGCGGCAAGTACGAAGCCTATCTTAGAGCCGAATCCGACTTTGTTCACTGATGAGTTTGTTTTCGTTTTTTCCGCCATTTTTCAATGTCCTTTCATTAATGTCAGTAATTTTTGACAGTCTATCTATCATTATATCATATATTGTTTCAAATAGCAAGGGGCGGTGCGGCGGGAAACTGACGCTGCGGAAAGCTTGACACGAAACAGACTCCGCGGACACCGCGACGGCGGAGTGCCGAAATACTGACCTCTCAGTGGACAAAATTTACATTTTCCATTGATTTTTCTGCCGCAAAATGCTACAATTATGTTAAGGCAACACCGCACAAGCTTTGCGCGGTATTGCCTTAACATAACACACACGGAGGCGTAAAATGAATCTCTCAAAAGCACCGATAATAGCCGTTGTAACAGCTCTCGCGAACGGCTTCGCAGAAAAGAAGCTGCTAAGCGGCATAATCTCGGAAAATAAGAAAAACGGATTTGCGACCGTCGTTTTCTCGAATATTTACAATACCGTCCAGCAGAATGACAACCTGATGTGCGAGCAGGAAATATATGACCTCATACGCTCTCCCGATATAAGCGGTATCATTCTCCTCTGCGAGTCCTTCGTCGAGGAAGTCAGCAGGCGGCGTATCGCCTCTGTCCTCGCAGGAAGAGACATACCGATAGTCGGTATAGGCACGCGCCTCGCAGAATTCGAGGAGCTCAGATACACGCAGCTCTCGCCGAATGGAAGAACGCCGATTATGACGGCGACGGCAGACTCGATACCTTCGACCTCTGCCTTATGAGAAAAGATCTCCTCAATAAACAGTAATATTTCCCTTTTTTCAGAAAAAGTCCGCACAGGTGCTGTGGCTAAGCCGCTCACAGCCCGTGCGGACTTTTTCATTTTATATTATTCTTCAGCTGCTATTCTTCTACCTTGCCTGCCTTGAGCCTTGCAAGGTAGTCCTTTGTCTCGGAGGAGACAACTCCGGAGAGCAGTATTATCGCGACTACGTTCGGGATAGCCATTAGTCCGTTGAATATATCCGCAAGGTTCCATACAGCCTCTACTGCAAGATAGGGACCGATGAATACCGCAGCGATGTATACCCATCTGTAAATGCCGGCAACATACTTGTTCGCGCCTGTAAGATAGGAAAGGCAGCGCTCGGAATAGTAATTCCAGCCGAGAATAGTCGTGAATGCGAATACTGCAAGGCAGGACATAAGTATGAACGACGAGACCCTCTCGCTGAACGGCAGACCATAATCAAATGCGTCCATCGTTATCATTACGCCCTTGAGCTCGGCTGTGTTGTGACTGCCGGACATTATTATCGCAAGTCCTGTCATCGTACATACGATGATAGTGTCTATGAATGTGCCGGTCATTGTGACGAGTCCCTGACGGACAGGCTCGTTCGTCTTTGCGGCAGCTGCTGCGATAGGCGCAGAGCCGAGACCCGCTTCATTTGAGAATATCCCTCTCGCAACTCCGCTCTTCATCGCGTACATCATAACTGTTCCCGCAGTACCGCCTGCAACAGCCTTCGTGCTGAATGCACCCTCGATTATCGCCGAGAGCGCTGACGGTATCTCTGTGATGTGACAGAATATGATCGTCAGACAGCAGCCTGCATATGCAACTATCATCACCGGGACGATGACCTCGGAAACTGTCGCGATACGCTTGATACCGCCGATGACGATGAGCGCGGTGAGCAGCGTTATCAGTGCGCCGGCTATGACCGTCGTCCACGTATAATCCATACCGAACAGCGTTACCGTATGCTTCATTTCAGGGTCAAAAAAGGTATTCGCCGCAGATGTGATACCGTTTATCTGCGTTATCGTACCGATGCCCATTATTCCCGCAAGAAGTCCGAATACCGCAAATATCTTGCCGAGCCATTTCCATTTTTTGCCGAGACCGTTCTCGATATAATAGAAAGGTCCGCCGAGATAATTGCCGTTTTCGTCCTTTACACGGTACTTTACTGCAAGAAGTCCCTCTGCGTATTTCGTAGCCATTCCGAGAAATGCCGCAAGCTCCATCCAGAAAAGAGCTCCCGGACCTCCTGCCGCTATCGCTGTTGCTACACCGACGATATTTCCTGTTCCGACCGTCGCCGAAAGAGCCGTACACAGTGCCGCAAAGCTCGATACTTCGCCGCTTCCGTTCTCCTCGTTCTTAACCATATACTTCAGCGCAGTTCCGAGCCTTCGTACCTGAAGGAGCTTCAGTCTCGCCGTGAGCAGCACACCGCATACCATTATGAGGATTATGAGAGGAAGTCCCCATACATAGCTGTCTGCTACGCTTATAAAATCATTGATCTTATCCAAAGATGCACCTCCGGATGTCAAACTTCGTTAAAATTATATCACAAATCTCCCGTATTGTCAATGTCTATCCGAGCAATTATTTCTCAGCGCCCTTGAAATCAAACTGCCGCTTTGCAGCGCTTCGTACTCGGAGGCGGTCTCTGCAATGACGGCAGGAACGACTCATTCGTCCTTCTCCTGCTCCGCAAGCTCATTCTCAAAAGCTGGATCTGTTCGGTATACTTCAGAGCATGGCCGCATATGATTTACAAAAAAATCAGGAGGCTCACAATGAATAATAAAAACAGAATAAAGCTCATAGCTTCGGGAATAACTCTGTGCTGCTGCGCCGCGGCGGTCGGAGCGGTATCGGTGATAAGCAGCAGGAACAGCGGTGGGGCGGCTCCGGCAGCGCTGATGCAGGACGATGAGCTGCCGGTCATTATCCTCGATGCAGGACACGGCGCATCAACTTAAACGAGTTCATAACAAGCATAAAAATATCCGCCCGTTTGGGCGGATATTTCGCTGTATGTCGTTATTCGTATAGTTATGAAGTCTTGCCTGTCATATACTCCTTTAGTGATGGTACATCACCCGAAGCAGTTGAAGCCATAGCATAGTACGCGAGTATCGAGGATGCATCCTTTGCGTCGACCTTGACGTCGTTGTCCACATCAGAGACTGACCTCTGCTGCTCAGTAAGTCCGTCCTCGCTTCCGGTAGAAGCCTTAGCATAAGCAACAAGAATCGTTGAAGCGTCCTTTGCATCGACCACGCCGTCTTCATTGACATCGCCAAGATCATAATCAATCGGAGTTGTTTCAGTCGTCGTAACCGGTTCAGTCGATGCCGAAGCTGCAGTTGTTACTGTTGCAGACGTTGTAGTGAGCGGGATAGGAGATTCACCGAGCGACTCAAAGGTTATGCCGTTAGCCTCAGCATACGCCTGAGCTGTCGAGCCATTATAGCCTTTAATTTTTCCGGTATATACACTATTGGACCTGCTGTTCTCCTGAATATAACTATTTAGGATAACAGAACTGCCTATCTCACACATAGGATTATAAAAAGTGATCTCTTTTATATTTGCCTTGAACATATAACTACCAAATGTTCCGGCAGCAAATGCTCTGTATCCGACCGTTGATACACTACTTGGCAAAACAACAGAAGAAAGGCTCTGTGCAGCAACAAAAGTATTGTTTTCTATTGTTTCAAGAGTATCAGGAAAAGATATTTCATCAATATGCGAGCATTTAAACGCAGATGCTGCTATCGTCCTGACACCTGAAGGAACGCTATACGCTCCGTTCTTTCTTGGAGGAACTCGAATAAGAGTTGACATATCCTTTGTGAACAGCACACCATCGACGCTTTTGTAAGGAGAAATAATAAGATAACCATATCCTCATTCGATACTTTGTATCATTAAGATAACGTATGCAGTGGTTATCCCCCTGTTCTCTATTGTTAAAAGAACTCTGTGTGTAATATTTTTTGATTTGTATTGTTGTATTATTTTGTACTGAAAGTTGTATTTAATAATAATTACATATGTAATTGCTGATGTGACATTTGTCATCTTTTCTTTGTATTTAAGTATTGATATAATATGAACAAATGGTACCATTTCTAGTTTTAGTCTTAACAATTAATATTTTAATTTATGAAAAGGAGTAATCAAATGAAAAAACTAAGAAGAATCCTATCAATGTTTGTTGCTTCAGTAGCTTTAATGTCAACTATTTCTTCATATGGAACCCTTACATCCTCTGCTGCATCAGCTAGAAAAACTGTTGAAATATCAGGTCTGAACGGCGAAAAGTTCCATCTGGAATACATGGACTGTGGTTATAATTCTGTTAAAATTACAGGATGCGGACGATATGATAAGCATATTATTATTCCTGCAAAATTAGATGGTAAAAATGTAGTTTCTATCGAAGAAAATGCATTTGTTAATGCGGTCAACAGTTTGGAAGCTGTTGTTGTTGGTCCTAATGTCACTTCAGTTGGTAAAAAAGGTTTTGGCGTTAATAAGTGGGGACTGAATACTTATTTAAGCGGAGGAATAAGTGTAGATAACAGAAATATTAAATTAGATGGTTATTATAATGGTAGATTCCCAACAGGTAAACTTTACCTGAATAATGGAAAAGGAGATACATTCTATCAAGGATGTTTCCAGCCATACATAAAATTTAAACGCGGAGATATGAATGGCGATGGTTCAGTAGATGGTGGAGATGCGCAGTTAATTCTAAAATACGCTGTTGAATCCATTGCTGGAAATGCTGTATGGGATATTGAAAAGATTGCTAGAGCAGACGTTAATCGTAATGGAAACGTGGATGTTGAAGATGCGCAGTTAACACTTGATTATTATGTAAGTACGCTCTCTGGTAACTCAAAATCATTTGAACAGGTTTTATGCAGCAAAGGACTTTGATTACAATCACTAAGCAAATATAGTAATTGAATGTATTAATATTGAATTATAGGCGCCTATTGGGCATACAATAATCCCCTTAGAGTTCACACATTTTTGATTTTGGTGTGTCATTCTAAGGGGATTATATCATATCATGGCAATAAGGATATCTCAGGCATTGAGCAGAAGATAATTGCTCTGTATGCTAAAGGAATGACCACACGCCAAATAAGCGAAACTATCGAAGATATCTACGGATTTGAAGTCAGCGACGGTATGGTATCAGATATCACAGACCGCCTTCTACCGCAGATAGATGACTGGCAGAAACGTCCATTAGACGAAGTATATCCGATAGTATTCATCGATGCTGTACACTTCTCAGTGCGTGATAACGGACAGATCAGGAAGCTTGCCGCATATGTGATCCTTGCTGTCAGCATATGACAGGTCACAAGGAAGTCCTTTCAATACATATCGGTGAAAACGAGAGCGCCAAGTACTGGCTTGGCGTTCTGAACGAGCTGAAAAATCGCGGAGTTAAGGATATTCTCGTCATCTGCGCAGACGGACTTACAGGAATGAAAGAAGCCGTATCAGCTGCATTTCCGCAGACTGAGCTTCAGCGCTGCATCGTTCATCAGGTAAGGAATACACTGAAATACGTCGGTGAGAAGAACAAGAAGGAGTTGGCAAATGACTTAAAAACGATATATCATGCGCCTTCCGAGGATGCTGCTCTTGAAGCTCTTGATCTTGTTACTGAAAAATGGGAGGACGATTATCCCAACGCTATGAAGAGCTGGTACAAGAACTGGGACGTAATATCACCGATTTTTAAGTTCTCATCTGACGTCAGAAAGGTCATTTATACCACCAACGCTATAGAGAGCCTTAACAGTGGCTATCGCCGTCTGAACAAGCAGAGAAGCGTATTTCCAAGCGATACAGTGCTCTTGAAGGCTCTGTATCTTGCAACGCATGAGATAGCTAAGAAATGGACTATGCAGCTGCGAAACTGGGGCAAAGTTCTGGGCGAACTGGAGATCATGTATCCCGACAGGCTCGGCTGAGGCGCCGAATATCAGCCTGATTCCATTCCGCTGCGCTCCATTCCAGCAGGCTGATATCCAAAGAACCTTGACAAATTACAGTATCCATTGTATACTGTAAAAAAATCTGAGCGGCTGAATATAGTCGCTCAGATAATAACATTTTTATCACAGTTTTTGAATTTACAGATTTTTTCGCAGAGCCTTTTCATCATATTATTCTTCCCTCCTTTCCCCATGGTGGTGTTATTTCCTTATTATTGATGATCCACAGGACGGGTATCCCCATCGACTTCTTTTCGTCAGGGAATGGAGCATAACCATCAGTAAGAATAATAATGCAGTTTGGAGGATTGTCAGCCATATGTGTACAGACATGATTAAATATTATATCAAAACTTGTACCTCCGCCTCCATATGCCTTTATTATTTCAAATTCTTCAATTGAATCAAAACGTTTTGGTTTAACTATTGCTGCATCAAAAAAAAAACGAGCCACCTTTTCAGTTTTCCGTCAAACTGATCTATAGCTCCCTTTACTTCGGAATATGCAGCGGTTATCATATCGTCAGACATAATGCCTGACGTATCGATCATGAACAGGATATCACCGACACATTCATTACCATCATTCAACGCTGGCATAAAGAACGGAGTGTCATCAAACCTTCTGTCAGGAGGAGCAAAAGAAAAATCCGAAATATCTGTCTGCACAAAATCGTTCAGTATTGTTCTCCAGTCCGTCTGAGGTCTGCGCAGTTCTGCGAACATCCTCTCTGCAAATAGCGGGATAAGTCCGCGAATGTTTGAAGGATCACGGATATATATCGCCGCACAGGCGTCCTCAAAATGCTTTTCCCATTCTTCACTGAGTGCTTCATCGTTTTCATTCTCCCAGCGTCCATGATCGTCGAAGCCTCCTCCTAACGAATTATTCTGCGCTTTTTTGCTGCGTGATGGTGGAAGCATATCGTATACCTGCTCAGCTGTGTATTCGTAGCCCTCTTTCCCATCCGGAGCTATATGCATTGATTCTCCGTATTTATGCAATGTTATTGATTTTTTGTCATTATTGTTTGACAGCAGGATATTAGAATTAACAACAATGTCACAGGCTATATTGAAACGATTGTTATCCCGTGCTCCCTGACGGAAACAGTGCTTCCAAACTACATGAAGCACTTCATGCATCATTACGAAATCAAGCTCTTTATCGCTAAGCTCTTCAAGAAATACTGGACCGAAATATATCCGTCTTCCGTCAGTTGCAGCCGTATTGCAGTTCTCATCTATGGAGAATATCATATGCATCAGAAGCAAACCGTAAAAGCCGTTGTTCATGAGCATACGCAGTCTTGACATCGCAAGTCTCTTCATATATTCCTTTTTCTTTTCAACTGATAGAAGCATTCATCAACCTCCCGTTTGTCTTTAGCCATTTTGAAAATTCAGGTATCATTATGAGCTTCTCCTTGAAATCTTTTTCAATATACATATAACCTTTCAGCAGTACTGCAGCGAAATCCGGCGGCATTCTACATGCATAACGGATAGAGTTTGCTATTCGCTCAATGTCATCCTTATCCTGATCAGAATCATCCTGAGTGTAAATTTGGCTTAGCCTTTTGAACAATTCATCCATTTTTGCGCCGCACATATTACTTTCCCCTGTCATTTGGCTGTTAATACATCAATCTTAGTTCTATTTTAATTATATAATAAGCGATGTCCTATTTTTAGAACATCGCTGTATGATTATTTATGAATACGGAGGAAACAAGCGTCTATTAGTTTGAATTCAATATGCTTGTAAAGCGATAAATGCTTTACCTGCAATATTAAGATGTCTCCAGTCATCTTCCTCGTCTGTGGAGAGGTCAAACTGCTTTTCGGCAAAGCGTGTACTGTAGCCTCTGTTGTACTTCATACGGAACAGAGTTTCAAGGTCGGTGATGTGATTTGTTATCATAGGCAGGTCATACTCTTTGCATATGTGTTCGATAATCTTCATATCAAAGTTGTAGTGGGCAGTTACCAGCTCGCTGTCGAAGCAGAACTCTATGAACTGCCAATAAGCATCTTCCATTGTTGTTCCATAGTATCTCAGCGTATCATTGGTAATTCCGAGTATCTCAGAAACGCTATCCGAAAGGACAGCTCCGTTGTTGACATATTCAAAGAAGCGCTCGGTAGGAACTCCGTTTTCAAATCGTAGTGCGGCAAAACTGACTATTTCAGAATCCTCATCCAAACCGTTGGTTGTAATGTCAATAATAATAAAATCATTTTTCATTTAAATATCTTCCTTTGTAAGGATTATATGGGTAAAATTGTCACCGCCCTCGATGAATTCATTTTTATGCTTTCCAAGAATTATCAGGAACTCCTGTTCATCATCTGTGAAAGCCTCTGTTTTATGAAGAATATCCTTAACCACAGCTATTTTATCATTGAATGATTCAGTTCCGTATCCGATAACAACTCTCAAGGGACATCTTATGTATGATAGTTTACACACTTCATCAAGCCATTCTTTTGAGTTATTCTCGTGTTCAACAGCGGCTATCAAATCCCATAGATGTGGAGCAAGAAGGGAATTTCCAGTATTAAGCTCCTCCTTACGCTGTATCCAACCAGTCGAATCAATTCTGTAATACTCATGGCTTACTTCTATCTTCATTTCATTTTTTAGTTTTTTAAGGATTTCTTTAATCCATCCTTTTGTTTTTACCGTCCATATAGTGTCATTTGAATAATCGCTTAAACTAGCAAAATGAGTTTTTTCCTTGAATTCTGTAATAAACAATTCCCCTAATAACATTTCATACCTCCTCATAGTTGTAAACAGCCTTTTTCAGCGCTTCAATAACTCGCTCTCTCAGAGCAACAGGCGATATGACAACAGCGTGGTCGGAATACTGCACAGCCCACTTGAACATATCCTCCTCGCTGACACGAACTCTGACAATGCAGTCATTATCAGTAACATCGGATATTTCCGCAGCTTTGCCGAAATAGTCGATAACGTCGTTGATGATATAGCGGTTGGCGCGGAACTTCACCTGGATAATATCGCTGCTGAACATATAAATGTGCTCGGTAACGTGTTCAGAGAGGTCAAGCTCGTATTTCTTGCCCTGAGTTTTCTCAAATGGCTTTGCCGTCGTATCAAGGATGCAGATATTCTTAATGCGATCAATACGATAATTGGCAATATTATCGTATTTATCATAGTTGCATATTAGGTAGTAACGTCCGCTGATGACCGCCAGCTGATACGGATTCATAATGTACTTCCTGATCTTGCCGTCAGAGTCTTTGCGAGAGTGGAGCTTCTTATCAACGTCATAGCTGCAATACTCGAACTCGACCTGTTTTTTCTTTTCGATTGCCTCATCGAGGATATCGACGGTATAGAAAAGCTGAGCATTAGATATGCTGCTGTCGGAAACGCTGTATATATGCTTGACCTTGCTTCTGAAATACACAGACGAAAGCCCCTCCAGCTTTTTTATGAGCTGCATACGCTGACGATACGGAATGTGCTCCGAAAACAGCAGTCCGTCTATGAGCAAGCGTAGTTCGGAGTCGGTGAAATCGTGAGTGAGATACCAGTCGGTGAGAACTGTGTTTTCTTCGCCGTCTTTGCCGCTTCTTGTGATTTCACTGTAATTGATGTGATAGCCTGCCTCGATAAGGTTCATAAGATTGCTCTTGACCGACTTTCTGTCAACGGTCATATTGTAATCTCTTTTCAGCAGCTCGATTATATCCTTCTGAGTGAGTCTGTGATTATCATCGGAATACTTCTTCAGTATATCGAGTATGTTGATTATCATCAGTTTCTTTGGCTGTATTTCGTACAAGATAGCACCTCCGCCTGTGTTCATAATTATATTAACAGATTTGATGTACGCTTTTACGTACATGGCTTATGATATATTATAGCATAGAATAATGAAAATAGCTATAGTTTTTTAAAGTTTTATATATCTTAATTTGAAGACATTTCTCTTGATACATATATGTAAGACATGAAGGAATGTCATGAATAGTATCAAATGCATTGAGGAGGGCATATCATGCAAGAAAATAAAAAAGGCAGCAAATTCACATTCGACAGCTTTGAGGTGACCAAATCAAATAGCAAAGCCTATGAGAAAGCAAAGCAGTTTGCCGAAGATGCTGATTCAAAAACGTTAGCTTTATACGGCGGAACGGCTGCAGGCAAAACACATCTGCTCTATGCTGTTAAAAATTCAATTGAGCATAATTCGCCTGAAGTCAAAGTGATTCTCACTACAACTGAAGATATGATATCGTCTCTTACAAGTATCATCAGCAGTGGCGGGAAAATAGAGCAGTTTCGTGAACAGTATATGCAGGCGGATGTTCTTTTAGTGGACGATATACATAATCTTGGAGGAAAAGAGAGAATACAAGAGGAGTTTATACTTCTTTTCAATGCGTTCTACGAATCAGGCAAACGTTTTATGATGACTTCTTCCCAGAAAGATGCTAAGTATGATCTTAATGATCGCCTTGTCATACGAGGCTTCTGGGGCTAGTTCGCTGTTATTTCCAAGTCGTACATTCATGCACAGTTTCCGAATGATAAAGATCGAGCCAACAGACGAGATGAAATCATAGAAGAAGGAAATCGTCTAGTAGATAACTTTGAACTTGAACGTTTCAAGACTTATTATAAGAATATTTGGAAGTATTTCATACACTATATAGGTATTTTTGATATTGACCGCAATGATATAAGACTGATTAATAGTCTTAACGATATTCTGAATGTACTAAAGTATTCTGCACCTATTGATTATTATTGATAGGCGCCTTTTTATATTGATTTGTCTTAATGTGAAGACATTGCTCATGATATAATAGATATATGGAAGGAAGGTTGCTATGAAGTGTATAAAGATTATCGGAGTAAACGAAAGTGCAATACTGAAGAATAACCTAGCTAAAAGCTTTTCGGTTGTATGTTTATTTCAAGAGGGAAACAGCTGGGATGTGTGGTTCTCTTCATATTACCATGGAAAAGAATGCTTCGAGATGCCTATGGATAAAGACGACCCAAATTTTCATATATGGCAGGCAGATATGATAATTCGTTTCTGTGAGCGTAATATACATACGGATACAGTCTATATCGTCTATGATACAACATATAACATTGCAAGAAATATAGCATACGAACTGTCTCTATGTTATAATACTGATTTTGATCTTAACAACGAACCAGAGCCTGATTTGGAAGCGATCCGAACAGCGATAAGAGCAAAACACACTCAGATAAGCTACTCACTGCTCCATGTTCTTAAACCTATGGATTACTGCAAAATGATGCTCGAAATAATGTTCAGGCAGTTAAGCGATGTAATTGCAGGCAAAAGTATAGAAGGATACAACGCATATGATTTCTTTATCAACCGGTGCTGCTATATATGCCTGAATGACGAAACTATGCTCCATTATGACACGAAAACAGAACTGGAAAGCATTATTATACCGGATATGGACGATATCAAATATGTACAGTTCTATGGTGTCCCCGAAATAGCTGACCCTTCAAGCTTTGAGGAAAATGATAACGGTCTTTTCTATAATTATGATTATAGTATAGTTTTATGCAGCTATGGTATCTACGACTACTACGGCTTTCATTTCAGCTATAACAGCATTGACGGATTAACAGAAAGGCGCTCGGAACTTCCCGATAAATATAAGAGCTACCGGCAAATTTGCTGACAGAAATAACCTACGATGTAATGTCTTATTATTAAGACATTACTCATGCTATAATGTAAAAAAAGACACGGAGGTATTGTTATGAAAGAGATCAGAGTAATAGGGATCAACGAGGCTGAAGCTGAGATCAAGAAGATCACAGGAGAATACGCTGTCATTTACTTATCCGAAAAGACCAGGGACATCCCCGAATCATTAAGCAGAAATGAAAAACGTAAAGAGATACTCAATCTTGCAGTAGACGAAGAGTGCTTAGACTTCAATATAAGTCAGGCTGACAGCATCATACGTTTATGCGAGCGAAGCTTCAACATTGATACAATTCTTGTTGTTCACAATGACAGATACAATGCGGCTCTCAACATTGCATATGAGATAGCTCAGTGTTACGGCCTGGATCTTGAATGTGATACAGAGCCTGAGAACGAATATATTCGCAGACAGGTAAGGGCAAAATATACCCAGATAAGCAATTCATTGCTCCATATACTTGAACCTATGGACTACTGTAAAAGAATTCTCAAAATTATGTTTGATCAGATCACAGATATTATCACAGGGAAGCGCATTGATGGTTTTGGCAGCGTAGATTTTTTCTCCTATCGTCAGTGTACAGTTATACTAAAAAGTGGTATAAAACTTCTATTTCACCTTGAGACCAATCTTGAAAACGTTGTTTTTCCCGATATGGACGATATAGAATATGTACAGTTCTATGCAGTTCCGGAAATAGCTGATCCGTCAAGTTTTAAAGGAAACGATGAGGGATATTTCGGACGTGGTCACATAGAAGACTGTTATTACGAGAAGTATAATGGTTTCGGCAGCAACAGGAATTACATAGAACATTGTAATTACGAAATGTATGATTATTACGGAAACAAATTTGGATATAACAGTATTGACGGAATAACTGTCGGTGAAAAGCCTATACCTGAAAAATATAAAAACTATCGGATAATACAGCGTGAGTATTATGAGTTTTACAAGCCCGATACTAAAGGTCAGGAATACTATGATCCCGGTATGAAGGGTGCATTTCTTGGAATGAAAAAAGCCGAGGAATACCTTGCCGAAAAGAACGGATATGTACCGAAGTTTTATCAGCTTCCGAGACGTTTTATCTACGATTACATAAGTATAATTGACAAAGAATATATCGACCATTTAGCACAGTTCATCGAAATGATGAGAGAAAATGATTTATGGAACGGCAACGAGCTTGAAAAAGCCTGCATATATGCTGCTTACCTTTATACCGGTTCGCTGATAAACTGGGGACATTGTGAGAATATGACGGTACTGCATTGTTTGTTTGAGAATTATCCGAACAAAGAGGTGCTGCCTGAATTAGAGAAGCTTTGGAATATTGACAAATACACACCAACGACTGAAAACGATCCCGTGAATATGCTGTGCCTTGCTGTATACGCTCTTATTGAAACTGTTCGTCCGTACAACGGAAGACCGGTGCCGGGAGAGCTTTACGAGAAATGCCTTGATAAGGCTTATGAGCTGACTGAAGGACGCCCTGAACTGAATAATGCTGTAATTATGGCAGGAGCCTTTGCAGGCGTTTACTGCCAGAGGTTCTGATAAGGAGGTCAGTATGCACAATTATGAAAAGCTTTGCGACAGGCTGATATTTGTTCCGTCTGGCAGAAAGGGGGTGAAGGATCGTCAGGTAATGCTTAAACACCTGCACACTGACGGCAGCTGCAAAGAATATATGCAAATAATGAACGCTATGCTGAAGCAGAAAGCAGATCTGTTATCCGGAACAATAATCATTTTTCCGGACGGAATCAAACCTTCTTTTCAAGATATTGAAACGTTTCATTTTGATATCTGCGAATACTCTCACAACAATTTTGTTAGCTTTTCAAATAATAGTACAGCAATATTTCTTCCGGAATCAGAGCTTGAATATGCGCTCATGCCACTGACCGAGAAGGTATATAAGGGATACGCTCTGATACTGAATCTGTACAAGCACAGAGGTAAAAAGTGTAAACGACTATATATGGCTTATTTCTGAAAAAAAGGAAGAGATAATGATGAATAGACCGAATGTCATTGTCATGTCTGCAAGAGAGGCTCTGAGATACGTTATGAGCCATTTCTGTGAGCCTGGGGTGACTGAATATCCTGAGAAAACCGATACTTATGCTGCCATTTCCATTCAGGACACTGTAAGCGGAGGCTTCGGATTTGAGCTGAAAGAGAACGAATACTGTAAGGCTGTTCTGACACTGTATTTCGACGATATCGAGAGACCGGAGCGTGGACTGAAGCGCATGACTCCCGGACAGGCAAATCAGATAGTTGATTTCATAGAGGCAAACAAAAACGTCGATACGCTGCTCATACACTGCTTTGCAGGCTTCTCGCGTTCAAGAGCAGTCGGAGTATTTGCGCGGGAACGCCTCGGGATTCCTCCCACAGACGATAAGTATTTCAACAACTATGTCTATAAGCTGCTGAAAAAAGCCGTGGAAAAAGGAGAAGAAAATGAATTATAACGAGTACAGAATAATCATTGAGAATTCTCCGGAAACATACGGACTTGAATACAATCTCGCTGTCACATGGCTACATCCCGAACGTCTGCCTCTAAAATTGGCGTCATTGAATGGATGTACAGATAAGATTATTAAACTTCCCAATGAAGCGGTAAACAGATATGGAAAAAGTGTACTTGTTATTAGTATAGGCAAAAATGCTTTCAAAGACAATTCCGTTGTTACAGATATAATTCTTTCTCCTAACATTTCCTATATCGGAAACAATGCATTTTCAGGCTGTACTGCGCTTGAAAGGATAGTTCTACCAAAAAAACTGAAACATATTGATAAGGGAGCATTTGCGGGCTGTACAGCTCTTACGGATATTTATTATGAAGGTACTCCCGATGAATGGATCAACATCTCTGTTGAGCTTGAACGGCACGAGTATGAGTACGGCGAGCTTATCCCCGGAACACCAGTGCAAAAACTGACCGCTGAGAGGATCATTCGGATACGCGGAAATGAGGCTCTGAAACTTGCAAATATACATTTTCATTGTATCCTCTGAATATTATGATATAAGAACAGCCCTCAGATGAGGGCTGTGTTTTCATTCGATAACGTTCGCCTTATGGAACTCGATGAATTCTTCAACGGTCATATCAGGCAGTTCGCCGAATTTTTCAAGCATGAGCTTTATAATAGCAACTGTTCTTGCCTGAGTATTGATACTTTTCTGAGGATTGAACTCAATGTCAGTGAAGTGCGTGAAATCGGATATTCCGCTTATTTCATCAGCACTTATCGACTGCCTGACAGCCTTGATGTAGATGTAGTCGTAGAACACAGTCTTAGGCTCTGTCGGGAAATCATAGCCGTCATAATTGAAGCTGATAATTGGACCGTAGTGGCGAAGTCTCTCATCTGTTTTTGCCTCTTTTGGCTCAACTTCAAGCAGATCGCGGAACGGTCCGCCAAGCCTGAAGACCTTGGAGCTCTGAAAGATATTTTCAAGTGTATAGCCGTTCAGTTTCAGGTTGAAGGCGCTGAGCTTGACTCCGAGCTCAGTGGTGCTTTTTGTGCTTATCTCAAGCGGTTTTGCATTAACTTCAAGTCTTGCAATAGCTTCATGAAGTTCGTTTATCGAACGCTGCTTTTGCTCAAGAGAAAAGCCTGCATACCACTTGAATTCATAGTCAATCGAGTTTACCTTACCATTTATTAAGGTGTATGCGGGGCGTAAAGCCATTTTATACCCATTTTTACTTGGTTCAAATATCTTAACCTCACAATTCGTAATAGAAGCGCGTAGCTTTGATATTTCAGATTCTGTAAAAGTCTCGCTGTCAGTTCTGAACAAGCAAAGGTTACTCAATTTGCAGAGTGGCGAAAAATCGGAAAGATAATCATTACCAATTAATGTAAACTGTTTTAATTCCTTGCAATTATTCAAAAATGAAAGGTCATCTATGTTTGTCCGATTTATAACAAGATTGATTAGTTTAGGAAAATGCTTCAAAAAATCCACTGTTACGTTAACGTCGTCAAGTGTTAAAGATTCAACATCAGTTAAATCATTATTGAGAGTGCATTCACTCAAATCACAGTGCCATAGTGTTATACTTTTTATGCCTGAAACATCATGCTTTCCCAAATCGACCTGCTCCATTATTCCTTTTTTGGTTCTGCCTGTATAATGAATGCGGTTTATTCCAGCAATTCTCATCTCACGCAAAGCTTCTTCTATTGAACGTGCTGTCATCGAACGGATTCTCGCAGGTCTTCCAGTCTTGAAATATGTATGTTGAGCATTTGAAATTGTTTGCATGATCTCATCACGGACAGACTGAGGATAGATTACAACCACGCTGTCAGCGTGCGTTATTGCCCATGCAACCATGGCGTCGTGCGTAGTTTCTACGGACACCCTTACTGTTTCGGGATCATCATAGTTTTTTTCATCAACATTTGCTATACGCAGATCACCGTCAAATGCATCATAAACATCATTTAATGAATCACGGTAGCATATGAGAGTGAAGACCTCCCTCTGACCGCCTTTAAGCTCAGGCTGCGAGCTTATATATTTTTGTAAGCCCTTGTCACTCTTTATCTTCTTCAGCTGACTGACTTCTACGCAAGCGGAATCAAGAAGCTGAACATCTGTAAGTCTGTCAACACGAAATATTGTTAGCTCGTCACTGCCATCAAGTGCGCAGACCAGATAGTATTTTCCGTTTGAAAATGCAAGCTCATACGGATTAACAACTATATCGTCTTTATACCTCTTAACAGGTTCAAAATCATAGTCATGATCGATCACATTGCACGATATCTGCTTATTTTTGAATATTGCCTCCTGGATGTCTTCAATGTACAGGAATATATTCTTATTATTTGAATGCGACGTAAACTTGGCTGTCAGTGCTCTTTTTGACATCTGCTCCGAGAATTCATCCGAGCCCATTGCGCCAAGCTTCTCAATTATTCCAGCAGTGTACTGCTCAGGTGCGATATTGGAATATAGTATGCTGTCCGCAAGCAGGCGCAGCTCATAGTCCTCAAAGGGTCTGTTGCTATCCTCAAGGTAGAAACCTCGTTTCCCCTCAAGCTTTACAAGAGTATAGCCCTTCTTTTCGAGTTCCTTAAACTTTTTGTCAAGGGTGGATCTGTTAAGATTATAGTGTCCCTTCTCCTTAAGGTGTTTGATTATCTCTACTTTTTTGACTGGCTTTTCAGGGCTTGAACCCTTCATTTTTTTAATTATCGAATCTAAAAGGAACGCTCTGTCTCCGTCGCCTCTGACAGGTTTATTCCTTTTCTTTTTTTCAGTTTTATTGTCCTTTTCTGTAATGTCTGGCTTCTTTTGAGGCTTCATAAACACACCTCCAGTATGTATTCCTCTGCCATATCGATGACCTGTCTCAGATGTCCGTTGCCCTTGAATCTGTGGTCTGCACCAATGATGATATTCAATTCCGCTTTTGGATTATTGCTGCAAAATAGCTGCATATCCTCGGGCAGTACGATATCATCGGAATCTCCGTGGATAATAAGCATTTTTCGCTTCAGATCGCGTTTAAGGATATAGTTTTTGTCCAGTTCATTATAGAAACTGTATGAGACCTTGATTTTACGGTCGAAACCCATTTCCTGCCAGCCTGTTTTGCGGTAAGCCTCCATATCGTCAGTGAATTTCTCGAATGAACGCTTCATATTCACCGCTGGTGCTCGCAGAACAATGGCTGTTTCCTGCGGTATCTCGTCCATATTAAGGAGCGTTATGTATCCGCCGAAGCTGGTGGCAAATATAGCTGACGGACGGGATACGTCGTAACAGCTGTCAGTGTATCTCATGACCTCTATCACATCGCGTCGGCAGTTGTGAACACTGAAATACACATCAGCATCGCTTGAACCGTGTCCGGGGAAATTGAATGCAACAACGGCAAAGCCGTGAGCTGACATTTGCTTGGCAAGACGAGTAATGACACTGCTCTCCATGTCTCCGCAGAATCCGTGGAGCGCAAGAATATAGCCTTTTATCGAGCTTTCAGGCTCGAAGTGCTTGACCTTTATCCCATACACATTATGAATCTCAGAATAACGTATTTTCATAATATCTCCTTTACTTTGATTATATCAGCCGGACAGCGTGCTGTCAACCCTCTAATTCAATTATAAGTGATGTAATGTCTTATTATTAAGACGTACTCGTGCAATAACACTATTGACATTTTGCACAGAATATGATATAATAATAATAACATAAATGTTTGTTTTGCTTATTCTGAAGGAGGTTGTGTTATGAGTACAGATTTTAAAACAAAAGCAGAGTTCTTTGCATTTCTTGACAAAGTAAGGTGGATTCATCCAAATAATTATGATGAGATTAATTATTCGCATAAAGGCGATTTATCGCCTGATGAAAAACTACTCACACATTGGCTTTGTTATATTTCAGACAAAGCAATGGGATATAAACGGATATGGGACGTCGGCGGATTTGTTTATTCTGATCTTGTTCACCACTTCACGCAAGGAGAGGCAATTGAAAGCTTATTATTCCCCAATGGCGATAAATCGTTTTTTAAGAAAACCAACGAAAAAGGAGATTCTTACTATTTTATATCGAGAACAGTCGTAGATGAGAAAAACTTAATTAGTAAAAGGTATTCTACTTTTTTAAATGAAAATGGAAATGTTCTTTTCGTACCACGCTATTATCCGTCAGATTATGTATCCATCTATTATACTCTTTACACACTGAATTATTTGAAATGCTCATTTGGTGAATACATAGCAAAAATAATCTCTAAAGCTGTAGGACTCAGCAACAATAAAGATAAACATCGAGATATTATGATGTGCCTATTCTGTGGTTTTTACGTTCTATCATACAGCAATATAGGTCGTCCAATATCTAGTGATTTAAAAAACTTATATAAACTATTTGCTACTGATAATAATAATGAATTGATAAAACTCAATAAGAATCCCGAAATATGTGCTGACAAGATTAGCGAATGGCTTAAAAGCGAGGATTTTATCGAAAAAGCCAAAAATGTTTATGATAAAAAAAGATTTGAACGCAAGCGGATATGGTGCTGTATTCGTGACTATCTTAAACATACAAATTACCAAAAAGGATTTTGTGATTTAATGCGAAATTCATTAAGCTCATCAAATATTTCTGATGATACACTCAAAATTCTTTTTTCTGGCGATATGAAGAATCTTCTTGAGTTGCCTGGTGATACATGGAACAATAAAACTGTTTTTAGGCACTGTTTGCTAAAAGGCGACGCAGAAGAATCAAGCGGCAAAGCAATTAATAAGGTACTAAGAGAAAAATACGATAATAACGAAACGGATGTTTATCCCGAACAATTTGACGTATCATTTGCGTTTGTTCCCAGAATGTGCAATCAAGGCAATTGTAGATACTGCCCAATATCTGACGATAAAGATAAAGGAGAGATTGAAAAGCTTTGTTCTGCTATAAAAGGACAATACTGCCCAGCTATTCTTATGTATACCGGATTCTTTTACGAGTGTCCGGGAAAGAAAGAATGTAAATTGAAAGATTTCATATGATAATAACTGACCGCTCTCATAATAATGGGAGCGGTCGTTTTATGTTTAGCTGTTCTTTTTGCACTCCTCATCAAACTCAGCAATTGCTTTGTTATTCTCCTCGTCCGTGCTGCCGAACCATGTCAGCTCATAGAGCAGACCAGCTGCAAGTTTGATAATCCCAAGCTTGGCTATGAGCTCGTCAGGCACAGAATAGCCGAGCACTTCCCCCCACTTGACGAATAAAAGGCTGAAATCCTGACCGTCAGGCTCAACAGCGAACACATCAAGGTGATGATCCTCAAATTCTTTTGCAGCTATAGAATTATCAGTTTTTATAGGCTCGATCTTGCTTATATCCAGGATAAGCTTGTTCAGGGCTTGACGAAAATCAGGTGTAACAGCCCCTTTTCTATTATCGTGCTGCCATATCCATTCGACAAGTTCATCAATATCAGCTTTAAGTATCAGTTCTTTTGCATTCATGATCATTCCTCCTAAAAACCTATACGGCACTGTTTATTCTCGGCAGCACTTATCATCTGCGGCATGATAATATCCTCTGCTTCAAGCGTGGTAAGCAGCGTTTCGCTTATATGACAGAGATCCTTTTCAGCAAGTCTCTGAGAC
>Ga0247608_10001424_pt1 | contig 33213 bp, 41 predicted proteins | sample 176DNAGHGlowgp2_FD_193490 | JGI IMG/M metagenome (GOLD analysis project Ga0247608, IMG submission 193490) | Sheep rumen microbial communities from Palmerston North, Manawatu-Wanganui, New Zealand - 1766 DNA GHGlow gp2 | ecosystem: Host-associated > Mammals > Digestive system > Stomach > Rumen ...
CAATAACGTCGTCATTAGCGAAGTCGGTAGCATTGTTCGTTAATTCTGAAAATCTTTTATCCATACATTCTCCTATTTTTATATTATTTATAATTTTGTGTGTTTATTGATTCAAATATTCTTTATAAACAATAGTGTTCCCTTTATCATCTACTATCCTACCCGAAATTCCGTTCTCTACATAAATAAATTCTCCACTCACAGGAATAGGTTCAGGCGGTGTCGGTTCCGGAGGTGTAGGTTCAGGCGGAGTTGGTGTCGGATTATAGTATATACTAATAAATTGTGGGTAGTCATTTCCGACGTTATAAATTGAATCTCTTGCTTTCATGTTAAATTCCTTATCCTACTGGCAATTTTTCTACGAATATAAACTTATTACCCTGACTATCAACAAAATTACCGGAAGTACCGTCTTCTACAAATCCTAGGTTTCCGTTCAAAGTTCTTGGGTTAATAAAACCGATACAACTGATATGAAGATTTTCAAGATTTAACTTATCGTCTGCACTAAATGTAAACTTATAGGTTTTATTGTCGGCGTTATATATGTTATAGCTGACATTGTAGTTTACTGTATCTGAATAGCCTTCTATATAATGTCTATCATCAATAATTGTATTTCCAACTTGCATTTGTGAACGATATATAAAATCAGGACAAGCACTAACTGGCTTTACGGCATAATTGAACGATAGATTAAAATGCTTGACCTTCCAGCTTGCACTCAATGTATCTCCTGACCAATTAAAATATTCAGAAGAACTATCTGTGCCTGAAACAGCGTAGAAGTATTCGCTGGTTTTGAAGAATGTATCAAGTGCCCAAGCAGAAGTAGCAGAAAATTCAGCACTAACATTTGCAGAATAACTATCAAATGCACTTATATCTAGTTTTTTATCAACTGTGCCACTAATGAAATTCAAATCATAGTTTATACCATCAATAGCACCGGACAAAACATCAATTTGGTCTTCAATGAAAGCACTAGCTGTTTTTAATTCGCCACTGAGTGTTTTAACCTTACCACTCAATTCTTCCAAATCATCAGAATTTGCTTTAGCAGAAACTTCATTCCAATCACCACTAAATGTGTTTACTGCATCTGTGGTATCATTCCATAGTTTAGAACTAACTTGATATTCGTCATAAAGTTCATTCCATTTTACAGAACTTGTGTTGAATTGTTCGTGTGTTGTGTTCCATTTATCAGCACTAGCTTCTAATGCTCTAGCTGCGGATGTCCAATCAGCAGAGTTGCTTGTTACATTAGAACTTACACTTCCAATGTTATCTAAATGAGAAGCACTAATAAAATCATTTTCGTCATAAGTTGTATCTTTAGCAGAGAAAGTTATGGTATTATTAGCTGTAGTGATAGAAACATTATCGCCTGGTTCAAACAATAATTCGTCAGCACTATTTCTAGCTGAAACACCACCAATAGAACTAAATGTATTGATAGCAGTTAGATTATTCCAATTAGCACTGTTAGAAGATACAGTATCATAAACACTGTTCCAATTACCACTTAAATTGTCAAGTGCATTAGCAGAAAGATACTTAGCACTAATTGAGAATGTGTGATTATTTAATGCTAGACCTTCACCAGCAGAATAAAATGCTGTATCAATGTTAGCAGACCAAGCGGTAAAATCATTTTTATTTAATTTATTGTCTAAGTTAGAACTAATTGTTTCTACATCAGCACTTATATGTTCAACATTACTACTCAATGTTTCCAAATCTGTCTGGTCTGCTTTAGAAGTAACATCTTTCCAAGTTCCACTGTTAGTGTTTACAGTTGAATAAACACTATCCCAATTAGAACTTGTAGGAATACCAGTGATAAATCCACTTGGATTTGTTATTGGATAGAATTTAGCACTGTCGGATTTATCAAGTTTTCCACTAACTTGTTCAATGGCAGATTTATATGTACCATCAAGTCCAACATTCCACTGACTAGAAACAGTAGAATCTTTTCTGGCAATAATACCATTATAGCCACTCAATGTTGTATCTGTTACAACTGGTTGAGAAGTCAATTCCAAATTCCATAATATATTATTGCCACTATTAGCCGATGTAATATTAAAATTACTATCACCACTAATTATTGTGCCTTTAATAGCACTTACACTTGTAATGGCATCAATATAATCTGAACTGATACTAACAACATTATTATTGTCAATCTCAATACCAGCACCTGGTTTATATGTTTTACCAGCATTAGCAGATACATAATCAATAGCGGCAGACAAATAATTATCTGTATTTGTTAGTTTAGAACTAACAGTATTCAAATTGTCTGTAACGAATTTCTTTGTAGCAACATTATCTGTATTAACACCCAGTGGAGTGAATACACCATCACCAGACAATGTGGCACTGGTTGTATTAACACCATCAATAGCAATTATTTTTCCACCACTTACTAGCATTTAAAAACCTCTCTACTACTATTTATGACTTTCTGCTAAGTTTAGATAAAATCTTCGTTCATCTCTTTTAGTTTTTCGTCTAGTTTCTTGTGTTTGAAACCAGGAATACAATCGTCATAAATGTGGTTAATGAAACGATTAAAACCAGTCAAGATAAAACCAGTATCTCTATGATACTTTCCTTCGTGCCACCAATTTATTCGCCATATAGGATTTGCGGAAAATTCCAACTCGCCAAAAATGGCAGTATCATTCAGACCCACCATATACCAGTTATGGTATTCGTCATTTCCCGAGTATCGTTTGCCACCTAGAATACATTTAAATCCTAGTTTCTTCAGTTTCTCCAGGATTTCCTGTTCTATTTCGGGATTGTTCATTTTTGTATTCCTCCCAAAATCGGTCAAATTCTTCTATCTGTTTGGCTAATTCGTCTTTATTGACAGTCCCATATTTCGCAGATATACTTGTTGCCAAAAACTCCTGCCATTTATCTCTCAATTCGTTTATATCCATAGTATATTTATGGAATGCGAAAGCTGCCCAGGAAACACCCCAGGCAGCTCGGTTTATAGGTTGTTAGTATGTTTACCCAACTAAGGATTTTCTGTCTTCTCTGGTCAGTAATCGTTGATTCCTGGAACCTCTAAATGCTAAGGTCAAATCTTTCTGTTCCAAAATGAAAGGACCATCCACCAAAACATCAACTGCGTCTAGTATCTCGTTTGTAACATTTTCTAAACATTTCTTGCCACCATTTACCAAGTCCTTTTCGTAAACATATCCTGTAAACATCCACAATGTTTTGTCAGGACATTCTTCCTTGAACTTCTTAATAAATGGTAATAGTGCAGTTTGGTTTTCTTCTTCCATAGGTTCGCCTCCAAGAATAGTTAGACCTGAAATGTATGATTTCTTACACGCTTCAATAATTTCATTCTCCTGAATTGGAGTAAATTCTTCGCCATAATTAAAGTCCCAAGTTGCTTCATTGAAACAACCTTTACAATGGTTGCGACAGCCAGATACGAATAAAGAAACCCTTACACCAACACCATCAGCACTATCTATAAATTTTATATTTCCGTATTTCATATTATTTCCTGTTAAATTCATTTATATACGATTTACCATAAGTTTCATTTACATATTTCTCATATAAACTACAATCTGTTATGATTTTTACATTATTCTTAATCATACACTGATGTTTTGCTTCATACAAATTATTCCTTTCTTGTATTATTTCAACAGTATCAGTTTTCTTTTTATATGGGCATAACATTTTACCATTTGGATTTTTATTTTCAAAAAATTGTAGTCCTTTTATTTCTATTATTTCATCACCAATTTTAAAATCTGGTCTATAATGAAAAGTTTTTCCATTAAAATCAAAATCATAACATATATCAGGTTGGTAATCAAAAGTTATATTATGGTCTTTTAGCCAAATATAATAAACTATCTCCCATTTTGAATCAAAAGTTAAATTATCATACTTATATTTTCTTCTCATTTTCTTGAAAGTTTCGTGGTCTAACATTGGATGTTCACAACCATAAGTATATTTCATAGTTTGTTTATATTTTTCTTCCGCTTCTTTTGTATGACCCATTCTGCCGTATTCAGTTTTCTGTTCGTCTGTATAAGTTTCAAGAAAAGATTTAACACCATATTTTTCTAACATCGCATTTTCAAATAGTTCACCACCATATCTACCTGGATTTTCATCATCATATAAATCTTTACAAGTTTTTCGCATTGTTTTAGATAATGATGGCGATTCCAATGTGGTTTTACCACCATATCTTTTAATCATAGTTTGTTCACGCTTATCCTGCGAATATATCGTTCCACATCTATTTGAACAACATATTAAATAGTGATTGCCTCTCCAAGAAGTAGGTTTTCCACAAATAGGACAAATACCTTCATTATCTTTTTTAAGATACTTGTCATAATAATTTTTATATTTTATTTTATGGGTCATACTTAAATGATACCCAAAACTATTTAATTTATCGCAGCACTCTTTGCCACAAATTTTACAAATCATATCTAATCTCCATTTATTTAAAGACCAATTCCCGTTGGTCTAAACTATTTATAAAGTAAGAAGGGGTGCGGGAACACCCCTTCAACACAGGATTAGAAACTGTGCTGTCCTTTAGATATGTTTGACTCGGTCATGTATATCACCCATACGGCCTTGGCTCATCGCATTAGCTGAACCTAAATATCCACAGATTCTACGCACGACGTTCATTCTGCTAATGTCTTCATTACCACATTGTTCACAATGCCAAATGAATTTACCATCTTCATTACGAATCATCTTAATTGTGCCTGTGGAACCACAACAGTGACACCAATCAAGTTCTGCGTTAATTTCGCAGTACATAATGTTGTCATAAATGTACTTGATTACTGACAAGATAGCATCAACATTGTTTTCCATATTTGGAGTTTCAATGTAAGAAATAGCACCACCTGGAGAAAGTTTCTGTAATTCTGCTTCAATGTCAATCTTCTTGAAAGCATCAATCTTTTCAAAGACTGGAACGTGGTAGCTGTTGGTTACATAGTTTCTGTCTGTGATACCAGGAATAGTACCGAATCTACGCTGGAGACACTTAGCGAACTTTTCTGTGGTGTTTTCAATAGGTGTTCCATAAACAGAGTAGTCAATCTTTTCTACAGTCTTCCAATCGCGGCACTTGTCATTAAGTTTCTGCATAATCTTCTTGCCGAGTTCCATACCTTCATCGTCAGTAATGGACTTACCAATCAAAACCTTAACTGTTTCGTAAAGGCCAGCATAACCAAGTGAAATTGTTGAGTAGCCATTATAAAGTAACTTGTCAATGGTTTCACCCTTCTTCAAGCGAGCGAAAGCACCATTCTGCCAAAGGATAGGGGCTACGTCGGACTTAACACCACGCAAGTGTTCGTGACGAAGTCTCAATGCTCTATGGCACAATTCCAAACGTTGTTCCAAAATCCACCAGAACTTTTCCATATCTCCTTTAGCACTGAGAGCAACATCTGGCAAGTTAATGGTAACAACACCCTGGTTAAATCTACCGTAATACTTTGGCTTCTTTGTCTTAGGGTCACGATATGGAGTCAAGAATGAACGGCAACCCATACAAGGATAACAATCGCCTTCTTCACCCTTCTTACTGACCTTAAGTTTCTTCATAACCTTTTCGGAAATGTAGTCTGGAACCATTCTCTTTGTTGTACATTCAGCAGCAAGTTTAGTTAAGTAATAATACTTGTCGCCTTCGTGAATGTTATCTTCTTCAAGTACATACAAGAGTTTTGGGAATGGGTTAGCATAGTACTGACCATTTTCGTTCTTAACACCTTTGATTCTCTGCTTGAGGATTTCTTCAATTACCAAAGCAAGATTTTCTTTTTCTTCTTCATTTTCTGCTTCATTCAAATACAAGCAAACAGAAACGAAAGGAGTTTGACCGTTAGTGGTCTGTAATGTGAGGATTTGATACTGGAGAGTTTGAACACCATCACGAATGTCCTTCTTAACCAAGTCTTCAATTTGGGCATCAGTCAATGTTGGGTATTCTTTCTTGAAGTATTCTCTTGCTACATTGATGAACTTAGACAAATGAGATGCTGTGATAGTCTGACCACCATACTGAGAACTTGCAACTTGTGCTACAATTTGAGAAGCGATGTTACAAGCATTTCTAAATGTGTGTGGTTTGTCAATTTGTGTACCGGAAATGATAGTACCATTTTGAAGCATATCATCCAAGTTAATCAAGCAGCAGTTGTGGATTGGCATAGCGAAGTAGTCCATATCGTGAAAATGGATAATACCTTCTTTGTGAGCATCGTAAATGTCGCTTGGAATTAAATAACGCTGGGATATATCCTTAGAAACTTCGCCAGCCATATAATCACGCATTGTGCTTACAATGTTAGGATTCTTATTAGCATTTTCCTGTTGGATGTCTTCGTTTTCACCATTCAACAATGACAATACTCGGTCATCAATAGTGTTCTTTCTTTCTTCAAGTGCCTTTTGATAACGGAATGTAATATATTCAGTAGCGACTTCGTATTTACCAGCTTTCATAATTGCGGTTTCTACCATCTTTTGGATGTCTTTATATCCAATAGCAACAGGTGAAACTTTACAAGTATCTTCAATAGCTTTGGCTATATCTTTGATTTCCTGAACAGTTAGTCTTTCGTCAATTCTAACTTTTTCATTCGCTCTTGATATAGCCTCTACGATATTCTGTCGGTTGAAAGTAACTTCCGAACCATTACGCTTTCTTATTTTCATATAACCTCTTTTTATAACCTACTTAATAAACTCAAATCAAATTTTTGTTTTTCTCTAAATTGGTATTAGTATTTATAATTTTACCAAATATAGAAAAAGGACCCACTTGCGAGGGTCCTTTCAATTTTTTATTAGTTTATTTGAACTTATTATTCGTCTTCGCCGAAGAAACGAGCAGCACGGTCCATAAAATCGTCTGCGTATGTTGGCTTCTTTGGTGGTTCAGCAGGAGTTTCTGTTGTAGCTGCAGCTGGAGCTGGTTCCTGTGTTTGGGTAGCTGTATTATCTACATTACCCTTAATCTCCGTGTCTGGCGCAGTACGTGTGCGAATACCATCATTGACATTTGGGTTTGTCTTTGGGCGAACCAATGGTCTCTGGGCACGTCCTGGAACGGTACGGGCAGGTCTATCGTTACCACCATCTACTGTGGCATCAACAGGGCGACGAGTTGGTCTACGTGGAGCATCGTCATCGTCATCTGCTCTACGAACTTCAAAACCATTGTCACGGGCTACTTGTTTAGCCTGGTCAAGTTTTGACATCTTACGAATAGTAAATCCATTTTCTTCTGCTGTACGAATAGCTGCACCCAACTTTTCGTCATCGTTCATTTCTCTACGAGCTGGACGAGCAGGTCTGCGTGGTTCATAATCGTAATCATCTTCACGATAAGAACGGGTTGGACGCTGAGCTGGACGACGTGGTTCGTCATCATAGTCATCTTCAACCTTACGAGAAGAACGAGCTGTTCTTCTCGGCTCATAATCATCATCGTCATATTCACGCTGGCGGAGTGGCTTAAAGCGGCGTGGTTGTTCGTCTTCTGCTACAGTATCACGGAATCGTGGTGCTGGACGAGCTGGGCGATAATCATCGTTACCTTCTTTTTCCACTTCTCTACGGGTGCGGAAACGGTTCAAATCTCTTTCATCTCTATCTCTAGGTGGAAGGACTGTATAACCATTTCTTTCAACTGTTCTACGAGCAGTTCTTAATGTATCTCTATCTATCATATTATTTCACCTCACAAATTTGTTTTTGGTATGTTAAATTTAGAATAATAGTTTATGTATAATAAACATTTTTAAAAATTTTGAACTTAGTTATTGTGTCAGTCTAATTAGATTATGTATTATCCAACAGTAACGTGTTTTGAACCTAAAGCAAAATCAACATTATACTTAGCACAGATATTGCCGATTTCAATTTCATCATCTCTTGTAATACCATCAGTATAAATTGTATCACCATCAGCAGATATACCAAAGTATTCTTCTAATTCGGCTAATGCTTTTTGTTTATTTGATAAACGAGCTTCATTTACTTTATTTTCTGTAATAGAGAAAGCATTACTTTCACGAGGTTTTACTGCCTGTGGGTAATTTGTTCTAGCATAGTTTACTACACTTTCGGCAACATTAAACCAAGAAGGTTCTCCATTGTCATATTCCTGTTTAATAAAGTCCTTAATATAAGTACCCAATTCTTTTATCTTATCAGTTTCAATTCGTTTGTCAAGATACTTAAAGACATTTTCTTTCCACTGAGTATAGGATTCACCATCAGACATTCCATCGTCTTTAGTTTCAGTTTCTGTACTTTCATTTACATCTTCGTCAAAACTATCCTGTGGATAATCGGCAAAAGCTTGTAATTGTTCAGGAGTGTATTCTTCGTCTTCTTCTTCAACATTTGTCTTATCAAAGAAATCATCAAATTTTTCGCAAATTGTATTAGCAGTATCTTCAATGGAAGCATTATCATTAAAACCTTGTTCTATTTCATCCTGAAAATAAAGGTCAATGTTTTTATATTTGGAACTTTTTGCCAAACAAGTATTATAAACTTCTTCCTGATACTGCATTAAAGAGTAGCCGGATTCTCTAAGGTATTGTTTGAATGTTGTGTTTTCATTTATCATTAGTCTAATCTCCCATCTACATAAGCTTTACCTATGTTAATACCGATAGATTCAGCAAAATCAAGTGCCGCTTGTTTAATTGTGTATTGAACATCCAAATCTTGTGAGAGAACAGCACCCATTTCTTTTTCTTTGAACTTTCTAATGTATTCTTTACAATACTTATCCCAGTATTTGTCTTTGTAGATGTCAATATATCTGTCGGTTACTTCACCGAGTTTCTTATTACGCTTGTCATACTTTATCCAAGCGAAACCACAACCACCACCGAAGAATTTGTATCTCTTGCGACCAGGAATTAAATTACCTTCCAAGTCGGCATCACCAACAACAGACTGGTTACCAAAAGCAGCTTCCATTTTCTTGTCAAGTTTTGGTTTTAAGACTGTTTCAATGTGTTCACAAATTTTAGCATCCAAAGATTTGCCAGAAGATTTAGCAGGTCTTTCATTAGCACCCTTCTTAATGAGTTCACTAGCTTCACCCTTTGTCAAGCCCTGATTACGGAAGTCTTTCTTGTAGATACAGAACAATGCCCATAACTGTTTATTTGTTGCGGGGTCATCAGGATTGTTTATGGCTTCATTCAGTACTTCATTGCGAACAACTCTGTAGCCAGCGCTTTCCAATAATGAAGTTGCTTCTTCTAATTCTTCAGGTTCATCTTTACCATCGTAATTAAATAAATACTTGTCAGTAACAGCATCAAATAAACATCCAGATTTCTCATCATAGTATGCTACAATCCATTTTTCAACAGAATTTACATTCTCATCCTCTGGATAACCGAGCTTCTCTAATTCTGATTCAAGCCATGCTTTAGCTGCTTTTGCTTCTAATGGACTTTTAAAACAGGTAGCATGTTCTTTAAAATCAGTAATGCCAAATTTGTCTTTGATATAGAAAGTCCAATCGCCTTCTTCATCAATACCAACTAGATACCAACAATCTTTTCTCCAATCACCGTACATATTGTTCTCCTGACAAAATTAAAGTGTCTTAAACCACTCTTGGAAAGCCTTCTTTATTTCTCTTGAACCCTTGCGGTCAATCTTCTTGTTGAATTCTTCTGTAGCACGAACGATTTGTTCGGCCTTCTCTGGAGAAGTAACCTGGATGTCATTCACCATTGTATTGGCATTGTCAACTTTGGTTCCTTCTACTTCTCTTTCAACATAGAGACCTAGAGATTCATTTAACACCCATTCCGTGGTACGCTGTACGGACTCATACATTGCGTCTTGATAAGCTTCAGCACATGAGGGCAGATAAACTACATCACAGCATATCATATGATAATCGTCTGCCACAACATTTCCTTCAAGAAGATTACCAGTACCACGGGAAGAAACTCCCATACGAACACCATCAGTCAACAGTGCTTCCAAAATTTTACCACAAGGTGTAGAAAGTACTTTGGCTTTACCCATAGCAAAATCACCATCCATGTGTAGATCTTCAACAAGAATGGCCGCTCTGTCTGGATTAATTTCACCGTGATGTGGGGTGCGAAAGCTCTCCAAGTGCTTCTCTGCTTTCAATCAGTGCTTGGTAGTTTTTTACTTCTCTTTCAATCAATTCTCTTGGATAAATTCTACCATTTCTGTTCTTTTTGTTGGCCCCCATGAAGACCCCGGCTAATATAGAGCCTCTTTTGGCCTGTTGCGGATTCTTCAATGAGTTCTGTTGTTGCTTCATTCAAACATTGTTCATTAAAAAGCTTTTTGATTTCTGCCATAATTTAAACCTCATTTTGAGTGTATTCTATTAATGTATTTATAATTTTAGCCATTTTTAAACTGATTTATATAATTTCTTCCATATTTTTTGTTAATATAATCATAACATTCTGGCAAGTCTGTTATAATTTTAACACCATTTTTCAACATACACTGGTGTTTTGCTTCATATAGTCCATTTCGCCATTCTATAGTTTCTTCTGTATCGTTTTTGTGTTTATAAGGGCAGATCATAACATCATTATTATCTTTATTTTTAAAAAACTGAAGTCCTTTTAATTCAATATATTCGCCATTAATTAAAAAATCAGGACAATAATCATAAGTTTTACCTTGATATTCGTATTTAAAAGTAGTATTTGGTTGATATTCAAATTCTATATTATGGTCTTTCAGCCAGATATAGTACACCAATTCAAAACCACTATCAAAATTCAAGTTTTTATATTTAAATTTCTTCTTTGTTTTATTTCTAATTTCAGGGCATTTCATCGGATTGCTATATCCAAAACTATCTATACAAGATTGCTTTATTTTTTCTATGACTTCAGGTCTTTGACAGTTGTATTCTACACCATGATTTTTTAAACATTTTTCTTTAACTTTATCATTAAAATTTTGAGTTTGAAATAGATATTCATGCCCTGTATTTTCTAACATGGTTTGTTTACATTTTTCTCTATTAGTCCATAATTTTTGGCCATGTTCTTTTAATGATTTTTCTTCCATTTTTTCTTTTATTTCTGGTACTTGAAAAGCATATTCATAACCAGTTTTATTTAACATAGTCTGTTTACATTTTTCTCTATTAGTCCAATGTTCTACTCCATGTCTTTCAAGATTCGTCTTTTTTGCACTTTCTTTCGTTTTCTCAAGTTGAAATGTAGAATTTAACCCAGTATTTCGTTTAAATGATTCATGTACTTTCTTACCCATCTTTTTATAAAAATCTGGATCTTTTTCTAAAATGTGTTTTTGCCTTGCTTCTTTATATTCTTCAATAGTGTATTCACCTTCAATATTTTGATTTTTCATAAAAGTATCTCTCATTTTTTTCAGTGTTTCTTCAGATTTCATAGCACATGAAGCACAGCAAAACTTTTTATATCCAATTAGTACACTTTGATAAGCGGTTTCTTTACCACAAACAGCACAATATCCTTCATTTGGCTTCTTTAAAAACTTATCATAGTATTCTTTATGATTATTTTCAAATATATTATGTTGATTTCTAAGATGCATACCTAGTCTATTAGTTCTTTTACCGCAGATTTTACAAACATATTTACCGTTTTTTTCTACATCTTCTCGTTCCAATTGTTTTTTAGATTTATGATTTTTATGAAGTTCTTTATTGTATTCAGTCCAATGTTTTATTCTACATTCTTCACAACAATATTTAAAATATCCTCGTTTTAAATCTCTATATTTTGTAGGTTTTCCACATTGTTCACATTTACCTTCATTATTACCTGGATTAACATAAGTATTATAATATTCTTCTGCTGTTATTTCTGGGTGTTTAAAATGTATGTGTACACCCAAAGAATTACGAACATTAAATCCACATATAGCACATTTATTAATATATTCTATTTTCATAATCATTCTCCTTAATTTATTTAACGTGGCCTTGGTAGTACCACAAAACTATTTATAATAAGTTAGAGGGACCGCTACCAACAATCCCTCAAATAGGCGAGAATTGTTCCTATCTGTCCTTATTAGATTTTCATAAAATCAAGGATTTCTTTTCTTTTTGAGAAGTAATAATTATTCCAAATGTCAATTACTTCATTGATGGTATCATCATCGGTCTTATCCATCTTGATTTTCTTCTTGTTGTATGGACTTGCGTGATAGACATTCTTGTCACCAATTATGGATTTTACTTCATACACGCCAGAATAGCTTGTCCTAGCAATCCAGTCTGAAATCAAGTATTCGGCCCAACCAACCAATGTCTTGTTTCCTTCTTCTGTGTTTGGAGTATTCATGCCAGTATCAAAATTGAGTACTTTGTAGTTAGACCAACCTGATTTCAACAAGCCAGCATTCAGCACATCAATTGGAGAATTTTTCCACATACCACCATCAATATAGCAATTTTTTTGTGCATCATACACACAGTCAAAATAAGTTGGTGCAGCAGTACTCGTCAAGATTGCGAACCATTTGTCAACATCCTTGTCACCGCAAGTCCCAGACTTTTTCTACAGATTCGCCATTCATGCAAGTAGTAGGGATGAAGATTGGTTTTTTCCAGTCGCCACATTTTCCTTTGAACTTGTCTTTAAGGATTTTCTTCAAGTTTGAGTTGTCATAGGTAGGGCATTTGGGTGTCATTCTCTTGTACCAAGGATATTTCGTGAAGATCTTTTTAAGATTGTTCTTATAGAGGTCAAACAAGTCATGGGCAGAGTAACCGTTCAGCTAGACCAGCAGCGATGATGGCACCAGTAGAAGTTCCTGAGTACGCAAAAGATACATCAGAAATCTTTTTACCTATATCACTTTCTAGATTACACAGGAAGGCCAAAGGGCCAATTCCGTAAAGCACCACCGCCACAAATACTAATTGTCAATGTTCTCTTTCCCATTTTCTTTCTCCCATTTCTTTCTAAATTCTTTAGCATGTTTTTGAATCCAGTCCTTGACAGCATCTTCACCCAAGTCACGGTTGGCCTTTTCAGATTCCAGCCATTTGTGTATCTCAATTTCCTTGATTTGATCTGTCATGAACTGTTTCATTTTTTCGTATTCTTCATCGGACATGTTGTGTCCTCCAATTTGCCATTCTCTTGTTCCCAAGTTTCCTTGAAAAGATTGAAGTTGTTTTCCATCCAAGATGACAAAGCTGATTGGTATTCAATTGATTCCCTATCTTTGTTGATTGATTCAGCATATTCTATCATTGCAGATATGGAATCAAGCGTGAATTTTCTTTGTTTCTGATATTTGTTCATAAGGTTCTCTCTAATTGCTTTAAAAGAAAACTATTTGAATCAAAATCACTTTAAAGGTTCAACAAATTATTTATATTTCAGAGCGAGTTCTTCTTCTGTCACTACTCTAAATTTATAATTGTTCTTCCTGCACCAATCACGTGCATAATCCCATTTTTCCTTGTTCTTTTTAAGGACATTGCAGTATTCTTGCCATCTATCAATCCTATTCTGATTGAGCTTACCCTTCTTTGTAGGTTCTAGTTTTGGGAAGATTATTTTACCACATTCATCTAGTTTTGGGACTTGTGTTCCTGGTTTTACTTCAATTAACCATTTCTCAATGGTATTGTTCCTGGTCTTACAAGTAAATACGAAATCAGTAATATAGCGATGTTGCTTGTTGTCAATGTTTGAATAATAAGGAATCTCTATAATCTCTGATCCGCCATTCAAGAATGTTGTTGTTCAAGTCAAGCCAGTTAGCCATTATCTTTTCATATGAAGATCTAAATGTTATTTCATGTCCTTCAACTTTTCCATTGTAGTTCAGACATTTTTCAGGATGTTTTGGTCTGAATTTTCCTTGTAAGTAATTGTTGTTAAACATTGACATTATTGGATTAGTCCTTCATGTGTTCTATTTCTTTTATGGCATATTTGATTTCTTGATTGGCTTTCTTTAACCAAAGTTCCTGACAATGGCTATAGAATGAATTGTAGACATCATCATCTATTTCATCACAATCCATACAGATTTCAAGTACAGGTTTTGGAATTCTTTTCAACTTGAAATATTCCATTAGCAATACTAGTATCTTTATGAAGTTATCGTCAAACAAGTTTTCGTACAAAGCCAAATTCAAAGTGGATGTGTTCTTGAAAACATCTTCTACAGATTTGTAGAGTGCTTTTGTTCTTGTTTTAATTTCTCTTTTATTCATGTTCTATTTATATGGAAAAACCCAGGATGTTGTCCTGGGTTTTATTTTAATTTATTGTGTTAATTACATTGTTTCAGTAGTAGTAACACCAGTATTTCTATCCACATTGATGGTAACGAAGATAGCTTCAATAGCCTCAGCAGGAACAATACGAATGTTCACATTGAGAATATGTGGATCTTCGGGATCTTGTGTAACAGAAAGACTATATGTTTCTACACCATCGGCAGCTTGAACACGATTCAAGAAAGCATCAATAGAGTTTCTTGCAGCACTTCTTGTATTGGCAGTATTCTGCTGGAACAAGTAAGGCAACATCATTTGTTCAAGAACCTTTTCAATGTAGTTCAAACATCTACGAACATTGATTCTATTCAATGCAGATTCTTTCTTCAATGCCGTCTTTTGACCATATAGACATTCACCAAATCCAGCACAATCTCTAGATGTATTGACGTTGATGTCATACAACTGACCAATTTCTACATCGGTCAAACGAGTGAGTGGACCGTTGGTGTATGTAATGTTACCACGCTGAACACCAGCAGGTGCCATCCAAGGATAACTTACCATGTCACAGTATGCCATACGGCAAGCACCAGCTACAGACTTGGGTAAGTAAATCCAAGATGCAAGTGTGCCATTATAATACTTGTCATATCCAGCATATTCAGCAACATAAGTACCATTGTTGAAGGAGAACATTTTGGCTTCACCAATCATTCTCTTTACAGATTTTGCTTCTCTTGAAGTGACTTGGACTACACCAATGTCAATGGTTCTAGAAGCAGCAATCTCAGCAATGCGGCGTTGTAGTGCAGAGTATCTCTGTTTACCATTGAAGGTATCAATGGCTTCCACATTGAACAAGATGTCAAAGTCTGCTTTCTGTCTATCTGTGTAGAGCTTCAAGCCAGCAATCTTTTCAGTCACATTGTTCTTCTTTGAATTGGAACCACCGGTCAATCCATAGATGGCATAGGTCTGATGTGGCTGAGCATAAGTACCAGCACCAGTTCTAGCTTCATTTACTGAATTACGGGAGACATAGATGTATTCAGAGTGACCATTGATTACATTTGGTGCGAACAAGGAATTACCTTCAGCATCCTTTGCTGTTGGGTCATTTGAAACATACCATGATTCAGCAGGATCTTTCAACAAAGCATCCATACCAGTACCCCAAGCAGCAGAAGCAGTCTGGGCCTTTGGCTTTACATACACGTTGATACGATAGACCTTTTTCCAAGTCAAGTTGTCTTGTACGATTTGTTCATCACTATCTACCTTGTCTTCGTCATCATAACGATACTTCCAGTTGAAAGCATTCTGATGGTTGAGAGCAGGAATGTCAGCACATTCTGTAGTAATGATGGACACACCAATGTCATTACCATATTCACCAGGACCAATTGAAGTGATAATCAACTGGTTGGCTCTATTGGAAACATACTGTTCAACGTCACCATTACCAGGTTCATCGTCAGATTCAATGGAAACTGTATAACCATCCTTATATCTCTCGTTTACACCATTGAGAATTTCGGATGTAGCAAATGCAGCAAGTTTGTTGACTGGTTCTCCAGAATCATTGACCATTCCTTCTTGCCAAGGAATTACAACTGGGTTTGGTTCGTCAGATGTGTAGACAGACATGGTTGTTGGTGTCTTGGCATCTTTCTCAGCAACAGTCCAGAACAACTTTTCGTCATATTTATTAAGATTATGTTTTGCAGTAAATGCATCCCAGTCAGTCTTGTATATTACCTTTCTTACTGGTTCATTGAGAATCTTGACAGGATTGTTATCTTCGTCATATTCAAACTGAATGCCTTCCCATACATCATAGTATTCAAGCAATCCATACTTATTTCCATACTTATTGTCTGTCAATAGTTCAGATGGGTCGCAACCATAGGAATCTGCCAATTCATTTACCAAATCAAAACCAGATGTAGTTTGATTTCCTTCTTTGTCAGTAATGAGATCTGTAATGGATGTAAATTTGACATCAAATGGTTCATCCAACAATTCATTGTTGTATTTTGCAGCCATTGCTTCTTGAAGTGTATTCATACCAAATTCACGGTATTGAATACCAACAGCCTGGCCAACAGTATTCTTGAAATCATCAGCCAATGTATAGTATGTCTTGTTTACACAGTCATCCCAATCACGGAACTGGATTTTCCATGCTTTAGCAGAAGGTTTAACCAATTCAGCGCCGGAAGGATTATAGAAATTATCTCCATTCATCAATTCCTTATAAGAAATGGAACTGAGAGAACCAGAAACATTGTAGTCAATTGTATCAGCAAATTTTGAGTCATAATAAGCAGTCAATGTAGTCCCTACACCATTCAATGTATCTTCAGCAGGAATACTAAATACAGTCTTATAACCACTCAAAATACCACTTGTGGCTGTATCAGCATACATCAAAGCATTTGTCTTAAATACTTGAATTGAAGATACTGGCAATTCCTTGTTTTCCCAAGCAGAATTTGTGAAGATCAAGTCATCAAACCATCTACCAACAGCACCTTTGGCATTTACGCTTGTGGCAAATTCCACATATACACCTTCGTCCTTCTTGATGTTTTCAGCATCAATGTCACTGGATTCATCGCCTACATTCTTGAACACAGCAACAGAAGGTGGATTATCGTTAATCAAGTCAACGATTGTACCAAAACCAGCTCTCTGATATACACCGGAAAGAAGATAGAGTTGGGTCTACAATCCATTCTTCCTTACCAGTTTGACCAGATATAGCAGATACCTGTGTAACATCGTTCAAGTTACCCAACAACTTAAGATTTGCGTTGTCTTCATTGTCAATGAACTTGAATTCTGCAGTATCCTTTGAACGATAGACATCCTTAATGTCTGCATCGCTATATGGATATTGGACTTGGGCATAGCCTTCGTCACCCATTGTGGTTCTAACAGTCAAAAGCTGGTTAGAGATTGCTAGATAGTTCTCGGCAGCAAAATGTCCGTAATCGTCTAGATTCTCAGGTTGGCCATAAATTTCTGTAAAATTGTCATATGAAGTAGTAAGGACCCTCTGGTTTACTGGTCCCTTATTGGACTTCATGACTATAGCACCAATTCCCAATCCAGGAAATGAATTGGAACGTATGGTATTGTCCTTTTCTTGGAAAAATATACCAGGATATGTGTATTTTGCCATATGTTTATACTCCTATAAATGTTAAACTTTAATAATAAACTCACTCACTTCACATAAAAATAATACATCATACTATTTATGACTTTTTTGATCTTAAAAAGATACTCTATTCTTGGTGGAATAGGGTATTATGGTTAAATTAGATATTTGGTTCTATTCTACCCCTTCATAGGTCATTTTGAGGTCAGTGACATAAACATGACACTTTTCTTCAGGGAATAATTCTTGGTTAAATAGAATTGTTGCTGGATATGCTATATGAATATAATCTTCTTCTACATTTGTTAAATCTATTGTATATTCAGCAGATCCAATTAAATTAGTACTTTTATAATTTCTTAAATGTTCTAAACCTGATGCATTGTATATGTTATATGCTCCTCCTTTTATATTTAAAGTAGTATTTACTTCTCTAGTACCATCTTTAACAATATTTACATTGGTTTTATAACATGCAAATGGTGTTTTAAATTTATCTCCTTTTTTATATTTTTTATTAGGATCAAAATCATCCAAGTGATCATTATACGGAACTGAATTAAAATATCCACTATAACAATCTACTCCTTGAAAACAATTTGTTGCATTATAAAAATTACCATAAATATCTGGTTTATTTGGATTTGATTCTGTTCTTTCTATAAAACAATTGTCATTATCTGTGCCATAAAAAATTATAAATGGATTATTATAGTTATGCTCTATAATATATGATTTTAAATTTGTAATTTGTGCCGGTACTAATCCTGTTACTGGTGGTATATTATATTTACCTAATACTTCTCCTGAAGATACAAGATGTGGATAAGCAGGTGTTTTAAACCAATAATCTGGATTAGAATTTGGATCTTTACCAATATTAGGTTCTTTACATATATATCCATTGACGGCAACTACCAAATCGCCTTGACTATAATATGTCGTAGAATTCCATGACCCTTTAACATAAGATCCTGGCTTAATTAATATACGTACACCATTAATTTCGCCTATACTTGATAAACTACCTTCACCTGCTAAATCATTCATTTTTGTTATATACAAATTATCAAAAACATGTTTTTCACCTTGTGATGGGTCAAATGAATCTACTATATTATTTGGATTTCTATATCCAATTTCATACATTTTATAATCTTCTATAGCATTACTACCAACTACATTTTCATTTTCACCATCTTTATTAGTAATCAATGAAGTTTCTAAATTTTCATGTAATGTAAATACAGGTTCACTGTTTTCAGTTAATTCATTTATAGGCCATAAACTTGCCGTAGATAAACAATAATTGAATGAAAATATCGCCCCCTTTGTTTTATCATCTATTTTTGATTTTTCTATTTCTGACTTATCTATTTTATGTCCAGTTATAGAAGATGAATATTGATTTGGTGCGGTTGCTTCTGTTCCAGATATTTGAGTATATTTACCATCAAATAAAATAGAATAAAAATATTTCAATTTTAATTTTTTGTAATTTTGTTTTATATCATTAACATTAAGTGTATAATATTTAAAATAATTAGTAGTAATTTGTACTGGTTCTGGTGCACCTTCAGGAAAATATAAAAATGCATTGCGGTCTACCATACCAAATTTATCATCATTAAAGTTCCTTATAGCCGAAAAATTGATTTTTTTATATACATTCATATAAGATGGTTCAGAACCATTTGACAAAGATAAATTTGTATTAAAATTATAAATTGAACCAGTTGATGTTATATGAGATTGATTTGCTCTTATAAATTTATCTTCATCAGCACCTTCACCTTCATAATAATAAGGACCCCATTTACCATTCCAATAACAATTGGATTTTAATAAACCAAACTCACCATATCCATCTGGTTGAATACCAGAATAACAAAAATTCAATAAATTTCCTTTATCTCTATCTACATAATTAATTACAGGTGTTCTATCTTTATAAACTTCAAAAAATTTACCATAACTATGTCTTTGTTGAAAATATACTGATGGATTATTTGCATTTGGATTTGATTCCAATTCATATAAATCAATATAATATTGTTTATAATTACTAATATATAAACCATTCAAAATCCATAATGGATAACCATAATCAGTTGTACTAAAATGTCCTACAAAAGGTTTAAAACCACCTGTTGTTAAACAATATAAAGATTCATATACTTTTGTAGAACCATCTTTAATTCCTATAAATGGTAATATTTGTTGGTCATTAAACTTATAAAAATATGTTGGTGAATCACCATCATAATCTTGGTAAGGATTACCACAATAATCAGTTCCACTAAAAATAGAATGATACATTCCTTGTGTCCAGCTAGCACAATTATTTAAATTATTATTAAATGGTACTGTACTATTATATAATCTAAATGCTGTTTCAAAAGAATTCTCTTCATCAGTATGAACTACACCATTTTTATCTTTATAATAATAACTCATATTAAACCTTATTAATAAATGAATAATACTTCACTAGGTACCATATTTACATTGTCTGTAATATAATTTTTTCCACCTGTTAATCCACCTGTATATTTTGTTGGATCTGAAGGGTCAAATACACTGGAATATGTAATATCTGGATGTTCTATTGGTTCTGGTGGTGTTCCTGTAGAAGCTTCCCAATAATCTTTTTGATGTGTTGCAGAATTCCAAGCACATCCAGGATCTTTATCTATCCAAACACCACCATCAATTGTTGTGTGGTCTTTTTTTAATGTATAATCATTAAGATTTACAAATACTACATTGGCACCAGTAGGAAATTCAGATATACTTTGTGAACCAGCAGTTATTAAACCAGTTATAGTTGTAGGTATAATTGTTGTTGTAGCCGTTATATCTCTGTTTGCCGCTGTCAAATCATAGTTAATATAACCATTTTTAAGTTTAATTTTGTTATTAGTATTTTCATTAAGTTTCGTATAGACAAATTTGCTATTTGGCTCACACCACATTGCAGAATTATTGTCAAATACATATTTACCATCAATTGGGTCATAAGAGATAGTTCTTTTTTCGTGGTCAATTACTATACCATCTTTACCAACATAATGATTTTTCTTGTCTTCATTAACAGCATCAATCATGTTGGCTAGGAAATAATCACGAAAATCTAATGCAGACAATGTTGCACTGGTCATCCATACACCATCTGTAACTGTTCTAGTAGTCCATGTTTTTGGTACTAGATTCACTGTTTGTCCTGGTATTATTCCAGAATGTGCAGTCTCGTATAAATGGTATTTGGCTTTAGCATCCATTTTTAATTAACCTATAATGTATAACTTGTGTTCAAGATTGTAAGGTAATGTAGAAACATATTCAACATCAAATGATGCTGTATTATAAGTATAAGTCCAAGCAGAAACATAATTAGCAGAATATGCAGAATGACTTGTTACTGCAGAAGTATCATACATCATATCATCCAAATTAGCAAATATACCATTTTTATCTGCAGAAATGTAACCAACACCGCTATTAGGATCCAATTTTAATCCAATTTTTGTTTCATTCGTGTCTGGATTAGTTTCAACCACAAAATGATCTGTATTGAACTCATATTTTGGAACTTTCTTGTAATAGTCAGGAGACAATCCAATGCTATATGTTCCTTTTGGCTCTTTATTTTCTGTAATCTTAATTCCTTCGCCTTCAGTATAAACAGTATATTTCTCTGCCAACTTGTCTATACAGTCTGCCAAATAGACATCTCTGTTAATCAATGGTTGAATGGTATTGACTGTCTGCCAATAGCCATCAGCAACAGTATTCCTATCCCAAGGAGAGACGTATAATCTAGCTGTTGTTCCATTGTCATACACATGCATGAATGAATCTAAGTGAGCACTTGTTGCGGTATTTTCTTCTTCCATTATAAAACCTCAAATATATTTATAACAAGAAAAACTGCTTTCCATTATGAGAAAGCAGTTAAAGTTATTATGAAAAAAATTAACCTAACAATTCAAAGATTGCTTGTCTACATTGGCCTGGACTTTCAAACTTTATACCCAAACCACCAGCCAATACGAATGATTCTATATTCTTGCCAAAATCGTCTATCAAAAGACTAGAATCATTGGCGAACTTAGCTTTTGACTTTCCATTCTTAACGATATAGATGTTCTTGTTTGGGATCTTTGTATTTGCCATTAGCCATTCAATCTTACCATTTACACCATCGCTATAGTTTACTTGAGATAGAATACAAAGGTCAATTCCTTCTTCGTCACAGAACTTTTCAAGCCATTTATAGAATCTTTCGCCTTCTTTAGTCCAAGGCATATTAGCCCAAAAGTCTATTCCTGCTGCATGGACTTTTTCCCAATCTACTTTGTAATGCTCAATGGCATCAATTTCCTGGCAAGCACCACGAAAATCGGTCAATACACCGTCCAAGTCACAATATATCGTTTTAATCTTCTTATTCATTCTCATTATTATATTTATGATTCAAATAAAAAATCATCGGTTAAATTGAGCCACTTATTTCTATATTCATTCAACATGGGAAAACACATTTCATTTATATGGAATACAATTTCTTCTGTTAATTCTGTAGGTATATTAGTGTCTATTATACCACATCCAGAATCATGATTCAATACATAACATTTGTATTTACTTTCATACCTATATTTTACAAATGCTTTCCAGCAATCACCGTTCCAAATTTCTGTTCCTTCATATTCTTCAAAGTCTTTATTTTCTTCTATTTTTTGAGGATTACAATCATGGCACATTATGATTCCACCTGGATTCAATACTTTAAGTCCATTCTTTATATCTCTATAGACTTGGTGGGCTTCATGAAGGCCATCAACAAATATAAAATCAAATTTCTTATTGTTTATCTTGAAAAATTCATCAGATGTAATCACTAAATCAGCTACAGCATTTGGATCTGGGTCAATACACAATTTTTCTCTACATTTAATTAAATTAAAATTATGTTCTTTATTCCTAGTTCCAATTTCAAGATATGAAGATAAATTATATTTGCTTATATATTTGTTAATTATTTCACTTCTTTCCATAATCATACCAAAAATAGAAAAATCCCCATTATATAGGGGACTTTCCATAAATTTTATTTCATAATTGAACTTACTTAGTAGATTGGGTATGTACTTTGTTGTCAATGAAGATCCCAACTTGTGTGAGAAGATCAACCAATGTCTTGTTGTATTTTTCCTCTACACCATCACGAATGTCCTTACAGTACTTCAAATAATCATCTTCAGATTTGAAGTCAGTGGGTTGTACCAACTGCTTTGTGGCATATTCCACAATACTTTTACCAATGTCAACACCCAACTTGCTAAGTCCTTCCTTCATTGACTTACCAGCTACATAGGACATGAACATTCCTGCAGAACCAGTCTGGGCAGGAGCAGGAACAGTTTGTGGACGAGGAGCATCAGCATCCAATCCATCCATTGTTACACCTTCTTCGTTCAACTTGTTGTGATAATAATTCTTAAAATCCATTGTTTTCTCCTTAATTAAAAATTTTCGTCATCTTCATGAGCCAAGGTTCTACAAATATCTTCCAAGTCTTCGCTCATTGAAAACTTTGAACCATGTGTGCCTACAATGTATTTCCACAACTTACGATATTTGTCATCTTCATCCAAATTCTTGTAGTAGTCAGTATTCCTTAGTGCCTTCAAAGCCCTGTCATTCTTGATTTCAACCATCAAGTCAACTTCCTTATTCTCTTGAAGAAACTTCTTAAAGTCAGATTTCAATTCTGTTTCTTCAAATAGCAAATCCATTGCTTTGTTGAATCTCGTTTCGTCATAGTTCAATGTCAAGTCAAGAACATCACCAAATTTGGCCTCACAAGCATCTTCTGTCAAAGACAACTTGTCAGCAACGAAGGTCAATAGATCTGCATAGTTTTCTTCTACATCAGAATGTTTTTCCTTCAACAAGGCCACCTTGGTCAAATAGGAATCTATGGCATTTTCTAGACCATCCCTAGTGATTTCAGTAGGAACAGTATATTGCTGATAAGATTCTTTGTAAACTTCCTTCTTTGCCTTCTTGTAATCGTCAAGCATACCTTTAACGATCTTGGCTACAGTAGCAACATTGTATGTTGGCTTGGCTTTGAACGAAGTGGTCTTCATCAACTGATGGAATTTACCACGCTTCTTTGTATCTCCACCCAACTTGATTGAGATGTCGCCATTATCCAATGTCTTAATTGAACCAATCTTTACTTTACCAATTATGGACCTGTCAATTACATCAAAGGTTCCTTCATCAAACTTTTCAACACCGAATCCTGTGTTGGTAAAGATTTTAGTAATTTTTTCAATGAATTGCGATTGTCTGTTTTCCATGATTCAAAACTCCATTTGTATAGTATTTATATCATTTCCGTTTTATTTGTTGTAATTTCTGATACCCAAGGTGCATCTTTCACAAGTTCACCATTCAACTCGGCATCTTTTGTACCAAATTTCAAGTCAGAATTAAATTGACCAAAACCAAATAGGTTCTTATTGTCATTTATGATAGTCGCACCATATTTTGCGGACAAGCCATCTGTGGCTGGTTGAATTACATAATTCTTATTGTTGAAAATCTGATAAATCTGGTCACCAGACATATTTGGTTTCAAAGAAGTAGGGACTTGTGGGTCATAACCACTAGCAAATGCAGTCACTTGCCAGTACTGTAATGTGGCTGGGTTTCTATTGGTTTCACCATAGGTTTTATCTATCCAACTTACTGGGGCTGTGCCGCTAAGAGTTGACAAGTACTGACAATACCCAGACCATAATGTAGAATTTTCGTCAAAATATGAACTCGTTGACTTCAACTGCATTGAGCCAACTGGATAATTGGTGATGTCTGGTAGTTCTTCGTACTCGTAATCCTGCACGATATAGTTCTCACCCAGTTTCTGTTCTGGTTGATTTTCGCTAGGCAACAAAGCAGACACCCTTCCAATCTTTGTACCAAACATGTACTCAAAATCATGCCTTTCCTTGAAGTTCCCTGTATAGTTGCCAACAATGTTTTCCTTCCAGTAACTATCTTGATTGTTGACTGCCAACTTGGTAATGATCTGGTCAATTATGTAACTATCTTCAATTGGTTTGTACAACCATGCTTCAATCGTGAATGAGAATGAAACCGTAATCTCTCTCTTGTCTTCTTCACCAAAGTCAGTAGTAATTTCCTGGGATGTGCTATCACACTTCATCTTGATTGAACGTCTCTTGTTTATGAACCAGAATTCCTTCAAGTCAAAATATGCTTCAGGTGCAAATCTCACCAATACCTGTTCCATGATTTGATTGGCATCAGATATATGTTCTGTCTTGGCTTCCATTGAGATTGTAATGTTGTATGGAACTGGGTGTACATCTGCCCAGAACTTGTTTGCCATTATGTAATCTACACCATTTACTTCAAAATAGTCAGAATAGAAGCCTCTCGTTTCTCCTGCACCAGAATACCTTTCGCCAGCAAATGAAATTCCATCTATCCTGTATGTTAAGTTTGGAAGTTGAATATAATACTTCTTTCCTGATTCCTGTTCAACACGAAAATCATGGGACTTCATTCTAGGGCCATATTTCAATGGGACTTGAATTTGTTTTATTGGTTCACCCTTCTCATCATAACGGATTACACACAAGTTACTGAAGAAGTTGCCAAATCCGATTACAATGCTACGCAATGTATCACTGAAGAAATAGTTATATGGATAGCCACCACTTGGATGTCCTTCTATCCAACCTTTATGGAATCCATGTGTAGAAGGGTCATACACAGGTTTGGTTCTTTTATCTGGATTATTTTCAGTCCAATTACTCATACATTATTTATGATTTTGAATAGCAAGTTAAGATATAATTACAACATTCAAGTACTTTATTCATATCTATATTAAATCCGTATTTCAATCTCATATAGTTAGCTGTATTATACATCATATTTGCTTTATCATTAAAATTCTTATGTAATGCTGTTTCATCTATATTACAAGCATAATCATATTCACAAGGATTTATTAAAGATAAGTCTATTGAGATTTTTGTATTATTTTTAAGTAAAAAGGTATTTATCCAGCATTCGTCACATTTTGGAGATAACAATAACCTATCTTTTACATATTGTTCATTATATGTTTCCAATGGGAATGTATTTGGTGGTATTATGCATTGACCACAAAATGAGGGTAAATATGCTTTATGGTATTCTTTTGTTTGTGGAATGTATAGATTTGTTATTGTATTTACTGTATTAGCATATTCAATTAAATCATAAGGATATATTCTATCTTCATCAAGTGAAATTACAACATCTTCATAATGGTCAGGATATACTTTCCATCTTTTATGGCAGTATTCATTTTTGTCAATCCATTTAAGTATTATATTATTTAATTCAATTTGCTTTACTAATTCATCTGGTATTTTATGATCTGGAAATTCTTCTGTAGAAAGCCAAATGTAGAACAAATCAGGTTTTACTGTTTGTGTAGAGAAAAATTTTTCCAAAAATATAGGTAATTGATTTATTCTTTTAGGCCAACAAGTCATTGTCACTACAGTCTTCATCATCTACCTCTATCTGATAAAATCGTTTCAAAATTATGTCATTGTTGTAATGTTCAAGCTGCCATTTCAAATCAAAACATTCATCTCTGATTAAATTCTTTCTTCTTTCTTCTAATTGGTAATAATCACTTGTTTTTATTTCTGTATTACCTAATTTTATTATTGATTCTTTCATTTTTATAGTAAGTTCTTTATATAATTTTTGATAGTTTACATTTTTTTCTATGAAAAAAGAATCAGGTATAAGATTTATTCTATATTTTCTCTTACCTGTTTTTTTATATAGTTTTTGTATTTCAAATCCTTGTAATACTTTAAACATAATTAAACTATTCCAACAAATCTACCATCTTTTCCATTATATTTTTCAATTATATTCTTTATATAAGATGTTATATCTTCTTTATGCTTTCCTTCAATTATAAAATCAGATTTATATTCACTATTGGTATAATCTTTATGAAACAATGGTCTAGCAAAACTGAATAATACACTATTAAAACCAAGATCAAATGAAAAATCTATAAAATCAGGTATATCTTTATAATTGTATTTACTAATCGTGAAGGTAGAATGTAAATCCCAAGTTCTTTGTGGATGCAAAGCCAAATAATTGACATTTTTAAGTAATGTATTCCATCTACCACCAGGACGAACAACATTGTAAGTATTTTCTGTAGCAGCATCAACACTTATTTTTATTTCTTTTATGTGTTGTATATTGTTTGGATGTATTTTACTGAAGTTTATATTATTTGCTAGAACACCATTTGTATAAATTATGATTTTATTAAGTTTACTTCCTACTTCAAATAAATCCTGTTTCAATATATCCATATAAGATTTATTCAAGAATGTTTCTCCATCACAACCTACACTTATTATATAACTTTTTTTAATAAGTTCAATTATATCATTAAAGTCTTTATCTGTCAATTGATTTATATAAGAATCATAATCTTTATCTCTACAAGTAGGGCACAATAGATTACATTTTGAATCTAGCGATAAATTTAAAATTAGTGGATTATCCATCACACTATTATATTGTTTATTTAAATACCCTTCATATATTTTTCTACCATAATAGCCATATTCATTATATAAACTATATCCAGTATGAAAAGTAGTTAAATTATCTCTATTAGATTTATATTGAGGGCATTTTTCACATAAAGAATAATCACCTTTAATTATTTTTTCTTTTATATCTTTTAATTTTTCTGATTTAATTATATCAGTTATATCAGTTGATTTTATTTTATATTCATCAGATAAAACATTATAACATGCACATGGTTTTGTAGAAAATGTATAACCTACATCATTATCGCTTTTATATCTATATAAGTTCAATTCAAATGGTATTATACAACAAGTTGGATTATTCCAAAACTTTGTTGCTTCATCAGTATAAGGTATATAGTCTGGTAGAATTTCTCCACCATAATAAGGATCTTCTATACTTATATCCAATGAATTTATAAATTTGTTCATTATACCTTCAACATTCTGTCACGATAGAAAGGTTTGAGTTTATCCAATTCCCTAATTACAACATTGTCAATATGGGCAATGTCATTATCAAGATCCTTAATGTGACTTGTATAATCTAGAATGTCCTTCTTGATTTTGTCTTGGTCAGTCTTTTGTAGACTAATTACTCTTTGGTCACAAATATACCTTGATGCTTCCATAGCAAATGGTTTACCCTTTAATCCAGGCATATTCTCCGCAATGTACTTGACTGGATCTTTTTCTTCCAATCCCTTAATGACTATTTTGAGATTCTGTGAAGCAATCAGTCGCCAATTTGATTTCTGTTTCTTGTCTTCATAGATCTTCTTTTCTGCCTCGCACATTTTTGTTTCTACTTCTTTTCTCCAGTCTACCCACATGTTCATCAAGTCAACCATATTGGGCATAATTACTTTGGTATCTACATCCTTCGTTATATCCTTTGACTTGTTTCTCTCAATGGCATAGTAACGATAACTAACACTCTTAATCATGTGCTTGTGGATCTTGGATTCAAAGTCAGCTTCATTCTTCAATGTGACTTCTAGTTTACAAGGTTCGTCCTTGGTAGAAGAATCATTCACATACAATACAACACCATCATCAATTAGACTAATCATCTTGTTGATGAATGAAGAAGGAGAAAAACCAGGACAATAACCAGTAATGGTCAATAGCACATTCTTCTTGTCGCGGACTAATGTGTAATCACAATCGTACTTGATTGCACCTTCACCTTTCTTGTAGAGCTGTTCAATTTCTTCTGGTGTAGAGATTATCTTTCCACCATACTTGTAGTCAGGTCCCTTCAAGAACTTCATGATGTCCTTGACCTTAGTTGCTTCTCCTTTCTTTACTACTACCTTCAATGCTTCCACTACTTCTTTCAAGTTATGGGCAGGTATGTTACAACTCAATCCAACTGCAATTCCAGCACATTCGTTGATGAAAAAATTTGGTAGACGTGTTGTAAGGACGATTGGCTCTTTGAATTCTCCAGTATAATTTGGAATATAGTCAGCCACATCCATACATTCAAGCATCTTCATACCCAATTGGGAAATCTTTGCTTCTGTATATCTGTCAGCAGCAGGCCCATTCTGCAAATCACCCCAGTTGCCTTGACCATGTATTAGAGGGTATTCACTAGTTGCTAAAGTTACTAAAGAACCGATAAGAACTAGAGTGTGGGTGATACTTACCCATGCAGTCACCAGTAATTCTAGCTGATTTTACTGTCTTATTTTCCCAAGTAGCTTTCAATTCTTTAGCTGTCCACATCAATCTTCTTTGGGCAGGTTTCAATCCATCACGATAATCTGCCAAGGCTCTGTCTTCTAGAACATCCAATCCATAGACTTCCATGTTGTTATGGAGCATCTGGTCTGTGTCTATGGTCTTTTCTGTAGATTCATTTTCAAAAAAATCGTCAATGTTGCTTTTCTTCTTCATGTTCGTCATTTACCTTTATTAAAATCGTTGGTATCTATTTATACCAAATCCAAATATAACAAAAAATCCCATAATGAATGGGACTTTTAATTTTTTGATCTTATGTTTTAAAAATCTTTTTCTATAGCATCCAATTTTTTGTTTAACATAATTTGCTTATATTTAAATTCCAATTTATCTAGTCCATTAAATATGTTTTCCAATAGTTTTTCTGTTACATGTTCATACCAAAATTTTGATATTATAGATTTCATTAAATTGTGTAATTCTAAATCACAATTTTCATTACAATATACTATAAGGACATCATACTTATGTTGGTCATAAAAACTAACTTTATCCTTTGAAATCATTGGATGAGCATTGATTTTATTAATCAACTCATTAGTCCATCCTCTATTTTTATTATAATCGTAAGTGAACATTCTAAAAATCCTTCTTTATTCTAGAAAGTTTTCGCTCAAATAAAATTTTCTTGTATGGTAGAATCAACTGTGTTTCTAGTTTTTCCATAATTTCGTTGAAGAACTTTTCGCTATATATTTTGTGTTCAATTTCTGTTCTTAAAGAATCTGTTAATCCAAATTCCATATTGTTAAATAAATCAGGCTTCCAAAAGTACATATCGTCATTACAAAAACAACTCAATGAATATAGTTTATCAAATTTATCTTTCGGCCATCCGCGCTTTTTAAATGATTCGTAATTCAGCATAAATCAAAAATCCTTTTCAATCAGTTCAATTTTCTTCTTAAATTTAAGTTCTTTAATTTTATTCAAAATCTTTGTTAATTGCTTTTTTGCTTTTTCATAATTATCAAAATAAACTATACTATTAAAAGCAAATTTATCATCGCTAGTCGCAGATACATCATAAGCTACATTTACATAATTTTCCTTTGTTTTAAAATTCCAGATTGGAGCATCATTCATTAGACTACCGTTACAATTGTTTATGAAAACATATTTTTTATCTTGGCGATAATGTTCTACAGTAACAGTCAAGCCAAATTCTTTTGCCAATCTATCAATTAGTTTCTTCATAAATCAAAAATCCTTCTCTATATTTTCTAGTTTCATTTTTCGTTGAAGTTCAATAATTCTTTTCTTTAGGAATTTCAATCGTTCTTCAATTTTTTTGTAAGAATACATCCTTTCTTCGTTGAAAAAACCAATTCTAGAAGTTGCCCATCCAGCATTAAATCCATCCGTTGTATCTCTAACATCTACAGCACAATATATTGCACCAAAAATATCGCATCTCAAAGCATAATCATTAGCATTAATACCAGGATATGTCCAATCAATAGATTCTCCATTTTTGTTTTTAATGTAATAATAGCCATATTTTTTACAAATCTCTTCTATTTTATCTGTATTCAATTTCATCAAAACATGTCCTCTAGATTCTTGTATTTTTCTGCTTGGTCATTCAATTTACTTGATAAATTTGCTGCTTTGGCATTGTTCTCCAAAATGGTCTTCATTTGCGATGTGGTCAGTTTGTTAAAATCATAGGAAGGAATCACAACACTATTCATTATGTCTTTATAGTTTTCTGTATTGATCTTCATGTCTAGCAATGCAGAATAGTCATAGATTTTTCCACTTGAAGTCATATGGATATAATCATAGTAGATTTCTACAACAGTCTTTCCACACAAAATTTCACATTCATCCCAACCATAAGTCCAAGACCGTACATTTGTTTTCCCGTCTGAGATTGATTTCTCATTGAAGAAAGCCACATATTTTTTCAATTCGTTTATGACGTCGCCATTACAAATCATAACTAGAACATACTGTTGATAGTTTTCATTTTTCCCTGAGTACGCTGTTCCCAAAATAAACTGCGTTTGTTATGGTCTATTGATGTATCAAGTTCAAGACCATTCTCCTTGAACACATCTGTAATGTGGCACAATCCACGTTGTGTAAGTCTCATTTTCCAACTGTGTGGGATTCTCTCTATATAACCATTCTCTTTCAACGATTGCCATACCTGTGACTGACTAGAACAATAACCAATCTTTTCAATGATTTCGTTTTTTGTCAATCCTTCAGGATGTCCTGCAAGAACTTCACATACCAATGACCAAAATGTTCGTTCCTGTTGGAATCTGGATTGTTCACCGAGAAATTTCTGTGTGGTCTTTCGGAACAATTTATCGCACTTCAAAATATTGTATGAATTCATTTTATACCTCTCGTTTTCTATCAATATAGAAAATTTGGTATAAACTGTCAATATGATAATTGAGAACTTATGTAAATTTTTATTAACAAAAGTCAGAATCAATGTTAATAATCTTTAACATTCTGTTAAATTCTTTCTCTTGTAATAATGGACTTTCTGCTTCTTTAACACATTTCCATAATTTATTGATTTTGTTAAACAAGTCTAACATTTCATCTAAATTCGTATAATCATATCTGGTTGTAATTTTTACAGTTGTTTGCTTAGGCAACATGTGATCTTTAATGATATAGACTAAACTATAATACAGATTACAATCAACAACATCATATTGTTCTTGTTCAATTATTTCCAATTCATATAATGAAATATATGAACGATACCTTTTTACATCAAAATAATCAAAACAGAAATTAGATTTTAAATATGCCTTAACATATTCTATTTCTTTTGGGTATCTCATAGAATAATTAAAATAGAAAAAAGACCCAGATTTTTGTATCTAAGTCTTTTAATATATTTTTAATTTTGGAACTTCTTATTTGTTAATTCCCAGCAGTTCTTTTCTAAATGCAGTATCTTCACCCATTACATTTTCACATGCTTTCTCAGTAACATCAGTCCATTTCAATTGGATTAGTTTTCTTGTTTTGGGGCTAAGACAAAGTTCAGACAATTGGCCGGCATCACACTCCCCCCAGCCGTTTTAAGCGTGAAATTGTATAATCTGAACATTTCTGTTCCTTCATTTTGTTATCAATTTCTTTTCTAGTCATTCCATATGCTTTGTTCTTTGAACTAGTTCCAACAAACAAAGGTGCATCAATTATATACAAGTGGCCATTCTTGATTAAGTCAGGCATGTAATTTACAAAGAATGCTGTCAACAAATTAGAGATATGTCCGGCCATCCGTATCAGAATCTGTACAGAGAATTACCTTACCAAATCTCAATTTGGATTCGTCATAATCGTCTTGTATTCCACATCCCAATGCAGCCACCAAGTCCTTAATCTCTCTATTGCCTTCACATTTTGCTTCACCCTTCTTTGTTGCTTTTCCAAACAATTCTTCTGGTGTTGCTTTAGCAGCATTGATGATTTTACCTCTAATCTTCAATTCGCCTTGGAATGATTCTCTTGCCCTAGAGAAGTGACCACCTGCAGAATCACCTTCCACAATGAACATTTCCAAATCCTTTGGATTCTTATGCTTTCTTCTATCAGCATCAAGGAACTTGTCACTAATATACTTGCTACTTGCATTTAGTGTCTTCAATCCTTTCAACAAATCCTTTGATGCTTTCATCTTCTCTTTCTGCTCAAACATCTTTTCAGCATAAGTTACAATGCGATTCAAGACATCCTTGTTTCTACGGAAGAATTTCTCCATTGGTGGTGTCAACTTCTCAATGATTTCCTTCTCAACAGGAGTATTGGTCAATTCGTTCTTGGTTTGTCCTTGGTATTGTGGATCCGCCATTCTATGATGGATAGCACCAATTACTCCTTCTAGAATGTCATCGTTGAGAATCTTCTTCTTGGAATTCTCCTTAACAATGTTGCAGATTGTCTTCTTCAATCCATTCAAATGTGTTCCACCCAAATTGGTATAGCACACATTCACGAAGCTCCTGAATGTATATCCATCTTCTTTACCAAAATTTACAGCTACATCAGTAAATTCATCACTGAATGTGAATATAGAATCATTCTCGTTCTTTGATACCAATTCTTCTAGACCCTTTTCAGAGTAGTATTCAATGGTTTCGTGGTCATCTATTTTCAAGTAGATGTGTAATCCAGGACAAAGATACTGAATGTCCTTCAATTCTCTCTTTAATCTTGGTAAATCTAGATCTGTAGAATCAGTAAAGATTGTTGGGTCTGGTGTCCACTGTACGATTGTTCCTTTCTTCTTTATTAGACCTTTATATTCTTCAGGCAAT
>Ga0247608_10001425_pt1 | contig 33149 bp, 64 predicted proteins | sample 176DNAGHGlowgp2_FD_193490 | JGI IMG/M metagenome (GOLD analysis project Ga0247608, IMG submission 193490) | Sheep rumen microbial communities from Palmerston North, Manawatu-Wanganui, New Zealand - 1766 DNA GHGlow gp2 | ecosystem: Host-associated > Mammals > Digestive system > Stomach > Rumen ...
GGTTTATTACCCCCGCTTTTCTTTGCTCTGGGCTTTTTATTTAATGTATCTTTAACGGGCTTAGCCTTTTCGGCGGGCTTTATCTCTTCGACATAACCCGCCCTTAAAAGGTCTTTAGCTATGTTAACGTCGGCTATGTCTGTGACTTCGCCCACGTTCATAGACACTACGCCGCTAAAGCTTACTTTAGCTTTATACATAAGCGCCCCCCCTTACTCGGTTGCACCGTATACCGCGTATAGTGTAACGTCTGCGGTTACTGTATAAGGGCTTGTTACGTCTGCCGCCTCTGCGTCCTCTGTAGTAGCCCAACCCTTAAACTCTTTATCGGTAGGCGGTGTAATTCCCGTACCGTCGTCAAGGGTTATTGTATTGCCCGCTATTGCGGTAGCCGCTACAACTGTACCCTCGCCGCCGTTTACATTATATGTAACCGTGGCTATTGATACGTTAACTATAGCGGTTTCCTTGTCGTATACGTCGTAAGTACCGTTAGCGGTAATGGTTTTACTTCCGCTTGGTAATACCGCCGTTGTGTTTTCCGTCGCAAGCCCTGCGGCTACGAAAGCGCTAGCCTTAGTACTGTCTACGCTCCTTACTTCGCCCTCGTACATGGATATAACACCATCACTAAAGGCGGTAAGCGCTCTAATTGCCGTATTAGCCATTATAGCCACCCCCTTAATTAGTTAGTAGCCATAACAAGCTTAGCTATCTTCTGAGCGTCCTCTACCTTTGAATCGAACTCGAGCCAACCTACTACGCCTACGGCGTGCTGAGTAGCGTATTTCTCCCTGAGTACTTCTATGTTCATCTCTTCGCTAAACTTAGTAGCGAGTCCGCTCATATCGCCGTAGTAGATCGCGGTCTTTCCTGCCGCCATGTCTGACATATTGTCGGAAACAAATACAGGCTTTCCGAGAAGAGTTGTACCAAATGGTGAGGATACATCATCGTTAAGCAGGTAATAACCTGTATTGCTCTTAAGAGTTCTAAGAGCGGTTCTAGTAGCAGGGGACATAATCCAAATAGCCCCGTTCTGGTAATCGTCGATAATTGAATCGTGAAGTCTTACAACCTCGTCTGCGGTAATAGCGCTAGTAGCGGCGGCGGTTACTGTCTTAGTAACTCCGCTAAGTCCCTCTATCTTATTTGTAGTTCCGTTGAGAAGCTCGTTTTCGATAAATCTCTTAATAGCGTAAGCCATACGCTCTACGATAAAATCTACTATATTAAACTGTGCATTGTTGATAAGTGACTTAGAGATAAGAGTAAGAGTTCCTGCGAGGAAACCATCAAGCTCTATCTTTGCCATAGTGCCTACGTTGCTAGTAAGGTCTACGAACTCGCTAGCGTAGTCTACTGTAATAGAGGTAGTTCCCTCATCGTAGTAAGGGATTTCGAGCTTACCCTTTACGTTGTACTTTGTAGACTTCTCGAGAATCGGGCAAATATTATAAACCTTTTTAATGATCTTATTTGCGATAGTAGCAGGAATAACCGCTCCGTTAGCCGCCTTTGTCATGTTAGTTCTTTCGTTAAGTACTACGCCTCTAACGTAAGCTTCAAAAGCTCTGCGGTCGTTTTCTTCCTCGCAAGCTGCCTCGTTGACATCCTCTTCCTTGAGTTCTTTCTTCTCTTCCTTGATTTCATCATGGATTTCGAGGGCTTCTTTAATCTTCTTCACGTCGTCCCTGATTTCTGCGAGTTCCTGTGCCTCATCGTCTGTAAGTTCTCTTTTTGCCTGCTCTGCGTCGCTCAATATTGCCTCGGCGCGTGTGATTAGGTCGTTTTTCTTTTCTACGAGTCCTTTGTAGTTCATAGTGATTTTTCTCCTTTCATTTCTTCTATGATTTTGTGGTACTCTGTATAATCTAACGCGCCTTTTTCGTCCGCGTTATCTTCGTTTGGTTCGGGTCCTTCCGTTCGTTCTTCCGTTTTCTCTTCCGTTCTCTCTTCGAGTTTGGTTTCGGTTTCTGTGACGTCTCCCAGATTGTAAAGTGTTTCGTCTGCGGCTCTTACCGCAACCAAAGTGCCATCGTAAGCGGGTACCCTCTGGCGGTTTATGAGTGAGACTTCGTAAAGGTCTAAGTCCTTGACGTTCCTAACAGTAAGCCCGTTCTCTTCTCCTTTTTCTACGTCTCTATCTGTGAAGCCAAAACTCCACCCTCTCAACTCTCCACGCTTTGCCTGCTCAACTACTTCCTTGTCTGTGATAGTTGCCCTAGCGTGTAAGCCTATGGCGTCCTCGTGTAGTTCAAGGTTGCCGTCCTTAATGCCGCCGAGGTCTCTACCCCAATCATGGTTTAAAAGTATCCTTACGTCGTCGGTCCTTTCCAAGGCTCGTTTAAATGCTCCTACTTTGATACGCTCGACAAATTCCCCGAGCCTGTCTTTTAGTGGTTTGCTGAGCCTTTCCACGGCGTTTACGTAACCGTCTATCTCGACGGCGTTCTCTGTTATTCTTATGTTCATATTAAGCCGTCCTTTCTAAAGTTTTATAAAATACTCCCCCTCAATAACATCCCCACAATCCACGGAGAGGTTGTTCTGTCCGTTAAGGGATTTGATGAGGGATGGAGTGAGGTTGATAATAATAGGCTCTTCTAGTTCGTAACATACTTCTGCGCCTGTTGTTGGGCTTGTTCCCTCTGCATATTCATCCATACTACTTATCCATGCTGACGGAAGTGTTTCACCATTATAACTTGCTATATATCCGTCAGTTATCTTCAGCACCCCATTAACCACATCCAATTCACCGCCGTATACGGTCTGAGGGAGGGAGATGTTGGTGGTCTGAGTAACTGTAGGATTGTCCACGTCATCCACATCACTCACATTAGCCTCATCCCATCCGCTTATAGGGCAGATGTTGGAGTAGGGGGCGAAGGTTGCATCAGATACTGAGGAAAGACGAATCATGGGATAAAATGCAAGGTTGCTGAATGATATCCCACTTCTTATTACAATCCACGTGTCCTCAATAGTACTGTTTGCAGGAATTATTCGACCGCTTCCTATATCCCTATAATTACTTGCCCGTAAATCATAGGTCGAATCACCGCCACCATTAGGACAACCGTTCAGAATTGTATCAGTATTAAATGATAAAGGTGTTCTTTTTAGATAGAATGAAAACGCACTTGATGATGTTCCATTTACTGTAACCTTTGTTACATATCCATCACTATTACTGTCCACCTTAAAGGTGACACCCGAATAAGAATAAGTATCACCGCTCCATGTACCGCTTGTGTTATTGCTTTTAACTTCGCTCAACAGAATGGGCAGTTTATTCTTCCCAGCTCCCCCAACCCACGGATGGTCGTAGCCGTGAAGGTCTTGCTTTGCCTCTACACTTACTTTAAGGGAGGGCATTGGCATTGCGCTTGCGTTAAACGTTGCAAGGCTTGTTGGCGTGGTTATTGTTTTAAGCTGATAGCTATCCTCTGGCGGGGCTACTCCGCCGCCCATTTTCTTTGCAAAAAGAATATCGTAATAATTCATAGGTTAGCCCCCTATCTTTGCCCACGCTTCACCCGTGAAGTAGTAAAAGTCGCCCGTGTCTAATTCCAAAAATATTGAATTAGCGCCACAATCTGTCGGCTTTTCGTCTGTTGAGAGTCCTTTGTATTCGTACTCGTTGCCCTGTCTGCAATCATTGTATGTTATCATCTGTTACTCCTTTCAGTTGTTCCGTGACCTCGGTGTTCCCGTCCGAGTCTTCCGTAACTTCTGCGCCTTTAACGTCTCCCGTGTTCGGCGTGTAATATGTATGGGTGTTAACGTCGTATAATACTGAGCCAAGCCCAAAGTCTACAACGTCAAGTCCTTCTATATCGTTAAGGTTCTCGTCCCGTCTCAATTCATTAAGAGTTTTGAGACCGATTTCTTTTGCTATCTTATAGGCTTCGTATCTTTCCTTTATGTTTGCTCGGATGATTTCTTTTACGTCAAACTCAAAGTAAAACTTGCTTTTTTCTTTCTCAAGAAGCAGGTCTCTATTTAGAGCGGTCTCGAAAGCTTTAATTATTGGGTATATAGCGGTTTTAAAAGTCTCGTAATAATCGTTAGAGATATGGAAGATATTATTTATCTCGTCTTGTAGAGTCTTCTTGGACTCGTTTAATTGCATCTCGACCGAGGTATTAGAGGCTTCTTGGAACTCTAAGCCGTTATTAAGGACTACTACGTTACTTTGATCGTTGGCGTATAAGTTTTGCCAAGCCGCCTTTAAGAGGTCTATTTCTTCCTGCCCGAGTTTCCTCTGGGACTTAATAAAGCCCTTCTTATTGCCGCCAGACTTGACTAACATTAATTGGTACTTAAGCATATTGTAGGCGGTCTCTAATGCCTTGGAGACTTCCGCGCAAAGCCCTACTCCGCTTGCTCCGTCCTTAGTGTTCCTCAGTAACTTAATAAAGTCGTAAGGTTGGAACTCTTGATCGTAACAGAGTATAGTAAACCATTTTTCGAGAGGGTTCGGGTCTCTGTATATATTTATAAATCCTTCGGGGATATACTTAAGGGCTTTAACTTCGTTTCTTTCGCGCTCGATATAGCAATAACCGCCCTTACCTAAGAGATAATCTTCGACGAGGGCTTTTTTAAGCTGAAATCCGTCGAGAGTGTCGCCCGTGTCTATATTAAGCATCTTTACTCTCGGGTCGTTTTCCTGCTCTTCTACTCTGCCCTTTTTATATTTATAGAGTTTAACAGGCATAGACGCGATAGTACCGCTAATAAAGTCAACGGCTCCGCTTACCGCAGGCAAAGTAAGAGCGTCTTCTCGCTTTATTGCTTCGCCGTTAATGATTGCCTTAAGTAGTACGTCGTCTACTGTATTCTCGTCTAGCCTGCTATCTCGTTTTTTTAATCTATCAAAAAAGCCCATATTAGCCCCCTTTTTACTAGTACAAGATACCACGAAAACAAGGGTTAAAATTCCTATATTTTTTCTAACAAAAAAGCGACTAGCATAATACTAGCCGCCTTTTAAGGGGAAATAATACTTTTTATGGGGTACGCCTATTTTATATCACATTTCCCCGTTTAAAAATTCCTATATTTTTTATAATACTTGGATTGTAAAATCTGATTGGTTTAAGAAGTAGTCCTGCTCTAAGAGATAAACCGCATTAATTAACGCTACTACCATATCGACCTTACCTTTAGATCTCTTTTTATTAACGTATAAGTTTTTGTTCGTGTCGTAGGTACATCGCGCATTTTGGAAGTTTATTTCTAGAAGTTTATTTTCGGTGTATTGAAACTCTCCGCTCTCTATCTTCTCTCTTAATAACTTGGTCGGTGGGTGTAATACACTAGAGTGTTGCCGTATCTCGATAGTATTGTAACCTGCTCTCTCTAGTTTCTGCGCCGTAGATAAGGCGTTATACCTGTCGTATCCTACCGCTTGGATTTGTACGCCGTACTTTTTCTCAATATTAAGGATATAGTCCTCTACTACCGCGTAGTCTATTACCTTATCGCCGCAGGCTATCGCTTTACCGCTTCGGATAAACTCCTTATAGTCTAACCTCTCGAAAGCGTTCTTCTCGTCTATCCTGCCCTCTGGGATGAAAGCCACCACTTCGGCTATTATGTCTTCGTTTTCGTCTATCCCTACCATAGCTACCGAGGTATTATCGTTGCTTTCTGATAGATCTACGCCGAGGTACACAACTTTACCCGTCCAATCTATGCTATTTACCTTTGTCTTTTGTACGTCTTTAACGTCTATGTATGTCTCGGTTCCTGCGCCTTGGTAAATAATATTACAATGCTTAGTAACGAAGTTCTCTCTTGCTGACTCCATCGCTACCGCTTTGGCTCTCTTCTTTAAGAGGTCTTCCCAGATCTCAGGCACTTCTAAAGCTACGGGGTTAGCCTGCTTTAGTACTAGATCGTCGCTCTCCCAAGCTTTCGGGTTGTCGGGTTCGTAAAGTAACGAGAAGTAACTCTCGTCTTTAACTATCCCGTCTAATACCTTCTTAGCGTAAGCCGTATACTCTTCGATAGGGTTGTCTATCGTCGGGTACTTCGTCGAGATAATAAAGCCTAACTTATTTAGTATGTTTAACTGTCCGCTCTGCATCGCCTCGATAGCGTAAGTATTCGGTAAAGCTCCGACTTCATCCGCGCAATACACGTTAGGGAGCTTTCCGTCCATGTTGCTATTTGAATAATTTAATGGAGTATACTTAGACTCTCGGGCGATAAATTCTATATAATCACGGAGAAGCTTAAACCTCTTAGTACCCTCGTACTCATAAATCAGAGGGCTACTTTTAATTGTCTTAGTGATCGCTTCTTTTATTTCCCTCGAGAGTTTCCCGTCGGGAGCGACGCTATAGAACTCCGAGAAGTTAGGTTCCGTTATGAATAGGATAATAAATAGCGTTCCTACTGTATAAGTCTTGAAGTTCTTACGACATATCTCTAGTATACAGGTCTCGTAACGCCTGCGTTCTTCGTTATCTCGGTAAACGGTACATAAGACCGCCGTATAAATTAACCATTGATACCCCGTAGTACACTCGTATAGTGTCTGCCCTGCCTTTAAGCCTTTAGGCATAATTAAGATTTTAAGTATAGCTTCTATCTGCCCGTATTTAAACTCGCTTAGCTTATACTTCTTATCTTTCCCCTCTTCGATACGCATAAACTCCCGCATTTGTTTTTTAACGTACTTCGGAGTGGTCTTAGCTTTAACGGCTTTCTTGCAATACTCGTAAGCTTTAGTCACTAATTCCGCCCCCGTTAATGATCGCAAGCAGCGGGTCTTTATTTTCTTTCTTTTCTCCGTCGAAACTGTCTATAACTTTCTTTAACGCGGAGACCGTATTAACTCTGGCGTTAGATGTTGCGTTATAGGTGGCTATTAGCTTGTTCGGGCTTTGGTTAGGGTTATTCTTAATATAAGTCTTCTCTGTAACCAGATCTCCCTCATCTATTGCCTCTTTGAGTCTCTGCATTAACTTAGTCTGATAAGCGAAGTCGTCTATAAGCTCTTCATAGAGTAAGTTATTAAGAAGCCCTTTCTCCTGTGCTTCGCGCTTTAACTGTTCTACTTTTTCTTCTAATGTTTTCCTCATTTTCTACCCCTCTCAGAAAAAGAAAACTTTTTAATTCTTTTTCTTTTGTTTTATTTCTTTTTTGTCCGTTTTATTCCAAAAACTTAAATTAATTTCACTTTTTACCCTCGTTGTATTTGTAGGTGGGCGTGTGGTCTCGAGGCGTCTAGAATTTTCGCCGTCTCAGGGTACGGGGGACTCTTTCGCCCTTTCCCGTCTCCTCTGGCTTCTCTGTCTTAATCCAAGTCTATCTCTTCAAGGCTTGCTCTTAACTCTAACGCGTTACGATACTCAATCATCGCTTTTAATTGCTCCTCTAGTATGTAAAGGTCAATTAGTTTTATTTTTGGTTTATAGTGTGCTATGTATTTCTTTAACCTTGTTATTCTAATATTTAATTGCTGATACTCTGCTTTAAATCTTTCTTTTACATCTTCGGATAACATTCCGTCTATAGTTTCTTTTAGTTCCATTTTTTACTCCTCAATCTCTTCTAGTTCTGTGATCTCTTTCCTTAAGCTTGCTACACTCCTGCGTAGTGACTCAGCTATGATACTGTACTCGTTAGCCATCTGCCCGTATTTATAGGCAAGCTTCGTTTCTTCTACGAGTCTGTTTCGTAGTATCGCTAAAGTATAATCTTTCATTTAGTCCTCACTTCCTGCCACTGGCATATCCTCAATAATCCGCCTTGCGTGATGTACAAGGATATGTTCTGCCCCGTCCATCTTTAAATCAAGTAAGTGCTTTCGTTCCTCGTCTATCTTTTCAAGTAGTGCGGTTCTGCTTATGCAATCCTCGCAAGGCTGTTGCTTTAATAATTCATCAATCATATTGCTCAGGGTCTGATACTTAAAAGGATTGTTATACATTTCGTTTATGTCGCTAAAATGATTTAATAATTCTTGCTTTGTTTTAATCATTCCTTATCCTCACTTTCTGCCTATGTCGCTGGCATCAAGGTATCTTGGTCAGCATAAGCTAATTTTTGCATAGCATCATAATAACCTTTTCTATATGCCTTTTCTAAGACACACGCCTGTTGAGTAGCTGTTACCCATTTTTTTGTCACATCTTCACCATACAATGTATAGTTAATGGCATGAAGATATGCTGTTGCTATTACCATAGGTGGCATCTTTGACAGTTCATCTATTAACTGTTTACATTCATATTCTTGTATTTGTTTTTCTTTACTCATTTCCTATACCTCACTTTCTGTCAATATCTTTTCCCTAATCAATCCTTACTATATCAACACAAATCTTGCCGTTAATGATTGTTTTGGTGTAGATATAATTTCTTCCTGTATAAGGACAATGAATTATGACAAGTCTATTTTCCATCTTCCACCTCCATCTTCGCGCCACAGTTCGGGCAGAAGTTATATTCATTATCTTTCGGAGTGCCACTTTCAAGCCAAAATAATTCGTCACATTTCGAACATCTGTAACCCAGCTCGCCATCAAACACTTCTTCTTCTATCCACTGCCCCATCTTTGGTTCTAGTGCCTTTATAGCAATTTCAAGAGCCTCTATACCCTCTGCATCATATTCCTGCCCGTATCTATCTATCTGCTCCTGTAATACTTCTTTTGCTTTTTCGTTCGTCATTCTTCGCCCTCCTCTTTAAATGGATTAAATAAGCATTCTGGACAACAGCAAACCAAATCACCATTCTCATCCGTATAGTAATCATCTCCATAGCCTGTACACTCATAGCAGTAGTCATATTCTTCATCTGTCATTTGCTCTCACTCTCCCATCTATGAATCTATGAAATAGGTCACAACATACCCATCCTATCAATACAAGAATTGCGTATCTGATAATATATATCATCCTGTACCTCCTAAAACTTTTTAGGCTTAACCCATAAATCTAATTCTGCTTTGTATACGTTATATTCATCGTCATATCTTGTTTCAATCGGTAGGCTCATAATATAATCTGCAAATGCTTTTGTCATTCTGTGTATGAGCAATCTGAAATACAATCTCTTGGCATCCCGACCACTTCATCAGGAGAAAATATTGATGTTAATCTTAAGTGTCTTAATTTATTTTCATAAACCACATTTACAGGAAACGTCCGTCTTTTGTAGTATTCTATTTCCCATTTAAGGGATTTGATTGTGTTTACTTTTCTAGGTTTCTTCATCAGCGTTTACCTCCTCATCTATCTCTTTCTGAATCTCATCAGCCAACGCTCTGAATCTTGCTATCTCATCATCGTTGTAAACATCTAGGTCGGTTCTTCCGAATATCTTTTCTAGTATTTCTTCGTTGGATTTTAATTCCATATTTGCATATTCTTTGCTCTCACAGGCTGAATAATAATTACTTTGTAACTCGATTATTTCCTTACATCCTCTACGAACATATGCAGTAAATGCTCGATACCCTAATCCCATCTTTCTGTCGAATGGAGTTTCCTGTTCCTCATCGGCAATATTAGCAAGGTCAAGCATTATCTTTATCAAATTGTTTATTCCATCACTCCAATTTGCCATTATTCCTCTCCCTTCGGTAAATACTCCAATCTATCACAATTAACATTCTCTATAGCTTCTTTCGGTGACCTAGCCTTCACAAGATAGAATCCGTGATACCAAGTATCAAAAACAAAGTATAATTCATCCTGTGCATATGATGTTAAGTACCTTCCTCTCTCTCCATAAGGCTGTTCACACATGAAGTGAGGAATCCGCTTGTAGAACTCATGTATTACTTCTTCATTCGTCATTCTGTATCACTCCCCTCATCATCAAACTTAAACCATCCCATAGGTGCTATGGCATATATGGTTGTATGTTTCTCAAAGCTGTTTCGCACCCACTCTATCGCATCATTTATCACCTCTGGTGTTATTTTGTCTGTACTCGTTACTGTCATAACTGTACTTCCCTGACCGCTTACTCTTTCACCTCTTCTTTTACCTTCGTAGGCATATGTTAGTAAGTATCTCACTACTCATCACTCCCCTCTGCTTTGTATGGCTGTGGTAGTGGTCGCCATGCTATTACATGCCAGTCTTCAGAAGGTCCTTCAATCCAATCGTTTACGGTTTCCCATAGTCCATCAATATAACCGAACGTACTATAAGTGGCTTGGTCAACACCTTCAACTTCGCCTTTATGCTCAATAGTTACTAAATAGTCACCCCCAAATGTGTCGGGCAACCTTTCACTTACAGGTATCCACCTTGTTTTCTCTAGTGCTATTAGTGCTATTATTGCCATGTCAAGTGCCGTGTTAACCATCTGTGTCCTGTCAAGGTTTAACAGGTCGGCTATGTAGCACTCGGATTTGATTATCTTCTTTGCTTCTTCTAGTGTCATTTATTCCCCTTTCTTAATCTTACAAGCACTTGCGCAATTTTTGTAATTGTCACATTCTTTGCAACAATAAAAGCCTTGTGCCGCCGTGCATGGTCTCGTCCTGCATATTATCTTGTATCTTACGCATGGTGATTGCCCGTCTTCCCATAGGATCTCCGCAAGTGTCATGTTTTCCCCTTTTCTTGACTAATCCTTGACTAAACCTAGTCTAACCTTGACTAATTCTCTTAAGTAGTCCGCGTCTATCTCTCCTGCGTCTGCTTGTTTATGGTGGTAACTGCACAATGTTATCAGATTGTCGTCTTCAAGCAGTCCGTCGGGATTATCTGCAAGTTTTGTAATGTGGTGTACTTCCAGCCCGTCAAAAGTGTAAACGCCTTGGGCTCTGCAAACTTCGCAAAGCCCTAAAGCGTCCTCTTTGATTTGTTTGGCTTTCTTAGTCCAAGCGTATTTACTTCTTAGCTTGCTTTCTGCGGTCTTGTTATACGTCCTACCACACTTAAACCCTCTCGGGTGTATACGTCCGCATCGGCTACAACTCTTTAAGTCCATTACTCTTCCTTTTCTCGCTCCATTTCCTCTACCATAGCTACCACATCATCTAACTTTCGCCCGTTGTAGTTAATTGAGCTAATCTTTAAGGTGGTACCGAGGAAAGTATCTACCGCGGTTATGGTCGCCGCTATCGCTTCGCCGTATGGTATCCCCCATATCTTAGTTAGGGCGAGGATTAAGGTAGCTAACGCAGGAAGTACGATTAAAGCTATATATTTAAGTGTATCGTATGTCTTATTGCTCATATTACCCCCTATTTAACTCTTAACTTCTGCCCGACGTAGATTACGTTAGGGTTTTTGATGTTATTCATGGAAACCAACTTAGCTACCGTTGTTCCGTTCTTCTTCGCGATCGCGCTTAAGGTGTCTCCGCTCTTTACTGTGTAAAAGACCTCTCCCGTAGTAACGTACTTCTTTAACTTTTCGTTAACTATCGCTTGGATGGTGCTATAGTTATAGCCTGCGGCTTCAAGTCTTGCCCTGCGCTCTGGCGTGTTACCCCATTTACCCGCTATTACCTCGTCCGCGATCTCTTCGTTAGATTTCTTCGGCTCCTGCGGTTTTCCGTTTATATATTTTACCCAAGGCGTCATTAATCCGTTGTGAGTCCAATCTCCATTTTTAGAGCCGCCCTTATAGTTGTAACGTCCGCCTCTGCTATCTACATAGCTATAGAGTATTCCGCCGCCCCAAGCCGCCGTACACTCGATACAGTTATAAACGTGACCGCCGCGAGTTACTTCTTTTCCGATATAGCCGCCTATATGTCCGCTCTTGTAGAGAAGCCTCGGCTCGCCTGCCTTAAGCTTGGTAAAGTCCTTAGATACGTCGCTACATTGTGACATCAAGCCCCACTCGGTACAATCTCCCGTATTACTGAGGTTGTTCTGAAAGTATCCGACCGTCCTATTAGTTACATCGTACCCGTTAAGTAGCGCTTTGTAGAGGTTGACACAATCCGCGCTAGTTCTTCCGTCCGCATGGTTATAGCAGAGGTTATACGGGTACTTGTTTTTATAAAACGTCTTTCGCCCTGCCAGATTTTCCAAGCGTTCTACCAACTCTATCGAGTTCATGATGATTTTTGCCATTTTCTTAGGCTCCTTTCGTTTTTCTTTAATTTTAAGATGTTTTACCCTCTTTAAATTCCTATATTAATTCCATCTCGACCGCGGTTAGGTATATTATCTTATTCATAGCGTTGTAGTAAGCTCCTTTGCTTATTCCTTTCGCAACCTCTGCGCCGCCCTGAGTATATTTATCTATGAAGATAATCTGCGCCGCCTCTCGGTCGTTCTTATCGAGTCTCTCGAATACTCTCTCTATTTGTTCAAGTCTCAGCTTAAGAAGCAATAACTCTCGGGTACTTCCTTTTAGCTTAGAGAGTAATTTCTTATTTTTTTCATAGTCCATTAACTCCTTTTTGACATATTGTCGTATATGCCAAGGGATTTTAACGTAATGATAGTTACTCATCTTTCCCCCTCTCTAGTAATGCCGTGTTAATGATCTCTTGGAGCCTTGGCGGTAACTGTGAGTTTTGTCTCGCTCTTTCCGCCCTGCTTTCGTAAATCATTCTAAAGTTAGCGCGGTCTATATTTAGTTCTTCGCTCATACACAGGTTGCGAAAGCCTATTCTTTTAACTGTTTCCCGTGTGATCTCGTCTAAACTCTCTAAAGCTTCGGTCTCACGATAGGAACCGTACTTACTGATAGCTTTAAGTACGCTCTCCCAAGCCTCGCCCCACTCTTTAGCCTCTCCGTTTAAAAGTATCGTGGTCTGTTCCCTTATGTCCGCTATCGTAGGACTCCATTTATTAGTCGCTACCCACTTAGTAAGCATTACCTCGGCAACCTTGTAAGGTATGTCTTGTAGCTGAGTAAACCATAATTCCATAGCCTGCTCGTTAGGTAATATCTTCTCTTTCGGGTAATACGTCCTTAAAGCACTCGCGAAAATCGCGAACTCTTTCTTGTTAATAATAATCACCCCTTTTATTCATCTTTCCCTTTTCTGAATCCCTTAACCGTCCAATAACTCCCGACTTCCGTACCTTCTATAAGTATTATCGTCTCGCCGTATATTCCTTTATAGATCTCCCGTACTGTTCGGGTAATTAATGGTCTATACTGTTCCTTTTTAAGAGCCGCCTTTTCCGCAGAAAGTACCGCTCTTTTATAATCTTTTTCTTTTTCCTTTGATAAGTCCCTTAAGACTCTTTCTCTCGTCTCGATTCTTTCCGCCTTAAGTTGCCGCCTTGCGCTAAAGATCTCTTTTAGTTTCTCCTGCTTCTCGGCTCTGGGAATATCGCTTAGCCTTATCCTGCTTTCGTCTAGGTCAAGCCTTTCTAAGCTTTTCTTGACGTCCTTACGCCTTTCCTCTATCTTTTCAAACTTTAAGGCTATCCGATTCTCCCAGAGTTTGTTAAAGTCCTTTAGATACGCTTTAGCACGTCTTGCAGCTTCTCTTACCTGCTTTCTTTCTGTGTCGTCAAGTTCTTCTATAAAGTCCTCAGTAGTTTCGTCGCATAAATCACAATATATAAAGCAGGCAAACGCCCCAATCTTGACTACCTCGCCTTGGTGAGACTTAATCGCCTCTCGTAGAATCATCATCTCGCCCCCTGTTCGCCGAAAGTATTACTATAAGTGTAATCCCTATTATTGCTCCTATAATGAATCCTACGGCGAAAGCTATAAGTAACTTAATCATCTATTAACCCCCTTATTAATTCATCCGCCACATTTAACCCTTCAATGTAGCCTGTAATCCAATCGGTACTTTTAAATACATCGGAAGTAAGTTTCTCCGCTCTCACTTCTTCGAGTAGTTTATTAAGTGCTTCGTTTTTGTTTGCGTTATTCCCGTCTTCATACTTCCCGAGTTTTTGGATAATAAGCCTCTGCGGAGCGTCAGGCTTAATCTTGTAACAATTCGAGAAATAATCGTAATATGTAAGTCTTTCCATCTTTTCTCCTATTCTTCCGCCCAATCTTTCGCCATACTGTAAAAGTCGTCGAGTTCCTGCGCCGTTTCACTCTTGCGCTTTTCTTTATTGGCGTAATTTCCGTCTAATATCTTGGCTATATTTGCGTCTTTAAGAATCCAATCGAAGTTAGCCGTCCAATTCCTTTTATTGTTTCCCTTTAGGAAGTCGCTTTCTTCGGCAAGTTCAAAGGCTTTCTTTAAATCATCCAAAGAGTACTTATTAAGCCTTGCCTTAATAGCTTTCTTCCTTGCCTCAGATATAGCCGTTACTCTGGGGAACGACACGCAGGTGTCGTTATACAAGTTAACTACCTCTTGGTAGTTAACCCTCTCCTCGCCTAACCTATCCTCTCCTAACCTATCCTTACCTAACCTATCCTGTGTATCCGTTTGGTATGTCACTTGGTTGTCGCTTGGTATACCAAGCGTATAAGCTTTGTTATCTTTCTCAACAAGTAAAGCTTTTTCCTCTACATACGTCGTAGGCTTATAACGGTCGTTACGGATGTAATTATGTATTTTCCAATGCTTTATAACTACGACGCCGCTCTCAAAAACTATCAAAAAAGATTTAGCAATAAGTAGCTTTAGATCGTCGTCGCTTGCTCCTATCATCCGTTGTATACGTTTAGGATTATTTATAAAGCCGTCGTCGTCTGCCCTCATGGATAGGTGAAAATAAAGTGCCTGCGTACTCATAGGCATATCGAGAAAAGCGTCACTATCTATAATCGCTTTTGCGAACATTCTACGTTCTGCCATTATCATTTGCCCCCTTATGTATTTTTTTATGGCAATTTTTACAAAGAGTAAGTCCGTTATCTATGTTGTATCTTTCGCTAGGATAATAAGCCCAAGCTTTTATATGGTGTGCTTCTAAATTTCCCCCACGTTCTCCGCAGTTTTGGCAAGTGAAATTATCTCTTAAAAATACACTTTGACGCCAATTTTTATATTCTTTAGTCTGCCTATTTCTAGTGTCTTGTACTTTAAATACTCTCAATGTGTTATTGTCCAAAAATTGCGCTAGCCCCATATCTATAAGGCTTTCTATAGTGTTTTTTACGTTATCCGCGTCCTCGTCGAGTGCCAGAGCCATTTCTTCATAGAAAGTAGGTTCTACACCCTCGTAGTAAAGTACGCCCTCGTCTTTAAGACTTAGTAATTGTAACTTAAGATAGATTATTGTATAAGTATCTCCGCCTGCTATCCTGCGTAACTTCTTCATCGCTCGGCTAGTGAAAAAGTCCGCTTTTAGCTTTAACCAAAAGTATTTCTTCGCCATTATGTCCCCCTAGTAGTAGAATCCGCTTATAATGAGGCACAATATGTTAACAAGTACCATAACTAACGGTAATACTATGTTATCGCTATCCGCCGCACTCAGGAATACAAGTAGCGACATTAAATTAAGCATTATGAAAGTTTTAAGAAGTGCCTCTCTTATCCTCTTCCTCTTCATCTTTTCCCCTTTCTTCTATCTCAATCTCTACGCCTCGTTCCTCACTAAAGACCGCCTCGAGTACTATCTTGTCTATGCAAGTTAAGTTATCGTTCTTAATAACCCCCGCCGCTACTAACCCGTCTAAGAGTCCTTTAATTCTAAAGTTGTCGAGATCTCGGCGTTTGTTCTGAAAATGTGGGCGTATCGTCAGCTTTACGGGATAGCTGCCCGTGTACTTTTCCTTGACCATCATGCAGATATAGACCTTTTCTTCCTGCTTTATTGAGTTAGCGTGGTATTTATTAGTCCTCTCGGCGTTTATGTATTCATTCCACGCCATAAAGTCATAATTTATAAATATCTTCATTCCTCGCCGCCTCTGTCTCTCGTGATGTAAGTTAAAACTACTATCGTAAAGCATATGATCGCGGTAATAACTACGCCGTTCATTCTTCCGCCCCCTCTCTGGCATACTTGCGGTATTTTCTTTCCATTTCGCGGCGTGCTTCGAGTGAACTCTCGCTCGGTCTCAGTTCTTCGTACTTCTCCTGCAACTTACGTCTTGCTCTGCCTACTGAGTCGAATGTCGCTATCCCGTTGTAGACTCTGTAATTACGGCTCCTGAATATCTTCGCGAAGTAAGCGTCGGTAAAATTGTGTCCCAGAGCCTTTAACTTTACGCTTACATACTTCTCGTAAAGCTTCATATCGTCGCATCTTGCCGCCTCGTTCTTCTCGAGTATCTTTTTAACTTCCTGTTCTACTGTTTTAAGTTCCATTTATTCTCCTTTCTAGAGCCTCTCTAAGGCGTTCTAACTTTTAGCCTTATAAGTTATCGGATAAACTGTTAAAACGCCTTACAAGCGCTCTCTGCACGCGTCAGCGCTATATAAATCGCTTTTGCGTTTTGCTTTGGTAAAAATTAAAGGTAGTTCTTTCCATACCTCTCTATAAAGTCCTCTATGGTCTTGTTGTAGTACTCAAGCCACGCTCTCTCGCATCGCTCTTTTAGTGTTAAGTCTGCTTTTCGGTTAAAGTGTACCCCTGCCGCTCCTGTGTGGTGTCTCTGGCATAGATAAACGCCGCAACCGTCCTCGTCGCTTAACCTTCGGTTAGCCGTCCCGTAGAATATATGGTGATAGTGTAACCCTTGAGTAGCTCCGCAGACATAGCACTCTTTCTCGGTCTGTAATAGTGATTTTTTCATCCTTAAACCTCTAAATCGAATATAGTAAGCTGATAACCCTCTTTATCCTTTTCTTTTAGATCAGGATTACACGGGTAAAATCTGTACTTGGAAATATCCTTTAACTCCATTTGCAGATGTCCATTAATCTCGTACACAGGCTTAGTACTATCCTCGTCTAACTTCCACGCTTTACCCGTCTTTATGTTCTTTACCCATGTATCCATATTTACCCCAGATAATCGTTTATATTCATTTGCCCGTCGTGTTCTTCCTTAGGCTTAGTCTCGATTTTCCTCACACATACACCTTTAAACTCTTCGTTGCCTATATCGCAGGTAATTATAGCCTCGTAATTAGTCCACCCTTTATCCTCGTAAAGCCAACTGTTAATATGATTACTTATCTTTAGATCTGTAATAGGCAAGTCTAAGATCTCTTTTGCGGCTTTCCTCGGGTCTTTCGCAATAAAGGTAGCAGGTAGTCGTATGTCGGGCGTGTTAAACTCTCTTATTTCGCCATCTTGTAAAACGACCTTATTACTAACGTAACTTCTATGTATTTGGATATGTTCTCCGTAGACGTACATATAGTTATAAAGCCCGTTATTTCTTATGGTTATTTCCGCTTCTACTATCTGAGAGGTAACTTTTAATAATTCCCTAACCGTCATAAGTCCCCCTTACCTGCGCTGCCCCACTCTCTCGCAAGTTGGGCTTCGAGTATCCTTAACTTTAACTTAGTGATGTTAATATGTTCTTTATTAGCTTCGTAATTAGCCTCTTCTACGTCTCGATTAAAACGTTTCTCTGCTACCTCTGGCACTCCGTAGATAATGGAGTTAATCAGAGTTACGGGCATATCTCCCGACCGCAGGATGAGAGCCTCTTTCCTGAGAGTTATCTTATAATCCCTCTCAGCCTCTGCTAACTTTTCCCCGTTTGCTCTTAGCTTCTTAATTGAAGCCGTAAGCTCCGCCATAAGTCGTTGTATTTCTTCGTATAAGTCGATATTACTCGCCCCCTTTGAGGTCTTTAACTAACCCGTAATAAGCCTCGGGGTAAAGTACGCTTATAGCCTCGCCTGCGCGTTCTGCGTTGAGTCTTAAGCCGTCCTTAGAGTAATTAAGCTCTGCATCTGTAAAGAGCGCGGTTAAAATCCTGTCTAAGTCGGTTTCTTTCTTCTTTAAAGCTACATACTCCGAAAGATTAACCGTTACTTTAATCTCTGTTTCTTTCTTTGGCTTGGTTGTTTCCTCTGCTATCGCGTCCGCGATCACTTCATCTATATTACTCATATTGTCCCCTTTCTTAATGCTTTCGCTAGTTCTCTTGCCCTTTCCTGCTTTCGGTAACTCTCTTCTACTTTCTTGTCTTCACAAGTGAAGTATATGTCGTTTAATCCGTATCGCCCTAACGCATTGACTATCTTACTAGCTTCTATTTGTATCTTTCTTAAAGTTGTTAAGTTATTATTTCCCATAACGTCTCCTACTTAAAAGGTAACTCGTTCTCTATCCCGTCGGGTACTACGAAGCCGTTATCTTCCGCAGAATCTCTCTTGCTTTCTGCAAACTCCACGGACTCTACTATAACGTCGGTGGTGTAATGCTTTACGCCGTCCTTTTCATAACTTCCCGTTTGGAGCCTACCCTCTACTAGTATTTTCATCCCTTTGTGGAAATACTTTTTCATAAACTCCGCGGTCTTGGAGAAAGCAACGCAACTCGGGAAGTCTGCTTCTTGCCCGTCGGTCTTAAATCTTCGGTCTACCGCGATCGTAAACCTTGCTATAGCGTTGCCGTTCGCGGTAGTATTAAAGTTGGGGTCTCTAGTAAGTCTCCCCATTAATATTACTTTGTTCATTTCGTCCCTTTCTATAATCGGTTAAGCGGGCAATCCTCACACGTTGCCGACTCGTCTAACTCCATACCCTCAGTGCTTGCGTCCCACTCTCTCGGGAACCTGCAATAATCGTTACAGATTGCCGTCTTAACCTCTTCTATCGTTTCGCTGATAATCGTTTGTAAATCCATTTATTAACCCCCATACTAATTCCGAATTAATCGGTATATTTACGAATTTCCTCTTTTCATTCTTAAGATGTACTCCGTAGAGTTCCTCTATCTCTCCGCCGTAGCTTTGTATATAACCTACACGATACAAGTTAAGCTGATAGTATAGGTATTCTTTGTCGAGTACCGCCGTAGTTTTAATGTCTGCTATGGCTTTGTGTCCGTTAATACTGAGTACTAAGTCTAACCGCCCAGCCGCTATCGGTTCTTTGTCGCTTATAATAATCGGTACCTCGTTAGCCAGAACCTCGAAGTTATGCCTTGTTCTTAAGAAGTTAAAATCGTGGACCTCTCTCGAGCCGTCGTCTTCGCCTGTCTTGCAATACTTCTCGATTGCCTCGTGTATCGCGGTTCCCCTGATAGCTGCCTGCTCAAGTACCGCAGGATTAACCAAGTCGTACTTATTGCCGAATTTACTCTTTAAGAGTTGCGTCACGCTTGGAACTATAACGCCGTCTACTAAGTAAATATGCGAGTCGTCGTCGTACTCTAAGGTGTACTCGTTAATCTTCCAAGACTCCATAGCCTAACTCTTTAGCTTAAGCCTTATTGATGGCTTAACGGAGCTTATCTTGACGTAGGTATCGTAAATATCGGGTAACTCTTCCTTAAGTGCTTTAGTGTCAAGCGTTTCTCTGTCGGTACCTGCCACGTAGGTTATAGTTAAGTCTGCGGTATCGAGTTTAACTATCCCCTTATCTTCCATCTCTGCAAGGATAGCTTTTTTAAGAGCGTCCTCTTTCTCTTTAATCTCTTTTGCCGCTTTTTCAAACTCTGCGATCGCGGTAGCGGTCTTTACATCTAAGAGCGGCATATCGCCTCTGTATTTAATTAGCTCCATTACTTAACCCCCTTTAATTTCGTTATGGTTTCGCTCGCCTGCTCCATAGTTAAGTCTTCTATCTTCTCGACCTTGTAGTACTTAAGCATACCGTCTATATCTTTAACTAAAGACTTGACTAACTCTATCTGCTTTGGAGTAGCCTTTTTTGCCGCAGGCTTTTCTTTCTTCTCGGCTCCTGTCTGCTTTGCGTGTTCGTCCGTGTCGGCGTCCTTAGTGTCGTCAATAAGGAATAATCCGTTCAAAGCATATTTACGAGCGTAGGATGAAGCTGTCCCCGTGATCTGTGAGGCGTCCATACCTTTCTTAACTTCTTCCTCTCTGGCGTAAGCTACGTTAGTAAGGCTTGCTTCGGTCTTGGTGTCGCTTAAGGTAGCTTCGGCTTTGATGTAATAGCGCTCACCTACCTGCTCTACTGAGTCCGTAATAGTAAGTATGCAACCGTTTGCCTTAAGTAGAGGCTTAACCGCCTCGAGAATATCTTCACAACTTCGGTACTTATAGCCGCCGTAGTTGTTAACCTGCCCTTTTGGGGCTTTTAATTCATTCTGAATAATTAATAATTTGTCTCTTAATCCCATTATTTCCCCTTTCTATGAAGTTGTTATTTTCGTTCTCTTTAAGTTCCTCGACCTCTAGATCTGAATAGAAAGCCTCGTCATTTTTGACTACTTCCCTAATCACATCGTAGAGGTTTGTAAGTACGGCGTAAGTCGGTATCTTTCGGTAAACCATTAGTTTTCCTGCTCAAAGAGATACTCGAGAGTATAGCCGCCGTTACTAAGCTCGTTAAGTAGCTCTTTAATGGTAGTTATATCCGTAAGCGTTAAGTTAGTATTGCCCCAGAGCTTGTTATAAAGGTTAGTCCGCGACATTCCCAACTTATCCGCTAACTTTGGAATAGTAAGCCCGTTACGCGCAAGCTCTGCTACCAAGTTCGGATAAATAACTTTTTTTGAAGCCATATTAAACCCCCTTTCTATGAAATTTCGTTTCGTTGGAACGATATATCGCTCCGACTCTTATAATATAGTCCTGCAACGCTTTATTGTCAACTTATTTTTAATTTTCATTTCTTTATAATGAAATTTCGTTTCGTTTGGGTTATAATTCTAGAAAAAAAGAAGGGGGTGCTATTATGAATAACTTTTTAAAGAATTTAGAATACTTACTCTATACTAACCATCTAACCCGTAAAGACCTCGGGAAAGCTATAGACATACCGCCGAGTACTATTAACTCATGGTTTAACCGCTCAAGTGATGGCGTAGCCCTTAAATCGTTGGTTAAGATCTCGGAATACTTCAATATTTCCTTGGACAACCTAGTATGTGACGATTTAGCTCTCTCTAAACCCGCGGAGAATAAGCTAAGCGAGGAAGAAGTAGCCCAATTAAAGAGACTTCTCGCATATTACGAGAAAATAGGCGGTAAGTTATGATTAAAGTAGCGTTATATTTAAGGAAATCCCGAGACGAAGAAAACGAGGATAAGGAAATAGTCTTAAAGCGGCATGAAACCCAATTAATAGACTATTGCAAAAGGAATAACCTAACCATCGTTGCCGTATATCGGGAGATCGTAAGCGGGGATACCATAGAAAACCGCCCCGAGATGCAGAGGCTACTTGAAGCGGTAAGCCAGAAAGAATACGACGGCGTAGTCTGCATGGAAATTGAAAGACTAAGCCGAGGAAATCAGATAGACCAAGTTGAGATATTGGAGACCTTTAAGGCTTCGGGAACGAAGATTTATACTTTAAATAAGATATACGACCTAACTAACGAGGATATAGACGAGGAATTTTTCGAGTTTGCTCTTTTCATGAGTCGCAGGGAATATAAGATAATTAAACGCCGTATGCAGCGTGGAAAGCGTCAGGCTCTTAAAGACGGTTATTTTACGGGTAGCGTCTTGCCTTATGGCTATGATAAAGCCCGAATCGGTAGAGGTTTCGTCTTGGTACCGAATAAAGACGCAGAGATTATTAAGGAAACTTTCTCTAGGTTTCTCAGCGGTCAGAAGTTAACTAATATAGCCCGTTGGTTGAATACTACCGACTTAAAGCCTCATTACGCCAAGGCTTTTACTTCGGATATGGTTAAGAAGATACTTCTAAATGATACCTACACAGGTAAAATACGGAGTAAAAAGGATAATATTTCTTATCAAGGAAAGCATACTCCTATTATTTCCGAAGAAACCTTTAGCAAGACTCAGGCTTTATTAAACGTAAAAAATACAAAGGTTAATACTTTCGTCGGTCTCGTTAATCCTTTGGCGGGCGTCCTGCGTTGCGGAGTCTGCGGCAAGGTGATGCAGGTCGCGAACTCTGGCGGTCGTTATTACTTTTGCCATACGCTCGATTGCCCCACGACGGGAGCCTCTATTGAAAAGGTCGAAACTGTTCTTCTTAATGAATTAAAAGCCGAGCTTAATAATTTTAATTACTTCGTTGAGAATTACGAGACGGAAGAGGGAGAAGATACAGAAAAAGAGATAAAGCGCTTTAGATCGGAATTAGCCAAGCGTCAAAAGATGGCTACTAGGGCTTGCGAACTACTAGAAGAGGGAGTTTACACAAAAGAGAAGTACTTAGAGCGTGTTACGGCTTTGGATAAAGAGATAGAATCGCTCAAGATGCAGATAGAAGAGCTTAATAACTCTTCAAGAGATAAGACCTCTATTAAGCAGGCTATCCCCAAGTTAGCGAAAGTCTTGGAGATTTACCCAGAGTTACCCGTGGAAGATAAAAACCGCCTTATTAAGTCCATCTGTGAAAGAATAGACTATCATAAGACGGCGAAGACTCGCAGGTTAGAGGATATTAAGTTAGATATTTATCTCCTAATATAGCTCCATAACATAGAGGATATGCTACCCTCTTCATAGGTGTTATGATGCTTTATGTTATTCAAAGCCCTTTATATTTTACCATAGAAGAAAGATTTTTTCAAAATCTAAAACTATTATTGACATTCTTACTTTATAGGTATATACTCATACTATCGACACAGGTTAACGGATTTAATACGAAGTAGGAAGGGAGAGCTTATGAAGACATTAAATGGACAGATAGAAGGAGTACCAATAGCAAAGTACAAAATGAGACAGTTCACATTGACCTGCAAGATAAGTAATGGATTCTACTGTGTAACATTCCACAATGGAAGATATACAAATATAACAAGATATAGCAAGGATAAGGACGAGATGAACAGATTCATTCTTAAGGCTATTGAAGAAGGATATAGAAGAATATTTTAAGGAAGGGAGAAAAGATATGGCAAACTTGATTAAGGTAGATAAGAACGGTACTAAGTACTACGAGGGTTACGTCCCTTGCGATCGTTGCAACGGCGAGGGTATTTACTATATAGGTGTACTTAACGGTCACCCGCTCCCCTCTTATGTAGACTCTGGCGTATGCTTCAAGTGTGGCGGGCGCGGTAAGGTTGTAGGCAAGTGGAAAGAGTACACTCCCGAGTATGAAGCTAAGTTAGAAGCACAGAGACGCCGCAGAGCTGAGAAGCAGGCGGCGGAGTGGAAAGCTAAGCAGGAAGAAGCCGAGCGCAGAGCTAAGCAGGAAGAGGAAGAAGCCAGAGCCGAGGCGGAACGTGTTAAGGCGGAGAAAGCCAAGAGTCAGTACGTCGGAAATATAGGCGAGAGGTTAGAGCTTAAAGTAGTCTATAAGTTCTCCGCTTGGTACGAGATTAAAAACCTTTACGGATACGGGATGGTAACTCACTATATACACACCTTTAAAGCAGGCGACGATACTATAGTATGGAAGACTACAAGCCCTATCTGCTTAGAGGAAGAAGCCGAGATAACCTTAAGAGGTACTGTTAAAGAACATAGCGAGTATAGAGACGAAAAGCAGACTATGCTTACTAGGTGTAAAGTTATAGAATAATATTAAGCTGACCTATCGGCAAGACGGGGAGAAAGAGGGAAATATGGCAAGTGAAGCACAAAGCAGGGCGCAGAAGAAATACGACAAAGCCCACACTAAAGGGATATATTTAAAACTCAATAAGGAAACGGACGCGGATATAATTAACTTTTTATCTATCCACGCAGGAAGTAACCAAGGCTTAATTAAAGAGTTGCTACGGGAATACATGACATTAGCTTATAGCGAAAATTTCTTTAAACCCGAAAACTTTAATAAATTTATGAATAGATAATATAAAAGCCCCTAGGCGGCGTATAAGCTCGTCTAAGGGCTTTTTCTATGGTTAAGGTAATTTTATACCCTAACGTCTTAAATTGCATTACAAGCGCTTTAAATAGTTATTCAAAGCGTACTTAACGGTATTTTGGAAGTTACCAAAGTCTATAGTAACGTACCTCTCGTTAAAGGCGTCGTACTCGTAGCCCGTTACTTGGGTTAACAGATCTACGCCTATTCGAGTATCTCTAACACGAATAACCTCACCTATTCCGCTTATATCTTCGGGGCTTGCCTTGAGGGAGTAATTAACTCTTGGGTAGCAATACTCGTTAACGTACTTTTTAGCCTGTTCGTATAAGTCGGCTTTAAGGGCGGCTATATATTCCTGCTCGGTCGGGTAGTCGTCCTCGTTTATATCCTGCTGAAACTCCACGACCTTACTAAAAGGTACGTCGTATTGGATTTGGCTATAGACGTAAGTATCGTCTAGCATTATCCCGTCTGTACCTACGGGTAGTATCTTGGTTACTACGTCGCTCCAATCGTAAGTAGCGGTCATTTCTCTAAGGTTCTTTCGGTACTCGATATTAACGCCGTTATCTCTGGCGATACTTTCATATATTGAGATACTCCAATTATCCCTTACTAAATGCCCGCCCCACTTTTCGAGGGAGATCTCGACGCACTCTTTAAGCGACTTCCTTACGCATCTTACATTTAGCTTTTGACTTAAGTCAGAGTCTATTATAAAAGGGCTTTTAACGTCCGTTGCTAAGTTAAAGTGTACAAGAGCCTCGTAACAGTTATTATTAACGGCGTAAGAGTCCTTAATTATATAATTTTCTGAATCGTAATATACATGGAAAGCCGTAACTTCTAAGCGGTTCCCTTTTTTTACAATCTGGCGCACTCTAAAAGCTTGCTCTCCCTGCGGAGTCGGTACTACTATAATGTAGTTATCCTTAACTACCTCGTTATACTTGGTCTCGCAGGTCATATTAAGAGTAAACTCGCCGTTATCCGCATTTTTTACGACGCATTTAAGCGGAATTATAACCGCATCGCCGTTGCTATTGTATTTTTTATCGGTAGAATTAAAGATTTTTATCATTTTTTCGTGAAAACCTCTTTTTCTAACGCCGTTACGCGTTGCTCGATAACGGGAACTCGAATAGCAAAGTTATTATGTTCTCTTACTTCTCGCGTAAGTTCGTCTAACTTCGTATCCTGAACCGCGTTGTGCTTATCAAGTTCCGCTTGTATCTTATTATTACTTTTTTCTATTTCTCGTTGCATCTTAGCCCCGTTAGTATTGGCGGTTATTATCGTACCGATTAACGAAACTATGGCAACTCCCAGAGTTGAAAGGATAGTAACTAATATATTCATTCTTCTACCGCCCAACTTGTCGAAAATCTTAATACCTGCCCCGAGTTGATAGTCGCGCCCGAATTGCCGAAGTAATCACCTATCGGGTTGTACTCGAAAGATCTAGTGCCGCTGCCTACTACGGTTAATACGTCGAAAGAGTAAGACGGTGTTATCTGCCCATAAGTCGGGTCACTTGAAACGAAAGTAAAAGGATACTCTAAAGGCTCTAAGTCAGAGTTAAGAGTCACGATCGCGGAGAAATAGATAGTATTCATGTTCTTAACGAAAGAAACTCGGTTAAGAGTGTCTCCCGACCTTAAGTTAATATAGTTCTCTGGGTTTTCAAAAACCGCATAATTCTTTTTTACATAGCCTATTGATAATTTACCGAGAAGCTCGGTTCTTATCGCTTCAAGCCTTGCCCTTATTACGTTAATACTATAAGTATTAAGGCTCCAATCCTCGCTAGTATCGTATGTATTAATAACTTTACTTTCTCTACTAAGCGGCGTAACGCCTGTTTTCTTAATCCATATACCCATTTTAAACCCCCTTAATAATTTATACCTACTATCTTGCGGATAGTAAACGATGCCCCATAACCTGCAATTATTTTTATCTTATTATATGCGGTCACTTGCATATATAAATAGTCGCCGTTGTCATAACCTAGCACGGTAATAGTTGTGTTGAGTGGCAAGTCATTAGTCAAATGTATTTGCGATATTTGCTGATCGGGGTAGTTGTTCGCCGCGCGGTAAACTTGAAAACAAATTTGGTTATAGTTTGTAATATCGTCATTAAGTGAAAGTTCGGTATTTGTGGCGTATTCTGTACCGCTCCATAGAGTATGCTCAGAATATGCACCTCCACCGCCGCCACCTGTCGGGTCTGTCGTTTGTTCGTAGCCCTCTGGGGCTGAGTCTCCGTCGTAATAGATAACGCCGTCTTCTGGGATTGTCTTATCTATCCCTGCTCCTGTGTCGCCTTTTAATAGAGTTGTCTTAAATGTAATACTATTCATAATTGCCCCCCTTAGAATCCGTTAGTACTTCTTACTTTATCAAGGATAGTTAAGTAGCCTCTCATTAAGGTTAACTTATCCTCTCCGTTTGTCATTCGTAAATCATAGACGTAACGCCCCGCCTTAGTACCCGAGGTCTGTATAGGGTGTACCCATACCGCGTACGTCTTAACCCCGTTAGTATCGTCTATGAGGTCTATACCCTCGTCAGAGTCAGCGGAGAAGATTAGGTTATTAGTAGTATATGTCTCTCTGCATACCATCTCGAAAGTAGGCTCGTCCTCTCCGAGTCCTGCTATTTGGAAGTTAAACGAGAGAGTATCGCCCCTAACCATACTTATGTCTTGTTCTATGAAATTCTCGAAACCTTGTTTATTAACCATTATAGCCACCTCGTATAATTCTCGATTTTAACGCGCCGTAAGTTGCCGTCTGTTACTAGAGTGTTATCTCCTGCCTTTAGAGATAGGTCGTTATAGTCGCCCTTTACTTTGCGGTTAAGGTACCCGCTTCTCCTATTAAACGCATCCAATTTATAAGCGTTCATCTCCTCGACGTCTATTACCATTGTTTCCTCATTGAGTTCACAACTTAACACTTTTTTACCATTAAGTGTTAAGGTAATAACGCCGTCTCCGCTGATGGTGATAACAGGCTTACTATAAATGTTCCCACTATTCCTTACGGTTATCTCGTTGTGATCGCTCGCCTCAGTAACCTCTATAGGCGTAAGGTGTGTAGGGTATTTAAAAGGCTGAACGTGAAGCACTACGTTTGCGGTTTTAAACCTTACTAACTTCTCTAGATCTATTTGATTGTAGCAGGCGAAGTTATAAGCTTTATCGGGTTCGTTGGAGAAGGTTATCGTCCCTTTAGAATCGAAGTAACTAATAATCTCGTCTACGTTATAATCACCATATAGCCCTATCCTTATGGTTTTGTCATAAGCTCCGTAGCCCTGCGTCGTGGCTATATCCCCGTCCCTGCCGTCTATCTCCTCTAAGTCTGCTCGCATCTTCGGCTTAGTGATAGGCGGCAAGCTCTGAATAAGTAGCCCGTTTATTTCTTCGGAATTTCTCCCGTTTATAATAATAAATGGTCTCATTTTACCCCCTAATATAAAGCATTAATAACGGTCTGTTCTACGAAATGCCCTACTTCGTCGTCGTCCAAGACGATTTTAACGCCCTTTAGAGCGTCCTTAAAGGCGTCTACCATTTTACTATAGTTATCTGCCTTTGGGTTCTCCGCAAGCGGTCGCATCATCGCGGTAGATACTTCGGCGGCTACCTTCTTTATCCACTCGGTATTATTCTCGAGTGGTACGATAGCCTCTTTACCTTTTTCCCCGACGATCGCCGTAGTAGGTGAGTCAACTATACCGCCTCGCGCAAGTCTTGGAAGATTTAACGGCGAAATAGTACCGACCGCGCCGCCTGTAATCTTGCTTATTACTCCTAAAGCTCCGTTAATGAGGCTTATCGCCTTGTTTATTGTATTTTGGATAAGCGAAATTACGTTGTTTATGCCTTTTTTAACCGCAGAGCCTATAGCGTCGCCCATTTTGGTTCCGAGTCCGCTAAAGGTAGTCTTAATCTTATCCCAGAGTCCGCTAAAGAACGAAGTAAAGTTACTAAAGGCGTTCTTTATATTATTCCAAGCCCCCGTAAACATATCTTTGAAGAAAGTAGGCACTTTCCCAAAAATGTCTTTTACGGAAGTCCATAAGCCGTTAAATTTCTCTTTTAACGGAGCTACTAACCCGCTTACTACTCCGCTTACTATCGGCGGTAAAGACTTCAAGAGTTCTTTTGCCGCATCTCCGAGACCTTTTACAAGCCCCATAAATAACTCAAAAGCGCCCTTTATAAGGTCGGGTAAGCAATCTATCAAGGCTCCGACTACGCTTGTAATAATATTTGGGATTTCTGGGACTAATTCTTTAATTAAGAGCGGTATCGCTTGGATTATTCCCTTTAACAGAGTTAACGCCCCGTCTATCATTATCTTAATATTACTTATAAGTGCTTTAACTATGGAGTTAACTATAGTAGGTATCTTCGGAGTGATTGCTTTAATAATAAGCGGTATCGCTTTAATAATACCATTGAGAAGCGCTAACGCTCCTTGTATCAAGCTATCCGTACCTTTGGAAAGACCCTCTATTAACGTGTCGATAATAGTAGGTATCTGAGGTACTAAAGCGTCTATAATAGTCGGTATTGCTTCGATAATGGAGTTAAGTAACGTAATAGCCGCGTTCAATAATTGGTCTTGTGCCTTTATTAAGGTATCTACGATAGATTTAACTATATTAGGTATCTCAGGAGCTAAAGTAGTGATAATTCTCGGTATAGCGTCCACGATTGCCATAAATAGCTTAATAGCCCCATCTAATAAGTCGGGTATACCGTCCGTTAATGCTGTTACTAAGTCGGGTATCATCTTTGTAATTGCGTCGATAATGTCGGGCAAAGCGGTAGTTATGCCGTCTAATAGTCCTTTAATTATATCGTTGCCCGCCGTGATCAAGTCGGGTAACATTTCAGTAAGTCCCGTAATAATATCGGGTATTACTTCGAGTATAGACTTAACTAAGTCGGGGAGTATTTCATTTATCCCGCCTATAGCGGTAAGTAATGCCGTTGAAATCTGCCCCATATTACTAATAAGCCCGTCTGCTAAGCTCTTGATTAAATCGGGTAGACTCGTAATTACTCCGTCTAGCATCGAGGTAAGTAAAGTCGATAACTGAGGAACCGCGCCTTTTACCGCGCCTACAAATCCCTCTATACCTGCCTTTAATTCCGCGCTTGCTTCGTCATTACCTGCCATAAGGTCGCTAAGTCCGTCCATGATCGTAGTTAAGGACGGTAAGAACTCCGCGCCTATGGTGTTCTTTAAGCCTGTGAAAGTCCCCTGCATCTTTAAGAGAGAGTCCTCAAAAGCCGCCGAAGCCTTTACGGCGTCATCACTCATAACCATACCGTAGTCTTCGGCTTCTTGCATTAACTCTTTAAGGGAGTCTCCGCCCGCATTTAAAAGAGGTAGTAACTCTTGGTAACTTCTTCCGAATATATCTTGCGCCGCCGCGTTTCGCTGAGTCTCGTCGCTCATATCTGCGAGGGCGTTAATAGTGTCAATTAAGACTTGCTCCGAAGATTTAAGAGTACCATCCGCATTACTGAGAGATACGCCCATAGCGTCGTATTTCGCGGTGGCGTCGTCAGCTCCCGAGGCAAAACTTGCAAGGTCGCTTGTTATGGTCTTGATACCCTTTGATACCTGCCCTATATCGGAGCCGTTTCTCTTAAGAGCGTAGTCTAACTTTTGGTAATTCTCCGCGGATAGCGATAACTTTTGGCTTTCTTTGTCGATTTCGTCGCCATATTTAGCGGTCGAGCCTGCTAGATCTACGATACTTTTACCCAGAGCTACCGCTCCCGCCGCTACCGCCGCCATAGCAACGCCTAATCCTTTAATAGCCGCTACCGCAACTTTCCCAAAACTTTCGAATTTAACGCCCGTTTTGGTCGTTTCGTCGCCCGTTTCTTCTAAGTCTTTATCAAGATTATCTAAAGCGTTAGAAGCGTTAGTTATAGTCGTCTCTGCGTTGTTTATCTGTGTCCGCATTTGCGACATAGAGTTAGCTAACCGCTCTTGGGCTTTCTCGTTATCGTTGTACTCCTGCTCTAAAGCGTCTACTACTTTAGCCTGCTCTTGGTATTCCTTTGAAGTCGTCCCCAGAGTCTTTCCGATTTCTGCAAGCTTGGCTTTTTCCTCTTGGTATTTACTTCCGAGTTCGCTCTGTTTTGCGGTGATCGCCGAATACTGAGACTCTAACGACTTATAATTATTCTTTAACGCATCAAGGGCTTTACGTTGCTCGTCTAACTTCTTGGCAAGCTCTGCGGATTTAGCCGAAAGAGCCGCCGTATTCTTGTCGTTGCTCTGATATTGCGCAGAAAGAAGCTTAAGCTCCGAGCCTGTTTCTTTAAGTCCCTGAGTAATCCCCTTTAAGGCTTTCTTATATTCGCTCTCGCCTTGTAGCTTAATGCTACCGCCGAATCCTGCCATTTATACCCCTTTCTTAAAACCACTCTTCCGCTTGTTGTGCCTGTTTCTTTGCCTGCGCGTAAGTTGTCCGCGTCGCTTTGAGTAACATCTCAAGGTCGAAGTCGTCCTTATAGAGTTGGTACTCTCGGTTAAACTCACGCAGAGTCAAGCGCCCTACTTCGTGGTTAGTTAATGCTAGTTTTGTTCTTCCGATAAATCGGAACCATGAGAAGTTAATAGTAGGGTCTGATACTTCATCATGGATTATGAGTTTTTTTCGTCACTCTTAGTACTATCTATTACGCTTTTATTTAGTTCCTTAGTAGCATTGTCGAGACCTATCTCACTTATCATACGTCCGACCTGCTTTTTAGTAAGAAGCTTACGGGAGTCGTTATGGTCTTCGTTATAAATCTCGATACCCTCGTTAATCATTTCGGTAAGACCGAAGATTATAGCTTTCATATTAGGCTCTGAGGCGTCCGTTAACTCGCTCCAAGCTTCTACCGAGCCGTATTCTTCCTGTATAGACTCCATTACGTTAAGGTTGAATACTAACTCGTAATCCGTGTTTTTATAATTTAAAACTGATTTTCCTACCATCGCTAAAGACCCTTTCTTTTTTTGGAAAAAGGGCGGCTTTTAGACCGCCCTATAAATGAGGATAAATGTATGAGGAAGTTAAGCTCCTACGTATACCGCGTAAAGTGTTACGTTGCCGCTTGGTGTAAATGGAGAAGCTACTATCTCGCCGTTTGGTGTAAGGCTCCATCCGCTAAACTCTTTACCCGTTGGTGGTGTGATACCTTCGCCGTCGTCAAGAGTTACACTTTCGCCTGCGGTTACGTCTGCGTCTGCAACGTCGCCAGAGCCGCCCATAAGGTCGTATGTAACTCTGTAAGTTGTTCCGCCTGCTACCATGAGGTTCTTAAGGTAGGTAAGAGCGTCGCTCTTTGTTGCGAAAGTCTTGGACTTGCTCCAAGTTCCGTTAGCATCTCCGAGAGAAGCTACTACACCTTCTACGGATGGAGTAGTAAATTCGATACTCTCGCCCTTAGTATTCTCGTCGCGTGATGGCTCGCCGAATTTTACTTTATAAAGGAACTCAACCTTATACTTGTAAACGCCGTTAACCATCTTTGTTACGATTCTACCGACACCGACATAAGGCGCAACGTCTGTGCTTGCCTTTACTACTTCACCGTTTGCGTCGATATTATGACCGAGCAGCGGAGCGAAGATAGTGTCGTCGTCGTCTGTTACTCCCAGAGTGATAGTACCGCTTGCGAAGCTTGTGTCGCTCTCAGCGAGTGCGTCGTCTCCGTAAAGCTTTGCTTCGTTGTTTGTAATTGAAACCGAACAACTTACGGCTTTGCCGAGGTTCTTTGCCCCGTCGTATATTGCCGTGCCGTCTGCGGCTTCGGTGAGATTTGAAAACCATATATTTGTTAAGCCTATATTAGCCATTGTTCATACTCTCCTTTGCTAAGCATATAGTTTTATGATAATATTTGGTATCCCTTTCGTATAGATCGGGGCTATCGCGACTTGGTTGGTATGTCCATCCCGCCGCTACCATTAAGTCTATTAAGTTATCAATAACGCTTAAGTAATTAGTCTTACTGTAAACGTCAAAGTCGTAATATTGCACGACTCCGAGTATTTCGTCGTCACCTGCTAACGCGTTGTCCTTATCGAGTTGCATATAAGTAACGTAAGTCTCCTCGTCTCCGTCGTAAAACATAAAGCTAACGGGTACGCCTAAACTCTGCAAAGTTTCCTCAATTTCTGCGTTGTAATTAAAAATCATAGCTTACCCCTTTGGTAAATACTTATCCTGTACCGCCTGCATAGCTTTTTCGATTTTCCCGCGGTTAAAGGATTTTCTTAAAAAAGGCTTCTTTGGGTACGGGTGGTTACTTCTCCCGTACTCCGTGACGTTAGCAACGAGCGGAGCGGCTTTTCTTTTGCCCTGCTTGTCTATGAAATATCCATAGAAAGCTACTTTAGTGTTAACTCCGTCGTCGCTTGGTGTCTTATATGATCGCGTAATCCTTAAGCACTTCATAATATTACTAGAGTACCAACTCGCAGGAACGCTCGCTTTGATAGCCGCTAGTACTGTCTGTGCGCCTGCCTGAGTCATTTCTTCTAGCATCTTATCCGTATTTTTCTCTACGGTCTCGAATTGCTTAATTATGTCGTTTGGAACTTCCGCTTTAAACCTTGCCAACTTTAAGAACCTCTTTACATTCTAGCTCTAACTCTCGGTTAGCTTCGTCTACGTTGTTAATGTATTCTATGGTATATGTCTTCCCATTGAACCTTATAATCATGTCATAAGTGATTTGGGTAACAGGGTAACGGATTACGAAGCGGGTTAACGCTTTCTCGTAGTCCGTGTTATTGGCGATCAAGGTAAAGCCTTTAGTAGTTTTAACCTCTGCATAAGCTGAGAGTACTAACTCCTCGGCATTAGCAGGAAAGCCCGCCGTATCTTTGCCCTTGGTCACTTTATAAATATGTATACGCCTGTTATATTTCCCTGCATTTATCATTATAGTAAGTTCCTTTGGTGTAATCCCAGAATACCCTCTACAACCTTGTTAAGGTTGGAATTATCAACGTATAACTCTCGTGTGTCGTACATATCTTGACATAAGACGAAAACTACTATAATCATGTCCGCGTAGTTATCTAAGTCTTCAGATTTTATCCCCGTATAGTTAAGGATATATTCTTTAGCTACGTTTATGGTACTCGTTATAAAGTTCTCGTCGTCCTGTGTTAGCTCCGCTATCCTTATATAGTCGGCTACGTCCTGCGCCGTAATCTCGCTAACTTTAGTTATTGCGTTCATAGGTTAACCCCCTTTTGGGGTTTATTTACCCCCGCTTTTCTTTGCTCTGGGCTTTTTATTTAATGTATCTTTAACGGGCTTAGCCTTTTCGGCGGGCTTTATCTCTTCGACATAACCCGCCCTTAAAAGGTCTTTAGCTATGTTAACGTCG
>Ga0247608_10001426_pt1 | contig 33140 bp, 46 predicted proteins | sample 176DNAGHGlowgp2_FD_193490 | JGI IMG/M metagenome (GOLD analysis project Ga0247608, IMG submission 193490) | Sheep rumen microbial communities from Palmerston North, Manawatu-Wanganui, New Zealand - 1766 DNA GHGlow gp2 | ecosystem: Host-associated > Mammals > Digestive system > Stomach > Rumen ...
AGACCCGGAACTCGAAGCAGAGTTTCAGAAATGGAGAGAGCATGAAAAGCAAGTATACGAGCTACAGCATCGAAGAGCTGGTCCCGATGATCGAGCACGCGGCGCTTGACCTGATGGAAGAGCCGGTCATCCAGGCAAGGAAGACCGACGGAACCTACATGACGCTGACGGAGGTTTCCCATCAGAACAGCATGAATGCGATGTTCAACTCTGGCATCCGGCTGTTGGCCAAAGCGCTGATCGAGCAGCTGACGAAAGACGATGAAACCGAGGAATAAGAAATCCGCCGACAGGTGACGCTGCCGACGGATTAAAGGGAGGCTCTACAAATGAACCGCATTTATTATACCACATCCAGCCCATTAACGAAAGTCCTGGTACTGATCCTGGCGGCCGTTTTGCTGTTTGCGTCCTACACGGTCGCGACGGAGATCGACAGGGCCCACGCGGAAGAGATCACGACGCCGGGCTACATCCTTTGCAAGTCCTACGTCGTCATCCGGCAATGGGCCAGCAAGCGGGCCACGGAGATCGGGCAGCTGGATCCGGCGGAGCCGATCGAGATCGACGGCAAAACAAAGGACGGATTTGCCCACATCGTCGCACCGTGCGATGGCTGGGTCTGGTCCGGCTATATCACCTTCTCCAAACCACAGAAGATCGACGCGCCCGGAGTGGTGACGGCGAAGAAGCGGGTGGCGGCCAGGCGGTGGTGCGACGGTCCGAACGTGGACTCGAAGCCCTGGCTGATCAGCGGATCAGAGGTAAGGATCTACTGGATTTGCGACGACTGGGCGCTGACCAATCGTGGATACGTCAAGAGCGAGTGGCTGGAGGTGTGTGCACCATGACAGTCGTGCACGATATCACCACGAAGATCTGCGCGAACTGCGGGAGGGAGATCTCCATCCTGCACCCGGACCACTGGGCCTACAAGCGGAAGCTGGGGCACGTCAACATCTTCTGGTGCAGCTGGAGCTGCCTGAGAGAAGCAGAAAAGGAAGGAAAATTCAGCATGAAAAAACTGACGCTTGATAACAAGAAGCATGCGGTGAAGATCGCCATGGACGGCGGTAATCCGCTCGAGTACATCCGGATGTGCGGGATCTCGAACGCCGCGGACTGCTGGAGCAAGATCAAGGCGGACCTGAAAGAAAAGGACCCGGAGGCCTGGGAAAAGCTGCCCAAACGGCTGCCGAACCCGGTGATGGACAGGAATAAGGAAGCCCCGGCGGACGCGGTGACCAAGGCTGCCATGCAGCATCCGGAGCGTCCGATCGTGGCACCGATCTCGCCTGTTGTCATGGAGATCCCGGAACAGAAGCCGAAGATCACCAAGCCACTCGCCTACAGTGGCTTCACCGTGCGGGCCATTGAGGGAAAGTATGGACGCTTCAGCTGCTACAAGATCGACAACATCATGTACTTCAATTATGAAAGCCTCGACCGACGTGAAGAGATCGATATGCCGATCTACAAGTGGAAGGCGTTCCTGGAGGAGATTCAGGAAGCCGCTTCCGTGCTGGGGGTGGAGTTGTGATCAGAGTACTGGCGGATACCCAGAACATCACCCAGCACTGGGAGCACCGGGGCGACCCGATCCCGTACCTAATGGTACGTATGAGCGACGGGAAGACGATCCGGTATAACCCGGAGATTCCACACCCTGGGTTTGTGAAGGCGATGGACAACATTAAGAATATGAAAGTGGGGTACCAACATGGACGAGAAGATGATTGATGACATCACTCTAAGTCTTCAGATCACGATCATAACGCTGAATAATCTGAAAGAATCCATCCTTGAGCTGCAGCGGAGCAACGCGGAGATGAAAACACTGATCGATAGTATTGCACTTATTCAGAAGGGAGATAACAGCAATTAATCTTGATTATCACATTCTTTCCTCCGGATCAATCGGGAATGCCGTCCGGATCCGGAACATCATGATCGACTGCGGGATCGCCTTCAATAAGATGAAGGAAGACCTGTACAAGTGCCAGTACCTGCTGATCACCCACGATCATCAGGACCACGTAAAACCGGCAGTGTTGAACCAGATCGTGAGCCAGTTCCCGAACATCGAGATCTACTCCACCTATAAGGTGGCGCGGATCAATGACGCGGTGATGGCGATCAATACGGACTACCTGCCGATCTGGCTCGCACGTGCCGGGTGCAACATGTGGGCGATACCAGTCCCGCATAACACTATCTGTTTCGGATACGTACTGAGGTTCGATGACCTGGACATTCTGTACGCGACCGATCTGAAGAACACGGTGGAGCTGGGACGCTTCACGGAAGAAACAGGAATCCGGTACGATTACACATTCCTCGAAGCGAACTACGACGAAACCAAGCTGCGGATGCTGGGCAACGAATGGCACGGGCAATATAACGCCTACGTTGACAGCTCAGAACGGCATTTATCAAAAGACGAAGCCCTGCGATTCTACGCAAGGTTCCGGAAAGAAGGAGGGGAACTGATTGAGCTACACAAATCCACCCGATTCTACTGAGATCAGGATCGAGAACGGTCTGATCCGGTTCGATGAGTATGAGCTGTTCAAGAAAAAGGCCGAAGACGCCCGCGATTATCTGATTCAGCTCGACGTCAGCCCGGAGAGTGAGCAGGAATGCAAGCGCACGGTGGCCACGGCCCGGAAGATCTCCGATCAGCTGAACCAGGAAAAGATCCGGATCAAGAAGACCGTCCTGGAGCCGTACACCGAGTTCGAGAACAAGGTGAAGGAGATCATCGCGATCATCACCGAAGGCGAGAACGTGGCCCGGGATAAGCTGAAGGCCATTGACGACCAGCGGCGGGAAAAGAAGAAGGAAGATATCCGAAAGATCTGGGACCTGCGGAACGGGTCCTTCCTCAGCGGTAACTATCTTACCTTCGATCACTTCCTTCAGGATCGTCACCTGAACAAGACCGTGCCGATCAGCGAAGTGGAGCACGATATGGTTGTGTTCCTGAAGACCGCAGAGGATGATATCCGGTATCTGAAGGAAAGGCCGCTTGGCGATGAATACATCGCGGAGTATGCCCAGTGCCTGAACGCGGTGAAGGCGATGGATGCGGTGGACCGCCGGCACGAAACCATGCGGTCGAATACCACGGAACCTTATATGGTGATCAGGATCACCGGCAAGGCCAACGTGATCCTGGCAAAGCAACTGTTAACCGATATCGACTATAAGATTGTAGAGGAGAAATGATTTATGGAGCACATTGAGAATTGCGAAATGATCAAGGCTGAGATCGTCAACGGTACCCGTCTGGAAATGAAATTCTACGACCAGCAGAACGACGTCCTGCGCACGGTGAAGTTCAACAAGCAGAACTACGACCGGGAACGCGGCCAGTTCGTGGATGATCCGGAGAAGGCGCAGAAGTGCGAGGAGTGGAGCCAGAAGTATTTCGGCTGCTCCTTCGATGAGGTGCCGGAGCAGATCGGCATCCGCCGTGACGTGTACGTGTACGAAAACTTCTGCTCCCTGTGGGAGACGGAAGAGACCCAGAGGGCGAAGAAGTTCGACAGCCCGATCAAGGGGATCATCAAAACCAAGATCGAGAACATCTACACCGACCAGATCGGGATCCATGTCGAGTACCTGTATAACGGGGAAACCTATGAGAGCAAGTACACGACCGCCGAGTTCATTAAGGACCTGAAGAAGTGGGTCCGGGATCCGGAACGCGAGCAACGTGCTTACAAGCGCTTCAAGGATATCTTCGGCAAGGATATCAGCCAGAAGGATGAGCTGATCGGCACCGAGATCCAGGTGCAGGTCAAGAAGGCGTTTTCCAGCTACTACGGGGAGATCCTTCCCCTGGACTGAGGTGTAGAAGATGACCACGGAAGAACTGTTTGAAAAATACCCGGATATTCTAGTGTATGACTTCGAAGTGTTCAAGAGATTCTGGTGCGTGGTCATCGTCTCAGCTGAGGGAACCGTAGTGATCACTGACCAGGTGCAGTTCGTCAGGTTCTATGATAGTCACCGGGACTGCATCTGGATCGGTTACAACTCCAACCACTACGATAAATTCATCCTGGGAGCCGTGTATAACGCCTGTTTGGGAGATACGCTGTACATGGCTTCCCAGGATCTGATCACATACGGGAGAACTCAGCGGGGCGGAGGGGCACCGGACGGGTTTATCTCATATGACACCGGCGACAAGTTCCGATCGCTGAAGGAACTGGAAGCCTTTATGGGTCACAGTATCGAGGAATCATCCATCCCCTTCGATTACGACGGGGAGTTCACGGAAGAGATGAAGGCCGAAACGATCAAATACTGTACCCACGACGTACTGGAAACGGTCGAAGTACTGAAGCGCCGGATCTACGACTTCATGGCGCAGAAAAGCCTGATCGAGACCTTCAAACTTCCGCCGCAGGATTACCGGCTGACGAAAGCCCAGCTGACGGCCAAGGTGCTGAAGTGCACGAAGGGGCTGGATCTCCGGCACCAGGAATGGACGAACAAGATCCTGCCCTGTGTGAAGATCACGAAGTATACCGAAGTACTGGACTTCTACGGAAGCAGTAAGAACTACAGCGAAGGGCAGAAGAAAGAGATCCTGATCTCCGGCGTCCCGCACACGTTCGCCCTGGGAGGAATCCACGGAGCGATCAAACGGTGTCACCGGAAGGGGCAGCTGCTGCACATCGACGTAACGAGCTATTACCCGTCGATCATGATACAGCACGATCTGCTTACCCGGCAGAGTAAGGAGCCGGAGCTGTTCACCGAGATCTATAACAAGCGCGTGGAGCTGAAGAAGGCAGGAAAGAAACAGGAACAGGCGCCTTATAAGATCATCCTGAACAGCACCTTCGGGATCACTAACCAGGAGTTTTCGAAGGCATACGATCCGCAGCGGAACCATGACGTGTGCATTAACGGGCAGCTGATGCTGCTGATGCTGCTGGAGATGCTGGATGGCACCTGTGAGCTAATTCAGAGTAACACGGACGGCATTATCGTCGACTGCACTGGCCGGGATCAGGACAAGGTGGAAGAGATCTGCCACCAGTGGGAACAGATCACGAAGATGGGCCTGTCCTTCGAACAGGTGGATGAAATCTGGCAGAAGGACGTGAACAACTACCTGATCCGGTTCGACAACGGCAAGGAAGAAGCGAAGGGCGCTTACGTTAAGTTCAACAGCGAACTGGACAACGACCTGAGCATCGTGAACGAGGCCGTCCGGGAAGGTCTCCGGAAAATGAGCTTTGAAGCGATCAACGATTATATTGAAGGACACAACAACCCGGAGGACCTGGTAAAGTTCCAGAAGATCGTGAAGCTGTCCAGCAAGTACAGCCACGTGTACTTCGGTTATAACGAGATCCCGAACCACAAATGCTTCCGGGTGTTTGCGGTATGCGACGGGGAGATCATCTCCAAAGCGAAGAACCGAGAAGGCACCCACGAAAAGTATGCAAATACACCGGAAAGTGCCACGATCGTCTTCGGTGATCTGGCTGATGAGAATCTGACCGATATCATGGGCCGGCACTTCGGGATCGGGAACGTAGACAAAGAGTACTATATCGAACTGGCCAGGAGCCGGGCGATGGACTTCGGGCTGGCAAGGTGGTGTTCAGATGAATGACGGGCTGTACAAGGGATACATAAAATGCAACAGCGACAAGTCTGCCGCTCAGCCGTATAAGGACGGGGAACCGCTGCTGACACTGGAAGAGGCCCGGCAGTGTGACTCCTACGCCGGCGTGCTGAATGAGAATGTCGTCCTGGTGGACCTTGACGACAGCGGTCACGCGGAACGGCTGAAGAGGATCGTCGACGCCTACCAGATCAAGTGCCGGATCACCCGGACACGACGCGGGATGCACTTTGTATTCTTCTGCAACGATCAGCTGATGAATCACAATCACGTCGAGACGGCGATCGGCCTGATCGCGGACTATAAGTATGGGATCAACTGCGCCTATCAGGTGCTGAAGATCAACGGAAAAGAGCGGGAAGTGATCGCGGATCCGGATATGATCCAGGTGCTCCCGCGGTGGCTGTACCCAAAAAGCGACAAGGTGATAAAGGCCAACGATCCGGATTATACCAGCATCGTGGGGCTTTCCCAGGGCAGCCGGGACGAAACCTTATTTAAATGGAACACATCCAACTGCAAGCGGTCGAAAAACTCAGCGAACAAGACGCCGTTCAACGTGCTGGCGAACATTAGTAAACGTGATTACGACCGGTTGTTCACGATCATTAACCAGTTCATCTTTGACGAACCGCTGCCGGAGGATGAGTTTCAGAAGTTCCTGTCACAAAAGACCTTTGAGGAAAAGACGGGGTTTGCAAAAGAGAACGAGAAGAAGGCGAAGAAGGGGGGCGAATACCGGGATCTGGTCCGGGATCTCCGGGAAGCTGCCAGGGTGCAGCAATTCGGGAAAGCGCTGTACCGGATTGTGGACGGTAAATACTACAAACTACTTAGTGACGTGTTTATCAATTATGAGCTGATCGCAGTGCGTGGTATGGAGCCGGAGAAGCAGAAAGCAGCGCAGACGATGATCCGGTCCTTCCAGCGGGAGGATAACGTGAAGTTCGAATCGTATTACGTCGGATTTAAAAACGGGATCATGAACTGGAGAACCGGCGAGTTCTTCCCTTACGATCAGCAGGACGTACCGATCTTCCGATACTTTGACGTAAATTACAACCAGGAAGCTGGCACGGCCTTCGTCGATGAGATTATCACGGACTGGTGCCAGGGCGACGAAGTGAAGAAGGAAATGCTTTATGAGCTTGCCGGATGTTGCTTCTACTCTGATAAGCCGATCAAAAAATGGTGGGCGATCGAAGGGAAAGCGGACACAGGAAAGTCGACTTTCCTCCGCCTGCTCCGGGAAGTAATCGGAGACGACAACGTCGGTAGCACACCGATCCAGAATCTGAAGGACTCGAACGCCATTGCTGAGCTGATCGACAAACCGGTGAACATCGTTGACGATGGATCCAGCAAGTTCACGACAGACTTATCAAATCTGCGCCGGATCATCCAGGGCGATGAAATGCAGGTAAAGCTGCTCTATCAAAACCGGTTCACCGTGAAGATCGAATCCAGGATGGTTTTCGTCTTCAATAAGGTGCCGAGATTCAGGGACGATAACGACGCGACCGCAAAGAAAATGCTGATGATCGGGTTTAACCGGGTTTATTCCGATGATGAAAAGGACACGGAGCTGATCGAGAAGCTGACGACGGAAGAGAATAAGGAAGCTTTCCTGAAACTGGCTATTGACGGGATGAAAACTGTACTTAGTAAGAATCTGACCTTTACTATGTCCGAAGAATCGAAACGGATGACAGCCCAGATCATGGAAGAGAGTGACCAGTTTGTGAGCTTCGTGGCGGATACGATCTCCGAAGATTACGACTGGAAGATGTTCCTGGACGGAAAGAAGACGTCGGACGTATATGAAGAGTTCCGGCAATGGGCTACCGCGGAGGGATATCAGAATCTGCTGGTAAGGAGACAATTCACGGACAGGTGCTGCAAAGAGGCCGGAGCGATTACCCGAAAATCACACGGAAGTCGGTTTTATTCCTTTCCGGGTGCCTAGCGGGTGCCCAGCGGGTGCCCAGGAATTTTTCAGGGCACCCGCCGCAAACCATTGTGGCACAAGGTCCCAAAGGGTGCCGGGTGCCCAGGTGCCCAGGTACACGCTTACTTTATAGAAATTTTTTTAAAGAGAGTAAAAATTATTTTTGTAAAAGAAATTGGCCACTATGTAGGCACCCGGGCACCCGACGAGGGTCTAACCATTGCGGCTCAAGGCTTTGGGCCGGGTGCCCAGGAAAAAACCAAGGCACCCTCAAGGCACCCTCAAGGCACCCGAACGACGAAAAAGGAGCGAAAAGCATGCTTACAAGGTTAACTGATCGGATTGAAGAAGGTCCGGATGGCAAACAGGTGAAGGTTGTCCGGTACGGCATGTGGGGAACCAATGCCGAGATCGAACGGCACGGCCGGAAGTTCGAGGTCATCCGGAAAGGCAAGAAGCTGGAGAGCTTCAGAACACGGGAAGAAGCGGAACAATTCATGATCACACTGATCGGAAGGAGGTAACTATGGCGAGATCAAGACTTATTTGTAACCTTGGCCTGGCCGACTTCTTCACCCTGCCGGAATCCGGCGAGATCTGGCGGAAGAAGGGCGGAGAGCCGAGCTATTGGTTGAAGGATGGCAAGCGCACGAAGGGCTATGACTGCGAGAGCCTGTACGACCCGAGCCAGAAGGTTTGGCTGCCGGCGAACCAGCGCGTCGACCTGGTGGACCGGGAATAACACGACCGCCCGGATTAAGCCCCGACAGTGATCGGCATCCGGGACACGCGCGGCCAGAAGGGGCAGTACCGAAACAGCAGGTTGAAAGGATGGTTCGCGCTTCCGATCCTGCTGCCCGGCGTGCAGCTGCTGACCGGTTCAACTCCGGTCCCGCGCATTTCTTTAAGGAGGTGATATTTTGATTGATGCAAAGGTTAGTTTTATGAGCCAGATGGAAGCAGGCCTGACAGACACGCTGACAGTGGACCAGATGAAGAAAATGCAGACTGTCGGGTATGCGATCCTGGACAAGTTCGACCTGGTCGAGCTGGCGGACGAAATGGAGCAGGACGATCTGCTTGATTGCTACGTATCCGCAATGAAGGTCGAGTGCAGGAGCCAGAAAACGATTGACCGGTACGTGTACGTGATCGGCAAGATGATGGAGTTCGTTAAAGTACCGACGCGGAGGGTGTCCGTTTATCATCTGAGGAATTACCTGACGCATGAGAAAGAGCGCGGTATCTGTGAGCAGACGCTGGAAGGATACCGGGAGATCTTCTCAGCCTATTTCAACTGGCTGCAGCGGGAGAGCCTGATCGACAGGAACCCATGCGTTAACCTCGGCGTGATCAAGGTGCCGAAGAAGGAAAAGAAGACCTATACGGACGCGGAACTGGAACGGCTCAACTGGTTCTGCGGGAATATCCGGGACCGGGCGATATTACACTTCCTAAGATCGACCGGCTGCCGGATCAGCGAGATTACAGGGTTAAACCGCGACCAGGTGAACCTGGAGCTGCTCGAATGTGTGGTACACGGCAAAGGGAACAAAGAGCGCACGGTGTACCTGGATGAGGTGGCCGGGATGCTTCTGACGGAGTACCTGAGCAGCAGGATTGATGACGTGCCGGCGCTGTTTATCAATAAGCAGCATGACAGGCTCAACCCTGGCGGCGTTCGGGCCATGCTGAACAAACTCGCGGAAAAGGCGGGCGTCGATCATGTGCATCCGCACAAGTTCCGGCGGACACTGGCGACAGGTCTCGCCAGGCATGGGATGCCGATCCAAGAAGTTGCGAAGGTTCTCGGGCATGAGAAACTTGATACCACGATGAAATATGTTGTTCTTAACAAAGACGATGTGAAGGCCAGCTACAGGAGGTACACATGATTGTGATGGATATACCGGAGCCCATGAGATGCGAAGATTGCCCTTGTTCATACTGGATCACATCCGGGGAATATGAAGGTTTGATGATGTGTAATGCGATGGAGTTCAAGGCGCAGCAGACCGGCTTCCATGAGGAAATACAGAAGTATTTCGTCGTACAGGAAAACCGCCGGCCTGATAACTGTCCGATCATGTCATACCCTGACGGAGGTGTTGTGCAATGACAAAGAGGGAGCTGCTGGAGGGTTACAGGTTGCTTGTGATTGAGATCGAAACGCTGGAAAGGCAATCAAAGTTTCTCAATCAGTTTATCGGCGGTCCGAGACCGGTGCACGCTATCCAGCTGACGGGGATGCCGCGAGGCACGAACGATCCGGAAGCGGCGATGCTCCAGCGGGCGGATACAGATGAAGTGCTGGACAAACTTGAAAAGAAGTGCGCAGAGCTTCGGGAGCTGGTGGGCGAATTTGAAGTGATCATGGACGGGATAAAGGACCGGCGGCTCCAGGTGATTGTAAGGGATTACTACGCGCTCGGGTGGACAGACGAACGGATCGGTGATCAGCTGGAGATCACCAGGCAGCATGTGAACAGGCTGAGAACAGCGTATATTGAGGAGCTGAAATGACACTTTAAGTAAATTGGAGGACAACATGAGCGGACAAACAGCAAATCCATATATCAGGTTTTACATTCCTTCTGGCGAACTGATTCCAACAGATTTGTGGTTGATGGTTGGAAGCGTGAAAGTCAGATATGAAAAAATTTTTCACGGTTTCAAATTTGAGGTATATGAATCAGATGCTGAAAAGGCAAAAGGCATCGTGGATGAAATTGTAAGACAGATGCTGATTGACCATGATGAAACAGAGCATGGCGTATCATGGCGAACAGTATCATTAGAAGAAGTGCAAAGCGCATGGGGAGGTTGCCATGTTTATGAATGGTGTTACCGTGTCCGGGATTCATACTGATGTGATTTAAAGGCAACTTTATGCTGATCGTGTTTGCCCTGGCAATCCGGGACAGAATCAGAAGAAAATAAATTCATGTGACAAATGTTGTAGAATGTGCAGCTCCAATACAATATAATGGTACCGTGCAATGTAGCACCCAGGAGCGAGCGGCCTGGGTGTTTTCGTTTGGCTCAGGGGTGCCGGCTGGGTGTGCTTCCTTGCTCATGCCGGCGGGAGGTTCATCTTGAACGTAAGGGCAGCGGCGGGAGCCGATGAACCGCTGAGGCGAGTGCCTGCGGTCGAATCATTCTATGTTTCATGGGTCTGGCGGAAGTGCCGGAAGGCTTTCGCGGAATCAAAAGGCAACCTGTGCGAGCGCTGCCTAAAGCGTGGAGTGATTAACCCGGGGACAAAGGAGCAACCGCTCGAAGTGCATCACAAGGTTCCGCTGAACGCGGACAACGTGAAGGATCCGAACATCGCGCTGGGCTGGGACAACCTCGAGCTGCTGTGTAAACAGTGCCATGATGATGAGAAGCAGCGACGGGCGAAGCGGTGGAGGATCGGGCCTGACGGTCGCGTGATCCTGTAGCCCCCTTGGTCTGTAAGGATTTGCGCCCTGGCCGCAGGGCCGGGTTGAACCTACAAAAAACCGGGTAAAGATCGCAAGATTTTTTTTGAGGAGGGCAGGACATTGGCGAACAAGACCGGCAGATCCGCGAGGAAGCCGGCGGTATCGAAGAAGATGCCGACCACATACGAGGAGCTTCTGCGGATGGCGAAGCAATACGGCGTGGATCAGAACGCCCTTTTCCTGGCAGCGGCCAAACAGTACGACCTACAGCAGCGCGTGATAGAAATGCTGAAGGCCGGCATTGAAGATGGTGAGCTGACGACCTCAAAGACCTACATCGCCGGCCAGTCGAACGACTACGCGGCGCCCCTGGTGAAGGAGCTGCCGAAGCACAGCGACGCAGCGAACCGGACAGCCGGGATCATCCTCGATATCATCGTGAAACTAGGGCAAAAGCCGGACGACACTGCCGGCGGGCTGGAGCTGAACCTGGATGATATCTAAGAACTACATCCTGACGTACTACCAGCAGATCTGCGACGGATCCGTCACGGTGGGCGCGTGGATCCGGAAGTGGTACGAGTATATCGTCCACGGACTGGAAGAGAAACGGTTCTTCTTTGATCAGAAGAAAGCAGCCAGGGCGATCGCGTTCATCCAGCAGTACTGCCGGCACCATGAAGGGCCGCTGGCTCCGCAGCTGATCACGCTGGAGGTGTGGCAGAAGGCTCTGATCTCCGTGATCTTCGGAGTGATGGACGCTGACGGCCTCCGGCAGTTCCGCGAGTGCCTGGTGGTCATGGGCCGGAAGAACGGCAAGACGTTACTTGACGCGGCGATCGCGTGCTACATGATGATCGCTGACGGTGAGTATGGCGCCCGCGCCTACTTTGTGTCGGGGCGGCTGGATCAGGCGAGACTGGCCTTTGAGGCGTTCTATCAGATGATCTCGAAGGAGCCGAAGCTCGCCCGCCTAGCAAAGAAGCGCCGGACGGACGTATACTTCGCGGAAAGCAATTCCTCCGCGATGCCGGTGGCCTTCAGCGAGCGGAAGACGGATGGCCTGAACCCGTCGTTCGTTTCCCTGGATGAACTCGCCTCCTGGCGGGGCGACGCCGGGCTCAAACAATATGAGGTGTTCAAGAGCGCCCTGGGCGCGAGATCACAACCGCTAATGTTCGGGATCACGACTGCCGGGTATGAAAACGAAGGCATCTATGACGAACTGATCAAGCGGTCCACGGCATTACTGAACGGGAACAGCAAGGAGAGCCGGCTGGCCCCGTTTTTGTATATGATCGACGATCCGGAGAAGTGGAACGATATCAACGAGATCCGGAAGGCGAACCCAAACCTCGGCGTATCTGTCAGCGTGGACTACATGCTGGAGGAGATCGCGATCGCGGAGGGTAGCCTGTCGAAGCGCTACGAGTTCCTCTGTAAATACTGCTGCGTGAAACAATCGAGCAGCAGCTGCTGGTTGCCGGCGGACATTGTCCGGAAGATGTTCGGACACCGGATGCGGCTGGAGGATCTGAAAAACCATTATGTCCTGGCTGGCGTGGACTTATCTCAGAGCGTCGACCTGACGTCGGCCTGCATCGCCTGCCAGAAAGACGATGTGATCTGGATCCATTCACATTTCTGGCTGCCTCGCAAGCGGATCGAGGAGGCGACCAGGAGGGACGGGGTTCCCTACCAGATCATGATCGACCGAGGGTTTCTGTCTCCGTCCGGGGAGGAGTTCATCGACACGAACGACGTGCTGGAATGGTTCAAAAGCCTGGTGCGGGATTACAAGATCTACCCGCTGCAGGTTGGCTACGACCGGTACAGCGCCCAGGAGTGGGTGCAGCTGATGGAGAAGGCGTCTTTCCACATGGAGAGCGTCTTCCAGGGCTGGAACCTGACAGGGATCGAGGATACCTTCGAGGGGATGCTGCGTGAAGGCAGGATCCGGGACATGGACGATAACGACCTGCTGAAGATCCACATGATGGACGCGGCACAGCAGATCGAGACCGGCACCTCCGCGCATCCGCGGAAGAAGCTGGTAAAACTTAGCAAGAATGCACACGTTGACGGGGTGGCCGCCATCCTGGATGCGATGTGTATGAGGGCGAACCACTGGGCCGAGATGGGCCGGCGGTTAATGAACGCGGGGTGATATTGTTGGGACTGATGGAGAAACTATTCGGTAAGAAGGAACAGCCGGCAGCGGTGAAGGCTCAGCATACCTTCCAGCTGCTGGACGGGTACACCCCGGCGTTCCACACATGGAACGGGTCAATCTTCGAGAGCGACCTGATCAGGGCCGCGCTGGACGCACACGGGCGGCACGCGGCAAAGCTGCAGGTAAACATCCAGGGCAGCGCCAAGCCGAACCTGCAGAACCGGCTGAAGATCCAGCCGAACCCATACCAGACGTGGTCACAGTTTCAGTACAGGACGGCCGTGATCCTCTACGCGAGGAATACGGCTTTTCTTGTGCCGACGCGGGGCGAGTACGGTGAGCCGAACGGCGTGACGCCGATCCTGCCGAACCGGTGGGAGCTGGTGGAGTACAACGGGACGCCCTACGTCCGGTTCTGGCTGCCGAATAATAAGCGGCTCGCCTGCAGCCTGTACGAGGTCGGGATCCTGACGCGCTACCAGTACAAGAGCGACCTGTTCGGCGACAGTAACGACGCCATGAAGGCCACGCTGGACCTGATCGAGATGCAGCGGCAAGGCATCATTGAGGGCATCAAAAACAGCGCCACGTACCGGTGGAGTGCCCAGAGCGACAACTGGGCGACGGATGAAGATCTGGCCAGCGAGATGGAGCGGTTCAACAAGTTCACCTTCCAGAACAAGAAGACCTCCGGCGGCCTGGTGCTGTTCCCGAACACCTACACCAATGTGCAGCAGGTGAAGCAAGACGCCTACAAGGTGGATCCGGACCAGCAGAAGCTGATCAAGGACAACGTGTTCGACTATTTCGCCGTCAACGAGAAGATCATCCAGAACAGTGCGTTCGGTGATGAGTGGCTGGCCTTCTATGAGGGCGCGGTCGAATGGCTGGCAATCCAGCTGTCGGACGTGATGACCCGGATGTTCTACTCAGAGCGCGAGCGGGAATTCGGCAACCGGATCTTCTTCACGTCGAACCGGCTGCAGTACATGTCGAACGCTGACAAGATGACGGCTGTCAGCCAGCTGGCGGACCGCGGGCTCGCCACACGGAATGAGCTGCGGGAGATCCTGAACCTTGCGCCGCTGCCGGAGCCCTACGGATCGCAGATCCCGGCCCGCGGCGAGTATTACGACATAACGGACCCGCCGGAGGATAAGCAGCCGGCAGACGATCAGAACGGAGGTGACACTGATGGAAATGAATAAGGAAACCCGCTCCTTCAATTTCGAGGTTCGGGCGGAGGAAAACGAACAGCACGGAACGTTCATCACGGGCACGCCGATCGTGTTCGAGAAGGAAACCGACATGGGATGGTGCGCGGAGAAGATCGCCCGCGGTGCCCTGGACGGGACCGACCTGAAGGACGTCCGCTTCCTGGTGGGACATAATACGAGCATGATCCCGCTGGCCAGGAGCCGGAACAACAACGAAAACAGCACCATGCAGCTGACCGTCACGGAGGAAGGCATGGACATTCGCGTGGATCTCGACACCGAGAACAACGCGGAGGCGAGAGCCCTTTATTCCGCTGTCAAGCGGGGCGACATGACCGGTATGTCGTTCATGTTTGGCGTGGATAAGGATAGCTGGGAAGACATCGAGAGCGACTACCCGAAGCGCACGGTGGAGCACATCTCCCGGGTGCTTGAGGTGAGCGCTGTCGCGTTCCCGGCATACCCGCAGACATCGATCCAGGTCGCTTCCGAAGGCGATGCGCTGGACAGCGCCAGAGCCTCACTGGAGAGTGCGAGGAAAGAACTGGAAGAGCAGCGGGCCAAGCAGGCCGAAGACGAACGCCGGACGGCGGCTCTGGAACGGCTGAACAATCTCATTAAGGAGGTAAAACACGATGAAGTTTGACGAAATGACCGTGGAAGAGCTCGAAGCCCGTCAGGCGGAGATCGCCGGCATGAGCACCGAAGAAGCCACCACGGAAGAAATCGACGCGCGTGCGGCTGAGCTCGAAGCGATTCGGGACGAACTGCAGGCCCGCGCCAATGACGCCGCCAAGGCGGAAGCTGAACGTCAGGCCGTCGCTGAAGGCGCCGGCGAAACCAAAGAAGAAGTACGGGAGGAAAAGAGAATGGAAAACCTGGAAATGCGTAATACGCCCGAGTATGTCAACGCGTTCGCTGACTACATCAAGACCGGCAATGATCATGAGTGCCGGACCCTGCTGACCGAGACCGTGAGCGGCACCGTGCCGGTCCCCGCTTTTGTCGAGGACATCGTGAAGACCGCCTGGGAGAAGAACGAGCTGCTGAGCCGGATCTCCAAGACCAACTTCCGCGGCAATCTGAAGGTTCCCTTCGAGAAGGCCGCCGACGGTGCCTATGTGCACACTGAAGGCACGACCGGCCTGACCGAGGAAAACCTCGAGATCGGCATCGTGACCCTGACCCCCAACAACATCAAGAAGTGGATCCGGATCTCTGACGAAGTCGTCGCTATGGGCGGCGAGAGCTTCGTGCGGTACATCTACGAGGAAATCACCTACCGCATCCTGAATAAGCTGGTCTCCGAACTGGTTGCCAAGGTTGTGGCGGCTGAAGCCACCAACGGCGCCACCTCTATCGGCGTGCCGGTGCTGAAGCAGGCCCCCGGCGTCATGACCATCGCTGATGCGACCTCCAAGCTGAGCGAGGACGCCCGCGACCTGTGCATCGTGATCAACCGGCTGAGTGAGCAGTCCTTCAACGCAGCGTTTGCCCAGGCGAACTTCGCGATCGATCCGTATGCCGGCCTGCCCCGCATCTACACCTCCGCCCTGGGCGCCTACAGCACCCTGAGCGAGAACGGCGTTTACGGCTTCGTGGGCGATCTGAGCGCCCTGCAGGCGAACTACCCCGAAGGCGAAGGCATCGTCATCAAGTGGGACGACCTGAGCGAAGCGGAAGACGACCTGGTCAAGATCGTCGGCCGTCAGTACGTCGGCTACGGCATTACCGCTCCCGGTAAGCTGGTCAAGCTGACCAAGCCCGGTGCCTGATGAAAGTCAGGATCCTGAGGCGGCAGAAAATCGAAGGCGAGGTCGGGACCATCTGTGAGGTGAGTCCCGGCCGTGCCGCCTTCCTGCTGCAGTATGGCGCTGCTGAACCGGTGAAGGAAGCCAGGGAGCAGGCGGAAGCACCGGCGAAGAAGCCGGAACCCAAGAAAACTACCGCGAAAAAGAAATAATTCGGCGGACTTGAAAGGAAGCAAGGAAGCATGAAACTGTTAGTGGCCGTACCGACCACCGACTTCGTACACGTCGAGTTTATGAAGTGCCTGGTGGATCTGAGCATTAAACTGCAAAAAGACGGAGTGGACTTCCAGGTAAAACCTCTTGGCGGCACGCTTGTATATGTCGCCCGGGCAAGGTTGGCGCATTATGCGATCAACGAGGGATTCACCCACGTTCTGTGGCTTGACTCTGATATGACGTTTGGACCAGACATCGTGGACGACCTGCTGTTCTGCGGGAAGGATATGGTGTGCGGGGCGTTCGTTATGCGGCGGCCGCAATGGGGACCATGTGTATATACTTCCATCAATGAAGACGGGAGCCTGGAAAAGGTGCGCGAGTTCGGCACGGAGCCGTTCCGCGTGGCCGGATGCGGGTTCGCGGCAGTGCTGACCAAAGTGGACCTGCTGAAAGCGGTCTACAACGTATTCGGAACCACCTTCAAGCCGATGGACCATCTGGCCGAGGACCTCGCGTTCTGCTGGCGGGTGAATGAGATCGGCGGCGAGATCTGGTGCGAGCCCACCGTGAGGCCCGGGCATATCGCCCACATCCCGGTATATGCCGGGGATGATCTCTTCGGGGGGCTGTTCCAATGAGAAAAGTACTGATCGCGGCACCCCTCCGCCAGGATCCGAAGATTTTTCGCGAATATCAGAAGGGGCTGGATGGCCTCATCATACCGGACGACGTCAAGGTCGACCGGTTTTTTGTTGTCAATGACTGCCCGGAGGTAATCCCGGAGATCCGGAACGCTGACTGGGTGGAAATGAACAGCGAAAACGTCACGATGTACCACAACCACCTGTGGACGGGAGACCTGGTCAACGCGATGAGCGTTTACCGGAACCTAACGATCCGCTACGCGCTGGAAGGCGGGTACGACTACCTGCTGAGCGTGGACACGGACCTCGTGCTGGAACCGCATACGCTGCAGGTTCTCCTGGAAGCGGACAAGGACTGCGTAGCGGGTCTGTTCTGGACGAACGGCTGGAGCAACGCATGGATGTATGACCAGTGCACGGTGAACGATAAACCGGAATGGCATGAGCCCGGCCTGTACCAGGTGGGCGGGACCGGAGCCCTGTTCCTGATCAAGCGGAAGGTACTGGAGGCTGGCGTGGACTATACGCCGATCCCGAACATCCGCCAGGCGGTTTTCGGCGAGGACCGGCACTTCTGCATCCGGGCGGTCTGCAACGGCTTCGAGATCTGGGCGGACACCCACTGCGAACCGGTGCACCTGTACGATGAAGGACACTATCAACAGTACATGGCGGGAGTTGAGAAAACATGTTTCAGGAAGTGAAAAGCACGCTGCCGATCAGCGGCGACGACTACGACGCGGAGATCATCATGCAGATCAAGGCCTGCGCGCTGGACCTGACCACTTCGGCGGAGATTCAGCTGCCCGGCACGATCGCGATCACGCGAAACGCGGAGACGGGCGTGATCACCGACGGGAGCACCCTGACGGATGAGCTGATCATGACGGCGATCGCGACCTGGTGCAACATGCGGATCGGAAACCCGCCGAACTATGACAACCTGCTGAAGGCATACGAGAGCCTGAAGGGCCAGCTGCGGCTCAGCAAGTCATACACGACTTACGGAGGTGATCCGGATGCGGATGATGACCAGCTGTGAGCTGATCACCTTCAGCCCGGACGCCCACGAGGTCGGATCGGCTCCGACGGAGACGAAACGGAAGGTCAAGTGCCAGGAGATGGGCCTTACACAGGCCGACATCTACCAGGCCGGAGGCGAAGGGCTGAGCCCGGAGGCGAAGCTGCTGATCCCCTACGACCGGGACTACAAGGGCGAGCGTGAGCTGATCTATAAGGGCGAACACTGGCGGGTGATCCGTCAGGATCCCTACAAGGAATACAACGGCGTGATCCTCTCGATCAGGCGGAAGGAAGGCAACAGCACGGCGTACACCGCGCCGGCAGCTCAGGAGGTGGGCGGATAATGTGCAGCCAGTACGAGGCCCTTGTGACGGCGCTGAAAGCGCTGACCCAGGGAGAAGGCACGGCCACCGTGACGCTGCCGATGGCTGAGAACGAATGGTACACGAGACCGGACAGCGAAAGCTACGGGATCGTCGCCCTGGACTTCGAGGCCGGAGCGATCCGCGGAGACGACCAGAAGGTGGACACGTCCTATGAGGGCAGCGTTGACCTGTTCAGCCACGCGAAAGACGGGGCCGGATGGGTGCCGCTGATCACCGGGACGCTGGCCGCCTACTGTGACGGATGCTGGAGTCTGAACAGCCACATGTACGAGCGGGAAACCGGGTTATTCCACTGGGAGTGGACGTTCGAGGTGATCTGATGGCGTACGAATTGAAAGTCGACGGCATGACCGAGATCAGTGAACTGCTGAGCAAACTGGAAGAGGCGGCCCCGGCGATCGCTGCGGAAGCGCTGTATGAGGGTGCCGGCACAATGTCGGCAGCAATCAACAGCGCGGCGGAATCGATCAAAACCGGACCTGGATCCACGCGTGAGGAAGCCCGATACGCAACACCGGAGGAAAAGGCCGCAGTTCTCGCGGCCGGTGCAGGCATCGCGAAGTTCGACAAGACCGGGACGGAAGTTAACACCTCTGTCGGGTACAAAAGCGCTGGATACGCTGTCATAAAAGGGAAGACAAAACCGGTCCCGCTGATCGTGAACTCGATCAACAGCGGGACTTCTTTTATGCACAAGCAGCCGTTTGTCAGACAAGCCGCGAGAAGCGGCGGAGCGAAGGCGATGAGCGTGATGACCGCGTTCATTGAGGACGCCTTCGGAAAGATAACCAAATAATCTGGAGGGAATAACGATATGAAACCGAATGTTGGTATGGTTTATCCGGTGTGCGCACCTGTGAACGCGTACACCCCCGGCACCGGGATCACCTACAGCGCCGGCTCCGTCGTTTCCGAGGCCCGCAGCGCCAGCATCAGCTGGGACCGCGCTGACGGGGAGTTTTACGGGGACGATGTGTTGCTGGACAGCGACAACGGTGTCCTGGGCTACACGATCGACTTTGAGCCGGCCGGCCTGCAGGACGCGATCCGCGCGACGCTCCTGGGCGAGACCGTGCTGAACACCAGCGAGTACAACATCACTGACGCTGCCGCGCCGTATGTTGGCTTCGGCTACGTGCGTGTGATGCGGGATAACAGCACCGGCACGGTGATCACGACCTACGAAGCCTGGTGGTATTACCGGGTGCAGTTCTCCGTGAACAGCGAGGAAACCAGGACGAAGGAGCGCAACATCGAATGGCGCGTTCCGACCCTGAGCGGCCGCGGCACCGGCGTACAGCTGGATTCCAGCGACACGCTGACCTTTGCGGTGCACAAGTCTTTCGAGACTATGAGCGACGCCAAGACCTGGCTGAACGGCAAGGCCAGCATCACCTGATCAGAATGATCACCGGGGGCGGGGGAAGTTCCTCCGCCCCTATTTTCGAATGAAAGGAAGCAAAGGAAGCATGGCAAGTATCAAGCTGAAGGGGCGGGAGATCCCGCTCATCTATACCGTATATGAAATGAAGCAGATCCAGGAGGAAATCGGGGACCTTAGCTCGGTGCTTTACCGGGTGACGGGACGTGATCCGAAGGATGAGAACAACACGGACCCATACGGCGGAGTGGATCACCTGGAATCCCTGGCAAAACTGATCAGGATCCTGGGGAACGCCGGGCTCGAGGAGGCCGGAGAAGCTCCGGACCTGACCGAAAAGAAAATCATGAGGGCCATCAAACCGAATGAGCTGATCCTGATGGCGAACGAGTGCCTGAACTGCATGACGGACGGGATGCTGTCAGAGATCCCGGAAACGCCGCAGGAAGGCCCGGTCGATGTGACCCTTGAAGAGATGGAGAAAAAAAAAGAGACGGAACCCTGACCTACCTAATGGTTGTCAGCTGGGGTCTGATCGCCGGGCTTAGCCTGCCGGAAATCCACAGGATGAAGCCGGGAGCGGTCATGGATCTTTTTAGATACAGGCGGAATTATGACTACATCCGCCACATGGTATAAGGGAGTGAGGTAATTGGCCAGCGGCGTTAACGTTAAGATGGGCGTCTCGGGTGTCGCTCAGTTCAAACAGTCCATCAATCAGGCGAAACAGAGCGTAAAAACGCTTGACGCGCAGATTGCCCTGAGTGAAAAACAGTTCAAAGCGAATGGCGACGCTCAGAGCTACATGGCCGAGAAGTCCGAACTGCTGAAGGCGAAACTGGAAGCTCAGAAAAGTGTTGTTACCAGTGCGGAGAACGCGCTGAAACAGATGGCCGACCGCGGTGTTGACCGGTCCAGCAAGGCATACCAGGACATGTACCGGCAAATGCTGCAGGCTAAGGGCGCGATGCTGGACACCCAGACCGAGATGGACAAGATCGGTGAATCGGCATCCGAAGCGGCGGACGATACCAAGGACATGAACGATGAGATCAAAAACATCGGGAAACAGGTATCGTTTGAGACCGTCACCAGCGGGATCAACAAGATCACCGACAGCATGGAAAAGGCGGCGAAGACCGCTTACAAGGTCGGGTCGGCGATCGTGAAGGAAGTCCTTGGCGTCGGTACCTGGGCGGATGACGTAAACACACGCTCCGCCGTGCTTGGCGTTAGTCCGGAAGACCTGCAGCGGATGGAGAAAACGGCGCGGCTGATCGATACGGACGCGGAGACCATTATCAAGGCCCGGCAGAAGCTGGCGAAAAACATCGGATCCGGGAACAAGAACGCAATGAGCGCCCTGGAAGCGATGGGTATCAGCGGCAGCGGGAACATGGAAGATGTGTTCTGGGCAGCCGGCAACGCCATCATGAAGCTGAGCGATGAGACGGAGCGGGAATCGAAGGCAAACGACCTGTTTGGCAAAAGCTGGCACGATCTGATCCCGCTATTCAGCACTGGCCGGGAAGAGTATGAAAGAATGAACTCTTCCTGGAACGTCATGTCCGAAGAGCAGCTGAAGCAGCTGAACGAGATGGATGACGAGTACCAGAAGCTGCAGATTGCGGTGGAGGATCTGAAGAAGGAAGCTCTGGCCAACCTGGCCGAACCGATGAAAGAGGCCCTGACGGCGATCAATGAGCTGCTCGGAAAGGTCAGCGACTGGTTGAAGAGCGACGAAGGCAAGAATGCCGTCGGTAACGTTGTATCGAAGATCAAAGAGGCGGCCGAATGGCTGGTAAACAATAAAGAAGGCGTCATTGCCGCGCTTGGCGCGATCGTTGCCGGATGGGCCGGTCTGAAGCTGACCGGCGGAGCGCTGCAGATCCTGCAGCTGCTCAACGGAATTAACGCCCTGAAGGGCGGAGGGGCCGCGGCAGCTGCCGGAGGAGCGTCCGGAGGAGCCGGCGGAGCGGTTGGAACCGCAGGAGCTGCCGGGGGCGGATTCTTCGGAAAACTGGCTGGAGGAGCCAAGGCGCTCGCCTCCAGCGGACTTGGGACAACCGTGGCTGTTGTTGCAGCGGCGATCACGCCGGCGATGATTGCGAACGCAATGGATGACCGGCGCGTGGAAGAAAAGCGGCAAAGCCGGCTCGCGAGCGCGTCCATGATGGGCCCGGGCGTTGACAGTGAATTCCTGACGCGTGCATCGAACGCGCTGGGGCTGAACTGGCACGGCGGCAACGAGGCCGAAGTGGAAGCGATCCTGATGAGCATGAAGGACAGGAGTGATCTTCAGAAGGCTCAGCTGCAGGCTCAGCTGAACGGATATACAGCAAACGGGAATTCAACCTGGGAAATGCTGCAGCGGTACTGGAACGGAGAACCGATGGACATGGGCCAGCTGAACGCCACCCTGGAAAGCGTAACTGATTCTTATACCAAGATGGCCGAACAGACCAGCGAGCTGACTGGAGCAACGGACGAATCCAGCAAGGCGAGTCAGGAGATGTCCGCGGCAGCCAAGAGCATGATGGATATCCCCGGACTGGTCGGGGATGCCGTCCGGAGTGGAATGAGCGGGATCACATTTGTGCTTGACGGCTCGGCGATCACCAACTATGTCGACCGCCAGCTTGGGAACAAAGTCAACATGGCGAGGAGGTAAGGCCGGATGGCGAGACACATCGAAGCATGGATGGACGGGGTCCGGCTGAGCGAGATCGGCGCGATCGTGATCCGGGACGTCAGTGAACAACCCCCGGAGATGGAAATCGAATATACAGGACGGCCAGTACTCGGCGGGCGCACCATGCACAAGCGGAGACGTCGGGCGCTGCTGGTAACGATTGACGCGGCAATTCATGAACTGTACGACCTGAAGAAGCGGGCGGCAATCCACGACGCGATCGCGAAATGGTGCAGCGGGAGCATCCTGGAGTTGAGCAATCATCCGGGACGTCAGCTGCACGTTATCTCCGGATGTGTGCCGGGGCTCGGGTCGGTGCGGGATTTCAACAGCATCCTGAGCATTGAACTGGAAGCAAACGCGATTCCGTACTGGGAAGAAAAGATGGCAAACACGGCGAGCGGGAGCGGGGCTTCCGGATCTACGACGCTGTGGATACCTGGGACGGCGAAGGAAGTGCCGGTAGACGTCACGGTTGCCTCCGGGTCGGGGATTTCCTCACTGACGGTAACTGTGACATGCAGCGGCATCACGAAAAGCATCGCCCTGAGCGGTATGAGCAGCGTGGCCGGCGCGATCACCTTCAGCAGGGACGCGGACGACCGGCTGCAGATCCTGACGGGATCGACAAATCTGATGCCGTACAGGACGGCGGCCAGCTCAGATGACCTGATCATTCCCGCCGGCATGGCTACTGTCAGCTGGAGCGCGAGCGCGAGCCGTTCCGTTACCTTCAGCGCAAGGGGGCGTTGGTTATGATCGAAGTGAAAATGCCGGAACTGCTGAACGCGTCGCTGGGTGTGGCGAATGTGTTGCACCCGACAGACGGCACACTTCGGCTAAGCATGGACAGCCCGAGCGAGTGCACGCTGACGCTGGATGACAAGGCGGAATCAATCCCCATGCACGGGTGGGTGAAGATCTACAATCAGCTTGGGTTTGTCGGGATCTTCCGGCGGATCAGCCGGGATCGGGACATTCCTACCAATAATACCTATACGCTGCGACATGGGATCGATATCCTGCAGGACAGCGTGTGGGATGCTGAAGAGACATACGAAGGCACGACGGCGCAGTTCCTGACGGCGCTGCTGAACAAGCAGACGCAGCTTGTGAACGGGGTCAAGCCCTGGGTGCTCGGCAGCTGCGCGGACACATCAAACGTCAAAAAGGATATCAATTATGACAATCTGCTGGACCTGCTTGAAGGTGTGACCGAGCAGGGCAGCGGGTACTATTTCACGTATGATCAGACCTCTTTCCCGTGGACGGTCAGCCTGGTCGCAAAACCGTCGGATGTGGCCAGTGAGTTCCGACTGAATCGAAACATTGAGCGCTGCCAGATCAGTGACAACGATTCTGAGCTTTGCACCCGGCTGATCCTGAATGTTAACCAGATGGTGGATGACACGGCACTCGCGGAAAAGACCGGGAAGACGGTCAAACAGAACGAGTCCGTGATCAGGACGTACAACAACACAGCAGCGCAGGCAAATTACGGAATCATCGTCAAAACGGCGGATATCGACGTCACCGGCGACACATTCCCGAACGGTCCGTTTCCGGAGGCCGACGCATGGGCACAGAAGTTCCTAAACCAGCGCGCGGACCCGCTGCTGAATATCGAAATCGACGGTCACGTTCTGAAGGGAATCACCGGATTCGACTGGGACGACAGCAAGATCGGGACACAGGTCCGGGTGGCGCTGCCGGAATATCCTGTAGCGATCGCTGAACGGTGCGTGACGGTCAATTATACGAGCCTTTATGGAGATCCGGACAGGGTGACTGTCAGCCTGGCAAACGCGCTTCCGACGTTTTCCAGTTCCATGAAGTCCACGCAGAAGGCCGTGGCGAGTAATGCCAGGGGCGGACGAGGAGCTGCAAGGCATGCGGAGAGCTTTGACCAGCACTTCCAAATCACGGATGACGCAGGAAATGTACTCCGGCAGGCAGGGATGCACCTGGATGCCAACGGACTTCTGGTTTACGCGGATGACAACGAAAAGAACGTAGGAGCAAAGTTCGAGGTCCAAGCCAACAAAATCGGCATGGTTGTCGGGACCTATCAAGGACAGAATTATATCAAAGCCGGCGAAATCTGCCTTGCAATCAATAATTCCGGAGAATCAGAGGCGGTTATTAATGCCAGTAAGATTTACCTGCTTGGCCAGACAATCGCAGATACGATCACTGCAAGTTATATCAACACTAAGATCGCCTCGCTGGCCACGATGACGGCGCAGGCGATCACGTGCAATACCCTGACAGCTGGCGTCAACATATACGGTCCGAACGGCTTGAGTCTCTATTCCAATGGAGTATGGACGATCACGTTGACAGACAATCAGGATGATACCTATACGCTCGCTGGCACGAAACTTAACGGCGATGCGTTCACGATTGGAACTTTTAGCCGGGCCGCTGGTTCATTAGAATGGTCGTATGGATCCATGTCAACAAGCAGTAGTGATCCGGGATCAGCGGCAAAATCTTATACGATCGGCGTTGGCTACAACTACGGCCGGTTCGGAGTGACAGTGAACGGAGAAACAAAATATATCAAGATTCATGTCTTGAGATCTTAAGGAGGCACACAATGAACGATCTGGTTGAAAGAATCCAAGTGGTTATGAACACGATCCAGGATTTGGACATCAAGTCCACATTCGACAATATGAATCACCTGATGGGTATCCTGCAGGAGCTGGCCCGGATCAGGGACGAAGTGCAAAAGATTAAGGTCGCGGAGGCATCCGAGGCGAAGGACCAGAAGACTGCGGAGGTGTCTGAAGATGGAAACGCTGACGCTGAATGATCAGACTGTTTTGGAGAACAGTTCGGCGATCGAGGATGAAAACACGCTGTTTGTTTATACCAGGAACGAATACGATATGAAGTTTGTATTTGACGCGCTCTATGATTCTGGGAATATCTCAACAATCACGGCCGTCAGTCCTGGCGTAGAAGAAGTATACACCGGGTACAGCCGCCTGGTCGCTGTGACGGATGAGGGGCACGGCCGAGTATCGGCTGTTCTGAAGAAAAACTGATTCGGAGGGGATAGTCCATGAATAACATCATCAAGCGCAAATGGAACCAGAACAGCATGGTCATTATCGAAGACCTGCAGGGCATGGCGTTCCAGGCTGAGAGCGGAGGACATACCTTCCAGATCAGCGGCATTGACGGCGAAGGAAACGCGGTTGCGTTGTCTGGCACACCGGCCGGCGTCATGCTGCGTGCTGATGGTCAGGACGTAGCGCTCACCTGCAGCGTTTCCGGCGGTGTTGTTTCCGCTACTTTGCCGGCGAATGCTTATGTCGTGCCCGGCCGGTTTGGTCTGACGATCTTCCTGACCAGCGACGGGCAGAAGACCGCGATCTATGCAGCTGTAGGCACGGTCGGAAAGACCAGCAGCGGCACCGTGGCGCCTCCGGCCGGGTCGGATGTGGTTGACCTGGTGAACGCGATCGCGGCAGCCGTGGCGACGATCCCGGCAAGCTATACCGATTTGATGGCATCCGTAGCGCCTACATACTCTTCTTCCGGTCTGTATGCGGTGGGATCCTACGCCTGGTATAACGGCAAACTGTACCGGTGCACGACGGCGATCACCAGCGGCGAGACATGGACCTCCGCTCATTGGACTCTGGCTAACCTTGGAAGCGATCTTGTTGATTTAAAGAGCGCATTAAACAAAAAACCTATTAACTTTGTGAGCACTAACAACAGAGTAATAAATGGGAATGGTGAAATCGTATATACAGCAGATAGTGACTATAAGGTAAGTGATGAAATACATGTAGAACAAGGAGAAATCTATATACTAAACGCTCATAATCGGTATGGGGCTGGAATGTATTTAGTCAAAGATAGTAACGATAATATTTTATTTAAGAGGAATAGCATTGGGTCAGAAACAGGAACCACTTTATCTAATTACAAGATATTCATGCCACAAAATGCAAGCAAATTGTATATAGGTTTCTTTGGAAATGCAACATTAAGCAAATTGGAAAAAACAAATATGCCAAATGTAGTTATTGGCAGAGAAATTGAAACGATAATAAGTGAAAAGAAAATTATCAATGCAAATGGTACAGTTGGCGATGCTACAACATATGACTATGTGGTTTCTAATGAAGTGCAAGTTAGCCCCGGAGATATTTATCTATACGAAGGGCAATCAAATTACGGATTGATTGTTTATGCGATTTATGATAGTTCAAATAATGTTGTCGCATCATTAGCCGCAGAAAGTGGAACAACACTTACCCCGAATAAAGCAATAGAAATCAATGTCCCTTCAGATGGTGTAAAATTGAGAGTAGCATATCATAGAGAATCAGACGGAAGACTATATAAAATAACAGAGGATTCCATTTACTTAAATTGCAAAAACCTTAATGAAACGGTTGATAAAATAGGAAATGGCGAAAATGTAAAAGCGAAAGGTGTGTTGCACAATGCAAGTGTGATTAACTCAAGCGGAACAATGGAAACTGCTTCGGATAATAACTACAAAGTATATGAATTTGAAGTATCAGAAGAAAACTCATTTTTAATCACAACAAAATGCAACTGGGGTAATTGCCTATTTTCAATTTTGAATGAAAATAATGAATGTATCAGTTTGTTTCCCAGTGTTTCGGGAAAAGCGGCATTTGTTGAGATTAATAATGCTCAAATCGATATACCACCGAATGGCAAAAAACTCCTTGTTGGTGGTTATGGATCGGATACAATAGTTGTTTTACAAACAGGCGGGGCAAAACGTTATTGTTCAACAATCAAAACAAATCGGTTTATTTCTGTGAAATCAGAAGAATACAAACCGCATTTGGCATTTAATAAAATAAAAGTTCTTATGGATTCATCTCAATTCAGTGCGGGGGACTGGAGGAGTGTCTATCCGGGACTTGGGTATGATGTTGTTTATGACGAATCGGCAGAATTGTATAGGATGTTTTATGCGGCATATAATGGAACTATAACGCAAATTGGTACAATGTCGTCATCTGATTTAATCACATGGACACAAGGGGATAATCCAATTTTGACACCCAGCGGCATCGATAATGATCCAGATAAAGGTGGCATGACATTTCCACAATTACTTCATTATGGGAATCAGTGGATAATGTACTATGTTGGTTATGACATGCAAGGATTTGAACGAGGTGAACATACAATATGCTATGCGACAAGTACAGATTTGCTTAATTGGACACGTAGAGGGGAAATTATAGATAAAAGTATTTTTGAGCCGTCAGGAGATGACATTCAAGTTTTGTATCGCCCGAATGTACGAAATTACTTTGGAAAATATTTTATGTTTATAAATGCCGGACATGGAGATGCCAGTAAAGGCGGTGATTCAGAAAGCATTTATGTTTTACAAAGCGACAATCCAATATCCGGATGGGAATATGTTGGTAAATGCGTTGACAGCACAATATTATATGCAGAATCAGAATATAAAATATGCTCTGACCCATGTGTTGTAACAAACGGCAAAAAGTTTTATATGGTTTGTTGGAGCAATGAGGGAGTTATTGGGTTCTATTCTGATTTTAATGAGTTCCCAATGAATTGGCATTACGTTGGGAAATTGTTTACAGGTATGAGACCACTTCTTATTCCAACAAATGAAGAACTTTTATGTGTGTCAAACGAAGGATCGCCAACAGTCGTTTCTCTGTATAGAGCATTGTGGAATTAAAGTGACCATTAAATCAATTTACAGCATCTAACTCAGCCGTCAGGAACGATCCTGGCGGCTGCTTCTTTGGAGGTGATGCTAGTGGGGATAGTTATGTTCCTGATCGGTATGATTGTCGGCTGCCTGGTTGGAGGTTTTCTTCTCGCCCTGGTAGCGGCGAACCGTATTAACAATGACGAAATTCCTGACGACACAGACCGGGAGGGATGAGAATGAAAACAGCAAAACAGGTTGACGAGCTGATCACTGAGCTGAAGTCGAGCGGGATCCCGCTGGCAGAAGCTGCGTGGAAAGTGGCGCTGGCCTGCGTCGGATGGCCGTATATCTTCGGAGACAGGGGAGAATACTGCACGCCGTCACACCGGCGGGCGGCGTACAACTCAAAGGGAGAAGATCATCCGACGATCAAGACGAAGTGTAAGAACTTTAGCGGAACCGGCAGCTGCTCCGGATGTACATTCTATCCAGGCGGAAAAACCAGGGCGTTTGATTGCCGGGGGTTCACGTACTGGGTGCTGCTGCAGATCTACGGGTGGAAGCTCATGGGCGCCGGCGCGACCAGCCAGTGGAACACGGCGGATAACTGGAAAGCCAAAGGAACTATTGACTGCATGCCGAATGATACGCTGTGCTGTCTGTTCGTCCAGAATGGCAAGACGATGGAGCACACCGGCTTCGGCCTGAACAATGAGACCATCGAATGCTCAAACGGCGTGCAGCATTTCACCTCCAGGAAGGCTAAATGGACGCACTGGGGCGTGCCGGCGTGCATTGACGGCGCTATTCCCACACCAACACCGACGCCGACACCGGAGCCAACGCCAACACCCAGCGGCCACAAAACGCTCCGGAGAGGGGACAAGAGACCCGAGGTAGTGGAGCTCCAGACAGATCTGGTCCGCCTGGGCTACGACATCGGGCCCTGCGGCATCGACGGCGACTTTGGCCGGGCAACGAAGGCAGCGGTGGAGCAGCTGCAGCTGAAGCACGGACTGGTCGTTGACGGGATCTGCGGGCCGAAGACGTGGGTGGCCATCGACCAGGATCTGGCCGCACTGGATCAGCCGGCGCCGATTATCACCTACACGGTCACCATCCCGGACCTGAGCATGGAAGAAGCGAGGAAACTGTCTGATCAGTACCCGAAAGCACTGATCTCTGAAGGGGGTGTTGCAAGATGAGCGTTTACAACTGGCTCACCTTGTTTGGGATCCCCGGCCTCATCGCCGGGCTGTTCAGCTTCATCACATTGCAGATCAAGCAGAATAACGCCATCAAGCTGGGCCTGCAGGCAATCCTCCGCGATCGTCTTCTCCAGGCGTATGAGTTTTACGGTACCAGAGGCTGGGCGAACTATGACGAGAAGCAGAACGTCCAGAACCTTTACACCCAGTATGAAACGCTGGGACCGAACGGAATCATGGAAGTGAAGCATCAGGAGTTTATACATCTTCCTGATGCACCACATAACAATTCTAATAATGGAGATGGAGGGAATGTTGGATGAATTGGGATTGGAAGAAGTGGGCAGTAGCTGCGCTGATCCGGGCGCTGAGAACCTTTGCTCAGACCTTCGCCGGCTGTATTGCGGTGGGGGCTGCAGTGGAGGAGGTTCAGTGGCTCCGTGCACTTTCTGTGAGTGGTGTGGCATTTGTCCTCAGCATTTTGACGTCGCTGGGGGGCCTGCCGGAAGTCGAAAAGAAACCGCCTGCGGATGAGGCGGCGAACGGGTAAGGACAAGCCCCGGGAGAGATCCCGGGGCGCTTTTTTTATTTAGATCGCTATTTTGAAGACGATCACGGGGTATGGTTCGACTGTGTACAGTGAACGGGCGTTCGCTGAACGAAAGTCGAACCGGTTCCCATCCGGCAAAACTTCAAGCGGCGGGAGATCTTCCGGCGGTATTTTCTCTACGTTTCCAACAGCATTGATGACAACCCGCATCCAGTGATCATACACCGTCACGGAATTGATCAGCGAACCGATCAGCGCCTTCATATGCTCCGGATCTGTGCGCTTTCCTTCAGCAGCCTTTCGCATCAGGAACCGGATCCGGTCCTTTGAGACCATCTTGTCTTTCGTCATGTGCTGATAGGAGATATCCTTCTGCAGTTTATCCGCCTTCTCTGTCAGCTGCTGCAGCATTGCGCCGGTGGATGAGGTCCAGATCCCCTCGCTGATGGCCCGGTTGATATTGTCGATCCGGCGGATGATATCCTTATGTTCCCTCTCCAGCTGCTTCACCGGAGACGTTTCCTGCTGCTTTGCCAGGACATCAGAAACGAGATCAATATAACGGTCAAGCATTTTCCCTTGCAGAACATGATTGAACAGAAAATCGAAGATTGGTTTCTCCAGGGCTTCTGCCCTCGTATAATGCGAATTGCATTTATGATATTTTGCCTGACTGCAACGATAATAGGCGTATCGCTTCCCTCCGCGTCCGGATCCATAGTTCGCGTAAACAGGAGCGCCGCATCTGCCGCAGGTAAGTTTTCCGGAAAGGTAATATGTAACAGGCGCCTTTTCATGGTGTCTGGCTGTCTTTGCGCGCTGATCCTGGCACGCATTCCACAGGACGGAGTCTATGATGGCCGGCACCTTGTCCGGTATCCTGATGTTTCCGTAGTGATATACGCCGATATATTCTTCATTCATCAGGATATGCAGGAGTGTTGATTTTTGGAACGGCCTTCCGTTATTCGTCAGCAGACCGTCAGCTGACAGCGCCCTGGCGATCGACTCAAACGAATATCCCTGTGAGTACAGCGTAAAGATCCGGCGGACGACGGCGGCCTCAGCTTCATTGATCTCGAGATGATCATCCTTTGTCACGTTATAGCCATATGGTTTATGACCGTTTGCCCTGGCTTTTGATGCGTTATCGTACAGGCCGCGCTTGGTGTTCTCGCTAATATTGCGTGAATACCATTCCGCCAGGGACTCAAGCATCCCTTCTGTCAGGACGCCGGCAGCACCGTCCGGGATCGGCTCCATTGCGTAGACAACAGACACGCCATGATCTGACAGCTGACCTTTGAAGACAGCAGACTCACGGCGGTTGCGTCCGAAGCGGTCCACCTTCCAGGCTATGACGGTGTCAAACATCCCTGTCGCAGCTGCTGCCAGCATGGCCTGGAACTCGACGCGACGGTCGATATTCTTGAAGCCGGACTTGGCGTGATCAGCATATTCATGGATAATGGTATAGCCTTCACGTTCAGCAAACGCCCGGATGTCCTTCAGCTGCTGCTCAATGGATACGTCGCGCTGCTGGGCGGAGGAATAGCGGGCATAGGCGACGGCCGTCTTCGGCTCGCAGGTTGTGAGCTTCTTCTTTGCGGTGGACATTGGCGGCCTCCTCAATCCCAGTTTTCTACGAGATGCACATCAGGAATGGGTCTTGTTCCAGGTAATTTCTCAAATAAGATATAAGAAGCGGCAAGTTCCATTGCCAGATAATGAGCCTGAGTCAAACCGAGGACAAGTTCGTCTGTCTGCTTCCTGTCCCAAAAGTTCTTGTATGTTATATGGACTCCATCTTCTTTTAGTTCCCAGATTCCGAAATTAACAAGCGATATTCCCTCAGTGTCAGCCTTGTCAAAACTTCGTGTTTCGTAGATGGCTTCGTGATCTGCATAAAGGCGGACAAAGAAATATGTGACATCTCCCTGGAATACGTCCCTTGTACCAACCCATGTCCCCAACAGTTCCTGTTCAGTGTCGGCGATTGCAGCCGCCGGCAGGATCATTGCCAGGGACAGGATGATGGTGATCAGTTTCTTCATTGTCTTCTCCTCCTTCTTACTAAGTAAGCAATAAAAACAATAACAAGCCCAAGTATTGCGCCGGCGACCTCCAGCGCCATGCCGAGAAATATTTTCCCGGCAATGGCGAGGAGGATCAGCAGGATCAGCAGCATAATCATTATTTCAACACCTCGTTCTTTGGCTCTTCCATCCCGAGGCTTCTGCGGACCATTGCCTGTGTAAGCGGATCAGCTTCACGCCAGTAATCCAGCAGGATGCGCTCCTCTCTGAATACCACCTCGTTTGGATGGCAAAAGATGGCCGGATCCAGATGAAGAACATTACAAATGGATTCGACACGCTTCCGGTCGATGTTAATCGAACCGTTTTCCCATCTGTTCACGGTCGCACGATCCACGCCGACCGCCCTGGCCACATCCGCCTGGCTCATATCAAGTTTTTTCCTACTGTCTCTGATCAGTTCTCCGATAGTCAATTTGATTACCTCCTAATATGTTGTCTTGGGACATCATATCACATGTTGCGCAGAAATGCAAAAAAATTATTTATTTATGCTTGACTTTTCCGAATATGTGATATAAGATGATGCCAGATGTTGCGTAGTGACATCACATATAACACAAGAAAGGAGGATTTCAAGATGAATGCGGACAAGATTCGCGGAAAGATCGTCGAGAATCGCATGAGCATCGGCGAGTTCTGCAAAGTTGCTGGGTTTAACCGGGCTACGTTCGATAGGAAGATGAGCGGACGCAGTGAATTTACCCGCGGGGAAATCGAAAGAATCTCCAGTGTCCTGAATTTGACTGATGAGGAAATGTGCACCATTTTTTTTGAAAATGTTGTTGCGTGACCGCGTCACTATTTAAGAAGGAGGTGAGACCATGCCGGCGGCCAAGGAGCTGACGATCAAAGCAGAATACACAGGCGCCGATCCGAACCTCGTGCCGGCGGCCCACGCATTTGCCCGGGTGATCAGGGAGATCACCAACACTGACGGCACGTTTACAGACCCGGAACTCGAAGCAGAGTTTCAGAAATGGAGAGAGCATGAAAAGCAAGTATACGAGCTACAGCATCGAAGAGCTGGTCCCGATGATCGAGCACGCGGCGCTTGACCTGATGGAAGAGCCGGT